>Ga0209958_1000348_pt1 | contig 102166 bp, 96 predicted proteins | sample ThiBio_inoc_plan_FD_183942 | JGI IMG/M metagenome (GOLD analysis project Ga0209958, IMG submission 183942) | Wastewater bioreactor microbial communities from Cape Town, South Africa - Thiocy_inoc_plan (SPAdes) | ecosystem: Engineered > Bioremediation > Thiocyanate > Unclassified | place: South...
ACAACCACCAGATACCGCAACGCGCGCTCGATCATCTCGCTCCTGTTCAGGCACTCAAGGATTGGTATTCCAAGAAGCCTGAGCTATTCAAGAAACGGGTCTATAACCAGTCGGGACTTGACACCTACGGAATCATTGCTGGGGCCACCAAACCCTGGGCACGGGCCTGAGCCCCGTCCTCGATTACGCCTGGGGCGGCAACGGCAACCGGCTCGCCAAAGTCACCACCGGTGCCAAGACCATCGAATACGGCTACGACACCAGCGGCAGGCGCATCAAGCGGCTGGTGAAGGAAGGCGCCACGGCCACGGAAACCCACTACAGAATCGACCACCAGCGCGCCTACAGCGAAATCGTCATCGAATCGACCAGGGTGAACAACGGCGCCTGGGTGGACACGGTGCACGTGCACCCCCCGACGGCGTGGGCGAGCTGATCGCCAGCAGCGCCAGCGGCAGCACCACGCAGTACTTCGCCGACGGGCTGGGCAGCGTGCGCGTGGCACAAGAAGCAGCGCAGCGCTTGCCCCCTTGCGTGGCAAGCGCCAGCAGCTCCTATTTCAAGAGCGCGAGCGGCAGCGCCAGCACGAAGCACGCGCCCGGCTGGCCGTCCGGCCGGTCGGCGCAGTGCGCGCTGCCGCCGTGGCGCTGGGCGATGGTGCGCACCAGGGCCAGGCCCAGGCCCACGCCGCCTTCGCGCTCGCTGGCGCCAGGCAGGCGGTAGAAGGGCTCGAAGATGCGTTCGCGCTGCGCCGGCGGCACGCCGGGGCCGTGGTCGCACACGCGCAGCACGGCGCGCGCGTCGGGGCCCTGGCCCTCGCGTGCCAGTTGCAGTTCGATGGCGCCCTGGCTGTAGCGGCGTGCGTTTTCCAGCAGGTTGCGCACCGCGCGGCGCAGCAGCTTGGCCACGCCCTGAGCCTCCAGCGCCACGGCATCGGGGGCGATGTCCAGTTCGGCGCCCACGCGCGCGCATTCCTCGGCGGCCAGGCCGACCAGGTCGATGGCTTCGAGCGTGCCCATGTCGGCCTCGCGCGCGTCCAGGCGGCTGGCGAGCAGGATTTCGTCGATGAGCTGGTCCAGCTCGGCGATGTTGCGCTCGATTTCCTGGCGGAACGCGGGCGAGGGGGCGCTGCCCGCGCCCATCAGCTCCAGCCCCATGCGGATGCGCGTGAGCGGCGAGCGCAGCTCGTGCGAGGCGTTGGCCAGCAGCGACTTGTGTGCATCCATCAGTGCCTCGATGCGTGCGGCGGCGGCGTTGAACTGGCGCGCCAGGTCGGCCACCTCGTCCTGCCCGCCCTCGGGCACGCGCACCGAGAGGTCGCCCTCGCCGAAGCGCTGCACGCTGCGCTGCAGGGTCTCCAGCCGCTGCAGCAGGCGGCGGATGATGGGGAACACGCCCACCACCACGGCCAGGCTCACCAGGCCGAGCATCCACAGGAAGCCGAACGGCGGGCGCAGCCAGAAGGCGGCCTCGGGGCTGCGGTGCGGGCCGCCGGGGCCGCCGCGTTCCTGGCGCGGCGACATCTGCAGGTGGTAGGTGTTGCCGTCCAGCCCCTCGATGCGCATCGCGATGCCTTCGTCCGGCGGCCCTGGCAGGCGCGTGGCCTGGCCCGCCAGCAGCGGCTGCCCGGCGGCGTCGCGCAGCACGATCTCGCGCGGCGGCGGCGCCAGGGCCTGGCTGTTCTGCTCCGCCGCGATGCGCCAGGCCCAGCCCACGAGCAGCGTGAGCACGGCCACGCCGCCCACGACGGCGAGCCAGATGCGCAGGTACAGGCGCTGGGAGAAGGCGCGGAACAACGACACGTTTCAGCCTAGGCTCAGTCTTGCTGTTTGGCGAAGACGTAGCCCACGCCGCGCACGGTGAGGATGCGTTTGGGCGTCTTCGGGTCGGATTCGATGGCGGCGCGGATGCGGCCCATGTGCACGTCGATGGAGCGGTCGAACGCCTCCAGCTCGCGCCCGCGCACGGCCTCCATGATCTGGTCGCGCGTCAGCACGCGGCCGGCGCGTTCGGCCAGGGTCACAAGCAGGTCGAACTGGTACGAGGTCAGGTCGGCCGCCTGCCCGCCCACGGTGACGGTGCGCGCGTCGCGGTCGATCTCCAGCGTGCCGAAGCGCAGCGCCTGGCCCGCGGCCGGCGCGCCGCCATCGCCGCGCCGGCGCAGGATGGCGCGGATGCGCGCCAGCAGCTCGCGCGGCTCGAAGGGCTTGGGCAGGTAGTCGTCGGCGCCCAGCTCCAGGCCGATGATGCGGTCCATGGGGTCGCCCTTGGCGGTGAGCATCAGCACCGGCACCTGCGCCGCCGGGCCGGGCAGGGCGCGGATGCGGCGGCACACTTCCAGCCCGTCCATGTCGGGCAGCATCAGGTCGAGGATCACCAGGTCCGGCAGGTTCCCTGCGTCGGGGCTCTGCAGCTGTGCCAGCCCGCTGGCGCCATCGGCCTGGTGCGCCACCTGCAGCCCGTTGTGGCCCAGGTATTCGGCGACCATCTGCGCCAGGCGATGGTCGTCTTCGATCATCAACAGGTGTGTGTTCATGCGGCCATCCTGCAGGGTGGGTATCTCGCAGTGTTGAAGCGGATGTAAAGCGCGGGTAAAGATGCTTTCGTTTCGATAGCTGCCAGCGCTTGCCCATCAAGGGCTGGCGGCACTTTTTACCCTGGACGCCAGTGCCACCAGCAGCAGCACCGGCAGGCCGAGAAGCGCGGTGGCGGTGAAGAAGTCGGCGTAGCCGTGGGCATCGACGAAGCGCCCCGAGAAGCCCGCCAGCCACTTCGGGAACAGCAGCATCATGGAGCTGAACAGCGCGTACTGCGTGGCCGAGTACTGCACGTTGGTCAGGCTCGACAGGTAGGCGATGAACGCCGCCGAGGCGATGCCGCCGGCCAGGTTGTCGGCGCTGACGACGAAGATCAGCCCGTACAGGTCGTGCCCGCGCGTGGCCAGCCAGGCGAACAGCAGGTTGCTGCCGGCCGACAGCAGCGCGCCGAGCATGAGCACGCGCATCACGCCCCAGCGCATCGCCATGGCGCCGCCGACGAAGGCGCCGCCCAGCGTCATCACCACGCCGTAGACCTTGGTCACGGCGGCCACCTCGTCCTTGGTGAAGCCCATGTCCACGTAGAACGGGTTGGCCATGATGCCCATCACCACGTCGGCGATGCGGTACACCGCGATCAGCCCCAGCACCAGCAGCGCGTGCCAGCGGTAGCGGCCGATGAAGTCGGCGAACGGATCGACCAGCGCGCCGCGCAGCCATTCGCCCAGGCCGCGCGCGGGCGGCTGCGGGCGCGGCGTGGGCTCGGGCGAGAGCAGCACGGTGAGCACGCCCACCGCCATCGACGCGGCCATGGCCAGGTAGGCCATGTGCCAGGCGTCGGCCTGGTAGCCGGCCACGCCGCTGGCCTCGGAGCGCGCGGCCAGCCACAGCACGCCCGCGCCGGCCCAGATCATGGCCAGGCGGTAGCCGGTCTGGTAGGTGGCGGCCAGGGCGGCCTGGCGGTCGGTATCGGCCGATTCGATGCGGAAGGCGTCGAGTGCGATGTCCTGCGTGGCCGAGCCGAAGGCCACCGCCAGCGCGCACCACACCAGCGGGCCCAGGGCCTGCTGCGGGTCGTTGAAGGCCATGCCCACCAGGCCGGCCACCACCATGCCCTGCGCCAGCAGCAGCCAACTGCGCCGCCGCCCCAGCCAGCGCGTGAGCAGCGGCAGCGGCATGCGGTCCACCAGCGGCGACCACACCCACTTGAAGGCATAGGCCAGGCCGACCCAGCTCAGGTAGCCGATGGTGGTGCGGTCGATGCCCGCCTCGCGCAGCCAGAACGACAGCGTGCCCAGCACCAGCAGCAGCGGCAGCCCGGCGGAAAAGCCCAGCGCCAGCATGCGCAGGCTGGCCGGTTCGGTGTAGACGCGCAGGGTGTCCAGCCAGCTGCGGCGCGGCGCGGGGGAGGAGGGGGCTTGTTCGGGCATGGGCAGGCGGGGTCGGACGGGAAGGGCCGGGGCATTATCCCGTCGGGGCCGGGCCGTTCCTACTACTATTTGGCCCATCGTGAACACGTTCTTAGAGGTCCGTCCGCTCCTGGAGCCCAGTGGCTCGGTGCGCCGCTACAGCGGCGAGCACGGCGCGCACGCGCACGGCCATGCGCAGATCCTGTACGCGCTGCACGGCCGCATGGAGCTGGAGATCGCCGGGCGCGCGGCCTTCGTCGATACGGCCTGCGGCATCGTCATCCCGGCGGGGGCCGAACACGGCTACCTGGCCGCGCCGGCCTCGCGCCTGTTCGTCATCGACGCGCCGGACCAGGCCGGGCTGGCACGGGTGCGCCGCTTCGCCGTGCCGCCGGCCTGGCGCGCCGGTGCGGCGCTGGCGCCGGATGCCGCGGCGCGCGTGGCCGAGGTGCTGCAGGCCCCCGGGGTGATCGCGCGCCGGGGCGTGGACCTGGGGCGGCTGGCCCAGGCGGTGCAGGCCGCGCTGCACGAGGACTGGCCCACGGCACGGCTGGCGGCGCAGTGCCACCTGAGCCCGCAGCGCTTCCATGCGCGGCTGCGCGAGCTGGCGGGCCGCACGCCCCAGGAATGGCTGCGCGGCCTGCGCCTGGACCGCGCCGAGGCCCTGCTGGCGCACGGCCAGCCGCTGGAGACGGCGGCGCTGCAGTGCGGCTATGCCAGCGCCAGCGCCCTGGCCTATGCGCTCAAGCGCGAGCGCGGCGTGGGCGCGCGGGCGCTGAGGGCACGCAGCACCCCTTGAGGCGCCTTGCGCCTTCTCCCTCCGTTTGCGCGTTGCGCGCCATGGGAGGTGCGCGCAGCCCTGCAGGGCAGTTACAATCGCGCCGCAAAAATAAAATTGCGAACCATTCTCAATAACTGCGCTGCCAGCCCCGTGCGATTCTTGCCGTAGCCACAGCCCCTCTTGCCGCCCGGCGCCTGCCGGGGGGGCACGCCTGTCATCCTGGTTCCGTCCCGAATCGCTGTATGTCCCGCTACCTTCCCTGTCCGTCGCGCCGTGGCGCGCCCTTTTCCCTGCGTGCCGGCGCGCTGGCCGCCGGCCTGGCGCTCGCCATGCCCTGGCCCGCGCTGGCCCAGGCGCCAGAGGCCGCCACCGTCACCATGGACGCCGTGACCGTATCGGACAAGGCCCTGCCCCAGGTCTACAGCGAAGCCAGCGGCTCCTATGTGCCGCAGGCCGTGGAGGTAGGGAAGGCGGCGCAGTCGCTGCGCGAGATCGCGCAGTCGGTCACGGTGGTGACGCGCCAGCGCATGGACGACCAGGCGCTGCGCACGCTGGACGACGTGATGGCGCAGACCACGGGCGTGACGCGCGAGGAAACCTGGCTCGACACGGCCTACCAGTCGCGCGGCCTGAATATCACCAACTTCCGCTACGACGGCGGCGCCGTCACCACCACGCGCTCGGGCAGCCGCAGCCTGGACATGGCGCAGTTCGACAGTGTGACGCTGCTGCGCGGTGCCGACGGGCTGTTCGGCGCGGGCGAGGCGGGCGGCGTGATCAACTTCACCTCCAAGCGCCCGCTGGCCCAGCGCCAGACGCAGCTGCTGCTCTCCGGCGGCACCATGGACAACTACCGTGCCGAGGTCGATACGACCGGCGCCCTGAATGCCGACGGCAGCGTGCGCGGCCGCCTGGTGGCCGTGCACCACGACCGCCGCGAGATGGCCGAGCCCTCGCGGCTCAAGCGCCAGATGCTGTACGGCGCCCTGGGCGTCGATCTCGGGCCCGAAACGGTGCTGACCCTGGGGGCCAGCTACCAGGACGACCGCAACACCGGCTTCAACGCCAGCCTGCCCCGCTACGCCGACGGCAGCGACATCGGCCTGCCGCGCAGCACCAACATGGGGGCGCCCTGGAACTGGATCCATCGTGAGAACACCGCGCTGTTCGCCAGGCTGGAGCATCAGCTCACGAGCGACTGGATGCTCAAGGCGCAGCTGCGGCACACCCGCTTCAAGGAGAGCGTCAACGGTGCCGAGATCGAGAGCGCGCCCGACCCGCTCACCCTGGCTGGGGCCGACTGGTGGATCCACCAGGGCATCGCCGATGCCCAGGAGACCACCCTGGACCTGAACGCGCAGGGCGGCTTCGATGCGTTCGGCCAGCGCCATGACGTGATCGTCGGCCTCGATGCGCTGCACGCGCGCGAGTCCAGCCGCAGCCTGTGGCCGCGCATCGGCCCGGCCGATGTGTTCGCGCGCACGCCCCCCGCCGACCCGGGCTTCCCGCTGGGCGAGTGGACCAGCGGCTCGGAAACCCGCGCCCGCAAGTCCAGCCTCTATGGCTCGGTGCGCCTGCGCCCCGCGGCGCGGTGGGCGGTGGTGCTGGGCGGGCGCTACACGCTGCAGGACCGCAGCACCCAGCAGGACATGCAGGGCTACACCTCCGACCGCCGCGAGGGCCACGTGTTCGTGCCCTACCTGGGCCTGGTGCGCGACCTGTCGGGCTCGCTCAGCGTGTACGCCAGCACGGCGGAGATCTACCAGTCGCAGGCGGGAAAATACGCCGGCCCGCTGCCCGGCACGCCGCTGGAGCCGGTGCGCGGCCGTACCTACGAGCTGGGCGTCAAGAGCGAATGGGCGCGCGGCCTCATCGCCAGCGCGGCGCTGTTCCGCACCGAGAAGAAGGGCGAGGCCATCGCCGACCCGGCCTACCCGCAGACCGACTGGCGCGGCGGCTGCTGCTACTTCCGCGACGGGCACCTGCTGAGCCAGGGGGTGGACCTGGAGCTGACCGGCCGCATCACCCCGGCCCTGCAGGTGGCCGTGGGCTACACCTACAACGACAACGAGAACAAGCGCAGCGACGATGCCCGCTTCAGCACCGTGACGCCGCGCCACCTCTTCAAGGCCTGGGGCGACTACCGCATGGGCGGCACGCTGCAGGGCTGGAGCGTGGGCGCGGGCGTGGTGGCCCAGAGCGGCACCTACCGGGCCGCCGGCATCAGCGCCTTCAACCCGGAGACCGGCCGCTACGACGGCGCCTGGACCCCCTACCGCTTCACCGCGCCGGGCTACGCCGTCTGGTCGGCCCGCGTGGGGTATGCCTTCAACAAGGACTGGAGCGTGGCCATGAACGTGGGCAACCTGTTCGACAAGACCTACTACAGCACCGTCGGCTATGCCGGCTACGGCAATTTCTACGGCGAAAAGCGCACCGTGGCGGTGGCGCTGCACGGCAAGTTCTGAGCATGCCCGCGCTGCACTCCGCACTGCACGCCGCGCTGGTGGCCTGGGGCCTGTCCCTCGGGGGCATGGCGGCCCTGGCCTTCGCCATGGACCGCCACTACGCCCAGCTCACGGGGGCGCTGGAGGCGCCCGCCCTGCGCCGCCACGGGCTGCGGCTGGCGGGCGCCGCGCTGCTGCTGGGCGCCGTGGTGCCCTGCGTGCTGCACTGGGGCGCTGCGGTGGGCGCGGTCGCGGTGCTGGGGTTCTGGTCCATGGGCGCGCTGCTCGTGGCGGGCGGCCTGGCCGCGCGGGCGCGCGGGGTGGCGATGGCGGCCTTGCTGGCCGTGGCGCTGTCGCTGGGGGCAATGGGGATGGAAATGGAGTGGCTGTGGTGAGTGTGCGACCTTGGGTGGTATTGATCGTGGGGCTGGCGGGCGCGGCCGCCGCGGGCCTGTGGTGGGCCGCGCGCCCCGCCACCACCTACCAGAGCGTGGCCGTGGCGCACGCCGACGTGGAGGCCACGGTGACGGCCATCGGCACGCTGCAGCCGCGCCGCTACGTGGACGTGGGCGCCCAGGTGTCGGGCCAGATCACGCGGCTGCGGGTGGCGCCCGGGGCGCAGGTGGAGAAGGGCGCGCTGCTGGTGGAGATCGACCCCAGCGTGCAGCGCGCCACGGTGGACGCCGGGCGCGCCTCGCTCGCCGGGCTGCGCGCCCAGCTGGCCGAGCAGCAGGCCCAGCACCAACTGGCCCGCCAGCAATGGGCGCGCCAGCAGCAACTGGCCCGCGACGGCGCCACGCGCGAGGAAGACCTGCAGACCGCCGAGGCGCAGCTGGCCGGCGCCCAGGCCCGCATGGACCACCTCAAGGCGCAGATCGACCAGACGCAGGCCACGCTCAAGGCCGACGAAGCGCGGCTGGGCTACACGCGCATCTACGCGCCCATGGCGGGCACCGTGGTGTCGGTCGAGGCGCGCGAGGGCCAGACGCTGAATGCCACCTACCAGACGCCCAACATCCTGCGCATCGCCGACCTGGGCGCCATGACGGTGTGGACCGACGTGTCCGAGGCCGACGTGGGCCGCGTGCGCGCCGGCATGCCGGTGTACTTCACCACCCTGGGCAGCGCCGGCCAGAGTCAGCCCCGGCGCTGGAGCAGCACGGTGCGCCAGGTGCTGCCCGCGCCCGCCGCCAGTCCGGCCCAGCAGCCTGCGGGCGCGGGCGGCGGGACCGCCGCCGCCGTCAAGGCCGTGGCCTACACGGTGCTGTTCGACGTGGACAACCAGGACGCCGAGCTCATGCCGCAGATGACGGCGCAGGTCGTGTTCGTGGCCGCGCGCGCGCCGCAGGCGCTGGCCGTGCCCCTGGTGGCGCTGCAGGACGAGGCCGAGGGCGGCCAGGCCACGGTGCGGGTGCTGAACGCGCAAGGCCGGCCCGAGCCACGCGCGGTGCGCACCGGCGTGCGCAGCCGCCACCAGGTGCAGGTGCTCGACGGCCTGCGGGAAGGCGAGCCGGTGGTGGTGGGCGAGACCGTGCAGGGCGCGGGCCTGCGGTGGCTGCAGTGGTGAACGCGCCGCCGCCTGCCGCGGGGGCGCCGCTGATCGCGCTGCGCGGCATCCGCAAGCACTACGGCGGCGGCGATACCGGCCAGCCCGCGGTGACGGTGCTGCACGGCATCGACCTGGACATCCACGCGGGCGAATTCGTGGCCGTGGTCGGCAGCTCCGGCTCCGGCAAGTCCACGCTGATGAACATCCTTGGCTGCCTGGACCGGCCGAGCAGCGGCAGCTACCACTTCCAGGGGCAGGACGTGGCGCGCCTCGACGCCGACACCCTGGCCTGGCTGCGCCGCCAGGCCTTCGGCTTCGTCTTCCAGGGCTACCACCTGATCGCCGCCGAATCGGCGAGCGAGAACGTGCAGATGCCCGCCCTCTACGCCGGCCTGCCGGCGCACGAGCGCCGCGCGCGCGCCCATGCGCTGCTGGAGCGCCTGGGCCTGGCCGGGCGGCTGGACAACCGGCCGAACCAGCTCTCCGGCGGGCAGCAGCAGCGCGTGTCGATCGCGCGGGCGCTGATGAACGGCGGCGCCATCATCCTGGCCGACGAGCCCACCGGGGCGCTCGACTCGCGCAGCGGCGCCGAGGTCATGGCCCTGCTGGCCGAGCTGTCGCGGGCCGGGCACACCATCATCCTCATCACCCACGACCGCGCCGTGGCCGCCCAGGCGCGCCGGGTGATCGAGATCCACGACGGGCGCATCGTCGGCGACAGCAGCGCCGAGGCGCCCGCTGATGCGCCGGCCGACGCGCCGCCGCCGCTGCTGCAGCCCGGGCTGGCCCAGGCCGGGCGCGCGGCGCAGGCCCCGGCGGCGGTGTGGGGCGCCGAGCTGCTCGACGCCGCGCGCGGCGCCTGGCGCGGCATGCGCGTGAACCGCGTGCGCACCAGCCTGACGCTGCTGGGCATCGTCATCGGCGTGGCCTCGGTCATCGTCATGCTGGCCATCGGCGAGGGCGCGCGGCGCAAGGTGGTGGAGCAGATGGGCACCATGGGCACGGCCATCCTGTACATGGGCAGCCAGCCGCCGCCCAGCGGCGGGCCGGCCGGCCAGATCACGGCCGAAGACCTGGCCGCCGTGGCCGAGCTGCCCGAGATCCGCCGCGTGATGCCGGTGATCGGCGACCCCATCTCCGTGCGCTACGGCAACGTGGAGCGCCAGCTCTACGTGTTCGCCGCCAGCGAGGAAATGCCGCTGGTGCACCACTGGAAGGTGGCGCTGGGCCGCTACTACACCGACGCCGAGGACCACGGCCTGGCCCCCCTGGTGGTGCTGGGGCACAAGGCGCGCGCGCACTTCTTCCCCGAGGAGCCGCGCCCGCTCGGGCGCCAGCTCATCATCGGCAATTCGTCCTTCGAGGTCATCGGCGTGATGAGCGAACGCGGCGCCGAGTCGGGCGCGCAGGACTACGACAACATGGTGTTCATCCCCTACCAGTCGGGCCGCGCGCGCGTCTACCGCACGCAGACGCAGCCCGACTACGTGGTGATGGAGGCCGCCTCCTCGGCCCAGGTGCACGCCGCCGAGGCGGCGATACGCCAGCTGCTCAAGGCGCGCCACGGCGGGCGCGAAGACTTCGCCATCGGCAACGCCGCCGCGCGCATCCAGGCCGAGGCCGCCACGCGCCAGAGCATGGCCATGATGCTGGGCCTGATCGCCGCCGTGTCGCTGGTGGTGGGTGGCATCGGCGTGATGAACGTGATGCTCATGACCGTGCGCGAGCGCACGCGCGAGATCGGCATCCGCATGGCCGTGGGTGCGCGCCAGCGCGACATCCTGCGCCAGTTCCTGACCGAGGCCAGCCTGGTCACCCTGGCCGGCGGATCGGTGGGCGTGCTCGCCGCGCTGGCGGTGGGCCTGGTGCTGCTGCTGGCCGGCGTGCCCATGGTCTTCTCGGTGCGCGCCATGCTGGGGGCGTTCGGCTGCGCGGTGGCCACAGGGCTGGTGTTTGGCTACATGCCGGCCAAGACGGCGGCGCGGCTCGACCCGGTGCGCGCGCTGGCGGGAGAGTAGGAACACACATGCACAAGAATGCCGCCCCCCTGGGGGTGCTCTGGATCGCGGCGCTGGCGCTGGCCGGGTGCGCTACCGGCACCGACCCTGGCGCTCCCGCCGTCGCCTTGCCGGCCCAGTGGGCCACCCCGGCGTCCGGCCCGCTGCAGGCCGACGCACAAGCCGACGCCGTGACGCCCGCGTGGTGGCGCAGCTTCGGCAGCGCCGAGCTGGACGGCCTGGTGGCGCAGGCGCGCGCCGGCAATTTCGACCTGGCCGCCGCCGCCGCCCGCGTGGCGCAGGCCGAGGCGCAGGCGCGCCAGGCCGGCGCGCGCCTGCTGCCCGAGGTGGCGGGGGCCGTGAACGCCGCGCGCCAGGGGCGGCTCGGCGGCGATGCCGCGGTGGACGGCACGCGCCTGGGCGTGGCCCTGTCCGCCAGCTATGAAGTGGACGTCTGGGGCCGCCTGGGCGCCACGCGCGACGGTGCGCAGGCCGCGCTGCGCGCCAGCGTGTTCGACCAGGAGGCGGTGCGCCTGAGCATTTCGGCCGGGGTGGCGCATGCCTGGCTGCAGGGCGTGGCCCTGCGCGAGCGCCAGGACATCGCGGCGCTGAACCTGCGCAGCGCCGAGCGGCTGCTGGCCCTGGTGGCGGCGCGCCAGCGCGCGGGCGCAGCGTCGGCGCTGGAGCTGGCCCAGCAGCGCGGCCTGGTGGCAGCGCAGCGCCGCGCCCACGCCAGCGTGCGCCAGCAGGCCGACGCGGCGCAGACGGCGCTGGCGCTGCTCATGGGCCAGGCGGGCCGCGCCGCCAGCGCCACCGCCGCCTTGCAGGGGCTGCGCGTGCCATCCGTGGCGGCCGAGGTGCCGGCGGCCCTGCTGGCGCGGCGCCCCGACATCGCCCGCGCCGAGGCGCACCTGGCCGCGGCCCAGGCCAACGTGGCCGCCGCGCGCGCGGCCATGCTGCCCAGCCTCACCCTGGGCGCCAGCCTGGGCACGGGGGGCGACCGGCTGGAGCGGGCCTTCGACAACCCCGTGTACGCGCTCGCCGCCGCGCTGGCAGCGCCCATCTTCGACGCTGGCCGCCGCGCCGCCGGGCACGAACTGGCCCAGGCGCAGCGCGAGGAACTGCTGGCGGCCTACCGCCGCACGGTGGTGCAGGCCTATGGCGACGTGCAGAACGCGCTGGATGCCGCTGCCGGGGCCGACGCCCAGATGCAGGCCCAGGCCGAGGTGGTGGCGCAGGCGCGCCAGGCGTTCGCGCTGTCCGAATCGCGCTACCGCGCCGGGGCCGACACGCTGCTGACGCTGCTCGATGCCCAGCGCGCGCTCTACGCCGCGCAGGACGAGGCCGCGCAACTGCAACTGGCCCGCCTGCAGGCCCGCGTGGCGCTGTACAAGGCGCTGGGCGGCGGCTGGCAGGCGCCGGAGGGGGCTGCCTCGTAGGTCTATGTTTTTTGCATGAAAAGTGGCTTCAGGGCTTACTGGTCAAGCGCTAGCAGCTATGAATTTCGTAGTCCGAGGGAGGCCGCACACGGTGCGCCGTGCATGCCGCTGTGGCGTGCGGGAGACAAATATGGAAACAAAGAAGAATAATTCCTATTTGTAATTAAAATCGCGCTCTCCCCTTTTCTGCTTCTCCGCTGCATCCAGCCCCTTGCGGGCGCAGCCTGCGGCGCCCGCCGTTCCTCCCGCTTTCCCATGCTCAGCCCCACCGCCCTGCGCCGCTGGTCCTGGACCCACAAGTGGTCCAGCCTGGTCTGCACCGTGTTCATGCTGCTGCTGTGCCTGACCGGCCTGCCGCTGATCTTCCACCACGAGATCGGGCACCTGCTCGGCACCGAGGTGGAGGCGCCCGCGCTGCCCGCCGAACAGGCGCGGCGCACGGCCTCGATCGACGCCATCATGGCGGCGGCGCAGGCGCGCTTTCCCGAGCGCGTGGTGCAGTTCATGTCGCAGTCGGACGACGATCCGCGCGTGTGGTTCGCCACCCTCACGCCCACGCCGGCGCCCACGGACGACTTCAAGTCCATTGCCGTCGATGGCCGCACGGCGCAGGTGCTCTCGGACCGGCCCGTCAACGAGGGCTTCATGTGGACCATGCTGAAGCTGCACGTGGACCTGTTCGCGGGCCTGCCGGGCAAGCTCTTCCTCGGCCTGATGGGCTTGCTGCTGCTGGTGGCCATCGTCACTGGCGTGGTGCTGTACGCGCCGTTCATGCGCAAGCTCGCCTTCGGCGACGTGCGGCGCGGCAGGTCGCGCCGCATCCAGTGGCTCGACCTGCACAACCTGCTGGGCATCGCCACGCTGGTGTGGGCCTTCGTGGTCGGGGCCACCGGCATGGTCAACACCTGGGCCGACCTGATGGTCAAGTACTGGCAGTACGACAAGCTCAGCGCCCTGCTAGCGCCCTACCAGGGGCAGGCCACCGTGCCGGTGGCCGAGCGCGCCCCGCTGGCGCGGCTGCATGCGGCGGCGCAGCGCGAGGCGCCGGACATGAAGCTGTCGTTCATCGCCTTCCCCGGCACGGCGTTTTCCAGCCCGCACCACACCACCTTTTTCCTGCGCGGCACCACACCGCTCACCGCGCGCCTGCTGCAGCCCGTGCTGGTGGATGCGCGCACCGCCGAGGTCACGGCCGCGCCGCACCTGCCGTGGTACCTCACGGCCTTGCTGGTCTCGCAGCCGCTGCACTTCGGCGACTACGGCGGCATGCCCATGAAGATCCTGTGGGCGCTGCTCGACATCGCCACCCTCATCGTGCTGGGCAGCGGCCTGTACCTGTGGCTCGTGCGCGGCAGTCCCGCGCAGGCCGCGCGGGCCGGGGAGGGCCAGGCATGAGCCGCACTCCCTCCCCCTTCTGGCGGATGTGGGGCTGGCCCCTGACGCTGGGGCTGCTCACTGCCTCTGGCCTAGCCACCGCGCTCGTTTCCGACAACTGGGGCGACTGGTGGTCGTGGCTGGGCCTGGGCGCACCCGTGGCCGTGATGGCCTGGTTCGGCCTGCGCCGCGCGCCGGCCGCCGCCCCGGACCGCGATCCCTCCTGACCCCGTTTCCGACCCACCGATCCCAAGGAAAGCCACCATGCTCCACCGCAACCCCTCCCTCGCGCCCGTGGCGCTGGCCGCCGCCACGCTCGCCGCGCTGTGCATGCACGCCGCGCAGGCGCAACAGGCGGGCAGTGCCGAAAAGGCCCTCGCCACCGTCACCGTGAACGCCAGCGCCGACGCTTCGGCCGAGGGCCTCTCGCCCGCCTACGCGGGCGGCCAGGTGGCGCGCGGCGCGCGCGTGGGCATCCTGGGCACGCGCGACGCGATGGAGACGCCTTTCTCCACCATCGCCTACACCAACGAGTTCATCCAGGACCGCCATGCGCACAGCGTGGGCGACGTGCTGCAGAACGACCCCACGGTGCGCGTGGCGCGCGGCTTCGGCAATTTCCAGGAGTCGTACTTCATCCGCGGCTTCATCCTGGGCTCGGACGACGTGGCCTACAACGGCCTGTACAGCCTGCTGCCGCGCCAGTACATCGCCACGGAGCTGTTCGAGCGCGTCGAGGTGCTGCGCGGTGCCTCCACCTTCCTGAACGGTGCCAACCCCAGCGGCGGCGGGCTGGGCGGCTCCATCAACCTGCTGCCCAAGCGTGCCCCCAACGAGCCGCTGTCGCGCGTGACGGCGGGCGTGGCAAGTGGCGGCCAGGCGCAACTGGCGGCCGACGTGGCGCGGCGCTTCGGCCCCGACAACGCCACCGGCATCCGCGTGAACGCCGCCGTGCGCAACGGCGGCTCAGCCATCGATGACGAAGACGCCAGGCTCGGCCTGCTGGCCGTGGGGCTGGACTGGCGCTCGCGCGACGTGCGCCTGTCGGGGGACATAGGCTGGCAGGACAACAAGCTCAGCCGCACCCGCACCAACGTGACCCTGGGCAGCGCGGTCACCGCCGTGCCCGCTGCGCCAGACGGCAAGACCAACTGGGCCCAGCCCTGGAGCTACTCCAACGAGCGCGACCTGTTCGGCACGCTGCGCGGCGAGTGGGACATCAACGGCAGCATCACCGCCTACGCCGCCGCCGGGGCGCGCCGCAGCGAGGAGGCGAACTCGCTGGCCAACCTCACGGTCAGCGACGCCGCCACCGGCGCGGGCACCACCTACCGCTTCGACAACGCGCGCAAGGACCGCGTCCTGACCGGCGAGGCCGGTCTGCGCGGCACGCTGCAGACGGGCGCCGTCAAGCACGCCTGGGTGCTGTCGGCCGCGAGTTTCTCGCTGGAGAAGGACAACGCCTACGTCATGGACTGGAAGAACACCCAGGCCACCAACCTCTACCGGCCCGTCTACACCGGGCAGCAGCCGGCCTACAGCGCCGACGCGCTGTACGGCGGTGCGCTCTCCGATCCGCGCCTCACGGGCAAGGTGCGCATGTCCAGCGTCGCCATCGGCGACACGCTGTCGGTGTGGGGCGACCGCCTGCAGCTCACGCTCGGCCTGCGCCACCAAAGCATGGACATCGCCAACTACGCCTACGGCACCGCCGCGCTCACCGACCGCTACGACCAGAGCCGCACCAGCCCGATGGCCGCCATGCTCTACAGGCTTTCGCCCCAGTGGTCGGCCTACGCCAACTACGCCGAGGGCCTGAGCCAGGGCAAGACGGCCCCCGCCACCGCAGCCAACCGCGGCCAGATGCTGGCCCCCTACGTCGCCAAGCAAACGGAAGCGGGCGTGAAATGGGACGGCGGGCGCCTGGGCGGCAGCCTGGCCGTGTTCCGCATCGACAGCCCGCGCGCCTACGTCAACGCCGCCAACGTCTTCGCCGCGCAGGGCAAGGACCGCCACCAGGGCGTGGAACTGGCGGTACAGGGCGAGGCGGTGAAGGGCCTGCGCGTGCTCGGTGGCCTGACTTGGCTCGATGCCAAGCAGTCCGACACCGGGGCCGCCGCCACCGACGGCCAGCGCGTCATCGGCGTGCCCGAGGTGCAGGCCACCCTGGGGGCCGAGTGGGACGTGCCCGGCGTGCCCGGCCTGGCGCTGGATGCGCGCGTGGCGCACACCGGCAGCAGCTATGCCAACGATGCCAACACCCTCCGGCTGCCCGGCTGGACGCGCCTGGACCTGGGTGCGCGCTACCTCACCGAGGTGCAGGGCCGCCTGGTCACGCTGCGCCTGCGCGTGGACAACGCCGCCAACCGCAACTACTGGGCCTCGGCGGGCGGCTACCCCGGCGCGGGCTACCTCGTTCTGGGCGCGCCGCGCAGCGTGAGCCTGACGGCCAGCGTCGACTTCTGACCCCCAGGGGCTCTGGCGAGGGGCCGCACTTCGCGCGTTGCTCGACATTTCAGCGCGCGCCGCCGGGCACCATCGGCGCCATGATATTCGCATCGCACTCCGGTCGCGGCGTGGCCCTGGTGGCCCTCGCGGCCATCCTGTGGGGCACCACCGGCACGGCCCAGAGCCTGGGTGCCGGCGCCCTGTCGCCGTTCTGGGTCGGGGCGGCCCAATTGGTGGTGGCCAGCCTGTTCTTCGCCGTGGTGCAGGCCGTGGCGCGCGGCGCGGCGCCGCCCCGGCCCGCAGCCCAGCCCGGGCCGCATGTGCCGCCCGGGCTGTGGCTGCTGGCCTCGGCCGGCGTGGCGGGCTACAGCATCACGTTCTATGCCGGGGTGCGCCTGGCGGGCGTGGGTGTGGGCACGGCCGTGGCCATCGGCAGCAGCCCGATCTGGGCCGGGCTCATCCAGGCGCTGCTGCTGCGCGCGCCGCCGTCGCCGCTGTGGTGGCTGGGCACGGCCGTGAGCGTGGCCGGGGGCGTGGCCATGGTGCTGAGCAAGGGCGCGGCGGTGGTGTTCTCGTGGACCGGGCTGGCCCTGTGCCTGGGGGCCGGGCTGTGGTACGCCAGCTATGCGCTGGTGAACAAGCGCCTGGTGGCCGCTTACGCGCCGGGCCAGGTGAACCAGCGCGTGTTCACCGGCGCGGCGCTGCTGGCCTGCCCGGTGGCGTGGGCGCTGGCCGGGGCGCCGCAGTGGAGCCCGGCGGCGCTGGCCGTGGTGGTGTACCTGGGCACCGTCGTGTCCGGGCTGGCCTACGTGGCGTTCTCCCATGGGCTGCGCGGCATCTCGGGCGCCACCGGGGTGACGCTGACCCTCATCGAGCCCGTGGCGGCGTTCGTGCTGGCGGTGCTCATCGTGGGCGAGCACCAGCCGCTGGCGGCCTGGTGCGGCCTGGGCCTGGTCATGCTGGGGCTGGTGGGCGTGATTCGCGCGGAGTTGCGGCCCACGGCGTTTCGCGCGCCGCGCGAAAGCCCGGCGGCCTGAGCGGCCGGGGCCTGTAAGAATGCGCTTTTGCCCCCACCTGGCCTGCCATGCACGACCTGTCCTTTCCCCTCCATCGCGGCTGCGCGCTGTGCGCGGCCAAGGCGTCGCCCTGGAATGCGCGGCGCGGCTTCCTGCTGGCGGCGGGGGCGGCAGCGGCGGGCCCCGCGCTGGCGCAGGTGGACGTGGGCAATGCTTCCAGCATGCGCCGCCTGGTGCCGGCCGAGTCGCTGGAGCGCTCGGCCGTGCAGCAGTACGCGCAGATGCTGGCGCAGGCCCGCGCCCAGGGCGCGCTGGCGGCCGACGGTAACCCGCAGCTGGCGCGGCTGCGCGCCATCGCGCGGCGCCTCATCCCGTTCGCCGCGCCGTGGAACGAGCGCGCGCGCCAGTGGCACTGGGAGGTCAACCTGATTGGCAGCAAGCAGATCAACGCCTTCTGCATGCCCGGCGGCAAGATCGCGTTCTTCACCGGCATCCTCGACCAGCTCCGGCTGACCGACGACGAAACCGCCATGGTCATGGGCCACGAGATGGCCCACGCGCTGCGCGAGCACGCGCGCGAGCGCCTGGCCAAGACGCAGGCCACGGGCATCGGCCTGTCGCTGGGGGCCAAGCTGCTGGGCCTGGGCGACCTGGGAAACACGGCGGCCAACCTGGGCACGCAACTGCTGTCGCTGAAGTTCAGCCGCTCCGACGAGACGGAGGCCGACCTCGTGGGCCTGGAGCTGGCCGCGCGCGCCGGCTTCGACCCGCAGGCCGCGGTGCGCCTGTGGCAGAAGATGGGCCAGGCCACCGGGGGCAGCGGCGGCATCGCCTTCCTGTCCACCCACCCGTCGGGGCCGGAGCGCATCCGCGAGCTGCAGCAGAACGTGCCCAAGGTGCAGGGGCTGTACCTGCAGTCGCGGAAATAAGAGCCAAATAGGCTTTAAACCCTTGCCAGTCAAGCGCTAGCAGCTATTGATTCAGGAGTTGGCCCGCTCGCCGCTGCCGGGCAGCGAGACGCGCCCGGCGCGCAGCGCCTCGACGAGCAGGTCGGGCGTGGTGCGGATGTGTGCCTCCAGCGCCAGCGCGGCGCGCGCGTCCTGCCCGGCCAGGGCGTAGTGGAAGATTTCGGTGTGCTCGGCGTGCACGTTGCGCACGGCGCCGGGCAGCGCCATGGCGAAGCCGCGGTAGCGCTCGGTGTGGCGCGAGAGCTGGCGCAGCACGCGCAGCGTCCAGGGCGAGTCGTGGCCCGACAGCAGCGCCTCGTGGAAGCGCACGTTGAGCTGCTCCCACAGCCGCCGCCGCCCGGGCGCGATGGGCTCCTCGGCCGAGATGGCGGCGTAGGCCTGCTCCACGCGCTGGCGCCACGGCGCGCCGCCCGCGCGGATCGACTGGCGCAGCGCCGCGGTCTCGATCTGCACGCGCAGGCTGGTGATGTCCTCCAGGTCCTCGGTGGCGATGGGCGCCACGCGAAAGCCGCGCTGCCCCTCGGTCACCACCAGCGCGTCGCTCGCCAGGCGCGTGATGGCCTCGCGCAGCGTGCCGGCGCTCACGCCGTAGCGCGCCTTGAGGTGTTCCACGCGCAGCTTCTCGCCGGGCACGAGCTGACCGGTCACGATGTCGTCGCGCAGCTGCGCGTAGGCGTGCTCGATCAGCGTGCGGGCCGATGGCACGGGGGTGTCGATGGCACACAGGGCGCTGCGCTTGGCCATTCAAATGTCCCCTCTTATCTTGTTCAGCCGGTAGCTCAGCTGCGGGCGCGTCAGCCCCAGCAGGCGCGCGGCGGCGGCCAGGTTGCCGTGGCTGCGCTCCACGGCGGCCTCGATCAGGTGGGTCTCCAGCGCCTGCAGGTCGAGCCGCTCGCCCAGCAGGCGCTCCACCAGGGCCGCGTCGCAGGCCGGGGCGCGCGCTTCGCCCAGGCGGCCCGAGGCCTGCAGCGTGTGCGCCGGCCCGGTGGCCGGAGCCGCGTCGGGGAACAGGTGCGCCGCGTCCACGGGCTGGCCCGGGTCGGCCAGGATCACGCCGCGCTCGATCAGGTTCTCCATCTCGCGCACGTTGCCCGGCCAGGCGTACTGGCGCAGCGCGTGCAGCGCGCGGTCGGTGAAGCCGCCCACGTGCTTGTCGTGCAGCGTGGCGAAGCGCTGCAGCAGGTGCTGCGCGAAGGGCTCGATGTCGTCCACGCGCTCGCGCAGCGGCGGAATGCGGATGGGGTAGACGTTGAGGCGGTAGTACAGGTCCTGGCGGAAGCGCCCGGCGCGCACCGCGTCCAGCAGATCGACGTGCGTGGCGGCCACCAGGCGCACGTCCACCTGGCGCGGCTGGGTGGCGCCCAGGCGCTCCACCTGGCCGTCCTGCAGCACGCGCAGCAGCTTGGCCTGCGCCGGCAGCGGCAGCTCGCCCAGCTCGTCGAGGAACAGCGTGCCGCCGTGCGCGCGCTCGAAGCGCCCGGCGCGCGCCGCGTCGGCGCCGGTGTAGGCGCCTTTCTCGGTGCCGAACAGTTCCGACTCCACCAGGCTGCCCGGCAGCGCCGCGCAGTTCACCGCCACGAAGGGCTTGGCGGCGCGCGGGCTCAAGGCGTGCAGGGCGCGCGCGAAGCGCTCCTTGCCCACGCCGGTCTCGCCCGTGAGCAGCACCGTGACCTGCGTGCCCGCTGCCTTGCGCAGCAGCTGCGTGGCGGCGGTGAAGCCGGGCGAGCGGCCGATCAGCGGGCCGAGCGCGTCGGCCGGCGGCTCGGGCTGGTCCTCGGCCGCGATGGCCGCGGGCCAGGCGGGCAGGGCGCGCGGGCCGCCGGGGAGCGCCTGCGCGTGCGCCAGGGCCTCGGGGGCGTAGTCGCTGGCCAGCTGCGCGCCGTCGGGCCAGTCCTGCACCGGCCGGCCCTCGATGCGGCAGTGCGCGTGGCCGCAGGCGGCGCACTGCACCTCCTTGTAGAGCACGGTGCGGCCCATGAAGCCGCTGGTGTAGCCCGAGGCGTAGCCCAGCAGCGTCCAGCATACCGGGGCGCTCTGCGGGCCGAAGTCGCGCACATGCGTCTCCACCTCCCACGAATGCTGCCAGCGGAAGATGCCGTGGAAGTGGCCCTGCCCGGCGTCCAGCTCCAGCTTTTCGGGCGTGACCTGCACGGCCCCCTGCAGCATGTGCAGCTGCGGGCCGACGCTGAACATGGCGAAGGTGTCGGCGCTGGGGCGCAGCTGGCGCGCCAGCGCCGCGTCGCGCTCGCCCGATGCGTAGCCCACGCGCAGCAGCAGGCGGCGCGCGCCCGTGGGGCCGAGGGTGTGCATCAGCTCGCGGCGCAGGATGCCCAGCGAGGCCGCGTGCAGCAGCACCATGCGCTGGCCCGCCAGCCAGATGCGGCCGTCCGCCGCGGAGAACTGGATCTGGCGCCGCAGGTCGGCGTCCGAAGGCAAGGCGGGGAGGGCGGGCATGTGCTGAATTATCGATAAATGGCGATGGCACGCCCATTGGGGAAATCGCGCGTGCCACTGCTGTCCAGGGCGGTTGCCGTGCGGGAATTTCACCAAATGGTGAATTTCACTCCATAAGGTGGTGTGCAAATCGTCAAGTTGCAGTGCAACATGGGCCGAATACGCTACGGCGCTGGGGCCGTGAAACCTGTCAAAGCCGCAAGAAATTTAGGGGTTTACCCGAAAATTATCGAGATTTTCGCGCATGGCACGGCGGGCTGGCACAGGCTCTGCATAGACCGGGGCATGAGCACCACGCCCACTTCTTCCGCAGATCCCCGCACCGGCTGGGATGTTCAGCGCCGTTTCATCCGCATCGTGCAGGAGCACGGCAGCGGCATGGTGGAGTTCGAGTTCGCCGTCGGCGAGCCGCAGCTCTACGTCGAGATGGTGATGCCGCGCCGCGAGTTCGGCGAGTTCTGTGCCATGCAGGGCGTGCAGCCCACGCACGGCGCACTGCCCGAGCACGCTGCGGGCAGCGACGCGCACGAGTGGGACTGGAGCCTGCGCGCCGCGCGTGAGCGCCATTTCCGCCACGAGCCCTGATTTTTCCCTTTCCACAACGACGACAGGAGACATCCCCCATGCAAATCGACCTGCGCACCGTCAGCATCACGCCGCTGCGCCAGACCTTCGACAACATCGCCCAGCGCCTGGGCGCGGACAAGCCCGCCTCGCGCTACATCGAGGCGACGATGGACGTGCAGCCGCAAGCCAACTTCCACTACCGCCCCACCTGGGACCCGGCGCACGAGATGTTCGACGCCACGCGCACCCGCATCGTCATGCAGGACTGGTACGCGCTCAAGGACCCGCGCCAGCTCTACTACGGCACCTACGCCCAGGCGCGCGCACGGCTGCAGGAGACGGCCGAGGCCGACTTCGAGTTCGTCGAGAGCCGCGGCCTGGCCGGCCGCTACGACGACGCGGCGCGCCGCGTGGCGCTGGACTTCTACGTGCCGCTGCGCCACGTGGCCTGGGGCGCGAACATGAACGGCGCCTTCCAGTGCGCCTACGGCCACGGCACGGCCATCACCCAGCCCTGCCTGTACGCCAGCATGGACCAGCTCGGCATCGCCCAGTACCTCACGCGCCTGGGCCTGCTGCTGGGCCACCCGGGCGAGCTGGAAGCGGGCAAGCAGGCGTGGCTGGAGGCGCCCGCCTGGCAGCCGCTGCGCCGCCTGGTGGAGGACACCTGGGTGCTCAAGGACTGGTTCGAGCTGTTCGTGGCGCAGAACGTGGCGCTGGACGGCATCCTCTCCGGCCTGGCCTACAAGGAGGTGGACGAGGCGCTGTCCGAGCGCGCCGGCCCCACGGTGTCCATGCTCACGCGCTTCCAGGCCGAATGGGCGCAGGACGCGGCCAAGTGGGTCGATGCCGTCATCAAGACCGCCGCGGCCGAGAGCGCGGAGAACAAGGCCCTGCTGGGCGAGTGGTACGCGCACTGGCGCACCCGCGTGCAGGAGGCGCTGGCGCCGGTGGCGCAACTGGCGCTGGGCGATGAGGGCGCCGCTGCCCTGGCGCGCGCCGTGTCCGCCGTCGATGCCCGCATGCACAAGGCCGGCCTGGCCGTCTGACGAAGGAGCAGCACCTATGTCCAACGTATTCATCGCGTTCCAGAAGAACGAGGAAACGCGCGCCATCGTCGATGCCATCGTGGCCGACAACCCGCACGCCGTCGTCCAGCAGCAGCCCGCCATGGTCAAGATCGACGCGCCCGGCCACATGGTGATCCGCAAAAGCAGCATCGAGCAGGAGATCGGCCGCGACTTCGACCTGCAGGAAATGCAGGTGCACCTCATCACCCTGTCGGGAAACATCGACGAGACCGACGACGAGTTCCGCCTGGCCTGGAACCAGTAACGACCATACCCCCAAGGAGACACGACATGGATATGAAAGCCGGCAAGAAGCTGGGCCTGAAGGAACGCTACACGCTGATGACGCGCGACCTCGCCTGGACCCCCACCTACCAGGCCGTGCGGGACGTGTTCCCGTACATGGAGTACGAGGGCATCAAGATCCACGACTGGGACAAGTTCGAGGACCCGTTCCGCATGACGATGGACTCGTACTGGAAGTACCAGGCCGAGAAGGAGCGCAAGCTCTACGCCATCATCGACGCCTTCACGCAGAACAACGGCCACCTGGGCGTGACCGACGCGCGCTACATCAACGCGCTCAAGCTGTTCCTCACCGGCGTCAGTCCGCTCGAATACATGGCGCACCGGGGCTTCGCCCACGTGGGCCGCCAGTTCCCCGGCGCCGGCCCGCGCGTGGCCTGCCTGATGCAGAGCCTGGACGAGATCCGCCACGCGCAGACGCAGATCCACAGCCTGTCGAACTACAACAAGCACTACAACGGCTTCGCCAACTGGCGCCACCAGCACGACCGCGTGTGGTACCTCAGCGTGCCCAAGAGCTTCTTCGACGACGCCTTCACCGCCGGGCCGTTCGAGTTCATGATCGCCATCGGCTTCGCGTTCGAATACGTGCTGACGAATCTGCTGTTCGTGCCCTTCATCAGCGGCGCGGCCTACAACGGCGACATGGGCGCCATGGCCTTCGGCTTCTCGGCGCAGTCCGACGAGTCGCGCCACATGACGCTGGGGCTGGAGATCATCAAGTTCATCCTGGAGCAGGACCCGGACAACCTGCCCATCGTGCAGGCATGGATCGACAAGTGGTTCTGGCGCGGCTACCGCGTGCTCACGCTGGTGGCCATGATGATGGACTACATGCTGCCCAAGCGCGTGATGAGCTGGAAGGAGGCCTGGGAGGTCTACGCCGAGCAGAACGGCGGCGCGCTGTTCGCCGACCTGGCGCGCTACGGCATCAAGGTGCCCAAGGGCTGGGAGCAGGCCTGCAAGGACAAGGACCACATCAGCCACCAGGCGTGGAACACCTTCTACACCTACGGCGCGGCGGCCCCGTTCCATACCTGGACGCCGAGCAAGGAGGAGCTGGACTGGCTCTCGGCCAAGTACCCCGACACCTTCGACAAGTACTACCGCCCGGTGTGGGAGCACTACGCCAAGGAGCACGCCGAGGGCCGGCGCTTCTACAACGGCACGCTGCCCATGCTGTGCCAGACCTGCCAGATCCCGATGCTTTTCACCGAGCCCGACGACCCGATGAAGATCGCCTACCGCGAAAGCGAGTACCAGGGCATGAAGTACCACTTCTGCTCCGACGGCTGCAAGCACATCTTCGACAACGAGCCCGAGAAGTACACCCAGAGCTGGCTGCCCGTGCACCAGATCTACCAGGGCAACTGCTTCCCCGAGGACGCCGACCCGTCCCAGCCCGGCTTCGATCCGCTGATGGAAGTGCTGCGCTGGTACCGCCTGGAGTTCGGGCGCGACAACCTGGACTTCGCCGAATCGCAGGACAAGAAGAACTTCGCCGAATGGCGCGCACAAGCCACCGGCAACTGAACGAGGAGACCACCCCATGGCCGTCAAATCCGCCGCCCCCTACCACTTCCCGCCGCAGGACACGGTGGACAAGTTCCCCGCGCCGCTGCTCTACATCGGCTGGGAGGACCACAAGATGTTCTGCGCCCCGTTCTGCGCGCCCATGCCGCCGACCATGAAGTTCGGCGAGCTGGTGCAGGGCGCGCTGCCCGGCATGTTCGGCGCGCACCCCGACTTCGCGCACATCGACTGGAACCAGGCCGAATGGTTCGTCTCGGGCCGGCCCTTCGTGCCCGACATGGACAAGACCCTGGCCGAGAACGGCCTGGGCCACAAGAGCGCGATCCGCTTCCGCACGCCCGGCCTCACGGGCATCCAAGGCAGCGGGTTCTGAAGAGCGAAGCAGCACGCCGGCCCTGTCTTGGCGGGGCTGGCGCGGCGGGTCCGCCCGCCTTGGCCCTCCCCCGGTGAGGGAGGGGTTTTGAATAAAAACCGCCGCAAACCCTTGTACAGCAAGCGCAAGCAGCTATTGTTTTTGAAAGCATCGAGAGCGCCATGAGCTACCAGCTCACCATAGAACCCCTGGGCCAGGTGGTCGACGTCGAGGAAGGCCAGACCCTGCTGGACGCCGCGCTGCGCGCCGGCATCTACCTGCCCCACGCCTGCTGCCACGGCCTGTGCGGCACCTGCAAGGTGCAGGTGACCGACGGCGAGATCGACCACGGCGAGGCCAGCGGCTTCGCGCTGATGGACTACGAGCGTGACGAGGGCCAGTGCCTGGCCTGCTGCGCCACGCTGGTGTCCGACAGCGTGGTGATCGAGGCCGAGATCGACGAGGAGCCCGACGCGCGCAACCTGCCGGTGCAGGACTTTGCCGGCACCGTCTCGCGCATCGAGAGCCTCACGCCCACCATCAAGGGCGTGTGGATCGAGCTCGACGCGCCCATCGACTTCCAGGCCGGGCAGTACGTCACCCTGCACATTCCCGGCGAGAGCCAGCCGCGCGCCTTCTCCATCGCCAGCAGCCCGGCGCAGTCGGGCGAGATCGAGCTGAACATCCGCCTCGTGCCCGGCGGCAAGGGCACGGGCTGGGTGCACCAGCACCTCAAGGCGGGCGAGCGCGTGCGCGTCAGCGGCCCCTACGGGCGCTTCTTCGTGCGCGCCTCGGCGCACCGCGGCGAGGGGCTGGGCTACCTGTTCCTGGCGGGCGGCTCGGGCCTGTCGAGCCCGCGCTCGATGGTGCTGGACCTGCTGGCCCAGGGGGGCGACGCGCCCATCACCCTGGTCAACGGCGCGCGCGGCCAGGACGAGCTGTATCACCATGACGAGTTCCTGCGCCTCGCCGAGGAGCACCCGCGCTTCACTTACGTCGCCGCGCTCTCGGGCGAGCCCGAGGACAGCGGCTGGCAGGGCGCGCGCGGCTTCGTGCACGAGGCCGCCAAGGCGCATTTCAACAACGACTTCCGCGGCCGCAAGGCCTACCTGTGCGGCCCGCCGCTGATGATCGACGCCTGCATCACCACGCTGATGCAGGGCCGCCTGTTCGAGCGCGACATCTACACCGAGAAGTTCATCTCGGCCGCCGACGCGCAGCAGGTGCGCAGCCCGCTGTTCAAGAAGATCTGAGCGATGCGTACTGCTGCCGCATTAGAACTCGTGCACCACGTTCAGGAAGGCGCGCAGCGTGGGCGAGGCGTCGCCGCTGCGGTACAGGCAGCTCAGCTCCAGTTCCTTGAGCCGGGCGCTGCGCAGCGGCCGGAACTCCACGCCCGGCAGGCGCAGGCTGGCCGCCGACTGCGTGGTGATGGCCGCGCCGAAGCCCGCCGAGACCAGGGCCACGGCCGTGACCACGTCCTCCACCTCCTGCTCCACGCGCATGCGCACGCCCTCGGCGCGGAAGGCGTCCGCCACCTCCTGCGCCAAGCCGCGCAGCGGCACGTTGGGGTAGAGGATCAGCGGCACGCCGTCCAAGTCCTGCAGGCGGATGGCTGGGCGCGCCGCCAGCGCGTGCGACGCCGCGATGGCCACCACCAGCGGCTCGCGCAGCACCGTCTCGACGGTGATGCCGTCCTCCTCGGGCACCAGGCGGTTGAAGCCCACGGTGATGCGGCGCTCGCGCAGCGCCTGCAGCTGCGCGTCCTTGGTCAGGTTGTGCAGCACGATCTTCACCTCGGGCCGCGCCTGGTGGAAGCGCGCCAGGATGCGTGGAATCACGTCCAGCACGCCCGAGCCGAACAGCCCCACGTCGAGCCGCCCGATCAGCCCCTGGCCGGCCAGGCGCGTGCGCTCGGCCGCCTGCTGCGCCAGCGCGAGCAGGTTGGGTGCCTCCTCCAGCAGCGTGCGGCCGGCCTCGGTCAGCGTCACGCCCTTGGGCGTGCGCACGAACAGCGGCACGCCGATCTTTTCCTCCAGCGCCTGGATGTGCCGCGTCAGCGGCGGCTGCGACAGGTGCAGTCGGGCCGCGGCGCGGCCGATGTGGCCCTCTTCGGCCACGGCGAGGAAGTGGCGCATGTCGCGCAGGTCCATGGAGGTCTTTCCGGCAGGAAGTGGGAATACGGAAATGGTATCGGATCGTCCGAAAAATGGTATTGGACGGTATCGGGCTGCATTCCTATCGTTGCGCGCATTCCCCCTTCGAAGCAGAGGCTGCCCTTGTCCCCGTCCCTTCCACTCTCCCCGCTGCCCCATGCTTCGCAGGCCGGCGCCGCCCCTGCGCGTGCCGTCACGGTGCTGATCGCGCGCCGCGTCGCGCCCGGGGCCGTGGCCGGCTTCGAGGCCGCCATGCAGGGCATGCTGGCTGCGGCCAACGGCTTCGCCGGGCACCTCGGCGGGCAACTGGTGCCGCCCGAAGAGGCTGGCAACGGCACCGAGCCGCTGCTCTACCACGTCGTCTTCGCCTTCGACAGCGAGGCCCACCTGGCCGCCTGGCAGTCCTCGCCCGAGCGCGCGCACTGGCTGGCGCAGGTGGCCCCGCACACCGTGGGCGCGCAGCAGCTGCGCCGCGTCAGCGGGTTCGACTACTGGTTCGCCCGGCCCGGCGCCACCACCCGCGCGGCGCCGCCGCGCTGGAAGGTGGCGGTGGTCACGTGGCTGGGCATCTTCCCCACCGTGCTCCTGCTGTTCCTGACCGTGGCGCCGCTGCTGGAGCACTGGCTGCTGGTGCCGCGCGTCATGGTCATCACCGCGCTGGTGGTGGTGCTCATGACCTGGGTGGTCGCGCCGCGCCTGACGCGCTGGCTCGATCCCTGGCTGCATGCGAAGAAGGGCTGACATGGCCCATCGCACGCGGTTTATTGATGCTGAAAGAGTATTGGAATAGCCAAAAAATGGTATTGGACGGCATCGAGACGCCGCCCTATCGTTACACCCATCACCACAGGCACCCCGCGCGATGAGGGTGCCGTGAAGGAGACAAGTCCCATGCAGAAATTCGATATTTGCATCGAGAACACCGGCGAGCACTACGCCTGCGCGGACAGCCGTTCCGTGCTCGAAGGCATGGAGGCGCTGGGCAGGAAAGGCATTCCCGTGGGCTGCCGCCAGGGCGGCTGCGGCGTGTGCAAGGTGCAGGTGCTCGAAGGCCGGTTCGTGCGCCGCGTGATGAGCCGCGCGCACGTCAGCGCCGAGGAGGAGTCCGAGGGCTGCGTGCTGTCGTGCCGCATCTACCCGAGCAGCGATCTGCGCGTCAACGTCATCGGCGCGATGAAGAAAAACGTATGCCGCCCGGCGGCGGCATCCCTTCCCCCCAATCCATGAACCAACCAACGTAAAGGAGACAAATCATGGCAATGACAGGTGTTTTGCGCCCAGGGCACGCACAGATCCGCGTGCTGGACCTGGAGGAATCGGTGAAGTGGTACACCGACGTCATGGGCCTCATGCCCATGGGCCGCGACGCGCAGGGCCGCGCGTACTTCAAGACCCGCTCCGAGCGCGACCACAACAGCGTCGTCCTGCGCCAGGCCGACGAGGCGGGCATCGACTTCTTCGCCTTCAAGGTGCTCGACGACGCCACGCTGGCCGACCTGGAGCGCAAGCTGCAGGCCCACGGCGTGGCCACCGAGCGCATCCCCGCCGGCGAGCTCATGGAGACCGGCGAGCGCGTGCGCTTCAAGATCCCCACGGGCCACACCATCGAGCTGTACGCGCAGAAGACCGCCGCGGGCAGCACCACCGGCTGCTTCGACCCCGAGGTGGACGTGATCGACGGCCCCGGCCTGCGCCCCATCCGCATGGACCACTGCCTGCTCTACGGCGGCGACATCGACGGCAACGTCAAGCTGTTCACCGAGGTGCTGGGCTTCTCCATGGTCGAGCGCGTGAAGCTGGAAGACGGCCAGACCGACTTGGCCGTGTGGCTGACCTGCAGCGCCAAGGCGCACGACATCGCCTTCGTGCGCCACGCCGAGGACGGCAAGCTGCACCACCTGTCGTTCCAGATGCCGAGCTGGGAGAGCGTGCTGCGCGCGGCCGACATCATGAGCATCAACCGCGTATCGATCGACATCGGCCCCACGCGCCACGGCATCACGCAGGGCACGACGATCTATTTCTTCGACCCCAGCGGCAACCGCCTGGAGACCTTCTGCGGCGGCTACGACCACTACCCCGACATGCAGCACATCACCTGGAGCTGGGAGCATGTGGGGCGCGGCATCTTCTACCACGACCGCAAGCTCAACGACGCCTTCCTGAGCGTGGTGACCTGATGCAGCGCAGCGTCGAACAGCGCGCCATCACCGCCGAGGCGGCGCACGCGGCGGTGGCCGCCGCCGTGGCCAAGGCGGGCGAGCTGGGCATCCGCGTGAACGCGGCGGTGACCGACGCCTCGGGCGTGCTCGCCGCCTTCCTGCGCATGCCCGGCGCCTTCCTGCACTCGGTGGACATCGCCATCGACAAGGCCTACACGGCAGCGGGCTTCGGCTTCGCCACCGCGCAGTGGGCCGGTATTTTGCAGGGCGACGAGGCGCTGCGCCTGGGCATGCCCCAGCGCGCGCGCAACGTGGTCTTCGGCGGCGGCCTGCCGGTGCGCGAGGGCGGGGTGCTCATCGGCGGCATCGGCGTCTCGGGCGGCAGCGCCGAGCAGGACGAAATCTGTGCCCGCGCCGCGCTGGCGGCGCTGGGCCTCGAAGAAACATAAGGAACCCACAGCATGAAGACCACACACATCGCCGCAGCGGCCCTGGCCCTGCTGGCCGCCGCCGGCGCGCACGCCGACGGCCACTACGTGCCCGGCGTGGAGGGCATCCAGGCGGCCAGCGTGCCGCCCCCGGGCATGTACTACCTGGGCTACCTGGTGAACTACAGCATCGACGACTTCCGCGCGCCGGGCAGCAGCGACAACCTGCCGGGCCACAACAGCGGCACCGTCACGGCGCTGGCCAACCGCTTCGTCTGGATCACCGACTACACGCTGCTCGGCGCCAACTACGGCGTGGAGGCCATCGTGCCGGTGATGCGCACCTCGCTCACCATCAACGCGGCCGGCATCTCCGACTCGCGCTCGGGCCTGGGCGACGTGTACCTCGGCCCGCTGGTACTGGGCTGGCACGGCCCGCAGTGGGACGCCGTGGCCGCCGCCGGCATGTGGTTCGACAACGCCAGCACCAGCCACCCGGCCTCGCCCGGCAAGGGCTTCAGGAGCACCATGCTCACGGGCGGGCTGACCTACTACTTCGACGGCGCCAAGACGCTCTCGGGCGCGGCGCTGGTGCGCTACGAGTTCAACGGCAAGAACAGCGCGGGCTACCGCCCCGGCGACCAGCTGACGCTGGAGTGGGGCCTGGGCAAGTCGTTCGGCGCCGTGTCGGCGGGCCTGGTGGGCTACAGCCAGTGGCAGACCACGAACGACAGCGGCCCCGGCGCCAGCAGCGACAAGGCCGCGCGCCATGCCGTGGGCGCCGAACTGGTCTACCCCGTGCCGGGTGCGGGCGTGTTCCTCAAGGGCGCGCTCTACAAGGAAGTGAGCGCCAAGGCGGGCACGGGGCCGCAGGCCAAGGGCTCGCTGCTGCGCTTCACGCTGGTTAAAGCGTTTTGACCCCCCTGAGCCGCTTCGCGTCTTCCCCCCTCTCTCTACGCGCTGCGCGCTACGGGAGGGGGGACGCAGCCCGCGCGGCGGGGCGGCCCTTGCGCGGCTGCCCTGGCTTGGGCCGTGCGAGTTTCATGCGCCGTGCGCAATGCGTGCCGTCCCATGCCGCACAGGTGTTCAATTTCCCGGCAACAGAGCAATGACATGAAAGAGTTCCTCAACTTCATCAACGGCGAATACGTTCGCGGCACCAGCGGCAAGACGTTTGACGACATCAACCCGGTCGATGGCAGCGTCATCGGCCGCATCCACGAAGCGGGCCAGGGCGAGGTCGATGCGGCCGTGGCCGCCGCGCGCGCCGCGCTCCAGGGCGACTGGGGGCGCCTGGCGGTGGTGGAGCGCTGCAAGCTGCTCGACGCCGTGGCGGGCGAGATCAACCGCCGCTTCGACGACTTCCTGCAGGCCGAGATCGCCGACACGGGCAAGCCGCACCACCTGGCATCGCACGTAGATATCCCGCGCGGCGCGGCCAACTTCCAGATCTTCATCGACACCATCAAGAGCACGGCCACCGAGTCGTTCAACATGCGCACGCCCGACGGCAAGACCGCGCTGAGCTACGGCGTGCGCGTGCCGCGCGGCGTCATCGCCGTGGTCTGCCCGTGGAACCTGCCGCTGCTGCTCATGACCTGGAAGGTCGGCCCGGCGCTGGCCTGCGGCAACACCGTGGTCGTCAAGCCGAGCGAGGAAACCCCGGCCACCGCCACGCTGCTGGGCGAGGTGATGAACGCCGTGGGCATGCCCAAGGGCGTCTACAACGTGGTGCACGGCTTCGGTCCGGGCTCGGCGGGCGAATTCCTCACGCGCCACCCGGGCGTGAACGGCATCACCTTCACCGGCGAGACGCGCACCGGCACTGCCATCATGAAGGCCGCCGCCGACGGCGTGCGCCCCGTGTCGTTGGAGATGGGCGGCAAGAACGCCGCCGTGGTGTTCGCCGACTGCGACTTCCAGGTGGCCGTGGACACGCTCACGCGGTCGTGCTTCGAGAACGCGGGCCAGGTCTGCCTGGGCACCGAGCGCGTGTACGTGGAGCGCCCGATCTTCGAGAAGCTCGTCGCCGCCTTGAAGGAGCGCGCCGAGGGCATGAAGCCCGGCCTGCCGTTCGACAAGGACACCAAGATCGGCCCGCTCATCAGCAAGAAGCACCAGGCCAAGGTGCTGGGCCTGTACAAGACGGCCAAGGACGAGGGCGCGACCCTCGTCACCGGCGGCGGCATTCCCGACATGCCCGAGGCGCTCCAGAACGGTTCCTGGGTGCAGCCCACCATCTGGACCGGCCTGCCCGAGACCGCCACCGTGGTCACCGAGGAAATCTTCGGCCCCTGCTGCCACATCAGCCCCTTCGATACCGAGGAGGAAGTGCTCGCCAAGGTCAACGCCAACCGCTACGGCCTGGCTACGGCCGTGTTCACGCAGGACATCTCGCGCGCCAACCGCCTGGCGCACCGCATCGAGGTCGGCCTGTGCTGGATCAACGCCTGGTTCCTGCGCGATTTGCGCACGCCCTTCGGCGGCTCCAAGCAGTCCGGCATCGGCCGCGAGGGCGGCGTGCACTCGCTGGAGTTCTATACCGACCTGCGCAACGTGATGGTGAAGTTTTAGGCAAAAAGTGGCTCTGGCGCTTGTGCATCAAGCGCTGGCAGCTCCTGAAAGCATAGCGTTTCAGCCGTGCCGGCCCATCGCACCGAATTTCCTTTCCTAGCCGATTGATCCCCATGAACACTTCTTTGCACGCCCCACTGGGCGACGAGCTCTACCAAGCCCTGACCCAGTGCCAGGTGCTGGAGCCCCTGACCAGCCGCCACCCCGACCTCACCATCGAAGACGCCTACGCCATCCAGCAGCAGATGATGGCGCGCCGCCTGGCGGCTGGCGAGAAAGTGGTGGGCAAGAAGATCGGCGTCACCTCCAAGGCGGTGATGGACATGCTCGGCGTGTACCAGCCCGACTTCGGCTGGCTCACCGACGCCATGGTCTACAACGAGGGCGAGGCCATCCCCGCCCACACGCTGATCCAGCCCAAGGCCGAGGGCGAGATCGCCTTCGTGCTGAAGAAGACGCTCAAGGGCCCGGGCGTCACCGCCGCCGATGTGCTTGCCGCCACCGAGGGCGTGATGGCCTGCTTCGAGATCGTCGATTCGCGCATCCGCGACTGGAAGATCAAGATCCAGGACACCGTGGCCGACAACGCGAGCTGCGGCGTCTTCGTGCTCGGCGACCGCCTGGTCGATCCGCGCGACGTGGACCTGGGCACCTGCGGCATGGTGCTGGAGAAGAACGGAGAAATAGTCGCCACCGGCGCGGGCGCCGCCGCGCTGGGCCACCCGGCCAACGCCGTGGCGTGGCTGGCCAACACGCTGGGCCGCCTGGGCATCGCGCTGGAGGCGGGCGAGGTGGTGCTGTCGGGCTCGCTGGGCATCATGGTGCCGGTGAAAGCGGGCGACAACCTGCGCGTGGCCATCGGCGGCATCGGCGGCTGCTCGGTGCGCTTCGTCTGAGGGCGCGCGGCATGGACTTGCAATTGAACGGCAAGCGCGCGCTGGTCACGGGCTCCACGGCGGGCATCGGCTTCGCCATTGCCTGCGAACTGGCGCGCGAGGGCGCGGCCGTGGTGCTCAACGGCCGCGACGCGGCGCGCGTGGCCCAGGCCGTGCAGCGCCTGCAGGCGCTGGTGCCCGGCGCAAGCGCGCGCGGCACGCCCGCCGACCTGTCCACCGCCGAGGGCTGCGGCCGGCTGGCCCAGGACTGCGCGGGCGTGGACATCCTGGTCAACAACTTCGGCATCTTCGACCCGCGGCCCTTCGAGGCCATCGGCGACGGCGAGTGGCAGCGCTTCTTCGACGCCAACGTGATGAGCGGCGTGCGCCTGGCGCGCGCGCTGCTGCCCGCCATGCAGGCGGCGGGCTGGGGCCGCGTGGTGTTCATCAACAGCGAGTCCGGCGTCAACCCGCCGACCGAGATGCTCCATTACGGCATGAGCAAGGCGGCGCAGCTCTCCGTCTCGCGCGGGCTGGCGCAGCACTGCGCGGGCACGGGCGTGACGGTGAACGCCGTGCTGCCGGGCCCGACGAAAACCGAAGGCGTGGGCGCGTTCTTCGCCAAGCTGGCGGCCGAGCAGGGCGTGGACCTGGCGGAGGCCGAGCGGCGCTTTTTCGCCCAGGCGCGCCCCACCTCGCTGCTGCGCCGGTTCATCGACCCGTCCGAGGTGGCCGCGCTGGTCGCCTACGTCTGCAGCCCGCGCTCCGCCGCCACCAACGGCGCGGCGCTGCGGGTGGAGGGCGGCATTCTTTCCTCGATCTGCTGAGCTTTTTTTCAAGGATTCCCCATGAGCCAAAAAATCAAATGCGCCCTGATCGGGCCGGGCAACATCGGCACCGACCTGCTGGCCAAGCTGCAGCGCAGCCCGGTGCTGGAGCCCGTCTGGATGGTGGGCATCGACCCTGAGTCCGACGGCCTCAAGCGCGCGCGCGAGATGGGCATCAAGACCACCGCCGAGGGCGTGGACGGCCTGGTGCCGCACATGCAGGCCGACGGCGTGCAGATCGTCTTCGACGCCACCAGCGCCTACGTGCACGCCGAGAACTCGCGCAAGGTCAATGCGCAGGGCGCGCTGATGATCGACCTCACGCCCGCGGCCATCGGCCCCTACTGCGTGCCGCCCGTCAACCTCAAGGAGCACGTGGGCCAGGGCGAGATGAACGTCAACATGGTCACCTGCGGCGGCCAGGCCACCATCCCCATGGTGGCGGCTGTGAGCCGCGTGCAGCCCGTGGCGTATGGCGAGATCGTCGCCACCGTCTCCAGCCGCTCGGCCGGGCCGGGCACGCGCAAGAACATCGACGAGTTCACGCGCACCACGGCCGGTGCCATCGAGCGCGTGGGCGGCGCGAAAAAGGGCAAAGCCATCATCGTCATCAACCCGGCCGACCCGCCGCTCATCATGCGCGACACCGTGCACTGCCTGGTGGAAGGCGAGCCCGACCAGGCGGCCATCACCGCCTCCATCCACGCCATGCTGGCCGAGGTGCAGAAGTACGTGCCGGGCTACAAGCTGGTCAACGGCCCGGTGTTCGACGGCAACCGCGTCTCGGTCTTCCTGGAGGTGGAAGGCCTGGGCGACTACCTGCCCAAGTACGCCGGCAACCTCGACATCATGACCGCCGCCGCCGCGCGCACCGCCGAGATGTTCGCCGAGGAAATGCTCGCCGGCCGTCTCACCCTGCAGGCCGCCTGAAGGAGAACCCCACCATGACCAAACAACACATCACCCTGCACGACATGACGCTGCGCGACGGCATGCACCCCAAGCGCCACCTGATGACGCTGGAGCAGATGAAGAGCGTGGCCCAGGGCCTGGACGCGGCCGGCGTGCCGCTGATCGAAGTGACCCACGGCGACGGCCTGGGCGGCGCCTCGGTGAACTACGGCTTTCCCGCGCACAGCGACGAGGAATACCTGGGCACCGTGATCCCTCTCATGAAGCAGGCCAAGGTCTCGGCCCTGCTGCTGCCGGGCATCGGCACCGTGGACCACCTGAAGATGGCGCACGGCCTGGGCGTGCACACCATCCGCGTGGCCACGCACTGCACCGAAGCCGACGTGAGCGAGCAGCACATCACCATGGCGCGCAAGCTCGACATGGACACGGTGGGCTTTTTGATGATGGCGCACATGAACAGCGCCGAGGGCCTCGTCAAGCAGGCGCGGCTGATGGAAGGCTACGGCGCCAACTGCATCTACGTGACCGACTCGGCCGGCTACCTGCTGCCCGAACAGGTCAAGGAACGCATCGCCGCCGTGCGTGCGGCCCTGAAGCCCGAGACCGAGCTGGGCTTCCACGGCCACCACAACCTGGCCATGGGCGTGGCCAACTCCATCGCCGCCATCGAAGCCGGGGCCAACCGCATCGACGCGGCCAGCGCCGGGCTGGGCGCGGGCGCGGGCAATACGCCCATGGAAGTGCTGGTGGCCGTGCTCGACCGCATGGGCTACGAGACGGGCGTGGACGTGTGGAAGATCCAGGATGTGGCCGACGACCTGGTGGTGCCGCTGATGGACTTCCCCATCCGCATCGACCGCGACGCGCTCACGCTGGGCTACGCGGGCGTGTACGGCAGCTTCCTGCTGTTCGCCAAGCGGGCCGAGAAGAAGTACGGCATTCCGGCGCGCGACCTGCTGGTCGAGCTGGGCCGGCGCGGCATGGTGGGCGGGCAGGAGGACATGATCGAGGACACCGCGCTGACCATGGCGCGCGAACGCGGCCTGCGGGCCGCCTGACGGAGCCGGCACACCATGGCGACCGCCGTGCTCGTGGCCCTGGGGGCACTGTCGTTGGCGCTGCTGTACCTGGCCGTGCGGCAGGGAGCCCGGCCCGCCGCGCGCAAGGCGCTGGCGCAGGTGGACCGGCACGCGCTCGACGTGGCGGTGAACAACGCCAGCGTGCTGTCCTCGTTCACGCGCGTGGTGGCCGGGGCGCGCACGCAGTCCGCAGTGCTTGGCAGCCTGCGCGAACATGTGCAGGCGCTGGAGCGCAGCGTGGACACGGTGGCCGAGGCGGCTGCCACCACCTGCGGCGAGGTCGATTCCATGCACGTGCTGACCCTGCGCGGCGATGCCCTGCTGCAGGAAACCCTGCAGCGCATCGCCTCGCTGGAACAGTCGGCAGGCGGGCTGGAGGCGCGTTTCCGCGAGGTGCGCCAGCACACCGGCAACATCGAGGGCATCGTCGCCATGATCCAGAACGTGGCCATGCAGACCCACCTGCTTTCGCTCAACGCCGCCGTCGAGGCGGCGCGGGCGGGCGAGCAGGGGCGCGGCTTCGCCGTGGTGGCCGACGAGGTGCGCCGGCTGGCCGGACACACGCGCGAATCCACGGAGCAGATCCGCCAGATGATCGTCGGCATCACCGCCAGCACGGAGGCGGCCAACGCGTTCCTGCAGACGGTGCTCGGCGACATCCAGGGCAGCGTGCAGCGCACGCACGAGACCGCCGACGCGCTGGCCGGCATCCGCGAGCGCTCGGGCCGCACGCTGCAGGCGGCCGGCGACATGGCCGCCGCCGCGCAGACCCAGGGCAGCGCGAGCCAGCGCCTGGTGCAGGACGCCGAGGCGCTGTCCGCCGCCGCGCGCGAGTCGGTCGAGTGGGTGGGCCAGAGCAACGCGCAGCTGCGCGTGGTGCAGGGGCTGATCGGCCAGCTCAAGCGCGAGACCTCGGGCCTGCTGCCCGGCGGCAACCCGGCGGGGCGGCTGGCCGACGGCATCGAGGAGCTGCGCGCCTGCAACATCCTGGTGATGAACGCCGACACCGCCGCCGAGGTGGCCCCGGTGGTCGAGCGCATCGCGCAGATCGACCGGCAGATGGACGCCGCCTGGGCAGCGCTGCAGCGCGCGGGCCGGGGCGCGGCCGGCGGTCCGTTCGCCGCCGCGCTGCGCGACTACCGCAGCGTGCGCGGCCAGGTGCTGGCGCTGGCCGCGCAGGGGCGTTTCGACGAAGTGCGCGCCCTGGTGCCGCAGCAGGTGCGCCCGGCCTACGACCGCGTCAAGGCCGCGCTGGCGCGGCTCGACGCACCGGCGCCAGGCACGCGGGTGGCCGCCTGGCTGCGCCGCGCCAGCGGGGCGGCGGCATGAAGCGGCGCGAACTCTTGGCCGCGGGCGCGGCCTTCGGCGCCCTGGGTAGCGCTGGCGCACGCGCGCAGAACGCGCCCCTGCGCGTGGCATTGATTTCACCCGCCACGGGCGTGCTGTCGGCCTTCGGCGCCACCAACACCTACGTGCACGGGCTGTTCGCCGAACGCCTGGCGGCCGGGCTGCCCACGCGCCACCTGGGCCAGCGCGCCGTCACGCTGGAGCTGTACGACGCGGCCTCGTCGCCCGCCAGGGCGGCCGAGATCGCGGCGGCGCTGGCCGCCAACGGCACCCACCTGGTGCTGGCCACGGCCACGCCGGAAATCTGCAACCCCGTGGCCGACGTGTGCGAGGCCGCGGGCGTGCCCTGCGTCACCTCGGTGGTGCCGTGGCAGGCCTGGTTCCACGGCCGCAAGGGCAACCCGAACAAGGGCTTTCAGTGGACGTTCCACTTCTTCGTCGGGCTGGAGGACTTCGCCGGCGTCTACGGCAGCCTGTTCGCGCGCGCCGGCCTGGGCCGCGTGGTGGGCGGCATCTGGCCCGACGATATCGACGGCCCGGCCTTCCGCGAAGCCATGCCGCAGGCCCTGGCGCAGCACCAGCTCACGCTGTTCGACCCCGGCCGCCTGCAGCTCGCCGCGCCGGACTACACCGGCATCGCCACCCGGCTGCGCGACGCGGGCGTGCAGATGCTCACCGGCGTGCTGCCGCCGCCCGTGGCCCTGGCGTTCTTCGAGGCCGCGCGCAAGGTGGGCTACCAGCCGCGCATGGCGTCCATCGCCAAGGCGTTCCCGTTCCCCGAGACCGTGGCCGCCATCGATGCCCCCGGCATGGCGCTAACCAACGAGGTCTGGTGGTCGCCGGCCTGGCCGTTCCGCTCGGGCTGGACCGGCGCCACCTCGCAGCAGGTGGCGCAGGAGTACGAGCAGCGCACGCGCCAGCCCTGGGTGCAGACCCTCGGCTTCTCGCACGCGCTGGTCGATCTGGCCGCCCAGGCCGTCCAGGAGGCCGAAGCCGCCACGCGGCAGGGCCTGGTGCAGGCGCTGCGCCGCATCAAGGCCAAGACGGTGGTCGGCCCGCTGGGCTTCGTGGGCCGTTTTCCCAGCCTCAACGTGTGTTCCACCCCCGCCGTTGGCGGCCAATGGCAGCGCGACGCGCAGGGCCGCTGGGTGCTGCAGGTGGTGGACAACACGCGCTCGCCCTTCATTCCCGTCACCACCCGCCTGCAAGTGGCGGGGGGCTGACCGGCTTTTCCCCTTTTTTTGTACCGATGGAAGCACGACACCATGGCACTTTCCCCCCAGACCATTGCCCAGCTCGCCGAGCACCTCGAAACCTGCCAGCTGCAGGCGCGCGACACGCCCAAGATTACCGACGACCACCCGCAGATGGACTGGGACGACGCCTACGCCATCCAGGACGCGATCCTGCAGCGCAAGCTGGCGCGCGGCGCGCGCGTGGTCGGCCTCAAGGCGGGCCTGACCTCGCACGCCAAGATGAAGCAGATGGGCGTGACCGAGCCGGTGTTCGGCTTCCTGGTCGATGAATACACCGTGGCCGAGGGCGCCACGGTGGACACGTCCGCGCTCATCCACCCCAAGGTGGAGCCCGAGATCGCCTTCGTGCTCAAGCACGCGCTCAAGGGGCCGGGCTGCCACATCGGCGCGGTGCTGGCGGCCACCGACTTCGTGCTGCCCGGCATCGAGGTCATCGACAGCCGCTACCGCGACTTCAAGTTCGACCTCAAGAGCGTGGTGGCCGACAACACCTCGGCCGCGCGCTTCGTGGTCGGCGGGCAGGCGCTGCGGCCCGAAGCCGTGGACCTGCGCACCGTCGGCATCGTGCTGGAGAAGAACGGCCAGCCCGTGGCCCTGGGCGCGGGCGCGGCGGTGCTCGGGCACCCGGCGGCGGCCATCGCCATGCTGGCCAACCACCTGGGCCGGCGCGGGCAGGAGATTCCGGCAGGCAGCCTGATCCTCTCGGGCGGCGTGACCGAGGCCGTGGCCGTGGCCGCCGGCGACAGCGTGAGCCTGCGCGTGCAGGGCATGGGCAGTGTGTCGCTGCGCTTCGCATAACCCCCGGCTTGAAAGGAGCCAACAGCCATGCCATTCGCACAGATCTATCTCATCGAAGGCCGCACCGAGGAACAGAAGAAGGCCGTGATCGAAAAAGTGAGCCAGGCGCTGGTCGAGGCCACCGGCGCGCCGATCGCCAACGTGCGCGTGTGGATTCAGGAGGTGCCCAAGGAGAACTGGGGGATCGCGGGGGTTAGTGCCAAGGAGTTGGGGCGGTAGTTTGGCGTCGAAAAGGCCTCTTTTGCTTGCTGGGTAAGCGTTGGTAGCTCTCTTTTTTGGAGTGTTTTTGTGGGGTTGCTTCCCGGAGCCGGGACTCGCCCCGGCGGGCGACCTCCTTTTCTTGCTCGTGCAAGAAAAGGAGGCAAAAGAAGCACGCCCCTGCTGTCCGTATCCCCTTCGCTGGCGCGAAGGGGCAGCCTGCGGTGCTCGGGTGTGGGGCGGTGCCGCGTAACTCACTGCGCGCCTGCGGCGCTCCGTTCAAACAGACGCGGCAAGTCAGATCACGAAGCGCGTGTGTCCTTCGGCACACGCGCCCGCCCCACGCCCTGCGCTCCTCGGTACGGCCAGAAGGGGGTTGAAGCCCCACACGGGCCATCGCTGCGCTCGGCCCCCAACACGCAGGCGCTGCGCGCCGCGAAGTCCAGGCCGAGCGCAGCGATGGCCCGAATTGTCTCCACCCCCTTTCAGGCTGCGCCTGGGGCGAGGCGCTGGCGGGGTGGCATGCGCGAAGTCGCGCATGCTTCGTGAACTGACTCGCTGCGGTTGTTTGAGCGAAGCGCGCAGCGCGCAGCGAGTTCCGCAGCGCACCCCGCCAGCGTCTCGCCCCAGGTGTGCCCCCACGCGCAGCGTGGGGGTCGCAGACTGCGGGGCGCGTTTCTTTGGGTACTTTCTTGCCGCGCGGCAAGAAAGTACCTCGCCCGCCGGGGCGAGTCCCGGCTCCGGGAAGCAACCCCACAAAAACACTGCAAAAAAGAGAGCTACCAGCGCTTGCCACACAAGCCCTAAAGCCCAATTTCACCCAAAATCCCACTGCACCGCCATAGGCGCCCTCCGCGCAAACAGTTTCACATGCTCCTCGATGGTGAACCGCCCCTGCGCCAGCGCCTCGCCGGTCTGCGCCGTGCAGGCGAAGTGCAGCGCCTGCGCGTCGGCCCGCATCTCGCACACGCCCCAGGGGAATTCGGCGCGCCCCTGGTGCGCGTCGTATTGCACGGCGATCTTGCGGCTGAAGTGGTGGCACAGGCGCTGCAGCCAGCGGCTGGCTTCGGGAGTGGCCACGTGGCCTTGGGCATGGATCATGGGGTGTCGTCGTCGGTCAAGGAAATGGCTTCGTCGGCCAGCACCAGCGGGTGGCCCAGCGAGCAATGCTCGATGCGCGCGCGCACGCCGTAGGCGCTGCGCAGCAGCGCGGGCGTGAGCACCTCGGCCGGGCGGCCCGCCGCGAGCAGGCGGTTATGCGGCTGGCCCTGGCCCAGCACCACGATGTGGTCGCAAAAGCGTAGCGCCAGGTTCAGGTCGTGCACGGCGACCAGCGCCAGCGCCTGGCCTTCGCGCACCAGCGCGCGCACGGCCTGCAGCACCTGCAGCTGCCAGCGCAGGTCGAGCGCGCTGGTGGGCTCGTCGAGCAGCAGCAGGCGCGGCGCGCGCGCCAGCACCTGGGCCAGGCCGATCATCTGGCGCTGCCCGCCCGAGAGCTCGTTCAACGGGCGCAGCGCCAGCGCCTCCAGCCCCAGCGTGGCGAAGACGCGCGCGATGGCGGCCTCGCGCTGCGCGCCGCTCCAGTCGCCGCGGCTGGCGCGCAGCGCGCTCAGCAGGGCCTCGTAGGCCACGAGCGAGCTGGCCTGGGGCAGCGCCTGCGGCAGGTAGCCCACGCGGCGCAGGCGCTCGCGCGGGCCCAGCGTGGCGAGGTCGGTGCCGTCCAGCAGCACCTGCCCGCGCACCGGGCGCAGCCCGGCGATGGCCTTGAGCAGCGTGGACTTGCCCACCGCGTTCGGCCCTACGAGCGCCACCAGCGCGCCGGGCGCGATGCGTTCGAGGTGAAGCCCTTCGAGCACCGGCCGGCGCGGGTAGCCGGCGCCCAGGCCGCGCAGTTCCAGGCCGGAGCTCATGCATCCCTCCTGCGCGCGAGCACCAGGGCCATGAACAGGGGCACGCCCACCAGCGCGGTGATGATGCCGATGGGCAGCACCACGCCGGGCACCAGCGTCTTGCTGAGGATGGACGCGCCCGAGAGCATCAGCGCCCCGGCGAGCGCGCTGCCCGGCAGGTAGTAGCGGTGGTCCTCGCCCAGCAGCAGCCGCGCCATGTGCGGCCCCACCAGGCCGACGAAGCCGATGGTGCCGACGAACGACAGCGCCGTGGCCGCGAGCAGCGACACGCGCAGCAGCGTCACCAGGCGCAGCCGCTCCACCGCGATGCCGAAGCTGCGCGCCTGGTCCTCGCCCGCGCGCAGCGCCGTGAGCAGCCAGGCGCTGCGTGCCGACCACAGCGCGCACAGCAGCAGCACGCAGGCCACCAGGCCGATCTTGTTCCAGGTGGCGCGCGCCAGGCTGCCCATGGACCAGAACACGATCTGCTGCAGCGCGTTGCTGTCGGCGATGAACTGCATGAGCCACAGCAGCGCCTCGAAGGAAAACAGCAGCGCGATGCCGAACAGCACCACCGTGTCCACCGTGGCGCCGTAGCGCCAGGCGAGCAGCTGGATCAGCAGCGTGGCCGCCGCCGCGCCGGCGAAGGCCGAGAGCGGCACCGCCAGGTTCTCGCCGAAGGCCATGAGCGTGAAGCCGCCCACCACCGCCGCCGACGCGCCCACGGCGGCTGCGGCCGACAGGCCGAGCGTGAACGGGCTGGCCAGCGGGTTGTTCAGCGCCGTCTGCATCTCCGCGCCCGCCAGGCCCAGCGACGCGCCGACCAGCAGCGCCATCACGGCGTAGGGCAGGCGCACCTCCCACAAAATGATGCGCTGCTCCAGCGGCAGCGCGGCGGGCCGCAGCAGCCCGGCCGCCACGTCGGCCAGCGGCATGCCCGAAGGGCCGGTGGCCAGGTCCAGCGCCAGCGTGGCGCACAGCGCCGCGGCCAGGGCGGCCAGCAGCCAGCGGCGCAGCGCGGCGAAGCGGCGGTAGCGCGCGGCCAGCGTCATGGCCGCAGCGCCGTCCAGTAGGTGCCTTCGAGCGCGATGGGCTGGAAGCGCTCGTACATCGTCTGCAGCGTGGCGCGCGGGTCGAGCCCGGCGAACAATTCGGGGTGCAGCCACTTGGCGAAGGCCTGCACGGCCACCACGTTGAACGGCGAGTTGTAGAAGTGGTGCCACATGGCGTAGGCGCGGCCTTCGCGCACGGCTTCGAGCTGCGCGATGCCGCGGCGCTGCACGGCGCGCGCCAGCGAGGCCTGCGCCGCCTCGGGCGTGGCGTCGGCGCCGAGCACCACGCGCAGCGGCGTCTTGTGCGCCGTGGCCAGCGCGCCGATGCCGGTGCCGATGTAGTAGCGCGGCTGGCGCGCGATCAGGAACTCGGGGTTCAGCGTGCCGGCCTCGCCGGGGATCAGGCCCTGGGCCACGTTGCGCGCGCCGGCGGCGTCGAGCAGCTTGCCCACCAGGCCGACCATGGTGTCGCAGCAGCCTTCGGACAGGCCGACGCGGTTTTCCAGGAACACCGTGGGCGCCTCGGGGCGCGCCTGGGCCAGGCGCTGCGTCACCAGCGCGAGCTGCGCGCGCCAGAACTGCACGAAAGCCTCGGCCTCGGCCCGCTTGCCCAGCACCTCGCCCAGCAGCTGCATGCTGCGCGGCGTGTTCACCAGCGGGTCGTGGCGGAAGTCGATGAACACCACGGCCACGCCCGCGGCCTCCAGGCGTGCCAGGGTCTCGCGGTCGCGCTCGCTCGGGCCGTGGCCGCCGGCCAGGCCAAGGATGGCCACCTGGGGCCGCAGCGCGATGGCCTGTTCGTCGCTGAAGCTGCCGCTGCTGCCCCGGCCGACGCGCGGCACCTTGTCCACCTGCGGAAAGCGCCGCGCCCACTGCGCGTAGCCGGGCGCGTCCAACTGCTCGAACTCGCCCATCATGGCGACGACGCGGCGCACCGGGTCGTCCTTGTCGAACACGGCCAGCGCGGGCAGCAGGCGCCCCTCGCCAAGCAGCACGCGATCGACCTGCGCGGGCACGCGCACGGTGCGGCCCGCGAGATCGGTGACGGTGACGGCGGCCGGCTGGGCCTGGGCCGTGGCGGCCAGCGCCAACAGGGCGCCGCTCAACCAGCGGCGCGCATGGAGCAAGAGAGAAAGCATGGCGGGAGACGGTGTTGCAAATCCGTCATTTTATTGAGAATGATTTGTATTAATTGGAATGGCTTGCTAGCATCGCAGGTTTTGCCGCCGCCGGTGTTTGCTGCGCCAACGAAGATGTTTGCGCCGCCTGCCGCACCGTACGCCGCGCCGCGTTTGCCATGCCCGCCTTGCCCTCTCCCATGCCTGCCGACGTTCCCCAGCCTCCCGCGGACCCGGCGCTGCGCGCGCACCTGGCGCGCCTGCGCGAGCTGCGGCCCGGTCTGTGGCTGCACTGCGACGACGCGCACGACCCCTGCGACCTGACGGCGCAGGCCGAGATCGGCGTGGGCCTGCGCATGGTGGTGCTGCTCGACGGGGCGCTGGACGTGTCCTACGGCACCGCGCGCGTGGCGCTGTCGCACCACCGCGCCGGCGCCAGCGCGGCGCTGGTGGCCGTGGCCGAGCCCGACCGCTTCACGCGCCGCACGCGCCAGGGCGTGTACTCGCGCCGCATCAGCCTGGGGCTGTGCGGCGACTGGCTGGCGCAGGCGGGCGGCGACATGGCGGCGCCCGAGCTGGGGCATTTCATGCGCCGCCACCTGGCCACGCGCCGCTGGCAGCTCTCGCCGCGCGCGGCGGCGCTGGCCGAGCAGATCGTGCGCCCGCCGCCGCTGGTGCCGCTGCTGCAGCACATGTACCTGGAAAGCCGCACGCTGGAGCTGGTGGGCGATGCCCTCGGCGCGCTGTGCCAGCATGCCGCGCCCGCCCCGGCGCTGCGCCCGCGCGAGCACCAGCGCCTGCGCGAGCTGCACGCCTTCCTGGCCTCAGGCCGGGCCGACGCGCTGTCGCTCGACGACATCGCGCGCCAGGCGGGCGTCAACGCCAACACCCTGCAGCGCCAGTTCCGCGCCGTCTATGGCACCACGGTGTTCGAGCACCTGCGCGAAGGCCGCCTGCAGCGCGCGCGCCAGGCGCTCGAGCGCGACGGCGTCACCGTCGGCCAGGCCGCGCTGGTGGCGGGCTACACCAGCGCCGCCAATTTCGCCACTGCGTACCGGCGGCGCTTCGGCACCCCGCCCAAGCTGGCGCGGGCGCGGGTGTAGAGGCCATTCACCCGCACCTGCTGCGCGCCGCCCGGGGCGCAGACCGCGCCGCACGCGGGCTGGAGCTGCTGGACAAGGCGGCTGGGCGAGACGGATGCGGGATTTGGGGCGGCGAACGTGGGTGTCCGGCGCACACCGCCGCGCAGCCCTGCGCCGCCATAATCCGGCCATGCAGATCGCACCGCCCCTCCAGTCCCGCATTGCGGACATCTGCCGGCGCTACCACGTCCGCCGGCTGCAAATGTTCGGTTCGGCCGCCGTAGGGCAGGAGCGCCCCGACAGCGACGTGGACCTGCTGGTGGAGTTCATCCCTGGCGAGGCACCCAGCGGCTTTGCGCTGGTGGACATGCAGGACGAACTGTCCGCCGCCTTCGATGGCCGCCGGATCGACCTGGCGTTCCCTTCCGTGCTCGACAACCCGTTCCGGCGCCGTGCCATCGAGCCGCAACTGCGTCCCCTGTTCCAATGATGGTGGACCGCACACCCGCGCATCTGGCCGGCATGCTGCGATTCACGCAGGAGCTTCGCTCGCTCGCCACGGCACAGACGGCGGAAGATTTCGCGCGGCAACGCATCGTGTGCCTGGCGTACCGGGCAGATGCCGGACATTCCCTGGCGCAAGGTGATCGGCCTGCGCAACATCCTGGCGCATGGCTATGAACAGGTGGCGCACGAAATCCTGTTCAAGACCATTACCGATGACCTGCCCGCGCTGGAAGCCGCGCTGCGGCACGCGCTGGCCGCGCACTGAGAGCGGACGCCAGCGCTCGGCGTACGTGCCCCTTCCGTGATGCTCCTGAAAAAAGAGCTGCTGGCGCGCTGTGCCAAACGGGTTTCAACGGATTTCATGCCTAAACCCTTACCAGCCAAGCGCCAGCAGCTCACTTTTCCATAGTTCCCCCGGGGTACGCCCCGCAAACATCTTTGTTGGCCGCGCAAACACGGGGGGCGGGTGAAGATGGAATTATTCGCATGCATGCGCCATGCACCCCTGGCATGCCGGAGCGGGGCATGGCGCTTTGCCGTTTCCAACTTCCCCGTTCAACCATGAAGCCGTTTCACCCCAACACCCTGTGCGCCGCCATGGCGCTGGCCCTGAGCACGCCGCTGTGGGCGCAAGAGCGCCACCTGGAGCAAGTCACCGTCATCGCCAACGGCGAGGAACAGGTGGAGGCCACGGGCGGCGCCGTGGTCACGCGCGAAGACCTGGAGCGCCTGCAGCCGCGCGACACGGCGGGCATCTTCCAGCGCGAGTCGGGCGTGTCGGTCAGCGGCGGCGCGCAGGTGGCGCAGCGCGTGTACGTGCTGGGCTTCGAGCAGTCGATGCTGGCCGTGACCATCGACGGCGCGCGCCAGCCCGGCACCGCCTGGCACCATGCGGGCAACATCCTGGTGGACCCCAGCTTCCTCAAGCGCGTCGAGGTCGAGGCCGGCGCCGCCGCCGCCGACGCGGGCTTCGCCGCCGCCGTGGGCGCGGTGCGCTACGAGACGGTGAACGCGCTCGATCTGCTGCAGCCCGGCCAGGCCCTGGGCGCCCGCGCGCGCCTGGGCTACGGCAGCAACGGCACTGGCTTCACCACCAACCTCTCGGCCTATGGCAAGAGTGGCGCGGTGGACTGGCTGGTGATGGGTGCGCGCCAGAACGGCAGCGACTACCACGACGGCAGCGGCGCCGCCGTGCTCGGCACGGCGCCCAAGCTCACCTCCGGCCTGGCCAAGCTCGGCCTGCAGCAGCCCGAGGGCCACCGCTACGAGCTGACGCTGGAGCAGAACCGCGACGACACCGAGCGCACCACGCGCATGAACATGGACAGCGCGGGCGGGCGCGCCAACACGCCGTACCCGCTCAAGCTCGTGCGCAGCACCGCCACCGTGCGCTACACCACCACGCAGCCCGGCGGCAACTACGACCCCGAGCTGGTGCTCTGGTACAACCAGAGCGACATGGAGCGCCCCAACGCCATGGCGGGCGCCAACAACACCGACTTCAACAACTGGGACAAGGCCTGGGGCCTGAAGGCGCAGAACACCTTCCGCATCGACGCCGGCAAGGTCACCGTGGGCGTGGACGCCAGCCACACCAGCGTGGACGTGGAGCGCTACGACGACGGCGTGAACGCGCCCAAGGGCCACATCCGCGAGCACGACAGCCAGCAGGGCCTGTACGGCCAGGCGCGCCTGCGCTTCGGCGCGCTCGGCCTGTCCGCCGGCGCGCGCTACGACCGCCACGCCATGACCCTGCAGGACGGCGCCCGGGCCAGCGACGGCGGCCTGAGCGGCAACGCCACGCTGAGCTACCTGCTGGGCGAGCACGCCGAGGCCTACGTGGCCGCGTCGCGCACCTTCCTGGGCTACCAGTGGTCGCAGACCGGCTACTACCACGCGCGCAACTACGCCACCGCGGCGGACTACGCGCCCGCCACCGCCCACAACCGCAAGCTCGGCCTGAACGTCTTCGGCGAACAGTGGAAAGCGGGCATCGGCTACTTCGACACCCGGCTGCTCGCCCCTACCGTGCTGAGCGTGGAAGCCAACAACCGGGGCCTGCGCACCAACGGCCCGCGCCTGCGCAGCCACGGCTGGATGCTGCACGCCCTGTACCAGTGGCAGCGCACCACGCTGGGCTTGAACGCGACCCTGGCCAAGACCAGCAAGGGCGTGCCCGACACGCTCGAACCCGACGGCGGCGACCTCATGCCCGTGGGCGACACCGCCACGCTGTTCGTCGAGCACCAGTTGCCCGTCTGGCACACCCGCCTGGGCGCCACCCTGCGCTACGCCGGCAAGCAGAGCTACGCCGACGCCGTGCGCGTCGCTGGCTACGTGGAGCAGCCGAGCTACACTGTGGTGGGCCTGTCGGCCGACTGGAACCCCGGCGGCCGCAAGGACCTGACGCTGCGCCTGGGCGTGGACAACCTGTTCGACCGCCAGTACTACAACCGCGGCAGCTACCCGCGCCACCAGATCCGCAGCGTGGTGCCCATTCCGGCTGCCGGCCGCAGCGTGCAGGTGGGTGTGACCTGGACGTTCTGACCGTGCCGCCAGCGGGCGGCTCCAAGGTATTCGGCCTGCGTGCGCTGCGCAGGCCGTCTTTTTCCCGCCTGGCGAGCTTTTTCGCTCAGGTCCCGCCCACGTAGGGGTTGCTGCGGCGCTCGCGCCCGAAGGTGCTCTCCGGCCCGTGGCCGGGGATGAACACCGTCTCGTCGCCCATGGGCCACAGGCGCTGCGTGATGCTGTCGATCAGCTGCATGTGGTTGCCCTGCGGGAAGTCGGTGCGCCCGATGCTGCCCGCGAACAGCACGTCGCCCACGAAGCAGCGCTGGATCTGCGGTGCGTGGAACACCACGTGGCCCGGCGTGTGCCCGGGGCAGTGGCGCACGTGCACCGTCTCCTGGCCGATGGCCACCGTGTCGCCGTCGTGCAGCCAGCGCGTGGGCGCGAAGGGCAGGGCGGGCGGAAAGCCGAACATCGCGCTTTGCTGCGGCAGGCCGTCGATCCAGAACTGGTCGCCCTCCTGCGGGCCGACGATGGGCAGATCCAGCTCGCGCGCCAGCGCGCCCGTGCCGCCGGCGTGGTCGATGTGGGCGTGCGTCAGCCAGATGGCCTTGAGCGTGACGCCCAGGCGCTGCGCCTGCGCCAGGATCTGGTCGAGGTCGCCGCCGGGGTCGATGACGGCCGCCTCCAGGGTCTGGTCGCACCAGACGAGCGAGCAGTTCTGCTGGAAGGGCGTGACGGGGATGGTGTGGTAGTGCAGCATGGCCCGATGGTTGGGTGTTACTAACAGAGATCGAGAGATCGAGAGATCGAGAGATTGGCGATTGGCGATTGCAAGCCTGGATTTGCATTGCCTTCGCCCGCCAGGAAGCGCTGGGTGACCGCTGCCCGGAAGCAGCCCTGCCCCTCTAGTCTTGACCTGCCGGGGCTTCTTCGGGAAACGCCCCCGAATGAGACATTCTGACGGGCTTCAGGGGACTGTTGGCGATGCGCTCTGCGCTGTTTGCATCCAGTCCCAGTCCGCGCAGAGCGGCAGCGGTGCTCTGCTCCGCGAAGTCGGGCTCGCAGTCAGGCTCCAGCATGCGAATCGTCGCGCCAAGGCTGGCACCGGTCACGATATTGAGGGCCAAGGCGATGGGCATCTGCGCGAACCGCCCTTGACGGATGCCTTCCTCCAGATCCCGTTTCACGAAATCGAGCAGCAAATGCGGACTTCGAGAGTCCGGCCAGCCGAGGCGCGCCAGGAATGCTGCTGCCAGCGGGCGCTCGATAGCGAGCCTGGAGACGATACGCAGGCCGACAGCGACCCGCTCCGCCGGATCGGCGTAGCTCTGCACGGCGGGTTCGGCCATCTGTATCAACGCATTGGCGATCTCGACCGCCAGGTCCCGGATCAAGGCGTCAGGGGACGGGAAGTATTTGTAGAACGTTCCCCGTGATACCTGGGCCGCGGATATCACGTCATCGATCGATGTCGCCCCAGGCCCCTTCTCGGCGATCAGCTTCATCGCACTTGCATACAGGCGGGCGCGCATTCGGTCGCGTCGCTCGGCGGCGACGCGCTGACGGTGATCGGATGTCGGCGTGGTCGTGGGAGGCATGTGCGGATTGTGCCTTGCCGGTTTGCATAGGTGTAAACGATAGGTTTTCAATAGTGACGATCGTGTCATGATGACAATTAGTTCACTGAACATTGATCAAACTCATCATTTACCTTCCTCAAAGGATTTCACGATGTCTGGATGCTCTGAACGCTGCCAACTCCTGGCGGCGCTCGCTGTGGTTTTTATTCATGCCGATGCGGCTGCGGTCAACGGCGCGCTGCCCGGCGGCTATGGCATCAAGAATGCGTCCATGGGGGGCGCGGCGATCGCGCTCCCGCTGGATGCCGTGGCTGCAGCCAACAACCCTGCGGGCATGGCTTTCGTGCCGGCTTCCACGACATTTGGCCTTCAGGTGTTCCGCGGAAACTCTTCTGCCAACTACGCCATGCCAGGCAACCATCTTGAGAACAGCCAAACCGAGCTGGCTCCCGAGGGGGGAGTGAACTGGCACATGAGTCCCCAGATCACACTGGGACTGAGCATCGCGGGCTCCGGGGCCGGATCCGATTACGGCCGGCCTGCCCTGCCCGTGCCCGGCGCCGGCACAGCCCAGTCGACACTGCGCGTTGCCGAGATCATCCCCGCCGTGGCCTGGAAGCCCCGGCCTGATCTGGCCCTGGGCGTGGGCCTCACCTTGGCGCGGCAACAGTTTGACGCCGATGGCGTCGTGGTGCCCGCGCCGGTGCCGGGCGGCCTGATGCCGCTGTCTGGCCATGGACGGCAGACCGCAATGGGCGCAGGCGTTCGGCTCGGCGCACTTTGGAAAGCGACGCCCGATTGGTCGATTGGCATCAACGTGAAGTCCCGGACACACATGGGCCGTCTCAAAGGTTACGACCGGGACTTGCTGGCCTACAGCGACGGACGCCTGGATGTGCCTGCGCAGTATGGCGTCGGCGTTGCCTGGCAGGCCACGACACGGCTTCTCCTGGCGGCCGACTGGCTTCGCATCCAGTGGGGCGATATCAAGGCCATGCAGGATCCAGGCGGCTTTGCCTGGCGCAACCAATCGGTCTTGCGCTTTGGCGTGGCCTGGACGCTGAATGACCGCTGGACCTTGCGCGCCGGGTACAGCCGCAACCGAGGCCAGATCGACAGCTCGCGCGCCGCGCAGAACCTGCTTGTACCGTCGATCCATGAAGAAGCCTACACGGCAGGCGTGAGTTGGCGACTCACGCCTCGTTCCGAGCTGAATGCCGGCTACGAGTTGAACCCGCGCACCACGCTCACAGGCACGGGGCCCAGCGCGGGAACCGCCCTGACGAGCAAGGTCCAGATGCTTCTGCTCGGCTTTCACCACACGTTCTGAATCAGGGGGCCGTAGTGAACAACGCGACTGTGCTTCGGCAGGCCGAATCGATTCCGGAAAGCCGGTTGCCTGCCCACATCCAGGCGGTTGCCCGTCCGCCAGCGCTTGGCCGGGCCATTGAGCTGGCTTTCCTGCGCTGGGAAAAGCGCCGGCTGGTTGCCACGGAACGTTTCTGGCGCGACTTCGGCTTTCATCTCGTCAGCGCTGGGCCGCAGCGCCTGATCGCACGCGGCACGGGGACCGCGCCCTGCATCGCCATTGCCGACGCGGGCGCCCGCGATCGATTCGTCGGCCCCGCATTCCTCATGTCCGAGGACACCGATCTGCACCGCTACGTTGAGCAGATGGGCGCGCGCTGGCTGACGCCCGACCAGTTGCCCGCAGGCGGCCGTGGTATCGAGCTGTTCGACCCCAGCGGACGCAGCGTCTGGCTGCTGCAGGACCAATTGCGCGTGCAGCCGCTACCGCAGCGTGCATCGGTGACTCCCAGCACCAACACAGCCTGCGACAGCCCCCGCGTGAACCGCACCGTACGCACGCCCATCGAGGCCGCACGCGTCGTGCGAATCGGCCATGTGGTGTTGCAGACGGTGGGCTTCGCCTGCATGGCGCAGTGGTACATGCGCGTGCTGGGGGTGATTCCCACGGACGTGCAATACCTTGCCGACGGCAGTCCGAACCTCGCGTTCTGCCGCCTGGATCTGAAGGATCAGCCTGCGGATCACCACACCCTCGTGATCGTGGGCGGCATCGAGGAAAAGATCGAGCACAGCGCTTACGAGGTGCTGGACCTGGATGCACTCGGGCAGGGGCAGCAGGTGCTGCGGGCACAGGGCCATCGCCACATGTGGGGTATCGGCCGCCACTTGCTCGGCAGCCAGTTGTTCGATTACTGGCTCGACCCCGACGGATTCGAGTACGAGCACTACACCGATGGCGACCTTTTCACCGCCGATGTGGAGACCGCCTACTCGGCACTCGAATTTGGCGGCATCTGGGCGTGGGGCGACGACGCGCCTGCCTCCATGAAGCCCAGGAAGAACCTGCACACGCTGCTCCACGTGCTCCGGCTCATCAGGAAGAAGGCGATCACACCGCAACGATTGAAGCTGCTGAGCGCTGCACTCGATGCACCGGCGCGCCCCTGGCTGTAACCCTTTTTTCAATCACATCCATGCCACGATCCATCATCCGTTATGCCGACGCCGGCACACCCCGCTGGGGCGTTCAGTTCGAGCGCCATATCGCTCCCCTGGACATCGACGCAGCCACCACTGGCGACCTGCTGTCCGCGCACTGGGACCTGCTGTGGTCCATCGAACCAGAGCATGCAACCGTGCCCCTGGAGCGCGTGCGGCTCCTCTCGCCAGTCACATCGCAGCAGCAATTCATCTGCCAGGGCGTCAACTACAGCAGCCACATTGCTGAGTCAGGGCTGCGCGTCGAGAACTTCCCCTTCAACACGATCTTCACCAAGGCGCCCTCCAGCATCACGGCGGCCGATGCGCCGGTGGCATGTCCCGCACACGTGCATCTGCTCGATTACGAAATCGAATTGGGCCTGGTGCTGCGCAGGCCTCTGCCGGCAGGCATCACGGTTGGCTTGCAGGATCTGCACCAGTGGCTGGCGGGCGTGACGATCGTCAACGATCTCTCTGCCCGCGACGTGCAATTGCCCCAGGGCCAGTTCTACAAGGGCAAGAGCTACCGCGGCTTTGGCCCGGTGGGGCCTGCCCTGGTTTTGCTGACCCCGCAGGAGTGGGCGCGCTGGCCCGAACTGCACATGCGCCTTGCCGTCAACGGCCAACTGCGGCAAGACGCCTATTGCGCCGAAATGCTTCATGGACCCGCCGCCACGCTGACGGAACTGGCAGCGCTGCAAGACCTGAACGCGGGTGATCTCATTGCCACTGGCACGCCCGCGGGCTGCGCGGCACGTGCACCTGGCAAGTTGACGATGTTCATCCTCAAGCACTTCATGAGCGATGCAGGCAAGTGGCGCGCCTTCATCGGGAAAGGCCGTTCCAACCCTGCTTATCTGCGTCCAGGGGACCGCATCAGTGCGTCGATCCGAACCGATGACGGCGCAATCGACCTTGGCGAACAGACAACCTCCATCGTTGCACCATGAGAACATCATCTTCGGAAGCCGCGGCACGGGCAATCGACACGGACGTCCTGCTGGTTGGCCTTGGCCCTGTCGGTGCGGCGCTGGCCAATCTGCTGGGCCGCTACGGCGTGAACGTGCTGGCGATTGACAAGGCCACGGCCATCTTCGAGAAGCCGCGCGCCATCGCCCTGGACAATGAGGCCTTGCGCATTCTTCAGCTGGCTGGCGTGCACGAAGGCGAGCTCGATACGGTGGCCATCGCGCAGGTGCACTACCAATCGCCCATGTTCGGCCGCTTCGCGCGCATCAACAGCGCTGGCATCGTCGACGGTCATCCGGCGCTCGTCACCTTCTTCCAGCCGCAGCTGGAGCAACTGCTGCGCTCCAAACTGGCGCAGTTTCCTGGCGTCGAAGTTCGGCTGGGTGTCGAACTGGAGGGTTTCGTGGACGACGGCCAATCCGTCAGCGCCCGGCTGAAGGACGCTGCCGGACAGCAGATCCAGGTGCGCGCGCGCTACCTCGTCGGCACCGATGGGGCGAGTTCGCTGGTGCGGCGTGCGCTCGGCCTGGAGTTCGAAGGCCGCAGTTTCCAGCAGGACTGGCTGATCGTCGATGCCCTGGACGTCCCCGATCCGATCGACCATATTGAGTTCTGTTGCGATCCGAAGCGCCCCACACCGCGTATGGTGGCGCCCGGCGGCAGGCAGCGGTGGGAGTTCATGCTGCGTCCCGGCGAGAACCCGGAAGAAATGGAGCGGCCGGAATCGGTGCGGCGGCTGCTGGCTCCCTGGTGCGACAGCGAGCGCATCCGCATCGAGCGCACCGCGGTTTACCGTTTCCATGCGCGCGAGGCCCGGCAGTTCTCCAAAGGGCGTTGCTTCCTCGCGGGGGATGCTGCGCACATTACACCGCCCTTTGCCGGCCAGGGACTGGTGGCGGGACTGCGCGATGCCGCGAACCTGGCCTGGAAGCTCGCGGCCGTGGTACGAGGGCAGGCAGGCCCCCAACTCCTTGCCAGCTACGACGCCGAGCGCAGGCCCCACGCCAGGAAGATCATTCGCCTTGCGCTCCAGCTCGGTGCCCTGGTGATGCCGCAGAACCGGGCGAAGGCATTTGCCGTGCATGGACTCATGAGCCTGTTGCGTTTGCTCCCTGCTGGACGTGCGTTGTTCGAAGATTTGAAATTGAAGCCGCAGAACACCTTCGATGAAGGCTTGTTCTGGCGCCAGCACGGCCGCGAGCGGCTGCGGGCGGGCGCCATGCTGCCGCAAGGCTGGGTGCGCCCGGCCCGAGGTGACCGGCCGATACTCAGCGATGACGCCTTGGGCCTGCAGTGGGCGCTGATTGGCTTCGGCGTCGATCCGTCCGCGGGGCTGCCGGCCGAGTTGCTTCAGCGCTGGCAGGCGCTTGGCGGCCGGGTGTGGCAGTGGTGCCATCGCGCCCAGCGGCAGCATCTTGGCGCACCCGGGATCCGGTTGGAAGCGCTTGATGAGACATTGCTGCCACGCAAGGTCCCCCTGGGCTGGGTGGCCATCGTCAGGCCGGACCGCTGTGTGCTGTGTGAAGGGCCGGCCGCAGAGGTCGAGACGATGCTGAAGCAGGCGCTTCAGCGCGTCGCGCCGCCCGAGGCCACAGCGCCGGAGGCAATCACGTCCCTTCCGAAAGAACGGTATGCGGCGTGAGCTGGTCTGCACCGAGGCGGCCTCGCCGCCGCACTTGTTGGTGCGCACCGTCCAGCGGCCTCGCCCCGGCGCCACCGAAGTCCTGGTGCGCGTGGAGGCCACCTCTGTCAACCCGATCGACGCCAAGCGCGCGGAGGGCTATGGGCGGCGCCTGCTGGGGCTCAAGGGCGCGGGGCGCTTTCCGCTCGTGTTGGGCAACGATGTCGCGGGCGTGGTCGAGGCTGTCGGCGCTGGCGCAAGGGGCTTTGCGCCGGGGCAGCGCGTATTCGGGCTGATCGGCACCGGGCGGGCAGGCGGTGCGCATGCGTCGCACGTCGTCGTTCCGGAGAAACAGTTGCTGCCCGCAGCGGATGGCGCCGATTCGCATGCGCTGGCTGTGCTGCCTTACTCGTTCACGACGGCATGGCTCGCGCTGCGCGGCATCGGTATCGGCGCGCACAACATGCGGGGCATGAAAGTACTGATCCATGGTGCCACCGGAGGGCTGGGGCGCTTGGCGATGCAGGTGCTTCAGCCTGGGGGCAGCCGGATCACAGCGATCTGCGGCAAAGGCCAATGCCAGGCGGCGCTGGATCTTGGCGCCGAAGTCGCAGTGGAGCGCGGGCCCGCGTGCATTCCATCCTTGCCCAGCGACTTTGATGCGATCCTGAACTTTGCCGCTTGGGACGACGATGCGCTGCTGGCCTCCCGCCTGGGCCCGCGCGCGCTGGGCCAGGCGACCACGGTGCACCCCTTGCTGGCCCACTTCGACCGCCGGGGATGGCCAGGCGGTGCATGGGCCTGCCTGCGCGACCGGCGGCATGTCCGCGCCATCGTCACCTCCCGCGCCCCCAGGGCGCGGTATGGCTGGGTCGTTTTCAGGCCTGATCTGCAGGCGCTATCGGTGCTCGGCCAGATGGTTCACGCGGGCTCGGTCTCGCTGCCTGTTGGCATCTGCACCTCCTTCGACAACGCCATCGCGGCGTTCGACCACGTTTGCGCGGGCCGTCCTGGCCGCGCCCTCCTATGGCCGTAAGGCCGTTCTTTGTAACCGCACGCCACCATGAACGGAATCTCCTCCATCGCCGATGTGCTTGCTCTCGAAGCCGCCCCCGCTCCACGGCTGCCCGGCAGTACCTATGAGCTGATCGGCGCTGCTGCCCAGCGGCATCCCGATGCACCTGCACTCTCTTTCTTCCAACGCATCGAAGACCATGCGAAGCCACAGGTCTGGTCCTACCAGGCGCTGTTCTCGCACATCACGGCGACCGCCAATTTCCTGCATGAACTCGGCGTTCGCAGCGGCGACGTGGTTGCCTTCGTGCTCCCCAACCTGCCGCAAACCCACCTCGCGATCTGGGGCGGGCAGGCGGCTGGCATCGCCTTTGCGATCAACCCCATGCTGGAGCCTTCCGCCATCGCCGATCTGCTGGCAGCAGGCGAAGCCCGCGTGCTGATCACGGTGGCGCCCGTGCCCGGGATGGAACTGTGGGCCCAATTGCAGCCAGCGCTTGAGCGCGTCGGCAGCTTGCGGCATGTCGTATTGATCGACATGGCCGGGCACGCTCCGGCGGCAGTGCGCCAGGAACTGCATGGCGAGTCAGGCGGGTACGAGGTGCACGACTTCGCCCAGGGCCTTGCACGGCAGCCCCAGGATCACCTGGTCAGCCGCCGAACCATCCAGCCCAGCGACCAGTCGTCCTACTTCTGCACGGGCGGCACGACCGGGGCGCCGAAGATCGCCATGCGCACGCACGCCAACGAGGTCTTCAACGCCTGGAGCGTCGGCCAGTTCATTGGCGATGGCATTGCGCAGGGCAAGACGCTCTTTTGCGGCCTGCCGCTGTTCCACGTCAATGCAGTGCTGGTGACCGGCCTGCTGCCGTTTCTGCGTGGCGCCCATGTGATTCTCGGCACGCCTTCAGGGTACCGAGGCGCGGGTGTCATCCAGCGCTTCTGGGAGTTGGTGGAGCACCACCGCATCAACTTCTTCAGTGCTGTTCCGACGGTCTATGCAGCACTCATGCAGCAACCGATGCAGGGGCATGACCTGCGCTCGCTGGAGTACGGCCTGTGCGGCGCTGCGCCCCTGCCGCAGGAGCTGATGCGATCGTTCCAGGATTCAACGGGCCTGAAAATCCTCGAAGGCTACGGCCTGACTGAGGGAACCTGCGTCAGCACCTGCAACCCCCCGCTGGGCGAGCGGCGCGTGGGCTCCATCGGCCTGCGCCTGCCGCTGCAGGCCATGAAAGCGGTCGTGCTGGATGAGTCTGGCGCCTATGTGCGCGACTGTGCGGTGGGCGAGCCTGGCGTGCTCGTGATCAGCGGCCCCAACGTGTTTGCCGGCTATCGCGATGAATGCCAGAACGCCGGCCTGTGGCTGGAGCTGGGCGACGGCCGTCGCTGGCTGAACACTGGTGATCTGGGCCTGCAGGATGCGCAAGGCTACTTCTATCTCACGGGCCGGAAAAAGGAACTCATCATCCGGGGCGGCCACAACATCGACCCCGCCAGCATTGAAGAGCCGCTGCACCGGCATCCGGCCGTGCAGCTCGTGGCAGCGGTGGGCCGCCCCGACGTCTACGTCGGAGAACTGCCGGTCGCCTATGTTCAGCTGCGGCCTGGCATGGCGGTGACTGAAGATGAGCTGATGTCTTTTGCGCGCGAATACATCGGTGAGCGTGCGGCGATGCCGAAGGCGATCCGGCTCGTCGCGGCCTTGCCTTTGACTGGGGTGGGCAAGATATTCAAGCCCGACCTCAAGCAGCGCGAGACCCTGGACGCCCTTGGCGCGGCGCTGAACGAGGCAGGGATACCGATCTTCCGCCTTGGGGTTGCCAATGACCCACGCCTCGGAACCTGTGTGGAGGCCATCGTGGGGGAGGAGCGCTTTATCGACCGTGCGCGGGACGTTCTTGGCCAGTTTCCATTCCGTTTCGAGGTTTCATCGACAGGGCGTGCGTAGGCATCCGTGCCCATGGCCGGTGCAGGCCTCGGCATGCGCCTGAACAGGGGGGTCAGAACTGCGCCACCCCGTTGAGCTCGTAGGCATTGGGCTTGCCGCTGCCGCGCTCTGCGATCAGGCGGCCAATGTGCTGGCACGCCACCAGGTCGAAGAATGCCGTGGCGTGGCCTGCCGCCATGAAGCGGCGCGCGAACGCCTGCTCGAAATGGCCCGCGCCCTCGTCGAAGGCGCCCAGCGCCTGCAGCTTGCGCGCGTCCATCAGCGAGGGCTGCAGGGAGAAATGCGGCCACCACATGTTGCTGCGCGCGCCCTGCGGCTGGCGTGCGAAGAACGCGGCGTGCCCCTCGGGCGGCACGTGCTCGTGCAGCACGTAGCGCTGGCCCGTGGCCGGGTGTTTGCGCGCCAGGCCGCCGGCCAGGGCGCGGTCGGGCAGGGTCTCGGCGTAGTTGCGGTTGAACAGCACCTGGGCCACGCCCGGCTCGGCCTGCAGGATGCCGATGGCGCGGCCGACGTAGGGCAGGGGGGCGAGGAATTCCCAATCGTCCTCCAGGTGCAGCCAATAGTGCGTCTGCACGGCGTCGCGCAGCAGGTTCATGCTGCGCGCGTGGCCCTTGTCCTGCGGGCCCTTGAAAATGAAGTCGAAGAACGGGTAGCGTTGCCGCATGCGCGCGCGGTCGGCCTCGCTGGAGTTGTCGTCCACGCACACGAAGCGCTGGATGCGGTGCAGGTCCTGGCAGCAGTTCAGGAACGAATCCATGGTGCGCTCGAACAGGCCGAGCCGCTTGCAGGTGGTGACGGTGAGCGTCGCCTCGCCCGTGGCCTCACCCTCGGCAGGGCCCGCCTGCCGCCTTGCCGCCAACTGCTGCACGATGCCGGCGGGGTACTGCGTGGTGCGTGCCGCCACGGCGGGCGCGGCGAAGTCGCGGTTGGCCTCCACGCGCGCGCGCTCGCCTTCGGGCAGCAGGTCGCCGTCGAGCAGCTGCATGCACAGCCGGAAGCTCTCCAGATGGCCGCCCAGCCAGTAGGCGGCGATGGCAGCCTCGTCCAGCGCGCCCCAGCGGTACGCGCCCTCGTCCATGAACAGAATGTCGGCGGGCCGGGGCAGGCCCACGGCCGCGCGCGCGTAGAGCTTGGCCATGGCCCACTCCTGGCGCTGGTTGTGCCAGCGCGCCAGCGCCACCAGCGGCTCGGCGCGCGCCGGGCGGTATTGGTAGGCCGCCAGGTAGGCGGCCTGCACCTCGGCCGCGGGGTGCTGCAGGCGCTCGGCCAGCACGGCGGCCTGGTAGAGCGCGTACCACACCTCCTCGGCCCAGCCGCCCATGGCGGCGCGTGCCAGGTAAGCCTGCCGGGCCTTTTCGGGCTCGTCCGCATCGCGCCAGCTTTGTGCCAGGTAGAAGGCGTAGCGCGCGTTGCCGGGTTCCTGGCGCAGCGCGTCTTCCAGCAGGGCGGCGTCCTTGCGGAAGGTCAGCGGGTCGCGGCTGCGCGCGCCCTCGTGGCGCCGCTCCACCCAGGGGCCGTCCAGCGTTTCGATGGTGTGGGGTGCGTCGGTGGTCAGGTACTCGTGCAGCACGCCCACCCAGCGCCAGGGCAGCGCGTCGCGCACCAGCAGGCACTGCCGGTAGCGCGTGCCGCTGCTGTCCACCTGCAGGTGGTAGGCCGGGGCCGCGAGCGCGGGCCAGGCCCAGCCGGGGGGCGCGTGGAAGAGGTTGTCCGCATCCATCACCAGCACGTAGTCCGCCCGGCCCCGGGCCAGCGCCAGCGCCTCGCTGCGGTTGTGGCCGAAGTCGCGCCAGGGGCGCTCGTGCAGCGTGCCGGGCACATCCGCCATGAAGCGGCGGATGATGTCCTGCGTGCCATCGGTGGAGCCCGTGTCCACGATGACCCAATGGGTGACGAAGGGCTTGACCGAGGCGAGGCAGCGTTCGATGACGCTGGCCTCGTCCTTGACGATCATGTTCAGGCAGATGGGCTGCTGCATGTCATGGGGGGCAGACTGCCGCAGCCTTCGCCTTGCCTAGGTGATCGCGGGCTCCCTTGGCAGACGGCGCGGGCGGTGAGAGAGGTGCGCCAGCGGAGGCGTACCAAACCAATGGATCGCCTGCCATCATTGGCACATGAAGGTTACACGCAGCCCTGTTGATGTTCCGGAGAAGCTCGCACTTCCAAGGTTGACCTGGGCTCCAACGGTATTTCCTTCTGCCACATTGATGGCTCCAGACATGTTACATGTTGGATTGGCTGACGATAACGCGCAGGTCAATCCGAGATCCCCAAAAGCATCGTTGACGCCTTTCCGGACGGAAACCGTAATTGTCAGATTCTTGGCGCCTGTTAACGCGGCAACCAGCTTTCCTGTAGTGCAGGCTAATGGGAGGGCCCGATGCTGATCTGACTCGTTGGCATTTGCGCCAGTACCATTCAGGTATGTGGTGCCTGTGCCTAGGTTTGTAGAACTAACAATATAAGTTTGGAAAAAACCACCGCTGCCAGACCCTGCTGGGCCGGTGGGACCCGTAGGCCCGGACGGTCCGGTGTCACCCGTGGAGCCGATAGGCCCGGTCGGGCCGATGCTGCCCGTAGGGCCTGTAGGGCCTGCGGATCCCTGCAGGCCTTGCGCGCCTGTCGGGCCCACGGCCCCGGTGGCCCCAACCGCTCCCGTGGCCCCGGTGGCGCCTGCAAGGCTCACGCCAGGCGTCGGCCATGCGCTCGATGCCTTGGGCCCATACAGGGTGGTGGCTGCACTGTCAAAGTAGAAATCGCCATCCTGGCCCTGTGCGTTGCTGGGCGCGCCGCTGCCCGTCAGCATGCCGGCGCCCGTGGGGCCGGTCGGTCCGGTTGTGCCAGTCGGACCCGTGGGGCCCATCGCACCGGTAGCGCCAGTTCCCGCAGGCCCGATGGCGCCCGTCGCGCCGGGCGCGCCCTGTATCCCTTGCACACCCTGTATGCCCTGCGGCCCTGTCGGTCCGGCTGGCCCGGTGGGGCCGCCTGGTCCCGTGGGCCCGGTGGCGCCCTGTGCGCTCGCGCTGCAGGGGCCGAGCTGGCCGCTGGTGGCGTCGAAGCAGGCGGCAGTGCTTTGTGCTGTGGCGCTGCCCAGCGCGGGCACCAGCACCGTGCCGCTCTCGGTCACGCGCAGGCGGTTGGTGCTGTTGGCGGCATCGCGTACGGCAAAGCCGCCGCTGGCGGGCGGCACGACCGTGACGTCGGCGGCCATGCCGGTTTGGGACAGGGTGCCCAGGCACAGGGCCATGAGCAGCCGCGAGGGCGTGGTGGTTCGGGAGTGCATGGAGGGTTCTCCGCGGTGCTGGAAGAGAAGTGGAAAGGGACGAAAGCCGGGTGTCTTGAATCGGCGTGCAATGGTTCTGATAGCTGCTGGCGCTTGACGGGCAAGGGTTGGCGGCTAAAAAACCTTCATGCCTGGCGCCGCCGCGCGCCGCGCAGGCCCAGGGCGGCGGCCAGCAGGGACAGCAGCGCCAGGCCCCACTGCGACAGCGTGGGAATGCTGGCGGGCGTGCTGGGCGGCGCGGGCGGTACGGGGCCGATTTGCACGGTGCCGCCCACGGTGGCGTTGGATTGGACGACCTGGGCGCCCGGCCCGAGGTTGACGACGGCGGTGCCGCCGCCGGAGGACTGCAGCGTGATCGGATTGCCCGGCGCGCCCTGCAGCGTCAGCGTGCCGTTGACGGTGATGTTGCTGCCCTGGGGCAGCACGAAGGTGCGGCCGCTGCTGCTGCGCAGCGTGAGATTGTTGAACACGGTGTGGCCCGAGAGGGTGATGGGGCCTGTGGCGCAGCTGTCGTCGAAGATGACGGAACCACCGCCTGCAGCGAAGGTGCCCGCGTTGGACCAATTGCCGCTGACATGGAGGGTGCTGGCGCCGCCGTTCAGGCCACCGCCGGATTGGATAAGCACCCCGCCCGCGTCGTTGAGCGTGCTGGCGGCGAGGTCGAGGCTGCCGGATACATCAAGCCTGACGCAGGCCAGATTGATGGAACTGCCGGGCGGCGCATTCATGCTGGCGCCGGTGGGGACGGTGAATTGCGCCCAGGCGGCGGGGCCCGTCGATGCCATCAGGGCGGCTACGGCTGCGGCCCTTGCTGTATGCGTGAAGTCCATTGTGGTTCCCTCGTTCGAGGGGTGGTTTTTACAATGGTTGACATTCTTTGCATAGCGCAAAGTGCGCATCGTTGCTATGGCGCCAATCAAATGATGGGCGCGGGCGTGCCACCCGGGTGGCTACAGCGCCAGGTCGTAGCCGATGGTGATGGGCGCGTGGTCCGAGAACTTCTGGCCCTTGTAGATGGCCTCGGTGCGCGCCAGCCGGGCCAGCGCCGGGGTGGCCAGATGGTAGTCCAGGCGCCACCCCACGTTGTTGGCGTAGGCCTGGCCGCGGTTGCTCCACCACGTGTAGCAGGCGTCGGTGGTGGTGGGCTGGAGCTGGCGGTAAACGTCCACCATGCCGCCGTCTGGCGCATTGTTGTCTAACAACTTTGTCATCCAGGCCCGCTCCTCGGGCAGGAAACCGCTGTTCTTCTGGTTGCCGCGCCAGTTCTTCAGGTCGATCTGCTGGTGCGCGATGTTGATGTCGCCGCACAGGATGAATTCGCGTTCGGCCTTCAGGCGCATCAGGTGCGGGTGGATGGCGTCGAGGAAGCGGTACTTGGCCTGCTGGCGTTCCTCGCCCGAGCTGCCGCTGGGAAAGTAGGCGCTGATGAGCGAGAGCTTGCGCGCGGGGGTGTCGAAGCGCAGTTCCACGTAGCGGCCCTCGGCGTCGAATTCGGCGGGGCCAAAGCCCGTGACCACGTCGCTGGGCAGGTGGCGCGTGTAGATGCCGACGCCGGAGTAGCCTTTCTTCTCTGCGAAGTGGAAGTGCCCGGCCAGGCCGGCCAGTTCCTCGAAGCGGCCCGCCATGTCGGCGGCCTGGGCCTTGATTTCCTGCACGCAAATACAATCGGGCCGCTCGGCAGCCACCCAGTCGTGCAGGCCTTTGCTGGTGGCGGAACGGATGCCGTTGAGATTGAGGCTGGTTAACTTGAACAAGGAATTTCCCATGGTGGATGTTGGTGCGCAGACCCCGGAGCAGGCCCGTCTGGCGCAGGAGTTCGTGCGGTTCGCGGTCGAGTCCGGCGTGCTGCGGTTCGGGGAGTTCAAGACCAAGGCCGGGCGCATGAGCCCGTACTTCTTCAACGCCGGGCTGTTCGACGACGGCGCCAAGATGGGCCGGCTGGCGCAATTCTATGCACAAGCCATCGTCGCCAGCGGCATCGAATTCGACATGGTTTTCGGCCCCGCGTACAAGGGCATTCCGCTCGCGGCCACGGTGGCCGTGGAGCTGGCGCGGCTGGGGCGCAACGTGCCTTTCGCCTACAACCGCAAGGAGGCCAAGGACCACGGCGAGGGGGGCACGCTGGTGGGCGCGCCGCTGCGCGGGCGCGTGCTCATCGTGGACGACGTGATGAGCGCCGGCACGGCGGCGCGCGAGTCGATCGCGCTGATCCGCGCCGCCGGCGCCACGCCCCACGCCGTGGCGATTGCGCTGGACCGCCAGGAGATGGCCACGGAGAATGGCCAGGACGTGGCGTACAGTGCCGTGCAGTACGTGCGCGGCCAGCTCGGCATGCAGGTTTGCGCGATTGCCAAGCTGGCCGATTTGTTGCTTTACTTGGAGGCCAGCGGGGGCGATGCCATGCAGGCCCACCATGGGCGCGTGCTGGCCTACCGCCAGCGCTACGGAGTAGACGGAGGGACATGATTTGACACAGGCGGCGCGCATCATTGCAGTGGGGCTCTGGCTGGCCAGCCTGGGCATGGGGGCGCAGGCGCAGAAGGCGGCGCCGGCCGGCCCTTCCAGTATCTACAGCTGTATCGATGCCAGCGGCCGCCGCATCACGGCCGACCGCCCGATTCCCGAGTGCGCCGACCGCGAGCAGCGCGTGCTCAGCCCCTCGGGCATGGTGCGCGAGCGCCTCGGGCCGGTACTCAGCGACCAGGAGCGCAGCGCGCGCGAGGCGCAGCGCCGCAAGGAGGCCGAGGAAAACGCCCGCGTGGCCGAGGAACGCCGCCGCGAGCGCGCCCTGATGGCGCGCTACCCGAACCAGGCCGCGCACGACGCCGAGCGCACCGCCGCGCTGGAGCAGGTGGACCAGCTCACGGCCGTGGCCGAGAAGCGCATGGTGGAGCTGCAGGTGCAGCGCAAGAAGTTCGACACCGAGATGGAGTTCTACGCGCGCGACCCGAACAAGGCGCCCATGTACCTGCGCCGCGCCGTCGCCGAGAACGACGACGCCATGGCCGAGCAGCAGCGCTTCGTGGCCGGGCAGGCGCAGGAAAAGCGCAGCGTGCACCAGCGCTTCGACACCGAGCTGGTGCAGCTGCGCAAGCTGTGGGCGGCGCGTGCCGCGCCGCCGTCGCCGGAGTCGGCGGACGGCACTGGCAAGCCCTGAAAACCCCCGGATTCTTCAGCGAACCTGCCGCACCTCGAACGTCTCGGGCGGGTGCACGTAGGCCTCTTGCGCCTGGATGAGCTGCAGCTCGCGCGCGCCCGACTGGTGCGTCATCCGCAGCAGCGCGAACACGCTGGCGGTGGTGCGCGCCAGGGCCGTGGCGGCGCTGCCGGTGGTGCGGTAGTGGGCGGTGAACAGCGCCGCCGTCACGTCGCCCGAGCCATTGGCCTTGAACGGCAGGTGGGGCGTGGCCACCAGCCAGGCGCCGTGGGGATCAGCCGCCAGCATCTCCAGCGTGCCGGGCGCGCGCTCCGGGCGCTCCACGCTGGTCACCAGCACGGTGTGCGGGCCCATGGCCATCACGGCATCCACGGCCTGCAGGGTGGATGCGAGCGTGCTCGCCTCGCGCCCGGCCAGGGTGCCCAGCTCGAACTGGTTGGGCGTTACCAGGTCGGCGGCGGGCACCACGCGCTCGCGCAGCAGCGCCGGAATGGCCGGGTTGACGAAGCAGCCGGACCGGGCGTTGCCCATCACCGGGTCGCAGGTGTAGCTGGCGCGCGGGTTCAGCGCCTTGACGCGGGCCACGGCGTCGAGGATGGCGCCGGCAATGTCGGTGCCACCCTGGTAGCCGCTGAGCACCACGTCCACCTGCGCCAGGGCGCCGCGCGCCTGCATGGCGTCGATGATGGCCGTCACCTCGCTGGCCGCGATGGCCGAGCCGCCCCAGGCGCCGTAGCCGGTGTGGTTGGAGAAGTTGACGGTGTGCACCGGCCACACCTCGTGCCCCAGCCGCTGCAGCGGAAACACCGCCGCCGAGTTGCCGACGTGGCCGTAGGACACGTGGGATTGGATGGAGAGGATGTTCACGCCGGGGTCCAGTTGCTATTGAATAAGTAGCTTCAAGCGCTTGCCAGGTGGGCGTTTCAGCCCAGTTTGGCTTTCAACAGCTCGTTCACCTGGCCCGGGTTGGCCTTGCCCTTGCTGGCCTTCATGGCCTGGCCGACCAGCGCGTTGAACGCCTTGTCCTTGCCGGCCTTGTACTGCTCCACGTTCGCGGGGTTGGCGGCGATCACCTCGTCGATGATCTTCTCCAGCGCGCCGCTGTCGTTCATCTGCTTGAGGCCCTTGGCGTCGATCACGGCGTCCACGTCGCTGCCTTCGCCGCTCCACAGCGCCTCGAACACCTGCTTGGCGGCGTTGTTGCTGATGGTGTTGTCGGTGATGCGGCCGATCAATGCAGCGAGCTGGGCGCTGCTCACCTTGACCGCCTCCATGCCGATTTCCTCGGTGTTCAGGCGGCGCGAGATCTCGCCCATCACCCAGTTGCTGGCCAGCTTGGCCTGGCCGCAGGCGCGGGCGGTGTCCTCGAAGTAGGCGGCCATGGTCTGGCTTTGCGTCAGCGTGGTGGCGTCGTACTCGGGCAGGCCGTAGTCGGCCACGAAGCGCGCGGCCATGGCGCGCGGCAGCTCGGGCATCTCGGCCTTCACGCGCTCCACCCAGTCGGCGCTGATCACCAGCGGCGGCAGATCCGGGTCGGGGAAGTAGCGGTAGTCGGCCGCGTCTTCCTTGGTGCGCATGGCACGGGTCTCGCCGGTGTCGGGGTCGAACAGCACGGTGGCCTGCTGGATGCTGCGGCCGTCCTCGATTTCCTCGATCTGCCAGCGGATCTCGTAGTCGATGGCGATCTGCATGTTCCTGAACGAGTTCAGGTTTTTGATCTCGCGGCGCGTGCCCAGCGGCGCGCCGGGCTTGCGCACCGAGACGTTGGCGTCGCAGCGGAACGAGCCTTCCTGCATGTTGCCGTCGCAGATGCCGATCCAGGTGACGATCTGGTGCAGCGCCTTGGCGTAGGCCACGGCCTCTTCGGTGGAGCGCATGTCGGGCTCGGTCACGATCTCCAGCAGCGGGGTGCCAGCGCGGTTCAGGTCGATGCCGCTCATGCCGTGGAATTCGTCGTGCAGCGACTTGCCGGCGTCCTCCTCCAGGTGGGCGCGCACCAGGCGCACGGTCTTCTTTTCGTCGCCGAGGTAGAAGCCGACTTCGCCGCCCTGCACCACCGGGATCTCGAACTGGCTGATCTGGTAGCCCTTGGGCAGGTCGGGGTAGAAGTAGTTCTTGCGCGCGAAGATGCTCTCGGGCGCGATGTGGGAGCCCAGCGCCAGGCCGAGCTTGATGGCGCAGGCCACGGCCTCGCGGTTCATCACCGGCAGCGCGCCGGGCAGGGCCAGGTCCACGGCGCAGGCCTGGGTGTTGGGTTCGGCGCCAAAGGCGGTGCTGGCGCGGCTGAAGATCTTGCTCTGGGTGGCGAGCTGGGCGTGCGTCTCGAAGCCGATGACGACTTCGTAGCCCTGGATGAGGGATGGAGTGCTCATGGGTGCAAATGTTGTAGCTGGGCCTTGTCCAGGATGTTCTGGGTCAGCGTTTGAAAATCGGTGTAGGCCGTGCGCACCGTGGTGATTTGGGAGCCGCTGACGCCGTCCGCGCTTTTGAGGTTGAACATGGGCTTGCGTGCTTCCTGGCTGATGGGAACGATGCTTTTGTAATGCCGGAGCAATGCCAGGCAGTAGGGGTCGTTCTCCACCTCCGGAACAGTGGGCGGATTTTCATTCAGTACGTAGGTTCGGTAGTCCTTGGGGATGCGGTCGATCCATTGGCGGTAAGCCCTGACCGGACGGTACAGCCGCTCCTGATGCTGCATGGCGACGTAGCCCAGCATGTTCATGTCGCCAGCGGGCAGTGCGTAGTCGGAAAAGGGCTTGTTGCGGCGCGTTTGCCACGATTTTTGCCAGGAGCGCAGCGAAGCGCCGATGTTCTGCAACCCCCGCAGCGAAAACAGATCGGCACCGAGGACGGCGATGATGTGATCGGTTCCCAGCAGTACGGAGCGATTGATGGCGCCCAGGTTGGGGCCGATGTCGAAGATCACGAGGTCGGCCTGGCATGACTGCGCGCTTTGCTGTGCGCAGCGCCAGAAGGCGGTCAGGATGTCCAACGCGCGCCCATAGGTGTCTTCGGAATCGGAGTTCGCGTTGTTCCACTGCTCGGACAACTGATCCTCGAAGGATGACAGCAACAGATCGCCGACGAGCAGGTGAAGCCGGTCGTTGATGGCGGTGAGCTGCGGTGGCGCGTAGTCGCCCCTGCGTACCATGGGCTGTACGCTGCGATAGATGGTCGTGGTGTGCTGCGTGTCGTTCCACAGCTCTTCGAGCGTATCGTCGGGCAGGAAGGCTGCGCTGAGATTGGCCTGTGGATCGCAGTCCACCACCAGGACGCGAACGTCCAACTGCGCCAGCATGTGCGCGACGTGGTAAACCAACGTGGTTTTGCCGACGCCGCCTTTGTTGTTGAAGAAGGTGAAGGTGGGGATGTTCATGCCTGAGCCCGGGGAATGGTGGCAACCACCATGGTCTGGCTTGGTTCGAACCGGGGTTCGCCATTGCCGTTGTCGGCGAGGAGCTTTCGGGCATTCTGGATGCCGAACCCGAATTTTTGTACGAACTTCAGGTTGAACAACACCTCTGCCACCACAGGGTTCCGGTAGTCCGTGGCATAGGGTTTGCCGAAATTGTCCACGGTCACCGCGCCGTAGGGACCGCCGGGGTTGGCAATTTCGATGCGGTCGTCAAACCAGTACACCCGCACGGGCGCATTGGTGCCTTCGTAGTTGCGATGCAGGATGGCATTGCGGAAAAGCTGCTGCAAGGCCGCCAGTGGATAGTCGGCCTGGCGGCGTTCGCGATCCTGCCCGGTAATGTGCACGGCGGTCTGGATATGGGCCTTGAAAATCGCCTCGGTGCCGTTGATGACATCCTCCAGATTGCCGGTGATGCGTTTTTCGTCCACGATGTCGCCGCCATGCTCGATACCGGCATAGCGGATGAACTGCACATAGGCGCCCGCCAGCCAATCCTGGGGGGACAGCGCGGTGGTCAAAAGGCCTGCGACGGTGGGAATGACCGGCGCCATGCCAATGGCCATGCGCGTGGCGACAAGCCGCTCTTCCCATGTCCGTCCGTTGGCGTCCAGCATGTCCTGCGCGACGGCCTGTGGCAGATAGGTCGATTCGAAATAGGTGCGATTGAGATCCCTGAGCGATGCCTGTGGCACGCCCTCGCTGTCAAATGACCGGCCGCTGGCGGCGCGGCGCCGTTCAGCCAGCAGCCGTTCGTCTTCCTTGCTGGCCAATTGGGTGGAGGCGGCCATGCGCACCCAGATACGCCCGTCATAGGCCACGGGCGGCAGGGACGAGGGGGCGACAACCAGCGCAATGAGTGCCTTGCCCTCGTGCATGATCTGGCGCACGGTCAGGCTGGGCAGCGGCTGGATTTTCCCTTCCGCCTTGATTTGGTCGATTTTCTGCAGCAGCGTGTCGGTAGCGTCCAGGCCTGCAACCCGTCCATCGTCGGCGATGCCTAGCCACAAGAGCCCTGGCTTGCGCGTGTTTGCTAGGTCATTGGCGAATGCGCAGAGGGTCTTGCAAATCTTGTCCTTGTCGGAAAAGGAAGCCTTTCGCTCCAGGCCGGCGGATTCTGGCGCCGATACCAATGAGGCAAGCTGGTCGTCGGTGTAGGACACGGGCTGTTCTTTCAAACAGGGCTGCGCTGGTGCCAGTCCGTGGCTTGCTGCAGCCGGTGCGCGGCATTGAGCAGCCGCGCCTCGCCGAAGTAGTTGCCGATGAGCTGCAGCCCCACGGGCAGGTTGCCTGCGCCGAAGCCCACGGGCACGCTCATGCCCGGCAGGCCGGCCAGCGAGGCGGGCAGGGTGTAGATGTCGGCCAGGTAGTTGGTCACCGGGTCGGTGTGGCTGCCGAGCTGCCAGGCGGTGGTGGGCGCCACGGGGCCGGCGATCAGGTCGCACTGCTGGAAGGCGGCCTGGAAGTCGTCGGCGATCATGCGGCGGATCTTCTGCGCCTGCAGGTAGTAGGCGTCGTAGTAGCCCTCGGACAGCACGTAGGTGCCGATCATGATGCGGCGCTTGACCTCGTCGCCAAAGCCTTCGGCGCGGGTCTTCTTGTACATGTCGAGCAGGTCGGAATACTGATTGGCGCGGTGGCCGTAGCGCACGCCGTCGAAGCGCGACAGGTTGGACGAGGCCTCGGCCGGCGCCAGGATGTAGTACACCGGCACCGACAGCTCGGTGCGCGGCAGCGCGATGGGCACGAGCCGGGCGCCGAGCTTTTCGTATTCCTTCAGCGCGGCATCGACGGCGGCGCGCACGTCGTCGGCCAGGCCCTCGCCAAAGAACTCGGCCGGCACGCCGATGCGCAGGCCGTCCAGGCCGTCGTTCAGCGCGCGGCCGAAGTCCTCGGCCGGGCGGTCCAGGCTGGTGGAGTCGCGGTCCGGGTCGGGGCCGCACATGGCCGAGAGCAGCAGCGCGCAGTCCTCGGCCGAGCGCGCCATGGGGCCGGCCTGGTCTAGGCTGGAGGCGAAGGCGATCATGCCGTAGCGGCTGGCGCGCCCGTAGGTCGGCTTGATGCCGGTGATGCCGCAGAACGACGCGGGCTGGCGGATCGAGCCGCCGGTGTCGGTGCCGGTGACGGCGGGCGCCAAGCGCGCGGCCACGGCCACGGCCGAGCCGCCCGAGGAGCCGCCGGGCACGCGCGTGGTGTCCCAGGGGTTGCGCACGGGCTGCGGCGCGTCGAAGCCCACGGGCGCCACGGCCGAGTTCTCGTTGGTGCCGCCCATGGCGAATTCGTCGCAGTTGAGCTTGCCCAGCGTCACGCAGCCGGCTTCGGCCAGCCTGGCCACCACGGTGGCGTCGAACGGCGAGCGGTAGCCCGCCAGCATGCGGCTGGCGGCGGTTGTGGGAAAGTCGCGCGTGACGAAGATGTCCTTGTGCGCGATCGGCACGCCCGCCAGCGGCGCGGCGGTGCCGGCGGCGAGCGCCGCGTCCTGCGCGCGCGCCTGGGCCAGCGTGGCGTCTTCGTCGATGGCCACGTAGGCGCCCAGGGCCTGGTGCTGCCGGGCGCGGTTCAGGAAGTGCTGGGCCGCCTCGGCGGCGCTCACCTGCTTGGCGCGCAGCGCGGCCGCGAGCTGGGCCACGCCCAGGTCATGCAGTGCAGTGGAAGTCATGCTCATTCGATCACCTTCGGCACGAGGAACAGCCCGCGCTCGACGGCGGGGGCGCTTTGCTGGTTGGCTTCGCGCTGGTTGGGCTCGCTGGCGACGTCGTCGCGCAAGCGCAACTGCACCGGCTCGATGGCCGCCACGGGGTGCGGCAGGGGCTTGATGCCGGTGGTGTCGACGGCCCGCATTTTTTCCACGATGCCGAAAAAGCCGTTGAGCTGCGTGAGCATGCGCTCACCTTCAGACTCGGACAGCTCCAGCCGCGCCAGGTGGGCGATGCGCGCGATGTCCTGGGGAGTCAGTGCCATAGGATGAAAAATCAGGGGGAAAGTCTAGATGTAAAAGCTGTGTCCCGCCCCGGTGGAGCGGGAGTTATTCACAGGGGATGCGGTATTATCCCGGCTTTGCCGCATTGCCCCTGCATGCGTCGGCATTTGCGCGGAAAAAGCTCCCAAAACACCCCCTATTCCTAACCCCGGCGACGGCCCAGCCGGTGCGCGAGCCGTGCCCCAGAGGACTTTTTGCATGTTCGGTTCCTTCCGTCGGTACTTCTCCACCGACCTCGCCATTGACCTTGGCACCGCCAACACCCTGATCTTTGCCCGCGACAAGGGCATCGTGCTCGACGAACCCTCGGTCGTCGCCATCCGCCACGAGGGCGGCCCGCACGGCAAGAAAGTCATCCAGGCCGTGGGCCACGAGGCCAAGGCCATGCTCGGCAAGGTGCCCGGCAACATCGAGGCCATCCGCCCGATGAAGGACGGCGTGATCGCCGACTTCGTCATCACCGAGCAGATGATCAAGCAGTTCATCAAGATGGTGCACCCGCGCTCGCTGCTCACGCCCAGCCCGCGCATCATCATCTGCGTGCCCTGCGGCTCGACCCAGGTCGAGCGCCGCGCCATCAAGGACGCGGCCGAGGCCGCCGGCGCCACCGCCGTCTATCTGATCGAGGAGCCCATGGCCGCCGGCATCGGTGCTGGCCTGCCGGTGAGCGAGGCCTCGGGCTCGATGGTGGTGGACATCGGCGGCGGCACCACCGAGGTCGGCGTGATCTCGCTCGGCGGCATGGTCTACAAGGGCAGCGTGCGCGTGGGCGGCGACAAGTTCGACGAGAGCATCATCAACTACATCCGCCGCAACTACGGCATGCTGATCGGCGAGCCCACGGCCGAATCCATCAAGAAGAACATCGGCTCGGCCTTCCCCGGCTCCGAAGTCAAGGAGATGGAAGTCAAGGGCCGCAACCTTTCCGAAGGCGTGCCGCGCAGCTTCACCATTTCTTCCAACGAAGTGCTGGAAGCGCTGACCGAGCCGCTGAACCAGATCGTCTCTGCCGTGAAGAACGCGCTGGAGCAAACCCCGCCCGAACTCGGCGCCGACATCGCGGAGCGCGGCATGATGCTCACCGGCGGCGGCGCGCTCCTGCGCGACCTGGACCGCCTGCTGGCCGAGGAAACCGGCCTGCCGGTGCTGGTGGCCGAGGAGCCGCTGACCTGCGTGGTGCGCGGCTGCGGCATGGCGCTGGACAGCCTGGACCGCCAGGGCAGCATCTTCACCAGCGACTGAAACACCTTCTGAGCGCGTTCGCCCATGGCCCTTGGCACCCTGGAGCGCAGTGCGCCCTCGTTCTTCAAGCAGGGCCCGTCGGCGCTGTCGCGCTGGGCCGTGTACGGCGCGCTGGCGCTGTTCCTCATGGTGGCCGACGCGCGCTTTCACCTGACCGACCCGCTGCGCAAGGCCGTCGGGGTGGTGCTCTATCCGGTGCAGTGGCTGATGCTGCAGCCGGTGGAGCTGATCGGCCGGGGCGCGGGCTACTTCGAGGCGCTGCAGCGCGCCCAGCAGGAGGCCCAGCAGGCGCGCGAGCGCATGGTGCAGCTGGCGCAGCGCGCCAACCAAGCCGAGGAGCTGCTGCAGGAAAACGCCCAGCTGCGCCAGCTGCTGGCGCTGCGCGAGCGCCTGGCGCCGCCCTCGCAGGCGGCGCAGGTGGTGTACGACGCCGCCGACCCGTACACGCGCCGTGTGGTGGTCGATAAAGGCCAGGTGGCCGGCGTCGAGCTGGGCTCCCCGGTGCTCGACGAACTCGGCGTGCTGGGCCAGGTCACGCGCGTGCTGCCCTTCGTCAGCGAAGTCACGCTGCTGGTGGACCGCGACCAGGCCATTCCCGTGCTCAACCCGCGCACCGGCGCGCGCAGCGTGGCCTACGGCGACCCGGTGGCGGGCCACGGTGGCAGCATGGAGCTGCGCTTCATGCCCAGCAACGCCGACGTGCAGGAGGGCGACCTGCTCACCACCAGCGGCGTCGATGGCCTGTACCCGCCGGGCCTGCCCGTGGCGCGCGTGCGCCGCGTGGACCGGCGCGCCGACTCGGCCTTCACCCGCATCTATTGCGACCCCGTGGCCCAGGTGCATGGCGCGCGCCACGTGCTGCTGCTGCAGCCGCTGGCGGGGCTGAAGCCCGAGCGCCCCGAGCCCGCGCCGGCCCCGGCGCCCGCGCGCAAGGGCGCGCGCAAATGAAGGCCATGAGGGAGTTGTCCGCATGATGATGCCGCGCGGCCAGGAGCTGCTGCAGCCGGTCAACCCGGCGTTCATCGTCGTCAGCCTGCTGGCGGCGCTGGCCATCAACCTGCTGCCGCTGGGGCGCGTGGTGTGGCTGCCCGACATGGTGCTGCTGCTGCTCGCCTTCTGGGGCGTGCACCAGCCGCTGCGCGTGGGCATGGGCATCGCCTTCGTGCTCGGGCTGTGCATGGACGTGCACCAGTCGGCCCTGCTGGGCCAGCATGCGCTGGCCTACGCCACGCTGATGCTGGGCACCAGCCTGATCCACCGGCGCCTGGCCTGGCTGGGCCTGTGGGAGCAGGCGCTGCAGATGCTGCCGCTGCTGGCAGGGGCCCATGCCGTGGCGCTGCTGGTGCGCATGGCCTCGGGCGGCATCTTCCCGGGCCTGGGGCTGCTGGCCGCGCCGCTGATCGAGACGCTGCTGTGGCCGCTGGCCAGCTGGGTCCTGCTGGCGCCGCAGCGCCGCCCGCCCGACCGCGACGAGAACCGTCCCTTGTGAAGCAATGACCGAACTGCGCAACAGCGAGCGGGACGCCTGGCGCTTTCGCGTGCGCGTGCTGGCCATGGGGCTGGTGGTGTTCCTGGCCTTCGGGCTGATCGTGGCGCGCCTGCTGGTGCTGCAGGTGCAGCGCCACGAGGACCTGGCCGACCAGGCCGAGAGCAACCGCACGGCGGTGGTGCCCATCGTGCCCAACCGCGGGCAGATCCTCGACCGCAACGGCGTGGTGCTGGCCACCAACTACTCGGCCTACACGCTGGAGATCACGCGCTCCAAGCAGGGCGACCTGGACGACACCATCGAGGAGCTGTCCAAGGTGGTGGACATCCAGCCGCGCGACAAGCGCCGCTTCAAGCGCCTGATGGAGGACGCGCGCAGCTTCGAGTCGCTGCCCATCCGCACGCGCCTGACCGACGAGGAGGTGGCGCGCTTCGCCGCCCAGCGCTACCGCTTCCCGGGCGTGGACATCAAGGCGCGGCTGTTCCGCACCTACCCGCTGGGCGACGTGGGCGGCCACGCCATCGGCTACATCGGCCGCATCAACCAGCGCGAGAAGGAGCGCATCGACGACTCCGACGACGCGCCCAACTACCGTGGCACCGAATACATCGGCAAGCTCGGCGTGGAGCAGTCCTACGAGCAGCAGTTGCACGGCACCACCGGCGTGGAGCTGATGGAAACCTCCGCCGGCGGCCGCGTGGTGCGCAAGCTGCACAGCCGCCCGGCCACGCCGGGCCACAGCATCATGCTGTCCATCGACATCAAGCTGCAGAAGCTGGTGGAAGACCTGTACGGCGAGCGGCGCGGCGCGCTGGTGGCCATCGACCCGCGCAACGGCGAGATCCTGGCGCTGGTGTCCAAGCCGACGTTCGACCCGAACCTGTTCGTCGAAGGCATCGACCAGGAAAACTGGCAGGCGCTCAATGAATCCATCAACAAGCCCCTGCTCAACCGCGCGCTGCGCGGCACCTACCCGCCCGGCTCCACCTACAAGCCCTTCATGGCGCTGGCGGCGCTGCAGCTGAACAAGCGCTCGCCCAGCCTGGTGGTGAACGACCCGGGCTACTACAACTTCGGCGGGCGCACCTTCCGCAGCCACGAGGGCGGCCTGGGCGGGGTGGACATGGTGCGCGCCATCCAGTTTTCCAGCAACACCTACTTCTACTCGCTGGGCGTGGAAATGGGCGTGGACACCATCCACGACTTCATGGCGCCGCTGGGCTTCGGCCAGGTCACCGGCATCGACCTGGGCGGCGAGCTGCGCGGCGTGCTGCCCAGCACGCAGTGGAAGCGCCAGGTCAACAAGCGCCCCGAGGCCAGGCGCTGGTTCCCGGGCGAAACCGTGTCGCTGGGCATCGGCCAGGGCTACAACAACTTCACCATGCTGCAGCTCGCCCTGGCCGAGGCCACGCTGGCCAACGGCGGCACGCGCTACCGCCCGCACGTGGCCAAGGCGGTGCGCGACTCGGTCACCGGCGCCGTCACCGAACTGGAGCAGCCGCCGGGCGAGAACCTGGGCTACCTGCCCAAGAACGTCGACGTGGTGCGCCGCGGCCTGGTGGCCGTGAACGAGGCCGGCACCGGGCGGCGCGTGTTCGCCGGCGCGGCCTACAGCTCGGGCGGCAAGACCGGCACGGCACAGGCCGTGAGCCTGGGGCAGAACGTCAAGTACAACGCCAAGGCGCTGGAGGAGCACAAGCGCGACCACTCGCTGTTTGCCGCGTTCGCCCCGGCCGACAACCCGCGCATCGCCGTGGCGCTGATCGTGGAGAACGCGGGCTTCGGCGCGGCCAGCGCCGCGCCCATCGCGCGGCGCGTGTTCGACTACTGGCTGCAGGGCCTGTACCCGAGCGAGGAAGACATCGCCGCCACGAGCAAGGGCCAGACGGCCGCGCCGGTCGGCCCGATGCGCCAGGCCGCCGAGGTGCCGCTGCGCATTCGTGACCGGCCGGGGCTGGAAGCCAACTGAGCCGCCGCGCGAATCCTGCGGTGTTTGCTCATTTTTTGCTAGCTGCTCGCGCTTGATAGGTAAGGGATAGAGCCGATTTTCATGCCGAGCCTGACAGGCGGCGCAGCAGATCGACGGCCAGTTGCGCGGTCTGCCCGTTCCGGTCGCGCAAGGGGTTCAGTTCCACCAGATCGACCGAGCCGACCGCGCCGCTGGCGGCCAGCAGGTCCATGCACTGCCGCATGGCGCCGGCGCCGAGGCCATCGGGCGCGGGCGTGCTCACGCCCGGGGCCAGGGCCGGGTCCAGGCAGTCGAGGTCGAGGCTGACGTGCAGGTGGTGGGTGCCGGCCCCGATGCCGTGCAGCACCTGCGCCATCGTCGCTTCCATGCCCAGCGCCCGCACCTCGGGCATGCGCCACACGGGCAGGCCGCGCTGGCGCAGGTAGCACTGCTCGCCCGCATCCACGCTGCGTATGCCGACCAGGCGCAACTGCGCCGGCTGCAGTGCCGCCGGCCCGCCGGCCAGCGCCGTGAGCGCGGCCGGGCCATCGCCCAGCAGGCAGGCCACGGGCATGCCGTGCAGGTTGCCGCTGGGGCTGGTGGCGGGGGTGTTGGCGTCGGCATGGGCGTCGAGCCAGAGCACGCACAGTGCCTTGCCGACCTGCCGGCAGTGCCGGGCCACGGCGCTGATGGAGCCCACGGCCAGGCTGTGGTCGCCGCCCAGCAGCACGGGCAGGCGCCGCGCCGCCAGGATGCCGGCCACGGCGTCGTGCACCGCGTGGTTCCAGGCCGTGACGCAGGCCAGGTGGTGCGGGCCGTGGCGGGCTTCGTGCGCAGGCGTCGGCGGGCCGGCGAGGTCGCCCAGGTCCTGCACTTCATGGCCTTGCGCGCGCAGCGCCTGGGCCAGGCCCGCGCCACGCAGCGCATCGGGCCCCAGGTGGGCCCCGGCCAAGCCTGCGCCCGCGTCGGTGGGGGCGCCCAGAAGGGTCAGGTGCCACATGGCCATGTCACTTCAGAAAGGCGTCGTAGCCCGTCTTGAGGATGAGCACGCTGACGACCAGGATGAAGATGGCACGCACGAAGCCCGTGCCGTGGCGCAGCGCCATGTAGGTGCCCAGCATGCTGCCGGCCACGTTGGCAGCAGCCAGCGGCAGGGTGAAGTGCCACCAGATGTGCCCCTTGGCGGCGAACAGGATCAGCGCCGACAGGTTGGTCGCCAGGTTCAGCAGCTTGGCCGAGACCGAGGCGTTGAGGAAGTCGTAGCCCAGCAGGCGCACGAAGGCGAAGACGAAGAAGCTGCCGGTGCCGGGGCCGAAGAAGCCGTCGTAGAAGCCGATGACCGCGCCAATCGCGCAGGCCGCCAGCGCCTCGGCGCGGCCGCTCCAGCGCGGCTGGTGGTGCAGGCCCAGGTCTTTCTTGAGCAGCGTGTAGGCCAGCACGGCCACCATGACCAGCGGCAGCAGCTTGCGCAGGAAGTCGGGCGAGGCCAGCGTGACCGCCCAGGCACCGAGAAAGGCCCCGGCGAACCCCGCGCCCGCCGCCGGCAGCATGGTGCGCCAGGGAATGCGCACGCGGCGGCTGAACTGCCAGGTGGCCATGGCCGTGCCCCAGACCGAGGCGCTCTTGTTGGTGCCCAGCAGGGTGGCGGGCGGGGCGCTGGCGAAGGTGGCGAACAGCGCGGGCAGCAGGATCAGCCCGCCCCCGCCCACGATCGCATCCACGAAACCGGCCAGCAGCGAGGCCAGCGAGACGAGCATCCATTCCATCGGCGCGATTCTCGCCCGTGCGCGAAAACCTTGGGGCATCCGGCATGAATGCACAACAAAAAGGCGCCGGGGGTGCCGGCGCCTTGTGCAAAGAGGCATCTCATGACGGATGCTGTTTTTATGGATTGGTTGTGGTTGTCGAGATGTCTCCTCGGGCTCCTCTCATGCACACCGCAGTGCGCTATCGAGTGGCGTGACTGTAACGGCTCGCACTTGCTTGGTGCATTGGTGGTTTCCCACCCCCCGGATCGGGGCGATCGGCCCCTGATGTGGCTGGCATGCCTCTTGCGAAATCTTCTGCGTCAGCAACCAGAACAGGAGAATGCACCATGCGGGAGGTGCCACGCAGGATTGGGGCAGTAGGGGCCATGTGGCTGGGCGCGCTGGCGCCGGGGTGGGCGCAGGCGCCGCAGGGCGGCACGGCCGCGCCCACGGCGCCCGCGCTGGTGCCGTTCGATGCCATCAGCGGGGCCGACACGGCCTGGCTCATGACCGCCACCGTGCTGGTGCTGCTGATGACGCTGCCGGGCGTGGCGCTGTTCTATGCCGGCATGGTGCGGCGCAAGAACGTGCTCAACACCATGGCCAGCGTGGTGGCCATCGCGGCCGTGGTGAGCGTGTGGTGGTTCGTGGCGGGCTACTCCTGGGCCTTCACGCCGGGCTCGGCCTGGATCGGCGGCATCGGCCGCATGGGGCTCGCGGGCCTGGACTACGACCTGGGCGCGCGCCTGGTGGCCGTGAGCCACATCGCGCCGCACGTGCCAGAGGCGGTGTACGCCATGTTCCAGCTCAGCTTCGCGGTCATCACCGCGGCGCTGGTGGTGGGCGCCTTCGTCGAGCGCATGCGCTTTTCCGCGTTGGTGATTTTCATCAGCCTGTGGACGCTGTTCGTCTACGCGCCCGTTGCGCACTGGGTGTGGGAGCCCGGGGGCTGGCTGGCGCGCCTGGGGGCGCTGGACTTCGCCGGCGGTGCCGTGGTGCACGTGAACGCGGGCATGGCGGGGCTGGCCTGCGCGTGGCTGCTGGGCAAGCGGCGCGGCTATGGCAAGGAGCCTTTCGCGCCCTACAACCTGGGCTGGACCATGGTGGGCGCGGCGTTGCTCTGGGTGGGCTGGTTCGGCTTCAACGCGGGGTCGGCGCTGGCGGCCGACGGGCGCGCGGGCCTGGCGCTGGCGGTGACGCACATCGCCGCGGCGGCGGGGGCGCTGGGCTGGATGGCCGGGGAATGGGTGGTGCGCGGCCGCGCCTCGCTGCTGGGGCTGTGCTCGGGCCTGGTGGCGGGGCTGGTGGCCATCACCCCGGCCGCCGGCTACGTGACGCCGCGCGCCGCGCTGGCCATTGGCGTGGTGGCCGGGCTGGTGTGCTACTGGGGCGCCACGGGCCTCAAGCGCTGGCTGCATACCGACGACTCGCTCGACGTGTTCGGCGTGCATGGCATCGGCGGCGTGGTGGGCTCGCTGCTCACGGGCGTCTTCGCCAGCCGCACGGTGTCGGGCGTGGAGGCGAGCGTGCTGGCCCAGGCCGTGGGCGTGGGGACGGTGATGATTTTCAGCCTGGTGGGCACGGCGCTGCTGCTGTGGCTGACCGGGAAAGTGGTGCCGCTGCGGGTGGATGAAACCAGCGAGCTGGAGGGGCTGGACATCGCCGAGCACCGCGAGCACCTGGGCAGTTGAACGAAGGAGGTGGATTGCCATGAACAACCATGCACCGGCCGAGGGCAGGCTGGCCATTGCGGCCCACCTGCACGTGCTGCTGCGCCGCAAGACCGGGCGCGTGACCGACACCGAATGGATGGCCGCGAACGCCGAGTACGCCCAGGCCATCGTGCGCTTCGCGCGCCAGCGCGGGCTCGCGGATGGCGCGCCGGAACTCGTCGAGTGGGCCGACAAGCTGGCCCACGCCATGGGCGAAGGGGCCGCGCCGGCGCAGGAGCCGCCCGTGCCGCCGCCCCGGCCCGCGCGCGCCGCGCCTGGGGTGCCGCGCTACGTGGGCGGCATTCGCTGATGCGTTGATGCGCTGACGGCTACGCGCCCGCCTGCTGGTCGGCGCGGATCCACTCGGCGGCCTTTTCCGCCAGCATCAGCGTGGGCGCGTTGGTGTTGCCGCTGGTGATGGTGGGCATGGCGCCCGCGTCCACCACGCGCAGCCCGGCGATGCCGCGCACGCGCAGGCGGCTGTCGAGCACGGCCAGCGGGTCGCCGTCGCGTCCCATCTGGGTGGTGCCCACGGGGTGGAAGATGGTGGTGGCGATGTCGCCCGCCAGGCGCGCCAGGTCCTCGTCGCTCTGGTATTGCACGCCGGGCTTCCATTCCTCGGGCTGGTATTTCGCCATGGCGCCCTGCGCGACGATGCGGCGCGTCACGCGCAGGCTGTCGGCGGCCACCTTGCGGTCCTCCTCGGTCGAGAGGTACTGCGGCGCGATGGCCGGCGCGTCCTCGAAGCGCGAGCTGCGCACCTGCACCGTGCCGCGGCTCGTCGGGTTGAGGTTGCACACGCTGGCCGTGAAGGCCGGGAAGCCGTGCAGCGGCTCGCCGAAGGCGTCGAGCGACAGCGGCTGCACGTGGTACTCGATGTTGGGGTAGGGCTGGCTGGGGTCGGAGCGCGTGAACGCGCCGAGCTGCGACGGCGCCATGCTCATCGGCCCGCTGCGCGAGAGCAGGTACTGCAGCCCGATGCGCGCCTTGCCCCAGAGCGAATTCGCCATGGTGTTCAGCGTGGGCACGCCGCTGACCTTGTAGACCGAGCGGATCTGCAGGTGGTCCTGCAGGTTGGCGCCCACGCCGGGCAGGTCGTGCACCACGTCGATGCCGTGCTGGCGCAGCAGCGCCGCCGGGCCGATGCCCGAGAGTTGCAGCAATTGCGGCGAGTTCACCGCGCCCGCGCTCAGGATGACCTCGCGCGCCGCCCGCGCGTGCACCAGTTCCTGCCCGGTCCACACGTGCACGCCGGTGCAGCGGCGGCTGCCGTCGGGCTGGGTCTCGACCACCAGGCGCGTGGCCTGCGCCAGGGTCCACATCTCGAAGTTGGGGCGGCCATAGCAGGTCGGGCGCAGGAAGGCCTTGGCGCTGTTCCAGCGCCAGCCGCTTTTCTGGTTCACCTCGAAGTAGCCCACGCCCTCGTTGCTGCCGCCGTTGAAGTCCGTGGTGGCCGCGATGCCGGCCTGCTGCGCCGCCAGGGCGAAGGCGTCGAGCACGTCCCAGCGCAGGCGCTGGCGCTCCACGCGCCACTCGCCCGTGCTGCCGGTGGCGCGGTTGCCGTGCAGGCGCTTGAAGGCGTCGTCCGCCGTCCCGGGCTGGTCCAGGCGCCAGTGGTCCTCGTGGCGGCGGAAGGCGGGCAGCACGTTGTCCCAGCGCCAGGTGTCGTCGCCGGTGAGTTGGGCCCACTGCTCGTAGTCGCGCGCCTGGCCGCGCATGTAGATCATGCCGTTGATGCTGCTGCAGCCGCCCAGCACCTTGCCGCGCGGGTAGCGCAGGCGCCGCCCGTTCAGGCCGGCGTCGGGCTCGGTCTGGTAGAGCCAGTCGGTGCGCGGATTGCCGATGCAGTACAGGTAGCCCACGGGGATGTGGATCCAGTGGTAGTCGTCCTTGCGCCCGGCCTCGATGAGCAGCACGCGGTTGCGCGCGTCGGCGCTGAGCCGGTTGGCCAGCAGGGCCCCGGCGGTGCCGCCGCCGATGATGATGTAGTCGAAGTGGGTGTCGCTCATGGGGTGCCGAAGGGAAATGGGAGTGCCGCGCCATTGTGCAAAGCAGCGTGCGGCTGTCGAGCGGGTAATCCCAGGATGCTATTGTTTAAATAGCTGCTAGCGCTTTATTGGCGGGCGCTACGGCCATTTTTGATATTAATTTCACGCGCCGCGCGCACTTTCGTGCTTGCCAGCATGGCCGCTAGGAGCCTGTCGGGCTTGGGCATAGCCCTGCGCCGCCGCCTGGGGCTGCCAGGCAAGGCGCGCGCGAGGCCGTGTGGCGGGCCACACAACGAGCGTGCAACGCGGCCTGGCAGCCCCAGGCGGCGGCCCGAAGGGTTGCGCGACAGGGCCCGCAGGCCGCGTTGCCCATGCTCGCTGCACGCCCGTGCAGCTTGCGCTGGGCGCCTTGCCTGCGGGCCCTGTCGCGCAACGCAGGGCTATGCCCAAGCCCGACAGGCTCCTAGGGCGGTTATCCTCCGCACCTTTGGCACTCTGACCGGCATGCATATTCCCCTTCCCCAACTGCTCCGCACCGACACGCCCGACGGGCCGTGCGCCGTGCTGCAGGGGCGCTGGGGCGCCGCCGAACTGGGCCAGCGCGCGCAATGGCGCGTGCTGCGCCGCCAACTGGCCGCGCTGCCACCTGCGCCTGGGCTGGGCTGGGACCTGAGCGGCCTGCAGTGGCTGGACCATGTGGGCGCGCAACTGCTGTGGAACCACTGGGGCCGCGCCTGGCCCGAGCGCCTGGTGGCCGGCGACGCGCACCGTGCCATGCTGGAGCGCGTGGCGCGCCTGAGCGTGGCGCCGCCGCCGCCGCGCCCCCCCTGGCGCCTGATGGACCAGGTGCACCGCCTGGGCGAGCTGGTGCTGCACGCCATGGAACACCTGCGCTTTTTCGTGCAGCTCGTCGGCCAGCTCGGGCTCGACGTGCTGCGCCTGGCGCGCGCGCCGCGGCGCGGGCCGTGGCGCGACCTCTCCGGCCACCTGTACCGCATGGGCACCACGGCGCTGCCCATCACCGCGCTGGTGGGCTTTCTCATCGGCGTGGTGCTGGCCTACCTCATGGCGCTGCAGCTGCGCCAGTTCGGCGCCGAATCGTTCATCGTCAACATCCTGGGCATCTCGCTGATCCGCGAGCTGGGGCCCATGCTCGCGGCCATCCTGGTGGCGGGGCGCTCGGGCTCGGCCATCACGGCGCAGATCGGCGTGATGCGCGTGACCGAGGAACTGGACGCCATGCGCGTCATGGGCATCCCGCAGGGCTTTCGCCTGGTGCTGCCGCGCGCGCTGGCGCTGATGCTGGCCATGCCGCTCATCAGCGTGTGGACCACGCTGGCCGCGCTGGCCGGCGGCATGCTGGCGGCCGACCTGACCATGGGCATCACCCCGGCCTACTTCGCGCAGGCGCTGCCGCGCGCGGTGCAGGTGTCCAACCTGTACCTGGCGCTGGGCAAGTCGGCGGTGTTCGGCGTCATGATCGCCCTCATCGGCTGCCACTGGGGGCTGCGCGTCAAGCCCAACACGCAGAGCCTGGGCGAAGGCACGACGGCCTCGGTGGTCAACGCCATCACCGTGGTCATCCTGGTCGATGCGCTGTTCGCCATCCTCTTCAAGAACGTAGGAGTCTGAATGCAGGCGTCCTCCGAACCCGTGGTGCGCATCGAGGGCCTGTGGTCCATCTTCGGCAAGGGCGAATCGGCCTTCGCCGTGCACCAGGACCTGATGCTTACCGTGCAGCGCGGCGAAATGCTCTCGCTCGTCGGCGGCTCGGGCACCGGCAAGACGGTGCTGCTGCGCCAGATGCTGGGCCTGCTGCAGCCCTCGCGCGGCAGCGTCACGGTGCTGGGCCGCCCGGCGGCCGAGATGAGCGGGGAGGGCGCTGCTGCCCGCGTGGGCATGCTGTTCCAGCAAGGCGCGCTGTTCTCGGCCTTCAACGTGCTCGACAACATCGCCTTCGCGCTGCGCGAGTTGGGCACCCTGCCCGATGCGCTGGTGCGCGACGCCGCCATGGTCAAGCTGCAGCTCGTTGGCCTCAAGCCCGAGCACGCCACGCGCATGCCGGCCGACCTGTCGGGCGGCATGGTCAAGCGCGTGGCACTGGCGCGCGCGCTCATCATGGACCCGCCGCTGCTGCTGCTCGACGAGCCCACGGCGGGGCTCGACCCCAACAGCTCCGACGACTTCTGCGCGCTGCTGCGCGAGCTGCACGCGCAGCTCGGCCTCACCGTGGTCATGGTCACGCATGACCTGGACACGCTGTTCGCCCTCTCCACCCGCGTGGCCGTGCTGGCCGACAAGCGCGTCATCGTCGACGGCGCGCCGCTGGAAGTGGCGCGGTTCGACCACCCCTTCATCCACCATTTCTTCCAGGGCGAGCGCGGCCGCCGGGCCATGGCGCCCGTGCATGGCGCCGTGCCGCCGGAGGCTTGAACCATGGAAAACAAGGCCCATGCCCTGGCCGCGGGCACATTTCTCATCGTGGTGACGGCGCTGCTCGCCGCGCTCGCCCTGTGGCTCACGCGCGACAACACGCGCTACACGCTGTACGAGCTGTCGAGCAAGGAAAGCGTCAGCGGCCTGCAGCCCCAGGCCAGCGTGCGTTACAAGGGCGTGGCCGTCGGCAAGGTGACGGATATCGGCTTCGACCCGCTGGTGCACGGCAATGTGCTGATCCACATCGCCGTCAACGCCGACGCCCCCATCCGCCCCACCACCTTCGCCGTGCTTGGCTACCAGGGCGTGACGGGCCTGGCCCACGTGCTGCTCGACGATGCCGGGCAGCCCCTGCCGGTGCAGCCCACCGGCCCCAGCGGCGTGCCGCGCCTGCCGCTTCAGGCCTCGTCGTTGACCAAGATGGCCGAACAAGGCCCGGCCGTGGTGGCGCAACTGCAAGCCGCCGCCGAACGCATCAACCGCCTGCTCGGCGACGAGAACCAGGAACGCTTCAGCCTGGCGCTGGACAACATCGGCAGCGCTGCCGGGCAGATCGCGCAGCTCGGCCAGCGGCTTGACGCCACCGTGCGCCTGCGCCTGGACCCCGCCCTGGCCGCCGTGCCCGGACTGGCGCAGGACGCGCGCGCCACGCTGCAGGCGCTGCAACAGGCCGGCCAGAGCGCATCGGCAGCGGCCGACGGCCTGGGCCAGACCACGCGCCGCCTGTACGCGCCGGGCGGCTCGCTGGAACAGATCGAGCAAAGCACCCGCGCCCTGGCGCGTGCGGCCGACAAGTTCAGCGACGCCACGCTGCCGCGCGTGAACCGCGCCAGCGATGAGGCTGCGCGCGCCGCGCGCCAGTTCGGCCGCGTGGCCGACGGCATGGCCGACAACCCGCAATCCCTGCTCTACGGCCCGGGCACGCCGCAGCCGGGCCCGGGCGAGCCTGGTTTCAAATGAAGCACCCCCTGAGTCGCCTTCGGCGCCTTCCCCCTCTCTCGCAGCGCTGCGCGCTGCGGGAGGGGGACGCAGCCAGCGGCCTGGCAAAGCCAGCTCCGCGGCTGCCTGGCCTGGGGCGCGCCAGTTTTAGGCGCTGCGGGTGGCGCGCAGCGCCGTGGAAAACTGACATCGAAGGAACCGCTCCATGAAAACTCATCTTTTGATAGCTTTTCGCGCTTGCTGCATAAGCGCTGCGGCCGTTTTTGGCACTATTTTCATGGCCGGCTGCGGCGCGCTGCCGCAGCCCCCGGCGCGGCCCCAGCTCTACGACCTGGGGCCCGGCCCCGCCACGGCGCCCGCCGCGTCCGCCACGGGCCTGCCCGCGCTGGCCCTGGCCGACATGGAAGCACCCGGCGGGGCGGGCAGCGGCACCGCCGTGGTGTACCGCCTGGCCTATGCCGACGCGCAGCAGCTACGGCCCTACCAGCTGGCTCGCTGGAGCCAGCCGCCCACGGCCCTGGTGCTGCAGCGCCTGCGCGAGCGCCTGGGCGAGCAGCGCGCCATCGTCCAGCCGCTGGATCGCCCGCTGGCCCCGGGTTCCGACAAACCGCCCGTGGTGCTGCGCCTGGACCTGGAGGAATTCAGCCAGGTCTTCGCCAGTCCCGAGCGCAGCAGCGGCCTGCTGCGCTTGCGTGCCACCCTGGCCGAGCCGGTGCCGGGCGGCGAGCGCCTGCTGGGCCAGCGTGTGTTCGTGGTGCAGCGCCCCGCGCCCAGCGCCGATGCCGCGGGTGGCGTGCGCGCCCTGGCCGAAGCGGCCGACCAGGCCGCCGGGGAACTGGCGCAATGGCTGCAGGGGATGGAACGCTGAGGCTTGTGGTGGCTGGGGACGCATAAAAAAGGCCGCTGATGCGGCCTTTTTTGCAGGGCACTGACGGCGCAGGGGCCGAGGGGGGTTACACCCCGGCGGCGTGCGCCTGCTGGTCGGCGTGGTAGCTCGACCGCACCATGGCGCCCACGGCGGCGTGTGAGAAGCCCATCTTGTGCGCCTCGGCCTCGAACATCTTGAAGGTGTCGGGGTGCACGTAGCGGCGCACCGGCAGGTGGCTGTTGCTGGGCGCGAGGTACTGGCCGATGGTCAGCATCTCGATGCCGTGCGCGCGCATGTCGCGCATCACCTGCAGGATTTCCTCATCGGTCTCGCCCAGGCCGACCATCAGGCCGCTCTTGGTGGGCACCTGCGGCACCAGGGCCTTGAACTTCTGCAGCAGGCTCAGCGAGAACTGGTAGTCGGCGCCCGGGCGCGCTTCCTTGTACAGGCGCGGCACGGTTTCCAGGTTGTGGTTCATCACGTCGGGCGGCGCGTCCTTGAGGATGGCGAGCGCGCGGTCGTCGCGGCCGCGGAAGTCGGGCACCAGCACCTCGATCTGCGTGCGCGGCGATTGTTCGCGGATCTGCTGGATGCAGGCGGCGAAGTGGCCCGCGCCGCCGTCGCGCAGGTCGTCGCGGTCCACGCTGGTGATGACGGCGTATTTCAGCCGCATCTGGGCGATGGTGCGCGCCAGGTTGCCGGGTTCGTCCTGGTCCAGCGGGTCGGGGCGGCCGTGGCCCACGTCGCAGAACGGGCAGCGGCGCGTGCACTTGTCGCCCATGATCATGAAGGTGGCGGTGCCGCTGCCGAAGCATTCGCCGATGTTCGGGCACGAGGCTTCTTCGCAGACGGTGTGCAGCTTGTTGGCGCGCAGGATGTCCTTGATTTCGTAGAAGCGCGTGGTGGGCGAGCCGGCCTTGACGCGGATCCACTCGGGCTTCTTCAGCACCTCGCCGCGCTCGACCTTGATCGGGATGCGCGAGAGCTTGGCGGCGGCCTTCTGCTTGGCCAGTGGGTTGTAGTCAGCGGTGGATTGCGCTTCGCGCACGACGTCGGAGGTGCTCATGGCCTTGGCGGTTCAGGGGGACAGGCGCGTGGCGAGCTGGTGGCCCAGCCGTGCGGCGGCTTCGTCCCATGTGGTGTGGACGCCGATTGTAGAAAGATCGACCGTGGCCAGACCCGCGTAGCCGCAAGGGTTGATGCGGGCATAGGGCGCCAGGTCCATGGCGACGTTCAGGGCCACGCCGTGGTAGGTGCGGTGCTGGCTGACCTTGATGCCCAGCGCGGCGATCTTGCCCAGGCCGGTGAAGTCCGGCGCCGGGGGGGCGAGCGCACCCTCACGGCGTTGCGGGCGCTGGGGCAGCATGGCGTGGCTGCCCGGGTCGTCCAGGCGCACGTAAATGCCCGGCGCGCCAGCCACGCGGTGGCCCGTGACGCCGTAGGCGGCCAGGGTGCGGATCACGGCTTCCTCGATGCGGTAGACGTATTCCTTCACGTAGTAGCCAGCGCGCCGCAGGTCGATGAGCGGGTAGGCCACCACCTGGCCCGGGCCGTGGAAGGTGACCTGGCCGCCGCGGTTGGTGGGCACCACGGGAATGGCTCCGGGGTTCAGGATATGGTCGCTTTTGCCCGCCAGGCCTTGTGTGTAGTGCGGTGTGTGCTCGCAAATCCAGAGCGTGTCGGGGGTATCGTCGGTGCGCTCCGCAGTGAAGTCCTGCATGGCCTGCACCGTGGCGCGGTAGTCGGTGCGGCCCAGGATGCGGATGTCCATGGTCAGCTCAGAGGACGACCTTGACCAGCGGGTGCGCGGTGAGCGCGCGGTATAGGTCGTCGAGCTGTTCCCGGCTGGTGGCGGTCACGGTGATGGTGACGCCCAGGTACTTGCCGCCGCTGCTGGGGCGCAGCTCGATGCCGCTGGCGTCGAACGTGGGGTCGAAGCGGTGGGCGATGTCGGTCACGGCGTGCACGAAGCCGTCCTGCTGCAGGCCCATCACCTTGATCGGGAACTGCGAGGGGTATTCGATCAGCGAATCCTTGCGCGGATCGGGGGCGGAGCCGTTGGCGGTGGAGGGGGCGGAGGTCATACGTGCTTTCAAATCAATAGCTGCTGGCGCCCGTGGATTGTGCGCCAACGGGCGATTGGGCTGCATGCGCGGAGGCGCACCGGGGGCGGGCAGCGGCGGGCACCGCAAGCGTGGTGCGCAGGCATGTGGCGCACCGGCGTTGTGCGGGCGCGCCAAAACCTTGCCGAGCGTCTCGGGTTTTTACTTATAATCGCGCGGTTTTGTCGTTTCGGTCTGATACAAGCGTGGGCACCAAGAAGATGAACAACCTTGCCCATGAGACTGAAGCTGAGGACGAAGAACCTGACTTCAAGCCCCTGACGGCCCAAGAGGCCCAGGAATGGCGCCGCCGCAATCCGCCGGTTTCCGTTTGGCGCATCGTGGCAGGTCAGGCGCTGGTGGGAGTGGCCGTCGCCGTCTTGGCGTGGCTGTTCTCCGGCAAGCCTTCCGTGGCATGGTCCGCTGGCTATGGCGCACTCTCGGTAGTGGTTCCCGCTGCCCTGTTTGCGCGTGGCGTGGCGCGCCAAAGCGGCTCCGCCAACGCGGGGGGCGCCATGGCAAGGTTCTTCGTGTGGGAGCTGGCCAAGCTCGTGCTCACCGTCGCCATGCTGGCGGCGGCGCCGCGGCTGGTCAAGGATTTGAGCTGGCTGGCCTTGTTGGTCGGCATGGTCGTGACGATGAAAACTTACTGGGTGGCGCTGAAGGTGCGGCCCGGTGTCCGAAAAACCGATTGATTTTTTGAGAGAAGAGTAAGCAATGGCCGCAGAAGCGCACGGACCGACTGCCAGTGAATACATCGTTCACCACCTGCAGCACCTCCAGAACATCAAGCAGAAGTCCATCGTGGATTTCTCGGTCATCAATTACGACTCCATCGCCGTCGGCCTGATCCTGGGCCTGCTGGCGCTGTTCGTGTTCTGGCGCGCCGCCAAGAGCGCCACTTCCGGCGTGCCGGGGCGCTTCCAGGCCGCCGTCGAGATCCTTGTCGAGATGGTGGACAACCAGGCCAAGGCCAACATCCACAACGCCGAGAGCCGCAAGTTCATCGCGCCCCTGGCCCTCACCGTGTTCGTCTGGATCTTTTTGATGAACGCCATGGACATGCTGCCCGTCGACCTGCTGCCCCTGCTGTGGCAAGGCGCCCAGGGCGACCACCACGCCTACCTGCGCGTCGTGCCCACGGCCGACCTCTCCACCACGCTGGGCCTGTCCTTCGCCGTGCTGATCCTGTGCTTCTACTACAGCCTGAAGATCAAGGGCGTGGGCGGCTGGGCGCACGAACTGGTGACCGCGCCGTTCGGCACCAGCAAGAATCCCGTCTTCGCCCTGATCCTGGGCGTGGTCAATCTGCTCATGCAGATCATTGAATACGTTGCCAAGACCGTGTCGCATGGCATGCGGCTGTTCGGCAACATGTACGCTGGTGAGTTGGTGTTCATGCTGATCGCCCTGATGGGTGGCGCGGCTGCCATGTCGCTTTCCGGTGTGTTGCTCCCCGTGGGGCACATCATTGCAGGCTCGATCTGGGCGATCTTCCACATCCTGGTGATCACCCTGCAAGCCTTCATTTTCATGATGCTTGCGCTGATCTACCTCGGCCAGGCGCATGAAGCTCACTGATCCTTCCTTTCCTTTTTTCAACCTTTCTTTTCATCCCTAGGAGTCATCATGGAAAACATTCTCGGTCTCGTCGCTCTGGCTTGTGGTCTGATCGTGGGTCTGGGCGCTATCGGCGCTTCGATCGGTATCGCTCTGATGGGCGGCAAGTTCCTGGAATCTTCCGCTCGCCAGCCTGAGCTGATCAACGAACTGCAAACCAAGATGTTCATCTTGGCCGGTCTGATCGACGCCGCCTTCCTGATCGGCGTGGCCATCGCCCTGCTGTTCGCGTTCGCCAACCCCTTCCAACTGGCTGCCTAAGCACTCCGATCAACGCCAACGATAGAAAGGTGTTGCCGTGAGTATCAACGCGACCCTGTTCGTTCAGGCCATCGTCTTCCTGATCCTGGTGTGGTTCACGATGAGCTTCGTGTGGCCCCCGATCGCGAAGGCGCTGGATGAGCGAGCCCAGAAAATCGCCGATGGTCTCGCCGCTGCCGACAAGGCCAAGTCCGAACTCGCCGCTGCCGACCAGCGCGTGAAGAAGGAACTGGCAGCCGCCAGCAACGAAACCGCCACGCGCCTGGCCGATGCCGAGCGCCGCGCACAGGCCATCATCGAAGAGGCCAAGGCCCGCGCCAGCGACGAAGGCAACAAGATCGTCGCCGCGGCCCGCGCCGAAGCCGAGCAGCAAGCGATTGCCGCCCGCGAAGCCCTGCGCGAGCAGGTGGCGGTGCTGGCAGTCAAGGGCGCCGAGCAGATTCTCCGCAAGGAAATCAACGCCGGTGTCCATGCCGATCTGCTGAACCGCCTCAAGACCGAGCTGTAAGGAACGCAACATGGCTGAACTCGCCACCATTGCACGCCCTTACGCCGAGGCGCTGTACAAGGCTTGCACTGGCGCCGCCGGTGCCGACCTGAACGGCGCCGCCGCCTGGGTGGACGAGCTGGCGGCGATTGCCGCCAACCCTCAATTGCGCCAACTGGCAGACAACCCCAAGGTGACTCCCGAGCAGGTGCTCGGCGTCATCACGGGCGTGGCCCGCACGGCTCTGCCGGAGATGGCCAAAAATTTCCTGCGCACCGTGGTCGACAACGGCCGCGTGCAGGCGCTGCCTGAAATCGCAGCCCAATTCCGCGCGCTGGTGAACCAGAGCAATGGCAGTTCCGATGCCGTGGTCTACAGCGCTTTCCCGCTGGATGCCAATGCCCTGGCCGAGCTGGGCGCCACGCTGGACAAGCGTTTTGGCCGCAAGCTCAACCTCACCGTGCAAACGGACGAGGCGCTGATCGGCGGTGTCCGCGTGGTGGTGGGCGACGAGGTGCTCGACACCTCGGTCAAGGCCCGTCTGGAACAAATGAAAGCGGCCCTCACGGCCTGAGCGGCTGGAGGTCTGGGCTAATTAAAGAAAGAAGGAAAGAGTCATGCAACTCAATCCCGCAGAAATTTCTGAACTCATCAAGAGCCGCATCGAAGGGCTGGCCGCCAGCAGCGACATCCGCAACCAGGGCACCGTGGTGTCCGTGACGGACGGTATCGTGCGCGTGCATGGCCTGTCCGACGTGATGCAGGGCGAAATGCTGGAATTCCCCGCCGGCAGCGACGGCCAGCCGAGCTTCGGCCTGGCACTGAACCTGGAGCGCGACTCCGTCGGCGCCGTGATTCTGGGCGAGTACGAGCACATTTCCGAAGGGGACACCGTGAAGTGCACGGGCCGTATCCTGGAAGTGCCTGTGGGCCCCGAACTGGTGGGCCGCGTGGTGAACGCCCTGGGCCAGCCGATCGACGGCAAGGGCCCGATCAACGCCAAGATGACGGACGTGATCGAGAAGGTCGCCCCCGGCGTGATCGCACGCCAGTCCGTGGACCAGCCGCTGGCCACCGGGTTGAAGTCCATCGACTCCATGGTGCCGATCGGCCGTGGCCAGCGCGAGCTGATCATCGGCGACCGCCAGACCGGCAAGACTGCCGTGGCCATCGACGCCATCATCAACCAGAAGGGCCAGGGCGTGACGTGTATCTACGTCGCCATCGGCCAGAAGGCGTCGTCGATCAAGAACGTGGTGCGCGCCCTGGAGCAGGCCGGTGCCATGGACTACACCATCGTCGTGGCTGCATCCGCATCGGAATCCGCCGCCATGCAGTACGTGTCGGCCTACTCCGGCTGCACGATGGGCGAATACTTCCGCGACCGCGGCCAGGACGCGCTGATCGTCTATGACGACCTGTCCAAGCAGGCCGTGGCCTACCGCCAGGTCTCGCTGCTGCTGCGCCGCCCGCCGGGCCGCGAAGCCTACCCTGGCGACGTGTTCTATCTCCACAGCCGCCTGCTGGAGCGTGCTGCCCGTGTGAACGCCGACTACGTCGAAGCCTTCACCAAGGGTGAAGTCAAGGGCCAGACCGGCTCGCTGACCGCGCTGCCGATCATCGAAACGCAAGCCGGCGACGTGTCCGCGTTCGTGCCGACCAACGTGATCTCGATCACCGACGGCCAGATCTTCCTGGAAACCAGCCTGTTCAACGCCGGTATCCGTCCTGCCATCAACGCCGGTATCTCGGTGTCCCGCGTCGGCGGTGCAGCGCAGACCAAGCTGATCAAGGGCCTGTCCGGCGGTATCCGTACCGACTTGGCGCAGTACCGTGAACTGGCCGCGTTCGCGCAGTTCGCTTCCGACCTGGACGATGCCACACGCAAGCAGCTCGACCGTGGTGCCCGCGTGACCGAACTGCTCAAGCAGCCCCAGTACAGCCCGCTGCCCATCAGCCTGATGGGTACCACGCTGTTCGCCGTGAACAAGGGTTTCCTGGACGATGTGGACGTGAAGAAGGTTCTGTCCTTCGAATCCGGCCTGCACCAGTTCCTGAAGACCAGCCACGCCGCCCTGCTGGAGCGCCTGGAAAGCAACCGCGCCTTCGACAAGGAAGGCAAGGACGAGGCCGAGCTGACGCAAGCCATCACGTCGTTCAAGAAGACGTTCGCTTAAACCGGACGAGGAGCCCTCATGGCAGCAGGCAAGGAAATACGCGGCAAGATCAAATCGGTGGAAAACACCAAGAAGATCACCAAGGCCATGGAAATGGTGGCCGCGTCCAAAATGCGCAAGGCGCAAGACCGCATGCGCGCTGCTCGTCCCTTTGCCGAGAAGGTGCGCAACATTGCCGCCCATCTCGGCGAGGCCAACCCCGAGTACGTGCATCCCTTCATGAAGACGAACGACGCCAAGGCGGCGGGCGTCATCGTGGTGACGACGGACAAGGGGCTGTGCGGCGGCATGAACACCAACGTGCTGCGCGCGGTGACGACCAAGCTGCGCGAACTGCAGGCCCAGGGTGTCGAAACGCAGGCCGTTGCCATTGGCAACAAGGGCCTGGGCTTCCTGAACCGGGTTGGCGCGAAGGTGGTGGCCCATGTCACCAGCCTGGGCGACACGCCGCATCTGGAGAAGCTCATCGGCCCCGTCAAGGTGCTGCTGGACGCTTACGCCGAAGGCAAGATCAACGCGGTGTACCTGAGCTACACCAAGTTCATCAACACCATGAAGCAGGAGTCGGTGGTGGAGCAACTGCTGCCGCTGTCCTCCGAGCGGATGCAGGCCGACAAGTCCGGCCCGAGCTGGGACTACATCTACGAGCCCGATGCGCAGGCCGTGATCGACGAGTTGCTGGTGCGTTATGTCGAGTCGCTGATCTACCAGGCAGTGGCGGAGAACATGGCCTCCGAGCAGTCTGCCCGCATGGTGGCCATGAAGGCCGCCACCGACAACGCTGGCAACGTCATCAACGAGCTCAAGCTGGTCTACAACAAGACGCGCCAGGCCGCGATCACGAAGGAACTTTCGGAGATCGTCGCGGGTGCCGCAGCCGTCTAGGCCGCCTCGCGGTCTCGGTTTAAATTTTTGGAGCAAATCAAATGGCTCAAGTGCAAGGCAAGATTGTTCAATGTATCGGCGCCGTGGTGGACGTGGAGTTTCCGCGCGACCAGATGCCCAAGGTGTACGACGCCCTCAAGCTCGACGGCTCGGCCCTGACGCTGGAAGTGCAGCAGCAGCTCGGCGACGGCGTGGTGCGTACCATTGCGCTGGGGTCGTCCGACGGCCTCAAGCGCGGCATCATGGTGACCAACACCGCCAACCCCATCACCGTGCCCGTGGGCAAGGCCACCCTGGGCCGCATCATGGACGTGCTGGGCAACCCCATCGACGAGCGCGGCCCCGTGGACCAGGCCCTGACGGCTTCCATCCACCGCAAGGCGCCCGCCTATGACGAGCTGTCGCCCTCGCAGGAACTGCTCGAAACCGGCATCAAGGTGATCGACCTGGTCTGCCCGTTCGCCAAGGGCGGCAAGGTGGGCCTGTTCGGTGGCGCGGGCGTGGGCAAGACCGTGAACATGATGGAGCTCATCAACAACATCGCCAAGGCACACTCGGGTCTGTCCGTGTTCGCCGGCGTGGGCGAGCGTACCCGTGAAGGGAACGACTTCTACCACGAAATGGCCGATTCCGGCGTGGTGAACCTGGAGAGCCTGGGCGATTCCAAGGTGTCCATGGTCTACGGCCAGATGAACGAGCCCCCGGGCAACCGTCTGCGCGTGGCGCTGACCGGCCTGACCATCGCCGAGTCGTTCCGCGACGAAGGCCGCGACGTGCTGTTCTTTGTGGACAACATCTACCGCTACACGCTGGCCGGTACCGAAGTGTCCGCCCTGCTGGGCCGCATGCCCTCCGCCGTGGGCTACCAGCCGACGCTGGCCGAGGAAATGGGCCGCCTGCAAGAACGCATCACCTCCACCAAGGTCGGCTCGATCACTTCCATCCAGGCCGTGTACGTGCCCGCCGATGACTTGACCGACCCGTCGCCCGCCACGACCTTCGCCCACTTGGACTCCACCGTGGTGCTGTCGCGCGACATCGCCGCCCTGGGTATCTACCCCGCCGTGGACCCGCTGGACTCCACCAGCCGCCAGCTCGACCCGCAAGTGGTGGGCGAAGAGCACTACAAGGTGGCCCGCGACGTGCAAGGCACGCTGCAGCGCTACAAGGAACTGCGCGACATCATCGCCATTCTGGGCATGGACGAACTGGCGCCCGAGGACAAGCTGGTCGTGGCCCGCGCCCGCAAGATCCAGCGTTTCCTGTCGCAGCCGTTCCACGTGGCCGAAGTGTTCACGGGCTCGCCTGGCAAGTACGTGCCGCTGTCGGAAACCATCCGTGGCTTCAAGATGATCGTCAACGGCGAGTGCGACCACCTGCCCGAGCAGGCCTTCTACATGGTCGGCACCATCGACGAAGCCTTCGAAAAGGCCAAGAAGCTGGCGTCCTGATGCAGCAGGCCGCCGGGTTGGTTCCTGGCGGCCGGCACATCGAACCCAGTCCCCGCTTTTTCTGAGGAGCAACGATGAATACCCTCCACGTCGATGTGGTCAGTGCCGAAGAGTCCATCTTCTCCGGCCAGGCGCGCTTTGTCGCCCTGCCGGGCGAGGCTGGCGAGCTGGGCATCCTGCCCAAGCACACGCCGCTGATCACGCGCATCAAGCCCGGCTCGGTGCGCATCGAGATGGCCGACGGCAGCGAAGAATTCGTCTTTGTGGCCGGTGGCATCCTGGAAGTGCAGCCCGATTGTGTGACCGTGCTGTCCGACACCGCCATCCGCGGCAAGGACCTGGACGACCAGAAGGCCCGCGAAGCCAAGGCTGCGGCCGAGGAAGCGCTCAAGAACGCCAAGAGCGAGATCGACCTGGCGCGCGCCCAGTCCGAGCTGGCCATCATGGCAGCCCAGATTGCCGCACTGCGCAAGTTCCGCCAGAAGCGCTGAAAAGCCCGTTGCGCCGTGCGTGCGCACGGTTGCCAAGGAAGAACCCGGCCCAGGCCGGGTTTTTTCATGGCAAATCGGGCTCAAAGCCAATACTGGCAAGCGCTAGCAGCTATCAAATGAGAAGCGTGTCGCGCCCTTGTGCACAATAGCGTCCATGGATGACATCGTGAAACAGGCACTGGCCAAATGGCCGAATGTGCCGGACTGCTATGGCTGGCTCGGGCTGGATGCGCGCGGGCATTGGTATCTGCGCGATGCCGCCACCCAGGCCAGTGGCCCGTTTGCCCAGGCCAGGGGCCAGAAGCTGGCGCATGAGAAGCTGATCGGCTTCATTGGGCGCAACTACGATGCCGATGCGCGCGGTTGCTGGTTCTTTCAGAATGGCCCGCAGCGCGTGTATGTCGAGCTGGAGGCAACGCCCTTCATCTACCGCATTGGCTGCGATGGCGTAGTGCGGGCCCATACCGGCCAGGAGGTAGCGCCGGATCGCTGTTTGCTGGATGAGGAAGGGCGGGTCTACTTGGTTTCGGCGCTGGGCGTTGGCTTGGTGCATTCCCTGGACGTTCCTGCCTTCGCGCAGGCACTGGAGCAAGGGCGCTGGCCGACGCCCATCGACGTGGCGGCGTCAGACTTGCCGGGCCATTACGGCTTTGTGCGCAGTCCCGAAGCCTTGCAACGGGCGTAAAAAAGCCGGCGCTTGGCCGGCTTGGGAATTTTGCGCGTGCCAGCGATTATTTCGCGGCGGCATCGCCCTCTGCGGCCGGAGGTGCCGGCTCGGTGAAGCTGGCACCTGCGGCGTTGGCCATGTAGGCCACGCCACGGGCAATTTCGGTGTCGTTGAAGTCCCCGCCACCCTGCGGGGCCATGGCGCCCTTGCCCTTGAGCGCGGAATGCACCAGGGCGTCGAAGCCGGTGGCGATGCGCGGTGCCCAGGCTGCGGCTTCGCCAAACTTCGGGGCACCCGCTGCGCCGGTGGCGTGGCAGGCGGCGCACTGGCCCTTGAACACCTCCTCGCCGGTGCGCAGCGGCCGGTTGGCATTGCGGATTTCCACCATGCCGACCTTCTGAAGGCGTTCGGCCTTGGCCTTTTCCGCATTCACCCCGCTGGGCGCGGGCTTGTCACCGGAGACGACGAACGTCACCAGGGCGATGATGACGAAGATGGGAACCACGAAAGAGAAGAAACCTGCCAGCAGGACTTGTTGTGGCGACTTGATGGGGCCGGTGTGCGCACCCTCTTGCTGTGGGTCTGTCATGGTTTCCTCTGTGATCGGGGGCGTTTTTGTAACAGCCTTTGATTATATCTGTGCCCCGCGCAGCCCTTTCAGGGCCGCGCGGGCTCAGGAGGCGCTTTTCCCGGCGGGAGCCGTCTCGCGCCAGCCGCCACCCAGGGCCTTGTAAAGCTGCACCTGGTTTTGCAGCTGCGCCAGGCGCACCTGCACCACGGCTTGCTCCAACGCGAACAGCGAGCGCTGCGCATCGAGCAGATCGAGGTAGCTGGCCACGCCATTCTGGTAGCGCAGGCCGGACAGGCGCAGCCGCTCTGCCTCTGCAGTGGTCTGGGCTTGCTGGGCGCGCGATTGCTCGGCCAGCAGGCTTTGGCTGGCCAGGGCATCGGACACTTCCCGGAAGGCGCTTTGAATGGCTTTCTCGTACTGGGCCACCGCCATCTCGCGGCCGGCCTTCGCGGCCTCCAGTGCGGCTTGGTTGCGTCCGGCATTGAATACCGGGAGCAGTGCCGACACCGTCGGCGTGAACGCCCAGGTTCCGCTCTTGAACAGATCCGATAGCTCGGTACTGGCCGTGCCTGCCTGGGCCGTGAGCGTGATGCTGGGGAAGAAGGCCGCGCGCGCCGCGCCGATGCTGGCGTTGGCCGCGATCAACTGCTGCTCGGCCTGCCGGATGTCCGGCCTTTGGGTGAGCAAGTCCGAGGGCAGCCCCGCAGGCAAATCGGCCATGACCGGCGTGGCGGCCAGGCGGCTGCCCGCCAGGCTGGCGCGAATGTCGTCAGGCACCGGCTGCCCCAGCAGCAAGGCCAGGGCGTTTTCGTCGAGCGCGCGCTGGCGCTGCTGCTGCGCCAGCGTGGCACGCGCGGCTTCGGTCAGCGACTCGGCCTGGCGGTAGTCCAGGTCCGAGGCCAGGCCGACGTCACGGCGCATCTTGGCCAGCGCCAGGGAGTCCTCGCGCGTGGCCAGGGTACGGCGCGAGATGTCGAGCAGCTCTTCGTCCGCCTGCAGCGCGAGCCAGCCATTGGCGACGCCGGCCACGAGGCTGACCTGCAAGGCCTTGCGCCCTTCTTCGCTGGCCAGGTATTGCGCTAGGGCCTGCTCCTTCAGGCTGCCAAGGCGGCCGAAGAAGTCCAGTTCCCAGGCCGACAGCACACCACCAACGCTGTAGGTATTGGTGAGCGTGCCCGTGCTGGCACTGGGCGCGCGGGAGGCCGTGGCGCCGACGCCGACCGATGGCCACTGCGCTGCCCGCTGGATCTGGAACTGCGCGCGCGCCTGCTCTATGGCCAGGGCAGCGACGCGCAGGTCGCGGTTGTTGGCCAGGGCGGCGTCTATCAGCCGCTGCAGGCGCGGGTCGGTGAAATAGTCCTGCCAATCCGTGCTGGCCGCGGCGGCGGCGGCGGACGCGTCGGCATGGGCGTAGGACGCGGGCACCGGGGCCTGCGGGCGCTCGTAGGTGGGGATGAAGGAGCAGCCGCCCAGCAGCAGGGCTGCCAGGGCGATCGGGGCGACGAGGGTTTTATTCATGGGCGGAAATCCCCACTTCTTCGGCATGACGCCGGTTCAGTTCCTGCTGGCGTGTGCTGCCCTTGAAGAGCGAGCGCACGATGACGAAGAACACAGGCACGAAAACGACGGCCAGCACGGTCCCCGTGAACACGCCGCCGAGCACGCCGGTGCCGATCGCGCGCTGGCTTGCGGAGCCGGCGCCCGATGCGATCACCAGCGGCAGCACGCCGAGGCCGAAGGCGAGCGAGGTCATGATGATGGGGCGGAATCGCAGATGCGCCGCTTCCAGCGCCGAGGTGATGACGCTCTTGCCTTGCGCTTGCAGGTCTTTCGCGAACTCGATGATCAGAATGGCGTTCTTCGCGGACAGGCCAATCACGGTGATCAGCCCCACCTGGAAGTACACATCGTTCGAGTAGCTGCGCAGCAGCGTCGCCAGCAGCACCCCGAGCACGCCCAGGGGCACCACCAGGATCACGGCGAGCGGAATCGACCAGCTCTCGTAGAGTGCCGCCAGGCACAGGAACACGGCGAGCACGGCGAAGCCGTACAGGATGAGCGCTTGCGCGCCCGCGAGCTTTTCCTCGCGCGACTGTCCTGACCATTCGAAGCCGAAGCCCGCCGGCAACTGGGAGGCCAGCTTTTCCATTTCCGCCATGGCGGCGCCGGTGCTGTAGCCAGGGGCTGGCGCGCCGGCAATGCGCATCGCGGGGTAGCCGTTGTAGCGCACGGTCTGCTGCGCGCCCTTGATCCAGCGGACGCTGGCGAACGAGGACAGCGGCACGAGCTGGCCTTGGCTGTTGCGCACGTTGATCTGCAGCAGGTCTCCCTCTTGCATGCGTGCGGGGGCGTCGGCCTGCACCACGACGCGCTGCAGGCGGCCCTGGTTCGGGAAGTCGTTCACATAGCTCGAACCCAATGCCGTGGAGAGCGCCGAATTGACCGAATCGAAAGGCACGCCCAGGGCGTTGGCCTTGTCGCGGTCGATGTCGATCTGCAACTGCGGCGCGTCTTCCAGCCCGTCCGGACGGACCTGGGTGAGGATCTTGCTCTGCGATGCCATGCCCAGGAGCTGGTTGCGCGCGTTGACCAGCGCTTCATGCCCCGCGCCGCTGCGATCCTGCAGGCGGAAGGTGAAGCCGGAAGCCGCGCCCAGCTCAGGAATGGGCGGTGGGCTCAGCGCGAAGATGAAGGCGTCGCGCACACCCATCAAGGCACCCATGGTGCGGCCCGCCAGGGCCTCGGCAGAGTGCTCGGGGCCTTTGCGTTCGGCCCAGTCCTTGAGCGTCACGAAGGCCAGGGCGGCGTTCTGGCCTTGGCCAGAGAAGCTGAAGCCCAGCACGCCCACCATGCTCTTGACTTCCGGCTGCTTGAGGACGAAGCCTTCCACCTGCTGCATCACGGCCAGCGTGCGCTCCTGGGTGGCGCCTGGAGGCAACTGCACGTTGACGATGATGTAGCCCTGGTCTTCGTTCGGGAGGAACGAAGTCGGCAGGCGCGTGTAGACGACGGCCACGGCGCCCACGATGGCGGCGTAGATCACCAGGTAGCGCACGGCCCGCTGGAGTATGCGGGCCACCATGCCCTCGTAGGTTTTCGCGGTGCGGCTGAAGCCCCGGTTGAACCAGCCGAAGAAGCCTTTCTTTTCGTGGTGATGGCCTGCTTCCACGGGCTTGAGCAGCGTCGCGCACAGCGCCGGTGTCAGCGACAGCGCCATGAACGCCGAGAAGCTGATCGAGGCCACCATCACCGTGGAGAACTGGCGGTAGATATTGCCGGTGGAGCCGGCGAAGAAAGCCAGCGGCACGAACACGGAGATCAGCACCACGGTCACGCCGATGATGGCGCCCGAAATCTGGCGCATGGCCTTGCGCGTCGCTTCCAGCGGGGGCAGACCTTCTTCGCTCATGATGCGTTCGACGTTCTCGACCACCACGATGGCGTCATCCACGACAATGCCGATCACCAGCACCATGCCGAACATGGTCAGCACGTTGATCGAGAAACCGAGTGCCAGCAGCACGGCGAAGGTGCCCAGCAGGGCAATCGGCACGACGATGGTTGGAATCACCGTGTAGCGCCAGTTCTGCAGGAACAGGAACATCACGAGAAACACCAGCGCCACGGCTTCCAGCAGGGTGTGCACCACCTGGGTGATGGAGATGTCGACGAAATTCGAGCTGTCATAGGGGATGGACCATTCCACGCCCTTGGGGAAATAGTGCTCTAGCTCCTTCATCTTGGCGCGAACATCCTTCGCGGCCTGCAGGGCGTTGCCGGTGGGGGAGAGCTGCACGCCAATGCCCACCGCAGGCTCGCCATTCAGGCGGGCAGAGGTGGCATAGGCCTGGCCGCCCAGTTCGATGCGCGCCACATCCTTCAGCCGGACGGTGGAACCATCGGGGTTGGCACGCAGCACGATGTCGCCAAACTGCTCCACCGAGGTGAGCTGGCCGTTGACCACCACCGTGGCGGAGATGCCTTGCCCTGCCACGTTGGGCAGATCGCCGATGGTGCCGCTGGCCACCTGCGCGTTCTGGGCGCGGATCGCCGCCGTGACATCCGCCGGGGTGAGCTGGTAGCCCGTCAGCCGCGTCGGCTCGATCCAGATACGCATGGCGCGTTCCGCGCCGAACAGCTGTGCTTGCCCGATGCCAGGCAAGCGCTGCAGTTCGGGAACGACGTTGCGTGCGCCGTAGTCGCCCAGCGCGACGGTGTTGAACGCCGGATCCTTGGACGACAGCATGGCGAACAGCAGGAAGTTCGAGCGCGATTTGTCAACACGCACCCCTTGCTGCGTCACCACCGCCGGCAGGCGCGGGGTGGCCCGCGAGAGCCGGTTTTGCACGTCCACCTGGGCCAAGTCGGCGTTGGTGCCGGGCTGGAAGCTCAAGGTGATGCTGCCGGAGCCGTCCGCCTGAGCAACCGACTCCATGTAGATGAGCCCGGGCGAGCCATTCATTTCGCGCTCAATCACCGACAGCACGCTGTCTTCGAGCGTCTGGGCCGAGGCGCCAGGATATGCCGCGCTGACCACGATGGTAGGCGGGGCGACAGGAGGGTATTGCGCGATCGGCAATTGTTTGATCGAAACAATGCCGAGCACGATGATGAACAGTGCGATCACCCATGCAAAGATGGGGCGGTCAATAAAGAACTTGGCCATGGAGCGGGCCTCTGTTTATTGGGCGGTAGCCGACGCGGTTGCGGCGGGGGCTGCTGCGTTCGCGGGTGCGGTAGCGCCCGGCGGTTGCCAAGGCACGGCCTGCACGGGGGTGCCCGGTGGCAGCATCATCAGCTTCTGGAAGCCATCGACCATCACCTGCTCGCCGGCCTGCAGCCCTTCCTGGACGAGCCAGCGGTTGTTCTGGGCCATGGTGACCTTCACGTTGCGTGGCGTGACCTTGCCATCGTCGCTGACCACGTTCACGCTGTCGCCTTGCTGCGTGCGTGTCACGGCCTGTTGCGGCAAGGTGATGGCGTTCGACGCCTGTGCTTGCTCCACGCGCACGCGCACATACAAGCCGGGCAGCAGCTCGCCCTTGGGGTTGGGGACTTCTGCGCGCAGCGTGACCTGGCCCGTGGTCGGATCCACAGACAGGTCGGTGAACAGCAGCTTGCCCGGCAGCGGGTACTCGCTGCCGTCGGCGAGCATCACGCGCACGCTGGCTGCCTGGGCGCCTGCGGCACGCTTGAGCTGGCCAGCCTCCATGGCGCGGCGCAGGTTCAGCACGTCGGTGGAGGATTGGGTGAAATTCACGTACACCGGATTGATCTGCTGTACCAACGCCAGTTGGGTTGCTTCTCCCTGTCCCACCAATGCACCCTCTGTCACCATCGCACGGCCGATGCGCCCGCTGATCGGGGACGTCACGGCGGTGTAGCTGAGGTTGATTTCGGCTTGCCGAACGGCTGCCTTGCCGGCTGCCACGTCGGCCAAGGCAGCCTTCTGCGACGCTTCGGCGTTGACGAAGTCTTGCTTGCTGACGGCATTGGCCGCGACCAGGGGGCGCAGGCGCTCAAGCTGGGCCGAGGCCTGGGTCCAATTGGCCTCGGCGCGCGCCAGGGTGGCGCGGGCGCTTTCCAGTGCTGCGGTGTAGGGCGCTGCATCTATCTTGAAAAGCAGCTGGCCCGCCTTGACCTCGCTGCCTTCGCGGAAGAGGCGTTCTTGCAGGATGCCTGCGCTCCGGGCGCGAATTTGCGCCGTGCGCACGGCCTCGACGCGGCCGGGAAGCTCCGTGACCAGCCCCACATCACCCGGGGTGGCTTTCACGACGCCGACCTGAACGGGAGGCATCTTGGGACCGCCACTTGCCGCCGGGGCATCGCCCTTGCCGCCGCAGGCCCCCAATGCCATGGCGCATGCAAGGGCAAGAAGGGTGTATTTCATGTGGTGGACTGTCGTCGTGTCTTTGTCTGCAGGGGCGCGCGTGCTGTGCATGGAGAGTCCTTCCGTTAGGGCCGCATATCGTCAGGTGAGCTGCTATGCGGCGCTGGCCTGGCGGGGAATGGTGCTGCAAAAAAGTCTGGTATTATACATACATTCATGAATGTATAATGCAGGGCTGCACAGGGTCCATGGTGTTTTCTGAATGTGACAGGGAGGTGATTGCGATGGTGCGCAGAACCAAGGAGGATGCGGTAGCTACGCGCAATAGCCTGCTGGATGCGGCGGAGCAAGTCTTTTATGACAAAGGGGTTTCCCGTGCTTCGCTTGGTGACATTGCGCAGGCTGCTGGTGCCACCAGGGGGGCTATCTATTGGCACTTCAAAGACAAGGCGGACTTGTTCAATGCCATGATGGACCGCGTCACGCTGCCATTGGAGTGCGCTTATGGGCTTGGGGGCGTGGATGTGGAGGAGGGGGCGTCTCTGTGGCGCCTGCGGGGGGCGGTGCCGGGGGTGTTGCGTGCGGTGGCGACGGATGAGCGGGCCCGCCGTGTATTCGAGATCGCCATGTACAAGGTCGAGTACGTTCAGGAGCTGGGTGCAGTGCGTGACCGCCATGTAATGGCGTGCGAGGGGTTTCGCGCGAAGCTTCGGGAGGATGTGGCCTCCGCTGCGAAGGCCCAGGAGCTGATGCTGTCCATGTCGGCGGATGTCGCGGCGATGGGGCTCTGGGCGTTGTTTGACGGGCTGTTGCAGGGCTGGATGCTCAATCGCGGGGGCTTCGATCTGCTGGAGGTGGGGCGGGTTACGGTGGATGCTTACCTCAGGGGGTTGGGTTTTGAGTTGGGTGTGGACTGACGCTGCGGCGGGCTGGTCCATGCGATAATCGCCAACTCGCTCCATTGCGGGGTATGCGGCTGTAGCTCAGTGGATAGAGTATTGGCCTCCGAAGCCAAGGGTCGTGGGTTCGATCCCCGCCAGCCGCGCCACACGCTGTTCCTGTTGAGAAATCTCCGGATCTTGTGTGCGGTAAAAATGCTGCTATACTTCGAGTTTCTCCGGAGGGATGCCCGAGTGGCTAAAGGGGGCAGACTGTAAATCTGTTGGCTTACGCCTACGCTGGTTCGAATCCAGCTCCCTCCACCAGAAATGGTGTGGAGAAGTTCTCAAGGTCTTCCTTGGGTTAAGCACGATCTGTGCGGGAGTAGTTCAATGGTAGAACCCCAGCCTTCCAAGCTGATGACGCGGGTTCGATTCCCGTCTCCCGCTCCAGATTGGCTTGAGTGAAATTTTCCGGTCTGCATTCGTGGATTGGGTATGCCCTTGTGGCTCAGTGGTAGAGCACTCCCTTGGTAAGGGAGAGGTCGCGGGTCCGATTCCCGCCAAGGGCACCAGAATTTGGGCGCACTCCATGCTGGGGTGCGCCCATATTGTCGAGTTGGGTTAGTAGTTTTTTTCGGAGTCGAAAAAATGGCAAAAGGTAAGTTCGAGCGGACCAAGCCGCACGTCAACGTAGGCACGATCGGCCACGTGGACCATGGCAAGACCACCCTGACGGCGGCAATCGCCACCGTGCTGTCCGCCAAGTTCGGCGGCGAAGCCAAGAAGTACGACGAAATCGATGCGGCTCCCGAAGAAAAGGCCCGCGGCATCACCATCAACACCGCCCACGTCGAGTACGAAACGGCCAACC
>Ga0209958_1000349_pt1 | contig 101827 bp, 91 predicted proteins | sample ThiBio_inoc_plan_FD_183942 | JGI IMG/M metagenome (GOLD analysis project Ga0209958, IMG submission 183942) | Wastewater bioreactor microbial communities from Cape Town, South Africa - Thiocy_inoc_plan (SPAdes) | ecosystem: Engineered > Bioremediation > Thiocyanate > Unclassified | place: South...
TGCCTGATGACCATAGCAAGTTGGTACCACTCCTTCCCATCCCGAACAGGACAGTGAAACGACTTTGCGCCGATGATAGTGCGGGTTCCCGTGTGAAAGTAGGTCATCGTCAGGCTCTTACAGCCCAGAAAACCCCAGTCATATTTGACTGGGGTTTTTTGCTTTGGGACGGCATCGAAATGCGCCAGGGGCCGTGGCCGGTCAACGCTTGTGGTACCGCAGTTCGCTGGGTTTGCTAGGCGCATCTTGCGCTGGCGGGTGAGCAGTTCAATGCGAACGGACTTCGTGCTTGATGCGCTGGAGCAAGCCCTGTACGCCCGCAAGCCTGAACGCGATGGAAGCTTTATATGTCACAGCGACCGCGGGTCGCAATACGTCAGCATTCGGTACTCTGAACGACTGGCTGAAGCGGGCATCGAACCGTCAGTGGGCAGCAAGGGCGACAGCTATGACAACGCGCTGGCCGAGACCATCAACGGCCTGTACAAGGCCGAATTGATTCACCGCCGGGCTCCCTGGAAAACCAAGGAAGCCGTGGAGTTCGCCACGCTGGAGTGGGTGCACTGGTTTAACCAGCACCGCCTGCTTGAGCCTATCGGATACATCCTCCCAGCAGAAGCTGAGGCAAACTACTACCGGCAACTCACCAGTCAGGCCACTGTGGCAGTGGGCTGACTTAAACCAAACAGCCTCCTCGAAACCCGGCGCGATTCAGAGGGGTTGGGCTTGGCATTCGTTGGCCACTCAATGAGCGCATGTCGTTGAGGTATTGGATACGTCTATCCACCGTTCGGTGCGCGAAATCTCTGCACCCCGGCTTGGTCGAGAAAGCGCTCCAACTTCCCATCCAACCACAGATGGTGCAGATGCGCCAGTGCCTCACCCATGGCAAAAGTCATCTGATGGGTGTCTAGCTTGCGTTGAAAGAGAATCGGCAAGGTATCTGCGGCGCTCAGGGCATGGTCATGGGCTGCCAGCGATATCTCCGCCAGCCGCTCGCGGTGGTGGTTTTGCAGTTGCGCAATGCGCGTGGCCAAGCCTATGAACGGCTTGCCATGCGAAGGGAGCACTAATGTGCTTTCCGGCAGATCCAGATACCGCAACAGCGAAGTCAAGAACAACTGCAGAGGATTGGCTTCGGGCTCGCTGGCATGGACGCTGACATTGGTCGAGATGCGCGGTAGCACCATGTCCCCGCTGATCAAGGTGGTCAACTCAGCACAAAACAGCGCCATGTGCTCGGGCGCATGTCCATAGCCGCTGATGCAATGCCATGCTCGGCCACCGATGTCCAGCGTGTCTCCATCCATGATTCGGCGAAAGCGGGGTGGTAGAGCGGGCACGAGCGTTGGAAAATACGATGCGCGTCCTCGTACATGGTCTAAAAAGGACGGATCTTGCGCACCGTGCAGCGCATAAAAGTTCGCCCCTGCTTCTCCGCCAAACCCTTGCGGGTCATAGACAGCGACCCTAGCCACGTTGTAGTCGGTGGCACTGATCCACAAGCGCACATCCCATCGCTCGCACAGCCAATGGGCCAAGCCGATATGGTCTGGATGCATGTGGGTCACGATGACGCGCAAGATAGGTAAGCCACCCAGGCAGTTCACAAAAATCTGCTCCCACTGCGCACGGGTCGCAGCACTGTCGATGCAGCAGTCCACCACGGTCCACCCGTCCAGCATGACACCGCCAGCGCCTAGTTGTCGGTCGCGCAGCAGCCACAGATTGATGTGATCCAGTGCAAAGGGAAGACCCATGCGAATCCAGTGGACTCCCGGCGCGATCTCGATGGAGCCGCCCTTGGAAGGGAGCGCGTCGCCCAGCGGGTAGTGGATCTGGTGTTCGAGTGGGTTCATGGCGAAGGTGTGATGGGTTAGCATTGACGTTAACGTAAACGTCATGCATTCGATGCATTGTAGGGAGCCGCCGCCACCGGGCTGTCTCCTGCGCGAAACCGATACTGCTGTGTGCAGCACCCACCATGGCCAATACTTACACCATCAGCGACCTTGCCAAAGAGTTCGATCTCACCACCCGGGCGATCCGTTTTTATGAAGACATGGGCTTGCTGCAGCCTGAGCGCACTGGATCTGCCGGACGCAACCGCGTGTACAGCGCACGCGACCGCACCCGGCTCCGCCTGACGCTGCGGGCCAAGCGCCTGGGCCTGTCACTGACGGAAGCCAAGGAGATCATTGACCTTTATGACAGCCCCCGTGATACGGGCGTTCAGCTGCGCAAATTCCTCGACGTGTTGGTGGTCCATCGCAAGCAGCTCGAAGAGCAGATGGCCGATTTGCAGGCCAACCTGGAAGAGGTGCGCGAGCACGAAGAAGAGGCGCGCTCGCTGCTGGCCAAGGTAGAAAAGCAAAATTGATTCATAATTGACGTTTACGTAAACGTAAATTAGGAGACTGTTGTGAGCACGCCCCCCTTTGAGCCGCGTTGCGCTGACTTTGCCGACCGCGTGCGCGACAGTTTTGCGCGCCAGGGAGCCATGCAGACCCTGGGCGCATCGCTGGGCCTTGTGGCGCCAGGGGCCGTGGACATCGAACTCCCTTGGGCGGTCGGGCTGACCCAGCAGCACGGATTTCTCCATGCGGGCATGGTGGCCACAGCGCTGGATTCGGCGTGTGGATATGCGGGTTTCACCCTGATGGCGGCGGACGCTGCCGTGCTCACCATCGAGTTCAAGATCAACTTGCTGGCCCCCGCCAAGGGCGAGCGATTTCGCATGGAAGGGCGGGTGCTGAAGCCCGGCCGCACCATCACCGTGTGCGAAGGCCGTGCTTTCGCCATCGACGGCAGCCAAGAAAAACTGATCGCCACCATGGGTTGCACCCTCATGGCGGTTACAGGACGCGACAACATCCAGGGCTGAATCCGGCCCATTTCCCTACCTTTTACGAGGAGACATCCCCATGAGCATTCCCGCCAACCTTCCCGGCCTGAACTTCCAACTGGGCGAGGACATCGACGCCCTGCGCGACGCCGTACGCGACTTCGCACAGGCTGAGATCGCCCCCCGCGCGGCGGAGATTGACCGCAATGACCAGTTCCCCATGGACCTGTGGCGCAAGATGGGCGACTTGGGCGTACTCGGCATCACGGTGCCCGAGCAATACGGCGGCGCAGCCATGGGCTACCTGGCCCACATGGTGGCCATGGAAGAAATCTCGCGCGCTAGCGCCTCGGTGGGCTTGTCTTATGGCGCCCACAGCAACCTGTGCGTGAACCAGATCAACCGCAACGGCAGCGAGGCACAAAAAGCCAAGTACCTGCCCAAGCTCATCAGCGGCGAACACGTGGGCGCGCTGGCCATGAGCGAACCCGGCGCGGGCTCCGACGTGATCAGCATGAAGCTCAAGGCCGAGGACAAGGGCGGCTACTACGTGCTCAATGGCAGCAAGATGTGGATCACTAACGGCCCTGATGCAGACACCCTGGTGGTGTATGCCAAGACCGAGCCTGAACTGGGCGCGCGCGGCGTGACCGCCTTCCTGATCGAGAAGGGAATGAAGGGCTTTTCGATCGCGCAGAAGCTCGACAAGCTGGGCATGCGCGGCAGCCATACGGGCGAGCTGGTGTTCAAGGACGTCGAGGTGCCCGCAGAGAACGTGCTCGGTGGCCTGAACCAGGGCGCGAAGGTGCTCATGAGTGGCCTGGACTACGAACGTGCGGTATTGACCGGCGGCCCGCTGGGCATCATGCAGTCCGTGATGGACAACGTCATACCTTACATTCACGACCGCAAGCAGTTCGGCCAGAGCATTGGCGAGTTCCAACTCATCCAGGGCAAGGTGGCCGACATGTACACCGTGCTGCAGGCGGGACGCTCGTTTGCCTACACGGTGGCCAAGAACCTCGATATGCTCGGCACCGACCATGTGCGCCAAGTACGCAAGGATTGTGCCAGCGTGATCCTCTGGTGTGCCGAGAAGGCCACCTGGATGGCGGGCGAAGGCGTGCAGATTTATGGTGGCAACGGCTACATCAACGAATACCCGCTGGGCCGCCTCTGGCGCGATGCCAAGCTGTATGAGATTGGTGCGGGCACGAGCGAAATTCGTCGCATGCTGATCGGCCGTGAGCTGTTTGCTGAAACCTGCTGAGCTTCTATCTAATCATTGAGACCCAAGGACAACATGCCCTCCTCCATCGAAGACCTGTTTGTTCACAACCGCGCCTGGGCGGCCCAGATGGAGCGCGAGCGGCCCGGCTTCTTCACCAGCCTGCTGGCGCAGCAAAAGCCCAAGTACATGTGGATCGGTTGCTCCGACAGCCGGGTGCCTGCCAACCAGATCACCGGCCTGGAGCCCGGTGAAGTGTTTGTGCACCGTAATGTGGCCAACGTTGTTGTGCCTACCGACCTGAACTGCCTGTCCACCATCCAGTACGCGGTGGATCAGTTGCACATCGAGCACCTGATGGTGGTGGGGCACTACGGCTGTGGTGGCGTGCTGGCGGCGTTGGAGGGCACGCGCGTCGGTCTGGCCGACAACTGGATCCGCCATGTGCAGGATGTGCGTGACCGCCACCGTGACCTGATTGCCGCCACCGCCCCGGAGTGGCGCCATGACGTGTTGTGCGAACTCAATGCCATCGAGCAGGTCGTCAACATTGCCCAGACCACGGTGATGCTCGACGCCTGGGGCCGGGGCCAGAAGGTTACGCTGCACGGCTGGTGTTATGGGCTCAAGGATGGTCTCATCAACAACCTGCACATGTCCGTGGGCAGCACCGAAGGCCTGGACTCGCTGTACAAGGCCGCGATCGCCGGTGTGGCTGCCGTCAAAAGGCAATAGCCAACCACCGCATCCCCTCAACGGCAGAGCACCCGCCATGTTCCCGCAACGGCTTGACGCTCCCCAGGCCTACGGCATTGCCAAGGCCATGATGGATGGCTTCAACCGGCACTACCGGTTGTTCCGCACCGAGTCCGCGCGGGCCAAGCACCGCTTTGAAACCGGCGACTGGCACGGCCAGCAGCGGGCGCAGCGCGAGCGCATCGAGTTCTACGACCTGCGCGTGAAAGAGTGTGTGCGCAGGTTAGAGAAAGAGTTCGAGGCGGGTGCACAGCCCATGGACGTGTGGCACCAGGTCAAGCTGCACTACATCGGCCTCTTGGTCAACCACCACCAGCCCGAACTGGCCGAGACCTTCTTCAACTCGGTGACCACCAAGATCCTGCACCGCACGCATTTCCACAACGACTTCATCTTTGTACGGCCTGCGGTCAGTACCGAATACATCGAAAACGAAGAGCCCGCAGCGCGCCCCACCTACCGTGCCTATTACCCGTCGCGAGACACGCTGGGCGAGACCTTCCAGGTCATCATCGAGAACTTCCAGCTGCAGCGTGAATTTGCGGACTTGGGCCGAGACACCGCCTGCGTGGTGGGCGCCATGCGCGGCCGGCTCGACAAAGTGAGGCTGCGCGCCAACTTTCAGATCCAGGTGCTCACCAGCCTGTTCTTTCGCAACAAAGGCGCCTATGTCGTGGGCAAGATCATCAACGGCTTCAACGAAGTGCCGTTTGCGCTGCCCATCCTGCACGACGACAACGGCAGGCTGTTTATCGACGCGGCCCTGTTTGGCGAAGACGACATGCAGATGCTGTTCAGCTTCGCACGCGCCTACTTCATGGTGGACATGGAGGTGCCCAGCGCCTACGTGCAGTTCCTGCGCAGCCTCATGCCGCGCAAGCCGCGCGCCGAGATTTACAACGCCCTGGGCTTGGCCAAGCAGGGCAAGACGCTGTTCTACCGCGACTTTCTGTACCACCTGAAGCACTCCAGCGACCAGTTCCGCATCGCGCCCGGCATCAAGGGCATGGTCATGCTGGTGTTCGACCTGCCAAGCTTTCCCTTCGTGTTCAAGCTCATCAAGGACTACTTCCCGCACCAGAAGGAAACCACGCGCGAGCAGGTCAAGGCCAAGTATTTGCTGGTCAAGCAGCACGACCGCGTGGGCCGCATGGCCGACACGCTCGAATACAGCGAAGTGGCCTTTCCGCGCAGCCGGTTCGACGATGCCCTCATTGCCGAGATCGAGAAGTTCGCCCCCAGCCAGCTCGAAATCAGCGACCGTGATGGCGACGGCCAGACGGAGGTGATCATCAAGCACCTGTATATCGAGCGGCGCATGATCCCGCTCAACATCTACCTGCAGGAAGCCTTCGACACCGGCCTGTCAGACCCGCGCGCGCGCCAGCAGATGGAGCACAGCGTCATCGAATACGGCAACGCCATCAAGGACCTCGTGGCCGCCAACATCTTCCCGGGCGACATGCTCTGGAAGAACTTTGGCGTCACGCGCAACGGCAAGGTTGTGTTCTACGACTACGACGAAATCGAATACCTCACCGACTGCAACTTCCGCCGCGTGCCCACGCCGCGCAATGAAGAAGAGGAAATGAGCGGCGAGGTCTGGTACAGCGTCGGCCCGCGCGATGTGTTCCCTGAAACCTTCGGCCCCTTCCTGCTCGGCAACGATGCCGTGCGCGAGGTGTTCATGCAGCACCACGCCGATCTGCTCGACGCTGCCTTCTGGCAGTCGCACCAGGAACGCATCCGGGCGGGCCACATGTTTGACGTCTTTCCCTACGACACAGACCGGCGCTTTGCGCATGGCTCAGCAGTCCGGTAGCCCCCTGCATTCACCCCTCCCCAACATTTCATCCGAACCATTTCACAGGAGACCATCACCATGTCTGCATCCACCCAAGACCCCATCGTCATCGTCGGCGCCGCACGCACCCCCATGGGCTCGCTGCAGGGCGACTTTTCCAGCCTGGCCGCGCACGACCTGGGCGGCGCCGCCATCAAGGCCGCCATCGAGCGTGCCGGTGTGTCGTCTGAAGCCGTGGGCGAAGTGCTGTTCGGCAACTGCCTGATGGCTGGGCAGGGCCAGGCACCCGCGCGCCAGGCGGCGTTCAAGGGTGGCCTGCCCAAGAGCGCTGGCGCCGTCACGCTCAGCAAGATGTGCGGATCGGGCATGAAGGCCGCGATGATGGCGCATGACATGCTGCTGGCCGGCACGCACGACGTCATGGTGGCAGGCGGCATGGAGAGCATGACCAACGCCCCCTACCTGCTGCAAAAGGGCCGCGGCGGCTACCGCCTGGGCCATGACCGCATCTTTGATCACATGATGCTCGACGGCCTGGAAGACGCCTACGAAGCGGGCCGCAGCATGGGCACCTTTGGCGAAGACTGCGCCGCCAAGTACCAGTTCACCCGCGAGCAGCAGGACGCGTTTGCCACCGCCAGCGTGCAGCGCGCCAAGGCGGCCACCGAGTCCGGCGCGTTCGCGGCCGAGATCGTGCCCGTCACCGTCAAGACCCGCGCGGGCGAAGCCGTGGTATCGGTGGACGAAGGCCCCGGCAAGGTCAAGCTCGAAAAAATCGCCACCTTGAAGCCCGCGTTCAAGAAAGACGGCACCATCACCGCCGCGTCCAGCTCCAGCATCAACGATGGCGCCGCCGCGCTGGTGATCATGCGCGAATCCACCGCGAAGAAGCTGGGTTGCAAGCCCCTGGCCCGCATCGTGAGCCACGCCACGCATGCGCAAGAGCCCGAGTGGTTCGCCACTGCCCCGTTGGGTGCCACGCAGAAGGCGCTGGCCAAGGCCGGCTGGCAGGTTGGCGATGTGCAGCTGTGGGAGATCAATGAAGCCTTTGCCGTGGTGCCCATGGCGCTGATGAAGGAGCTGGGTCTGCCCCACGACAAGGTCAACGTGAACGGCGGCGCCTGCGCTCTGGGCCACCCCATCGGCGCCAGCGGTGCACGCATCATGGTGACGCTGATGTACGCGCTCAAGGCGCGCGGCCTGACCAAGGGCTTGGCCACGCTGTGCATCGGCGGCGGCGAGGCCACGGCCGTGGCGCTCGAACTGGTCTGACGATGGAGAGGGATGGGATGATTCCCATCTCTTCACAAGGACCGCGATGACCGCACCATCTCCCGAGATCACCACCTTCTGGCGTGAATTTGTCGATGCCCAGGCATCGCTCCAGGCCCAGCCTCTGCGCGAACGGGTCGAGTCGGCCAACGTGCTCATCGAGCGTCACCTGAGCGGCCTGGCGCTGGAGATGTCTGGCGGCGACAGCGATGCGGTGGTGGATCTCATCGTCACCGCCCACGGCAGCATCGACAACTTTCCGTTGCTGATGGAGGTGGTGGCTGCCGCACCCGCGCTGCAGAACTACCGGTTGCGCGCGTTTCGGGAGCGCACCACGCAGCCCGACTTTCCCATCGGCATGGAGGGCTTTGAGCTGTCCACATCGGAGGTGCTGGTCGCCTGCGGACAGGACGATGGCCAGGCCGCGCTGGAGATCCGCTTTGGCCGCGAGATCCCCAGCGACTACCAGGACCACGCGCGCAACATGGCGTTCATCATGCTCGACCATGTTCTGGGCGAATACGACTTCGCCGTCAAGGTGGGCGCGGTGGATTTTGTGGAGGAAGCCTCCGACCCGCTGGCACCCTGGGTGCCCCTGAGCCGGTTTGTGCCGGTGTTCGACCGCTATTGGGTGGACACCCTGGGCCGCACCAGCGACTTCCCTGCGGGCGAGCACGACTGGTCGGGCATGACCTTGTCGTTTGGCGGGCAGGACGATGAGGATGGCAGCGGTGACGAGGCTGAAGACAAGGCCATTGTCATGGTCAACCGCAGTGCCAACCCCGTGGCCATGCGCGCCGACCTGGCCTACGCGCTAACCCTGGACCTGGCCGTGGGCAACCGCGATCAGCTGGCCACCGTGCAAGACCTGCAGGACCAGGCAGCCACGCTGCTCGCGTTGCCGCAGCTGGGCATCATGGCCTACACACTGACCCGCGCGGGGCGCCGCAAGGCCGTGTATTACGTGGGCGACAAGCAGCTGGCCATGCAGACGCTCGCACCTTTGCTGCTGCGCGATGAGGCTGAATCGCTGGAGCTGACCTTTGCGTTTGATCCCGCATGGTCAGGCTATTTCGAGTTTGCCGTGCATTGCCCGTGAACTCTTTCAACCCCTTGCAGGCCACACCATGATCGAAACGCTCGAACAATTGCGCACCCTGTACGCAGCCCCCGGCGAGCGGGCGCTGCGCAAGCAACAACCGCAGCTCGATGCACACTGCCAGCGCTTCATTGCCCTGTCGCCGTTCTGTGTGGTGGCCAGTGGTGGCGCCGATGGTGCGCTGCTCGATGCCTCGCCGCGCGGCGGTGCGCCGGGCTTTGTGAAGTCACCCGATCCCCACACCCTGCTGCTGCCCGATGCGGGCGGCAACAACCGGCTCGACACCCTGACCAACCTGCTGAGTGACCCGCGCATCGGCCTGCTGTTCATGATCCCGGGTGTGGATGAAACCCTGCGGGTGAATGGCACCGCACGCCTGCGCGACGAAGCGCTGTATACCGACTTCTTCACGGCCGAGCGCCAGCGCCCAAAGATAGTGATCGAAGTGCGGGTCGCCGAGGCCTACCTGCACTGCTCCAAGGCCTTCATGCGCTCGCGGCTGTGGTCCGCCGATGCGCAGGTGGACCGCGCGCAACTGCCCACCATGGGCCAGATGATTCACGACCAGATGGGCCTTGCGACCGAGCCCGAGTCGCAAGTGGCGATGCTGCAGCGCTACCGCGCCCAACTGGCGCAAGAGCAGCAACTCGGTGACGCTTGAGGGATTGATGTTGAATACTTCTGTTTTGATAGCTGTCAGCGCTTGATGAATAAGCGCTAGAGCCAAATTTCATTCAAGTTCCCTCTATGAAATCCATATTGGTCATCGGCGCATCGCGCGGCATTGGGCTGGAGTTGGTGCGCCAGTACACCGAGGCGGGCCGCCGCGTCATCGCTACCGTGCGCGACGCTGCGGGCCGCGAGCGGGTACAGGCCCTGGGCGCCGAGGTGTTGACCGTGGACGTGGCCAACCCTGCCAGCGTCAGCGGGCTGGCCTGGCAACTGGACGGCGAAAAGATCGAGACCGCCTGGTATGTGGCCGGTGTCATCCGCCGCCCCAATGCGCTCACGCCGCCCACCCAGCAGGACTTTGATGCCGTGATGCACACCAACGTGCTGGGCGCCATGCAGACACTGCCGCAGGTCGCGCCCCTGGTGGCCGACGCGCAGGGCGTGTTCGCTTTCTTGTCCTCGTCCATGTCGCAGATTGGCAGCGTTCCCAACAGCGGCTCCTGGCTGTACCGCACCAGCAAGGCGGCGCTGAACATGGCCATCGCATCCGCCCAACACGACTACCCGAACGCCACCCTCATCACCATCGACCCCGGCTGGGTGCAGACCGATATGGGCGGCGAAGGCGCTGCGCTGACCGTGCAGGACAGCGTGCGCGGCCTGCGCGCCACTGTGGCGGGCGTCACGGCCGCCGACAAAGGCCGCCTGCTGCACCACGACGGGCGCCGCGCCACGCACTGGTAGCCTGGCGGCTATCAGGCTGCCGGATCGATGCAAGATTTGGACTGGCGCCCGGTGGAGTGGATCCGCAAAATTGCGTGGCGCTGGCTGCCTGAAAACGGCTTCCTGCGCGGGCTGGCTAAAGAGAGGGCCAGCTCCATGCAACCCAACCGGGAGTCCAAAAATGTGTGATTGTCTTGCTACCCCGGCGGCGCTTGCGCCGTCCCGCCGCCGCCTTCTGGGCGGTGCCGCAGCCTTGGCTGCCTTGGCCTCCAGCGCCCGCGTGCTGGCTGCTGACACCCCTTTGCCCGACAACCGCATCGGCCCCGACGCAGCGCTTGCGCGGCTGGTGCAGGGCAATGCCCGCTACGTGGCGGGCCGTTCCACGCAGCGCGACTTTTCGGTGGGCCGGGTGGCGCGCACCACCGGGCAGCGGCCCTTTGCGGCCATCCTGAGCTGCGCGGATTCGCGCATTGCGCCCGAGCTGGCGTTTGACCAGGGGCCCGGCGATCTGTTCGTGGTGCGGCTGGCGGGCAACTTCCTGAACGACGATGCGCTGGCCAGCATGGAATATGCGATCGAGGTTCTGCAGGTGCCGCTCATCCTCGTGCTCGGGCACAGCAACTGCGGCGCTGTTTCCGCCACCATCAAGGTGGTGCAGGAGGGCACCCAGCTGCCCGGCCATCTGCCAGGGCTGGTCAACGCCATCCGCCCGTCCGTCGAGGCGGCGCAGCGCCGCCAGCCCGCCAACTTGCTGGTGGCCGCCACCGAGCAAAACGTGCGGCTCAATGTGGCCCGGTTGACCACCTCTGAACCCCTCCTGGCCGGGCGCATGGCCAGCGGCGCCATCCGCGCCGTGGGGGGCGTGTACGAGCTGTCCAGCGGCAAGGTCTCGCTGGTCTAGGAGCCTATGGACGAGGGCGTGGCGGACGGTTGCTGCGGCCGGGGTACGCAGGAGCACGTAGTCCGCCCGCCCTTAGCGGGCGCGCCCGCAGACGCGGGCAAAATTGCATGTTGACTCGCCGGTAGGTGCCTGGACATCCAGAGCCTGCTGGCGCCGAACGATCCCAAGGAGACAACATGCTGCTGACCCAAGACCAGGAAATGATCCGCGACGCGGTGCGCGACTTTGCGCAAGAACAGCTGTGGCCCCACGCCGCGCGCTGGGACAAGGAACACCACTTCCCCAAAGAGGCGCACCAGGGCCTGGCTGCATTGGGTGCCTATGGCATCTGCGTGCCCGAAGAGTTCGGCGGTGCCAACCTGGACTACGTGACGCTGGCGCTGGTGCTGGAAGAAATCGCCGCCGGTGATGGTGGCACCAGCACGGCCATCAGCGTGACCAACTGCCCCGTCAACGCCATCCTCATGCGCTATGGCAATGCGCAGCAAAAGCGCGACTGGCTCACGCCGCTGGCGCGCGGCGAAATGCTGGGCGCCTTCTGCCTGACCGAGCCGCATGTGGGTTCCGACGCCTCCGCACTGCGCACCACCGCCGTGAGGCAGGGCGACGAATATGTGATCAATGGTGTCAAGCAGTTCATCACCAGCGGCAAGAACGGCCATGTGGCCATCGTCATCGCCGTGACCGACAAGGGCGCGGGCAAGAAGGGCATGAGCGCCTTCCTCGTGCCCACCAGCAACCCCGGCTATGTGGTGGCGCGGCTGGAAGACAAGCTGGGCCAGCACAGCAGCGACACGGCGCAGATCAACTTCGACAACTGCCGCATCCCGGCCGAGAACCTCATCGGCACCGAGGGCGAGGGCTACAAGATCGCCCTGGGCGCGCTCGAAGGCGGGCGCATCGGCATTGCCGCGCAGAGCGTTGGCATGGCGCGCAGCGCGTTTGATGCGGCGCTGGCGTATTCGAAGGAGCGCGAGAGCTTTGGCACCGCCATCTTCAACCACCAGGCCGTTGGCTTTCGCCTGGCCGACTGCGCCACGCAGATCGAAGCCGCGCGCCAGCTCATCTGGCACGCCGCCGCGCTGCGCGACGCGGGCCGCCCGTGCCTGAAAGAAGCCGCCATGGCCAAGCTGTTTGCCAGCGAAATGGCCGAGCGCGTGTGCAGCGCCGCCATCCAGACGCTGGGCGGCTACGGCGTGGTCAACGACTTCCCGGTGGAGCGCATCTACCGCGACGTGCGTGTGTGCCAGATCTACGAAGGCACGAGCGACGTGCAGAAGATCATCATCCAGCGCGCGCTGGCCTGATTCCGCTCTGTGCCGTGGCCGCTCCCCGGTGGCGGTGGAGTTTTCGGTGGAATGTGGCGGCGGGCCGTTCCGGGTGCAGCACAGCGGACGGTGCGCGGCATGCCACACAGCGGTGTCAATCCGCAACCCTCCTGAAGTCGGGGATGTTTGCTTGCGGATGATGCCAACATTGGCCTGATGAACTCAGAACGCGTGCTTTCCTGGGACACCCTGGCGCCTGCCGCCCGGCTGCAGTTGTTGGGCAACAGCTTCATGCGGGTGCGCGATGGCTGCACTGTCATGCCCGCGCTGGGGCTGCCAGGCGCGATCTGGCTGTATTCGCTGGGCCTGTGGCCTTTGGGAACCACCTTGTGGTGGTGTGCGTCGGCCGTGCTGATCGTCGCGGTGTGGGGGGGATGGAAGCTGTGGCTGCGGGATCTGGCACAGCGCGGCAGCGGCGATCCCGCTGCGTTGCTGGCTATCTGGCTCCCGCGGGTGCAGGCATTTGCCGCCGTGTACGGCGCGCTGCTGATGAGTGTGGCGGCCTCTGCCGGGCCCCACACACCCTTCGAGTTGCGCGTGGTGTTCATCTGCGGCGCCACGCTGGTGGTGTCAGCACATGCCGCACACCAGTCCGCGGCCCTGGTGGTTTTCAAGCGTTTCTTTTTCACCAGCTACGCAGTCAGCCTGTTGTCGGTGCCCTATGTCTTTCCAGAGCACTGGCAGTATCTGCTGCCCATGCATCTGGCGTTTGGCGTGTTCTTTCGCAACGCGCGCATCAGCCACCAGTTCTTTCTGAGCAATGTGGACCTCACCGAGCGCTTCCGCATTGCCAAGGCCGAGGCCGAGCAGGCCCTGGCGGTAAAGAACCAGTTTCTGGCTACTGCGAGCCATGACCTTCGCCAGCCGGTGCATGCCGTGGGCCTGCTGGCCGAATCCGTCGCGCTGCGCAACCGGGACCCCGCACTGGTCGACGCTCTACAGAACCTGCGCCAGGGCGTGCAATCGTTGCAATGGATGTGCAATGCCTTGCTCGACCTGTCGCGCATCGAGGCCGGTGCCGTGCAGGCGCGCACACAGGCGGTGGCGCTGGCGCCACTGCTGCGCGAGGTGGGCACGATGCTGGGCGAGTCAGCCCGCAGCCGGGGGCTGGTGTTGCGCCTGCGCATGCCGCCTGCCGGTGCACGGGTGCAGGCTGACCCGATGCTGTTGCGCCAGTGCGTGGTGAACCTGGTGCACAACGCGCTGCGGTACACGCAGCGCGGTGGCGTGTTGTTGGCCGCGCGCCGCCGTGCCGGGCATTGGCAGGTCGAGGTGTGGGACACCGGCCCCGGCGTGGCGGCCGAGGAGCGCGAGCGCATCTTCTCGCCTTTTACCCGCAGCGCCTCCACCCGCGCTGCCGACGACGCTGGCTATGGCCTGGGGCTGGCCGTGGTGGCGCGGTGCGCCGAGTTGATGGACGCTCCCTTGGGGCTGGTGTCACGCCTCGGGCGCGGCTCGCGCTTCTGGCTGCGGCTGCCGTTGGCCACGGCCGGTGAGGTGGCGGTGGTGGTGGCGCCAGCCCTTGCTCAGCAGGGCGGCCTGCAGGGCCGCTGCCTGGTGGTGGAGGATGACCCGCAGGTAGCGGCGGGCTGGATGCATCTGCTGCACGACTGGGGCGTGCAGGTGCGCTGCGCGGCCGATGGCGCCGAGGCGCTGGGCTGGCTGGAGCAGGGCTTTGCGCCACAGGCCATCTTGTGTGACGAGCGGCTGCGTTCGGGCGAGAGCGGGTTTGCGTTGCTCCAGCGCCTGCAGGTGCTGTGCCCCGATGCAGCTCTGGCGATGGTCAGCGGCGAATGGGATTCGCCCGCGCTGCGCCAGGCCGAGGAAGAGGGTTATCTGGTGCTGCGCAAGCCGGTGGCGCCGGAGCAGCTGCGCGCCTTGCTGCGGCAGTGGTTGCCCGAGGCATCCCATGAACTATCAAAAATATAGCTACCAGCGCTTATCGGTAGAGCGTTAAGGGCATTTTTAGAAGATATTCGCTTTGACCACGGCGCCTGACGTCTGAAGTCGGGTGGTACACCCTGTGCACCCTCGGATTGGTGGGCGGCTTCGTCCGAGGCGTGTTCACGCTCCAGAGACGCGGCCTTTGACGCTTGCTCCGCCTTGGCGGGGATATGCGGCGACAGGATCTACAGCTGCTCCAGCCTCGCCAGTTCGTCCGGATCGGCCAGAGCAGTGGGGCTGGGCCTGTACGGACCTGGGGCATCAGGAAAGCTCCAGCCGCCGTCCGCGCAGCTGGGTGATGGCCTCCACCCGCGTGCGCACCCCCAATCGCTCCAGGATGGCGGTCACGTGTTCTTTCACCGTGCTCTCGGCAATGTCCAGCTGCGATGCAATGCGCTTGTTGGGCAGCCCTTGCAGCACCAGTTCAAGGATCTGGCCCTGGCGCGTGGAAAGCCCCAGTTCTGAGGGCGTCACTGGCAGGTCTCGGCTGCGCGGCATCTGGCTGCCCGGCAGCCCCGGCTCAAACCAGACCAGACCGCTCAGCAAGGCCTCTACCGCCAGGCCAAAAGTGTCTGGCGCTGCCTGCTTGTGCACAAAGCCCTGCACCCCGGCCTGCCGGGCCCGCTCCATCACCGCTGGGTCATCGTCGCCGCTGATCACGGCGATGGGTGTGCCGGGGCACTGGCTGCGCACCTGGGCAATCAGGCCCACTGCAGAACCTTCGGTCAGCCAGAAGTCGATGAGCGCGATGGCCGGGGTGCCCCGCGTATGCACCCAGCGCAGGAGATCGTCCGGGCCTGAGGCCACCACCACATCCATTTGCGGCATGCGCGCCCGCAGGAATTCGGCCATGCCGTGCGCCACCAGCGGATGGTCGTCGAGGATGAGCGCGTAGTGTGTGGTGGGTGACATGCAGTGGGAGAGGGGTGTGGCAACTGGCCGGACGGCCAAGCCCCATGGTGCGCTGAAGGCAAATTCTGCCAAGTGTCGGGCAGGACGCATGGAGCGCAAACCCTACCAGCGTAGGGTTCCGCACCGAATGCTGCGCTGCACAGAATCCGCGCTCCATTCACCATCACGAGGTTTCTGTTCATGACACGACAAGCCAGCACAACGGATGCCGGGCGCACCTGGCACTCTGCACGACCTATCTTCCGCTGGGCTCCCCTGGGCCTGGCTGCCGCCTTGCTGGCGGGCTGCGGCGGCGGTGATGACAACAACGGCACGCCCCCGCCCAGCGCTGGTGCCTTCAGTATCGGCGGCGTGGTCAGTGGCCTGGGCGCTGGCAAAACGGTAACGCTGCAGAATGCCGGCAAGGACGACCTGACGGTGAATGCCAATGGCAACTTCGTGTTCGCCACGCGCCTGGACAACGGCATTGCCTATGCCGTCACCGTCAAGGCCCAGCCCAGCGGCCAGCGCTGCACGGTGACGGAAGGCACCGGAACGGCCACTGCCAACGTGAGCACCGTGCAGGTGCGCTGCGAGAACCTGGCGGCTGCCACGTACACGGTGGGGGGCTCCGTGAGCGGCCTGGCGGGTGGCACGCTGGTGCTGCAGAACAACGGGGGCGATGACCTTTCGCTGACGAGCAACGGCGGTTTCACCTTTGCCACAGCCGTGGCGGGTAGTAGCGCTTATGCCATTACCGTCAAGACCCAGCCAGCGGGCCAAAGCTGCACTGTGCGCAACGGATCAGGCACGGTGGCATCTGCCAATGTGGGGTCGGTACAGGTGAGTTGCAGTACAGCGGCTGCGGGGTTGCCGGAGGGTGATTGGAAGCAGGGCCAGTGTTCCCTGGCGCGGCCTGGCGTGTGGGGGCGCGTCCTGTGGCGCATTACCCGACAAAGCGATACCCGGGCAACGGCCGCACAAGGCGTGATGACCTACGCTACGGCCGACTGCTCGGGCCAGGGCACGATCGCGGGGCCGCTCACCGACCTGGGCGTGTTCAACTTCGACCGCAACGGAAGCACAGCAAGCGCCACAGCTTTCTGGAGCAGTTGGGTTACGCCGACGGGCTTCACGTCGCGCTCTGTATGGACTCGCAAGGGCATCTATCTGTGCGTGTTCGGTGACAGTACCCCCACGGTGTTTCCCACGGCGGCCAGTGCAGAGGCGTATGCAGACCTCATCATTGCCAACAAGACCTGTTACACGCAGAACTGATGGTGCTTGGGTGCTTCCTGGCTCGGGGGCAGCCCTATCGCTCATCGCATTCGATGTCTCTGCGGCGTGTGGGCAAAAGAGAGGCCGCCATGGGAAACCATGGTGGCCTTTTTTGTTTACTGCAGAAAGGGGTGGCTACTTTGACAACTCCGCCATGGTGGCTGCATCCAGTCTGCCCGACTGTGGAAGGCCCCGGTCTTTCTGGAACGCGCGCAGTGCTGCTGCGGTCTTGCCGCCCATGGCGCCATCGGGCGTGCCCGCGTTGTAGCCCTGCTCATTCAGGCGGGCCTGTGCATCGCGCAGCGAAAGTCCTGCGGTGGCTCCATGGCTTTGCGCGGCAGCTCGCGCGGCCGATGTCTGCGAGGGCGGTGCGGCCCCGTCCACGCTCAACCGCCCGCCGCCACCCAGGCCCTGGCCCTTCACAGTCTGGGCGCGGTAGTTGCGCAGTGACTGCACCATCTGGTTGAACGCATCCATGAAGGCTGCCGCAATCACCTTGCCCTCCGCCGTGTTGGAGTAGCCGCCTATGCGGGCCCCGCCCGATCCGCCCAGCAGCTGCCCCATGACACCAAAATCGGTCTTGGCGGCACTGCCTTCCGACGCCGCCACTTGCACGCCCGAGCGGTTGTCGATGAGCGTCAGCAGCGCGCTGGCCTCCTTGGTGTTCATGCTGCCGCCAATGGCTGCCAGCAGGCCGCCCGCACGGCCACCGACCAGGCCGCCCAACGAGGCGGAGGCGCCGCCTGCGTTGTTGTTCTGGAACACGATTTCGGGCGACAGGCCGTAGTCCGAGGCCACCATCTGCCCCTGGCCAAACTGGCTGCCCTGCCGCATTTCGCCAGACTGCATCAGCGCGCGTTCGCGCGTCATCGCGTTCATGCCGGCCGCGCCGCGCTCCACCACCACAAAGCAGTTGGACTGCTGCACCAGCAGGCGCAGCAGGTTGGCGGTGGGCGGCAGGCGGTACTGGTCGCGCAAAATGGTGTACCAGCCGGCCTGCTGGTTCTCGATTAGCGAGACGGTGCCCAGCGGACTTTCGCAACGCTCCAGCGAGTCGCTGGCGCCGGTGGAGGCGCCACCCGCAGCGCTGCCGGTGGCCACGGTCTTGGCATCGGCGCTGCCCATGCGCATGTTGGTGGTCTCGCAGCCGCCCAGCAGCAATGCGGTGGCAACGGCAACGCTGACGGCGCACAGGCGCAGTGGGGCGATGGAAGAGGACGGAGATACGGTGGATCGCGCGGACCGAAGGCCGAGGGAGAAGGTGGTTGTCATGGGTGCTTGATGGGCTGCCTGTGTGCAGCGAAAGAAAGAGAGGAACCGAAAGTCCTGATCTTTCGCCGCGCCACCGGCTGCCCGCAACCCGACTGAAGTAGGGGCGCTGGCTGCACACCCTGCCGGGGCCCTCACCACCGAGGGGCTGCGCCGCTCAGCGGCTGGGCATCTCTGGGCTTTGCAATTGCGCCAGCGTGACAAACTCCAGCGCGCGCGCATGCGTGCACTCCAGCACCACCGGTGGTGCTGCGCCCGCCTCGTAGGCCTCCTTCCAGCGCAGCGCACACAGGCACCAGCGGTTGTTGGGCTTGAGGCCTGCAAACCGGCGCTCGGGCCGGGGGGTGATGAGGTCGTTGCCCTGCGAGAGCGAGAAGTCCAGAAACGCCTGCGTCATGCGCGCGCAGATCACGTGCGTGCCGGGGTCGTGCTCGTCGGTGTTGCAGCAACAGTCGCGGTAGTAGCCCGTCAGCGGGTCGTAGGAGCAGGGCATCAGCATGGTGCCCAGAACGTTCAGTGCAGTCATAGGTCAGGTTGCGTGTTGAGTTGGCAGGATACGGAAGTAGCGTCTGGCGCCAAGGGTCAGTCGTCTGCGCCCCGGCGTCGCAGCACCACGGTGATCTGTCCGTTGGTTTCAATGGTCGCGCGTTCCACCTCGTGGGTGTGCAGGCAGCCTCCGGCGCGCAGGGCCGCCGCCACATCGTCTTCGCTCAGCAGCTCCTTGCGCATCAGGGCCTGGTTCAGCTGGCCTTTGTCGATCAGCACCTGGGCCTTGCCATCCACCCAGCGCCCGATACGCGGAAAGTGGAACGCCAGCCGCTCCAGCACCATGTGGCACAGCATCAGCGTGCTGGCCGAGATCAGCCCGCCCACCAGGGAGTTGTCGCCCGCGTTCATCGAGTTCTGCACCGCGTTCGACAGGATCAGCAACAGGATCAGGTCAAACGGCTCGTACTGCCCCGTCTGCCGCTTGCCCGTGAGGCGCATGAACACCAGCAGGAACAGGTACACCACCAGGCCGCGCAGCACAAACTCCCACCACGGCACGCTCATTTGCCACATTGCAAGGTTCCTTGTTGGATGCTTGGGTGGGGGGCAGTCTACGGCCTGCGGCTTGCCCCTCATTCGCTGAGCGAAAATCCCGGCAATCCCCCGCACGGCTCCGGCACAGTGCGCCCCTCACTGCAGTGGTGGCCGAGTGGGCATCATCTGCCGTCCCCCACCGAAAGTACCGCACCATGCAACGCCGCCAATTCCACCAAACCAGCCTCGTGGCTGCCCTGCTGTGCGCCACCGGCCAGCGGGCCTGGGCCCTGTCGCTGGGTGACCTTACCAATGCCGATGCCGCCAGCGGCCTCAAAGCCGCGCTGGGCCAGGGCGCCCAGGCGGCGGTCGCCCTGCTGGGGCGGCCTGACGGGTTTCTGGGCAACCCCCAGGTGCGCATCGGCCTGCCGGGCACCCTGGACGACGCCGCCAAGGTCATGAAGTCGCTGGGCCAGGGGCGGCGCATCGACGAGCTGGTCACCTCCATCAATCGCGCCGCCGAAGCCGCCGTGCCCATGGGCAAAGACCTGCTGGTGGGCGCCGTGCAGAAGATGACGGTGACCGATGCCAAGAACATCCTGACCGGCGGCAGCACCTCGGTCACCGCCTTTTTTGCCGACAAGACGCGCACGCCACTCTCCGAACGCTTCCTGCCCGTGGTGAACCAGGCCACCGAAAAAGTCGGCCTGACCCAGAAGTACAACGCCTTTGCGGGCAAGGCAGCGAGCTTTGGCTTGCTTAAACCCGAGGAGGCCAATCTGGCGCAGTACGTCACCGGCAAGACGCTCGATGGCCTGTACTTCATGATCGGCGAGGAGGAACGCCGCATCCGTCAGAACCCGGCCGGTGCAGGCAGCGCCATCGCCCGCAAGGTCTTTGGTGCGCTGAGATGAAGCTCCCCCTGAGTCGCTTCGCGCCATCCCCCTCTCTCGCTGCGCGGGAGGGGGACGCACCCAGTGGCCTGGCAAAGCCAGTTCCACGGGTGCACTCGCCTCGCGCAGCGCCCGTTTCCATCGGTGGGGCGCGCGCATCGCCTGCGTGCCTTCCTGCACCCGTCCATGAACCATAACGATCCCTGCCACTGCGGCCGTACCCAAGCCGCACCCGGCAAAAGCGCCAAGGCTGCGGCCTTGTCCTATGGGGAATGCTGCGGCCGCTACCTCGACCACTGGGACGACGCAGCCGCCCCCGACGCCGAAAGCCTCATGCGGTCACGCTACACCGCCTTTGTCCTCGAACGTGGCGACTACCTGCAGGCCACCTGGCACCCCAGCACTCGGCCAGCAGCCCTCGATTTCGACCCCGGCACGAAGTGGCTGGGGCTGGAAGTGCGCAGCCACCGCAGCACGGGCGAAGACCGCGCCGAGGTGGAGTTTGTCGCGCGCTACCGCGTTGGCGGCCGCGCCGTGCGCCTGCACGAGACCAGCCGCTTCGTGCGCGAAGACGGGCGCTGGTTCTATGTGGATGGCGATATCCACTCCTGAAAATTTAATAAAAATGACCTCCAGCGCTTTACCGATAAGCGCGAGCAGCTATGAAATTTGAAGCAATCTTGTTTGACTGCGATGGTGTGCTGGTCGACAGCGAACCCATCACCAACGGCGTGCTGCGCGACATGCTCAACGAAGCGGGCTGGGCCCTGAGTGCCGACGAATGCATGCGTATCTTTATCGGCAAGACGGTGCGCAGCGAGGCCGCCCGCATCGAGGCCCACACCGGCCGCCCGCTGACCGATGCGTGGATGGCCGACTTCTATGCACGGCGCAATGCCGAGCTGGACCAGCGCCTCACGGCCATCGAACACATCCACGGCACCATCGAAAGGGTGCACGCCCACCACGGCGGGCGCATTGCCTGCGCCTCGGGTGCCGACCGGCACAAGGTCGAGATGCAGCTGGCCAAGGTGGGGCTCACGCCGTACTTTGCGGACCGCATCTTCAGCGGCCATGAGATGCCGCGCACCAAACCCGCGCCCGACGTGTACCTGGCCGCCGCCGCCGCACTGCAGGCCGTGCCCACGCGCTGTGCGGTGGTTGAAGACACCGTGACCGGCGTCACCGCCGGTGTAGCCGCCGGGGCCACCGTGTTTGCCTACGCCCCGCTGGACGACGGCGTCGCGCTGCGGGCTGCTGGCGCACAGCACGTGTTTCGCAGCATGGCCGATCTGCCCGCACTGCTGGGCTGCTGACACGGACTAAAAGTCGGAGCGCAATCCTTCCTCCTTGTAATCGTTACGCCGCTCCGGCGGCAGCTTTTGGCTTGGGCGCGCTGACCGAGATGGTCCGCCGGGCATCAGGGCATCACGTCGTCAGGTCACTACGGCCTGGTGTCGGGTGCCGGTGTGCTGGGAACGCCCTGCTCCTCGGCCGCCTCCATCTGCGCCGCCATCGCCCGCTGGTAGCCGGGGCGCTGTTGCAACCGCTGCCAATAGGCCTGCGTCGCCGGGCCAAACTGCGCGCTCAGCCCCAGGTGCTGCGCCAGCAGCAGCGCATACCCCACCGCCACATCCGCCGCCGTGAAGCGGCCTGCACACAGGTAGTCGCTGGTGCTGTGGGTCAACGCCGTCTCTACGGCGCGCAGCCGTGCCAGAAACCAGCGGCTGTAGTCCTCTACCACCTGCGGCTGCTTTCGCTCTGCGGGCTCGAAGCGGCCGTAGCGCAGCACCAGCGTCTGCGGAAAGGTCAGCGTCGCATCACTCATGTGCAGCCAATTCAGGTACGCCCCATACGCAGGGTGTGTGGGCGCTACATCCAGCCCCGCGTCGGGGTGCGTGGCGGCCAGGTACTGGCACATGGCCGCCGATTCGGTCATGCGGACATCGCCCTGCACCAGCAGCGGCACCGTGCCCAGCGGGTTCTCGTCGAGGAACCACCGGGCCTTGGCACGCGGCGGGAAGGGCAGCATGTGGAGTTGGTAGGGCAGTTGCAGCTCTTCGAGCATCCACAGGGGGCGGAAGGAGCGGGCGCTGATGCAGTGGTGGAGGTGGAGCATGGGGGCTGCGGAGTGACGTCGTTGTCTAGTTTCAGCGTGATCAGTAGACAGGTAGGTTGAGGTTCTAGCTGGCTTCGATCAATCTTCCTGACTAGCTTCTGAGATGTCGGCGATTCCGTGACTGGCTTTGAATTCTGCTAGCTCCTCCGCACTTGGGGGAGTTGTGAATCTGTTGATCAATTGGTCATCGCATCTAAGGCGAAGTAGCGGGTCATGGTAGAGCACTGCGCGGCATGAAGAAATAGCCAAACCGTTTGAGTGCTGAATCATTTGGTTGTTCATCACCCCTATGAACGACTGATTTGCTGGGTTGACTGTCGCCTCGTTCCCAGTCCAACGACCTATTAGGAGCGCGCGACTTGTCAGTGGAAAATAGATTTCAGTGTTTTTGAGGCCAAAGCCTGGGCTGTGTCGCAGGAGTATTGGCACGTTTTCGGGATTGATGTAAGCAATAACGACAGGTCGATTCGTAGTAATGAATTCGCCATAGTCTCCGGACACGATGTACAGAGTCCACTTCCGCCGGCCAAGCAATTGCAACACTGTGTGATGCAGACCGATCTCCGTTTGAATATGGCGTTCGCGCGCGACCTCGATTTTGTATTCGCCTCGCATGTGGAAGTCTTTTGCTTCCTCATACGTCACTGGGGATGACTTGCCAGTTCTTTCTTTCATCTCCTCCATTTGAGATTCCCAGTACTCTTTCTTCGCGAGCACCAAGTCCATCATGCGCTGTGTCACGCGCGCTTGAAATTCCCGCATGTTTTCCCGTTGCTCAGGCGAGCGCACTGCGAGCAGTGCCATCAGGTTGAGTATGTAGTCCTTGTTCTCGCCGTCAAATATCCCTGAAGACACAACTTCGCGTATTGCTGTCACCGACTTCGATTCGAGTTTCCCAAATTCGATCTCGAGCCAGTCAGGTGCCCGATCGTTGAGTTCGAATCGCATGAAATCGCGCTGAGCGCAGACGTTGCGCGTATTGGTTTCGTAAGTTTTTTTGTCATTGAAATCGTGGACTATCACCATGTGGTGCTTGCCGCGCTTCCAGCCGAAGCCGCGCAAGTAGCCCTGCGGTATGTAGTGATGATTGCGAGAATCAGTCATCTAAGAATTGTCTCCCTGTTCCTCCGAAACTCTGCGGGCGACTGCCCTGTCCACCCCCGGAACGCGCGGATAAAACTCTTCTCGTTCTCAAACCCCGCTGCCTCCGCCACCTGCTTGATGGGCCGCTGTGTGCGGTGCAGCAGCTCCACTGCGCGGGTGCGGCGAACCTCGTCTTTCAAGCCCTGCAGCGTGGCGCCTTCTTCCTTCAATTGCCGGTGCAGCGTGCGTGGCGACACATGCAGCAGCGCGGCCAGCGATTCCGCGCTGTGCTGGGGCAGGGCGTGGGCCGGTTGCCCCGGCAGGGGCGCGGCCAGCAGCTGGCGCACGCGCTGCACCAGCAGGCGGTCGCGGCGGTAGTGCAGCACCGTCAGGGGCAGGGCGTGTTGCAGCATCTGGCGCAGGGCCTGTTCGTCGCGGCGCAGGGGCAGGTGCAGGTAGCGGGCGTCAAAGTGGATGGCGGTGCGTGGCGCGCCAAAGGTAGACGGGCCGCGGAACAGCACGGCGTACGCATCGGCGTGCAGGGGCGCATCAAAGGCAAATTCTGCGGCGATGAGCGGAATGCGCGAGTCCACCATCCAGCACGCCAGGCCGTGGGCATTACGCAGCACGGATACCAGGCAGAACTCGCGCAGCGCGCCCAGGTCGCGGGCCTCGGTGATGGCCAGGGTGGCAGTGTCGCCCTGGGTGGTGAGATGCAGGGCAATGTCGTCCGCCAGCAGTCCATGGTGGCGGCACCAGCGGGCCAGGGCCACCTGCAGCGTGGGCGAGCTGATGCTGGCACGCGCCAGCATGCCGTAGCTGCCCCAGGGCAGGCGGCGGCTGAACCAGCCCAGGGCTTCGTCGTCCAGCTCCTGCATGGCGGCGTCGGAGATCTGCTCCATCTGCCAGGCGGTGATGCGGGCGCTGTCGTCGGGCAGCAGCTGCGGCGCAATCTGTGCCTGGGCCAGGGCACGTTCGGGGCTCAGGCCGCGCCGCTCGTACGCCAGAACAATGGCGCGCACAAAGGCGATGGGTGTGGCCGCAGTTGCGCTGGGCGTGGCGAAGGGGGCTGTAACGGGCGCGGTCGGGCGGGGGGCGGGTGGGGCAGGCGATTTCACGCCACAGAGTGTGCCAGCCGTGGCACGATTTGCAACCATTGTGTCCACCCGCCAGGGGTTCCGGCTTCTATGCTTACGGATCGCCCGCCCGCATGTTCTTGCGGCGCAGGCCGCATGACAGAGCCGAGGAGACAAACCCGTGACGAGTGCAGCCGCAACGAACTTCGCACCGCTGGTGGACAGCCACGCCCGTGGTGCCACCGACGTTCCCCTGATCGAGCAGACCATAGGTGCCTTTTTTGCCGACATGGTGGCCCGCCAGCCCGACCGCGAGGCGCTGGTCAGCGTGCACCAGGGCCGCCGCTACACCTACGCCCAGCTGCAGACCGAGGCGCACCGGCTGGCGAGTGCGCTGCTGGGCATGGGGCTCACGCCCGGCGACCGCGTGGGCATCTGGTCGCACAACAACGCCGAATGGGTGCTGATGCAGCTGGCCACCGCGCAGGTGGGCCTGGTGCTGGTCAACATCAACCCGGCCTACCGCACGTCCGAGGTGGAATACGCGCTCAACAAGGTGGGCTGCAAGCTGCTGGTGACCATGGCGCGCTTCAAGACCAGCGACTACCTGGGCATGCTGCGCGAGCTGGCGCCCGAGTGGCAGCACCAGCAGCCCGGCCAGCTGGGCTCCGTGAAGCTGCCCCACCTGAACACCGTGGTGTGGATCGACGATGCGGGGCAGGGTGCCGATGAGCCCGGCCTGCTGCGTTTTACCGACCTGCTGGCACGCGGCAACGCAGCCGACCCGCGCCTGGCGCAAATCGCAACCACGTTGAAAGCCACCGACCCCATCAACATCCAGTTCACCAGCGGAACCACCGGCTTCCCCAAGGGCGCCACGCTCACGCACCGCAACATCCTGAACAACGGTTTCTTCATTGGCGAGTGCATGAAGCTCACGCCCGAAGACCGCCTGTGCATCCCCGTGCCGCTGTACCACTGCTTCGGCATGGTGCTGGGCAACCTGGCCTGCCTGACGCACGGTGCCACCATCGTGTACCCCAACGACGGGTTCGACCCGCTGACCGTGCTGCAGACGGTGCAGGACGAACGCTGCACCGGCCTGCACGGTGTGCCCACCATGTTCATCGCCGAGCTGGACCACCCGCGTTTTGCCGAGTTCAACCTCAGCACCTTGCGCACCGGCATCATGGCCGGGTCGCCCTGCCCCACCGAGGTGATGAAGCGCGTGGTGGAGCAGATGAACCTGCGCGAAATCACCATTGCCTACGGCATGACCGAGACCAGCCCCGTGAGCTGCCAGAGCAGTACCGACACGCCGCTGGACAAGCGCGTCTCCACCGTGGGCCAGGTGCAGCCGCACCTGGAGATCAAGATCGTGGACCCGGACACCGGCCGTGCGGTGCCCATCGGCCAGCGCGGCGAGTTCTGCACCAAGGGCTATTCCGTAATGCACGGTTATTGGGGCGACGAGGCCAAGACCCGCGAAGCCATTGATGCCGAGGGCTGGATGCACACTGGCGACCTGGCCACCATGGACGCCGAGGGCTACGTGAACATCGTCGGCCGCATCAAGGACATGGTGATCCGTGGTGGCGAAAACATTTACCCGCGCGAGATCGAAGAATTTTTGTACCGCCACCCGCACGTGCAGGACGTGCAGGTGGTGGGCGTGCCCGACCAGAAATACGGCGAAGAACTCTGCGCCTGGATCATCGCCAAGCCCGGCACCCAGCCCACCGAGGACGACATCCGCGCCTTCTGCAAGGGCCAGATCGCGCACTACAAAGTGCCGCGCTACATCCGCTTTGTCACCCACTTTCCGATGACGGTGACGGGCAAGATCCAGAAGTTCAAGATCCGCGACGAGATGAAGGATCTGCTGGGCCTGGAAGAACAAAAGACTGCTTGAAGAGCCACACCGTATGACCATTCTCGACACCCAACTCAACGCCCGCTCGGCGGACTTTCTGGCCAACGCAGCCGCCATGCGTACGCTGGTGGACGACCTGCGCGCCCAGCTCGACAAGGTAGCCCAGGGCGGCGGCGAGGCCGCGCGCGCCAAGCACACTGCACGCGGCAAGCTGCTGCCGCGCGAGCGCGTGCAGATGCTGCTGGACCCCGGCACGCCGTTCCTCGAACTCGCGCCGCTGGCTGCACTCAACATGTACAACAACGACGCACCCTGCGCGGGGCTCATCGCGGGCATCGGCCGCGTGAGCGGCGTGGACTGCATGATCGTGTGCAACGACGCTACAGTGAAGGGCGGCACCTACTACCCGCTCACCGTCAAGAAGCACCTGCGCGCGCAAGAGGTGGCGCAGCAGAACCACCTGCCCTGCATCTACCTGGTGGATTCGGGCGGCGCCAACCTGCCCAACCAGGACGAGGTCTTCCCGGACCGCGACCACTTCGGCCGCATCTTCTTCAACCAGGCCAACATGAGCGCCATGGGCATTTCGCAGATCGCCGTGGTCATGGGGTCGTGCACGGCGGGCGGTGCCTATGTGCCTGCGATGAGTGACGAATCCATCATCGTCAAGAACCAGGGCACGATCTTTTTGGGCGGCCCACCGCTGGTCAAGGCCGCCACGGGTGAGGTGGTCACGGCCGAAGACCTGGGCGGTGGCGACGTGCACACGCGCTTGTCCGGCGTGGCCGACCACCTGGCGCAAAACGACATGCATGCGTTGCAGCTGGCACGCAACGCAGTGCGCAATATGAATAAAAACAAGGCGCCAGCGCTTGCAGATCAAGCGCCTGTAGCTCCTAAATTTGTAGCAGAAGAGCTCTATGGCGTGATCCCCGTGGACACGCGCAAGCCCTTCGACGTGCGAGAGATCATTGCCCGCATCGTCGACGGCAGCGAGTTCGACGAGTTCAAGGCACGCTACGGCACCACGCTGGTCACGGGCTTTGCGCGCATTGAAGGGATGATGGTCGGCATCATCGCCAACAACGGCATCTTGTTCAGCGAGTCGGCGCTCAAGGGCGCGCACTTCATCGAGCTGTGCTGCCAGCGCAAGATCCCGCTGGTGTTCCTGCAGAACATCACCGGCTTCATGGTGGGCCGCAAGTACGAGAACGAAGGCATCGCCCGCAACGGCGCCAAGATGGTCACGGCCGTGGCCACGGCCAGCGTGCCCAAGTTCACCATCATCATCGGCGGCAGTTTTGGCGCGGGCAATTACGGCATGTGCGGTCGTGCCTACTCGCCGCGCTTCCTGTGGATGTGGCCCAACGCGCGCATCAGCGTCATGGGCGGCGACCAGGCTGCGGGCGTGCTGGCCACGGTCAAGCGCGACGGCATCGAGGCCAAGGGTGGGCAGTGGAGCATGGAGGAAGAAGAAGCCTTCAAGGCCCCCATCCGCCGCCAGTACGAGGACCAAGGCCACCCCTACTACGCTACCGCCCGCCTGTGGGACGACGGCGTGATCGACCCCGCCGATACGCGCCGCGTGCTGGCGCTGGGCTTGGCGGCCACGCGCAATGCGCCCATCGAAGACACCAAGTTCGGCCTGTTCCGCATGTAGCAGGAGCCACCATGGACGCTGTTGCCCACTTCACCCAGCTTGCGCGCTACAACGTGTGGGCCACGGCGCGCCTGCTTGATGCCGTGCGGGCGCTGCCGGAAGAGGATTACCGGCGCGATGTGGGCCTGTTCTTCAAAAGCATCCACGGAACGCTCAACCACCTGCTGGCGGGCGAACACCATCTGTGGTTCGTGCGCTTTGCCGAAGGCATCTCGCCCATGGTGGCGCTGGACGCCGAGCTGGAGAGCGACCGCGCGCAACTGGATGTCCGCCTGCGCGAAGGCGCGGCCCGCTGGGCGCCGCTGATAGCCTCGTTCAAGCCGGACCGCTGGAACGGCACGCTCGACTACACCACCATGCGCGGCACGGCGGCATCGCTGCCGTTTGCCGCCACGCTGGCGCACGTGTTCAACCACGGCACGCACCACCGGGGCCAGATCACCGCCGCATTGACTGCGCTGGGCCAGCCTTGCCCCGAGCTGGACCTTGTCTACTTCCTGCAAAACCCGTCCACGCCATGAGTCAGAACCTTTCCATTACCCAGTCCGGCGCCGTGGCACGCATCACGCTTACGCAGCCCGAGGTGCGCAACGCTTTCAGCGATGAAGTCATCGCCGAGATCACCACCGCCTTCACAGACGTGGGCAGCCGCGCCGATGTGCGCGCCGTGGTGCTGGCCGCCGAAGGCCCTGCCTTTTGCGCAGGCGCCAATCTCAACTGGATGCGCCGCATGGCCGACTACACGCGCAACGAAAACATCGCCGACGCCGGCAAGCTGGCGGAGATGCTGCGCGTGATCTACGAGTGCCCCAAGCCCACCATCGCTCGCGTGCAGGGCGATGTGTACGCGGGTGGCATGGGCCTGGTGGCCGCGTGCGACATGGCGGTGGCGGTGGACACGGCGGGCTTTTGTCTCAGCGAAGTGAAGCTCGGCCTCATCCCCGCCACCATCAGCCCTTATGTGATCCGAGCCATGGGCGCCCGTGCTGCGCACCGTTACTTCCTCACGGCCGAGCGCTTTGGCTCGGCTGAGGCGCTGCGCATCGGCTTTGTGCACGAGGTCGTGACTGCCGATCAGCTCGATGCCAAGGTGGATGAGCTGCTCAAGGCCCTGACCAGCGCCAGCCCCAACGCCGTGCGTGCGTGCAAAAAGCTGGTGATGGACGTGGCCGAGCGCGAGATCAATGCGGGTTTGATTTCCGCCACGGTGCAGGGCATCGCCGAGATTCGCGCCAGCGACGAGGGCAAGGAAGGTGTGCAGTCGTTCCTGAACAAGCGCAAACCGGCCTGGTTGTCGGTGTGATGAAAAGCACCTAGAGAACACGCATGGACGCTCTCTGGCTACACATCGTTCAGTGGTTGCACACCGTGGGCTTGCACGTGGACGCGGGCACCGCCCGCGACGTCGCGAGCGGCATGGCCGAGGTGACACAAAAGCTTGACATGCCCAGCCTGCTGGCCCTGGCGGCGGCTTTGGGGTGGGCCAGCGGCTTTCGTCTGTATGCCGTGGTGTTTATCGTGGGTTTGATGGGTGCGGGTGGATGGCTGGCGCTGCCTGCCGGGCTGCAGGTGTTGCAAAGCCCGCTCGTGCTGGCGGTGGCGGGCAGCCTGATGCTGTTGGAGTTTTTTGCGGACAAGGTGCCCTGGATCGACAGCGCCTGGGACGCCGTGCACACCCTCATCCGCGTGCCGGGTGGGGCCCTGCTGGCTGCGGGCGTGTTCGGCGCCGACAACGCCACCATGGGCGTCATCGCGGGTTTGCTGGGGGGCTCACTGGCTGCAACATCGATGGCGACCAAGATGACCACGCGTGCTGCGGTCAACACGTCGCCCGAACCTTTTTCCAACTGGGGCCTGTCGTTCTTGGAGGACGGCTTGGTGGTGGCCGTGGTGTGGCTGGCCACGCAGCACCCGGTGGCGTTCGGCATCGCGCTGGTGGTGATGGTCGTCATTTCGGTGCTGCTGCTGGTGGTGCTGTTCAAGTTTCTGCGCGCCGTGGTGCGGCGCCTGTCTTCTTTCTTTTCTGGTTCTGCCAAGGTGGCTTAAACATGTTCAACAAAATCCTGATTGCCAATCGAGGCGAGATCGCCTGCCGTGTCGCCGCCACTGCCAAGCGCCTGGGGGTCAAGACCGTCGCTGTGTATTCCGACGCTGACGCCAACGCCAAACATGTCGCCGTATGCGACGAGGCGGTGCACATCGGCGGCAGCGCGCCCAAGGACAGCTACCTGCGCTGGGAGCGCATCATCGATGCGGCCAAAGCTACGGGGGCACAGGCCATTCACCCCGGCTACGGCTTTCTGTCTGAAAACGAAGACTTTGCCCAGGCCTGCGCGGCAGCCGGTCTGGTGTTCATCGGCCCGCCCGCGTCGGCCATCAAGGATATGGGCCTGAAGGCCGAGTCCAAGCAGCTGATGGAGAAGGCCGGCGTGCCCCTGGTGCCCGGCTACCACGGTGCCGACCAGGACCCGGCCCTGCTGCAGCGCGAGGCCGACCGCATTGGCTACCCCGTGCTCATCAAGGCCAGCGCGGGTGGCGGTGGCAAGGGCATGCGCGCGGTGGACAAGAGCGAAGATTTCGCCGCTGCGCTCGAATCGTGCAAGCGCGAGGCCATCAACAGCTTTGGTGACGATGCAGTGCTGGTCGAAAAGTACGTGCAGCGCCCCCGCCACATCGAGATCCAGGTGTTTGGTGACACGCACGGCAACTGCGTGTACCTGTTCGAGCGTGACTGCTCGGTGCAACGCCGCCACCAGAAGGTGCTGGAAGAAGCCCCGGCCCCAGGCATGACGCCCGAGCTGCGCGCACAGATGGGCGAAGCCGCCGTGGCCGCCGCCAAGGCCGTGAATTACGTGGGCGCAGGAACGGTGGAGTTCATCGTCGAGCAGCCGGGTGGCTACGAGCGACCCGACCAGATGAAGTTCTACTTCATGGAGATGAACACGCGCCTGCAGGTGGAGCACCCTGTGACCGAAGCCATCACCGGGCTGGACCTGGTGGAATGGCAATTGCGCGTGGCGTCCGGCGAGCCGCTGCCCCTGCAGCAGCAAGACCTGCGCATCACCGGTCATGCCATCGAGGCGCGCATTTGCGCCGAGAACCCCGATAACAACTTCCTGCCCGCCACTGGCGCGCTCAATGTGTATGCGCTGCCCGACTGCGTGACGTTTGAAAGAGGCGCGGTCCGCGTGGACTCTGGCGTGCGTCAGGGCGATGCGATCAGCCCGTTCTACGACTCCATGGTGGCCAAGCTCATCGTGCATGGCGACACGCGGGAGCAAGCGCTGGCGCGGCTGGATGAAGCCCTGGCGCAGACCCACATCGTGGGCCTGGCGACCAACGTGCAGTTTCTGCGCCGCGTGGCGCGCACTGAGGCGTTTGCCACCGCCCAGCTCGACACCGCGCTGATTCCACGCGAGCAGGCCGTGCTGTTCCACCAGGAGCCTGTCGGCCTGCCGCTGGCCGCTGCCGCGGCCGTGGCGCAAACGCTTCTGAAGGAGCGCGCCAGCGAGGGCGCGGACCCGTTCAGCCGCCGCGATGGTTTCCACACCCATGGTGTAGTGCAACGCCGGTTTGAGTTTGAGTTTGATGGCGAGCATGCCAAGGCATTGCTGACGTATGAGCGCGGTGGCAGTCTGCATCTGGCCGTGGGCGATGGCGAAACCGCCGTCGCTGGGCCGCTGGTGTTTGCTGCGCAGGCCGATGGCATCGAGCTGCAGTTTGCTGGCCAGCGCACCCGCGCAGCCGTGTATGCCCAAGGCGAGGTGGACCATGTATTCACCCCGCTGGGCGCCACGCAGATTACCGCCGTCGACCTGCTGGCCCATGCCGGAGAGGCTGCGGCTGAAGGTGGGCGCCTGACGGCTCCCATGCCCGGCAAGGTGGTGTCGTTTGCTGTGAAGGCGGGCGACGCGGTGACCAAGGGGCAGCCGCTGGCAGTGATGGAAGCCATGAAGATGGAGCACACGATTGCTGCGCCGGCCGATGGCGTAGTGCAGGAGCTTTTGTACGCGCCAGGCGATCAGGTGACGGAAGGCGCCGAGTTGCTCAAGCTCGTGGCTGCCGAAAAGGACCTGGCCTGATCGGGGCGCCTTGCAGGTGACAGCGCATGGCGTCCAATGCGGCTACGCTTGGGCGCCATGAAAATCACTTTTTGCTGTACCGATACCAAGGCTGAGCCTTGGCTCCAGGGGCTCACTGCCGCATTTCCAGGCGCTGAGATTTCCGTGTGGCAGCCCGGCGCGCCGCAGGCTGACTATGCGGTGGTCTGGGCTCCACCCCAGCAGTTCATGGACGAACAGCCGAGCCTCAAGGCGCTGTTCAATATTGGCGCGGGTGTGGATGGGTTGCTCAAACTGCGCCTGCCGCCCAGCGCTCTGGTGGTGCGGCTGGACGATGCAGGCATGGCCGTGCAGATGGCCGAATATGTGTGCCATGCGGTCATCCGCCACTTCCGCGAGCTGAACGGCTACGAGGCCGACATGGCTGCAGGGCGCTGGGGCTACCGCAAGCCGCGCATGCGCAGCGATTACCCCGTCGGCGTGATGGGGCTGGGCGTACTGGGCGAGCGTGTGTCCAGGGCACTGGCGCAGTTCGATTTTCCTGTCAACGGCTGGAGCCGCAGCCCCAAGGCCATCGACGGTGTGCGCGCGTTCACGGGCGCGGAGCAGTTCAACGACTTTCTGGCTGCCAGCCGTGTGCTTGTCAATCTGCTGCCGCTCACGCCCGATACCACGAACGTTATCAACCGCGACACACTCGCTCGGCTGCGCCCGGGTGCCTATGTGATCAACGTGGCGCGCGGCGCCCACCTGGTGGATGAAGACCTGCTGGCCGCCATTGACAGCGGCCATGTGGCGGGCGCCACACTGGATGTGTTCCGCACCGAGCCTCTGCCTGCAGGCCACGCGTTCTGGAACCACCCGCGCATCACCATCACGCCCCATACCTCGGCGCGCACGCTGCGCGATGAGAGCATTGCCCAGATCGCACGCAAGATGGCGGCTCTGGAGCAAGGGGAAGCCGTGGCGGGGGTTGTGAGCCCTGCACGCGGCTACTGAGCCTGCAGCATCCGCCGCGGGGCTCAATCCACCGTCACACCAGCGTCGCGCACCAGCTTGCCCAGGCGCTGCGAGTCGGCCTTGATCAGCGCGGCAAAGTCGGCAGCGCTGCCTGCCACCACGGGAGTGCCGATGGCCTCCCATTTGGCGCGGAATGCGGGCTCCGCAAAGATCGCATTGACCGTGGCGTTGAGCTTGTCGATGGTGGCCTGGGGCGTGCCCGCGCGCACGGCAATACCGTGCCAGCCCGTGATCTGGTAGCCCGCGATGCCGGCCTCTGCCATGGTGGGCACGTTGGGCAGTACCTTCGCACGCGCACTCGATGTGACAGCCAGCGGGACGAGCTTGCCTGCCTGAATGTGGGGCAGCGAGCTGCCAACGATGTCGAACATCACGTTCACCTGCCCGCCAATCAGGTCGTTGAGCGCAGGGCCTGCGCCCCGGTAAGGGATGTGTCCCATCTTCACGCCTGCCGTGGTGTTGAACAGTTCGCCCGCCAGGTGCTGTGGTGTGCCGTTGCCCGCAGACGCATAGCTGAGCACCGGCTTGCCCGCCTTGGCCATGGCCAGCAGCTCGGCCAGGGTCTTGATCCCCAGTGAGGGGTGCACTTCGAGTACCAGCGGGAATGCGGAAAGCTGGATCACCGGCGCGAGATCCGTCAGCGGGTTGAACGGCATGCTGGCATACAGCGACTGGTTCACCGCCATGGGGCCGCTGGCGGCCAGCAGCAGGGTGTGGCCATCGGCCGGTGCCTGCTTGGCCACTTCAGCGCTGCCGGTGTTTCCGCCGGCGCCACCCTTGTTGTCCACCACCACGGGAACGCCCAGACGGCTTTGCAATTCGGGCTGCAGCATGCGCGCCATCAGGTCGGTGGGGCCGCCAGGAGGATAGGGCACCACGAAACGGATGGTCTTGCTGGGAAACGCCGTGGCTGCCGCCTGCGCGGCGGCCTGCCCCGTGATGCCCAGGGCCAGCGGAAGTGCCAGAGCGGCTTGCAGGACTGCCCGGCGTGCCGTGCGGTACGAGGTCGAAGAATGGGAGTGGTGCATGTCTGTCTCCTGCGGGGATGGAAAGGGCCCGTCTGACGCGGGTTGGGGTCAATGGATATGGGGACGCACTCAGGGCGCGCCAAAGCGCTGCCGGATGTCGGCTGCCGTAGCCAGCGGGCGCCCCAGCGCCGCGGCGGCTTCCACGGCCTGACGCACGAGTGCGGTGTTGTCCGGGGCCACGCTGCCGTCTTTGCACAGCAAGTTGTTTTCGAAGCCCACGCGGGCATGTCCACCGAACAGCGTGGCAGCCGTGATGCAGGTGTTTTCTGCGGCGCCAAAGGCGCACACGGCCCAGGGTTCTGCGCCTTCATGGGCGGCGAGGAAGGGCAGCAGGTCGCGCGGGCTGGAGGTCTGCCCGGCGCTGTAGCGGCCCAGCACAAACAGCAGGAACCAAGGCGCATCGGGTACCACGCCACTGGCGCGCAGGGCCTGCCATCGGCGCAGGTCGAGTACGTCGTACAGGATGACCTGCACCATGGTGCGGCGCTGCGCCAATCCCGAAAAAAAGCGCTGCAGGCCTGCCTCGCCAATCTCAGGCTTGTCGACTTCGCGCAGACCGATGGACACAGCCTCGGGCTGCAGGGCTTCGACCATGGCAACCTGCGCGGGCGCCAGGTAAACGCCTGCGGCCTCGCTGGTGATCTGGATGACCATGGCATCACCGACGGCCTGACGCACTACGCGCTGGGCCTCGCGGTAGCCTTCTACGTCCAGGCTATGGCGGCCCTGTGCATCACGGATGTGCATGTGCAGCATGGCGGCGCCCGCATCCAGACAGGCTTTGGCGGTGGTTGCCAATGTGGCGGGCGTGATGGGTACGGCGGGGTGATCCGAGGGCTGCTTGTACGCGCCGTTGGGGGCCACGGTCACGATCAGCGGGTCGAGCCACTGGCTGGGGCGGACGGGCGATGCACTCATGCGCGGGCTCCGGCGGTGGGTGAGGTTTCTGTTGATGAGGCATGGCCGGGGGGCTCGATCGTGGGCAACTCGCTGGCCAAAAGGGCCAGGCCTTGACGCAGCAGCGTGTCGTAGCGCGCGCGCTCGGCTTGCTTTCGGTCTTCGGGCCAGTCAAAAAAGCCCTTGCCTGTCTTCATGCCCAGGGTGCCCTGGGCCACCTTGTCGCGCAGGGCCTGTGCCGGCACGCCGGTGTTGGACAGCGTGGGGTACATGGTGGCCGCAGCTGCGGTGTGCACCTCGATGCCCGCATGGTCGCGTTGCAGGACGGGCCCAGCCGCCAGAAAGCGAAAGCCGAAGCCAAAGCGCACGGCCGCGTCCACGTCCTCCGGCGAGGCAATGCCTTCGTCGATGAGCGCAAACGCCTCGCGCGAGAGCGCATGCTGCATGCGGTTGGCCAGAAAGCCCGGCTTGTCCTTCTTGACCAGCACCGGCACGCTGCCGCAGCCGCGCATAAAGGCATGCAGCCAGGTGCCCAGCGCCGGGTCGCTGCGCTCGCCCAGCACTACCTCCACCAGCGGCACCAGGTGGGCGGGCATGAAGAAGTGCAGGCCCAGCATGCGCTGTGCCGTGGCCAGCCCCTGGGCAATCGCGCTGATGGGAAAGCCCGAGCTGTTGCTGGCCAGCACGGCGTTGGGGGGCGCCATGGTTTCCAGCTCGGCAAACAACTTTTTTTTGGCAGCCAGTTGCTCGGTGATGCATTCCACCACCAGCACCACGCCGCTCCAGTCCACATCCTGCAGGCTGGCGCACACCTGCACCGGGCCGGCGTGGGTGGCCTGGCCGGCAGCGGCCAGCTCCTGCGCAATGTGGGGCAGCAAGTGGTCGCGTCGTGCGGCGTGGGGGTCCACCACCGTGACCTGCGCGCCGCCCCGGGCCAGGACCACGGCTACATCGGCCCCCATGGTGCCTCCGCCCACCACCACGGTGCGTGCATTGCGAGGCGAACTTGTTTCCATCGTGTCTCCTGTTTCTTGGGTCGCTTACTTGTCTGCAGTGCAGTCTAGGTATCCAGCATTGCGCGGTCCAGACGTCTTTTTCGATAGACTGATCGGCCATGAAGATCAATTGGTCCGCCCGCGAGGTGGATGTGTTCCTCTCCCTGGCCGAAACGCTGAGCTTTCGGCGCACGGCCCTGCAGATGCACCTGTCGCAGTCGGCGGTGTCGGGCACGGTGGCGCGGCTGGAAGAGATGCTGGACGTGCGCCTGTTCGAGCGCACCACGCGCACAGTGCAGCTCACGCTGGCGGGCGAGGTGTTTGCCGAGCAGGCACGGTTTCTGCGCCACCAGATGGACGAGACCGTACGCCGCGTGCAGGAGGTGGCGCAGCTGCAGGTGGGCCGCATTGCGCTGGCGGCGCTGCCGTCGTTGGCCGCCGGGGCCGTGCCGCGCGCGTTTGCCCGGTTTGCTGCGCAGCATCCGGGCGTGCAGCTGGAGCTGTTTGACAGCCTGGCCGGCCCGGCGTTTGACATGGTGCGCGCCGGGCGCGTGGACTTTGCCCTCACCGCTGCCAACCCCGCCTATGCCGACCTGGACTACACCCCGCTGGTGTCCGACCGGTTTGTGCTGCTGATGCCGCGCACGCACGCCCTGACCCGGGGGCGCGGTGCCGTGGCCTGGGCTGATGTGGCTGAGCTGCCCCACATCTCCATGCCCGCAGGCACCAGCGTGCGGCAGTACGCGCAAGAGGCTTTGCTGACGCACCGTATCCGCTTTGAACCCCGCTACGAGGTGGAGCACCTGGCCACCATTGCGGCCATGGTGGCGGCGGGGCTGGGCGTGAGCGCGCTGCCCGAGCTGGCCGCCCAGGTGGTGCGCAGGCCCGGGGTGGTCACGCGAGCGCTCAAGGCGCCCGTGCTGCACCGGCCCATCGGGCTGATCACGCTGCGCGGACGGCCCCTGTCGCTGGCGGCACAGGCCATGGTGGCGCTGCTTCGGCAAGAGGTGGAAGGTGATGGCACCCGTACGGGCTGATGGCGCGTCCGGCGAATGGTCTGGCACGATATGGGGTGGCCCTGTGGAGGCGCAGGCGAGACAATGGCGGATTCCTTGATCCACCCTTGGTAGCCCCATGAGCATTCCCTCCCGCGTCCGCCTCATCGACGTTGGCCCCCGTGACGGCCTGCAGAACGAAAAAACTCCGGTGCCCGCCGCCGTCAAGATCGAGCTGGTGCACCGCCTGCAGCAGGCGGGCCTGAAAGAGATCGAAGTCACCAGCTACGTCAGTCCCAAGTGGGTGCCGCAGATGGCCGACAACCATGAGGTGATGGCCGGTATCACCCGCCAGAGCGGCGTCGCGTATTCGGTGCTCACGCCCAACCTCAAGGGCTTTGAGGCTGCCGTGCTGGACAAACCCGACGAGATCGTTGTCTTCGGCTCGGCCAGCGAGGCCTTCAGCCAGCGCAACATCAACTGCAGCATTGCCGAGAGCATCGAGCGTTTTGCCCCCGTGGTGGAGGCCGCACGGGCCGCTGGCATCCGTGTGCGCGGCGCCATGAGCTGCACCGTGGGCTGCCCGTACGAAGGCGACATTGCCCCTGAGCGTGTGGCGTACCTGGCGGGCCTGCTCAAGGGCATTGGCGTGCAGCGTGTGGACGTGGCCGACACCATCGGCGTGGGCACGCCGCGCAAGGTGCAGAAGGCGCTGGAGGCCACGTTGCAGCACTTTGGCATCGACGAGGTGTCGGGCCACTTTCATGACACCTACGGGCAGGCGCTGTCCAACACGCTGGCCGCGCTGGAGCTGGGCGTGTGGAACTTCCAGTCGTCCGTGGCCGGGCTGGGCGGCTGTCCCTATGCCAAGGGCGCCACCGGCAACGTGGCCACCGAAGATGTGGTGTACATGCTGCAGGGCATGGGCATCGAGACGGGCATCGACCTCGACAAGCTCATCGACGCGGGTGCCTACATTAGCGACTTTCTGGGCCGCAAGCCCAACTCCCGCGCTGCCAACGCGCTATTGACCAAACGTGCGGGGTAAGGATGAAGCACCCCCTGAGACGCTGCGCGTCTTCACCCCTCTCTCGCTGCGCGGGAGGGGGACGCACCCGGTGGCCTGGCGAAGCCAGTTCCACGGGTGCACTGGCTGGGGTCGCGCCTGTGCGATCAAAATAGCCCCGACGATTGTGATTTCGGAGTAAGAAACGATGTGTGGAGCTGAACTGAAAAATCTGCCTGAAGGTGTGCAGCGCGTGGCTGCAGCGCTGGAATCCCTGGGCCACCCCCACCGGCCGCAGATGCTGGACGACGCAGCGCGCACCGCGCAGCAGGCGGCCGATGCGCTGGGCATTGCCGTGGGGCAGATTGCCAAGAGCATCATCTTTCGCCGCAAGAGCGACGATGTAGCCGTGCTGGTGGTCACCTCGGGCGACCGGCGGGTGGACGAGAAAAAGGTGGAGGCCCACGTGGGCGGCAAGATCGGCCGCGCCGATGCCGACTTCGTGAAAAGCCGCACGGGCTTTTCCATCGGCGGCGTGTCGCCCGTGGCGCACGCCACCCCGCCCGTCACGCTGATCGACCAGGACCTGCTGCGCTTTGAGGTGGTGTGGGCGGCGGCGGGGCATCCGCATGGTGTGTTTGCGCTGCACCCCAGCGATCTTCAGCGGCTGACGGGTGCACCCGTGGTGGATGTGGTGCAGGTGGTTGCACCTGAGTCTGCGGCATGAATGCTATTGAATTGCTAGCTGTTCGCGCTTTACAGATAAGCGCTGGTGGCCATTTTGATGCTGAAAACACCGAGGCCGTGCCCTCGCCCTGCATCTCGGTCTGCCGTATGTCGCCCGACCGCAGCCACTGCGAGGGCTGCTTTCGCTCCCTCGACGAGATCCGCATCTGGTCGCGTGCCGACTCGCACCTGCGGCGGGGCATCTGGCGGCAGCTGCTGGACCGGGCGGGCATTGCCGTGCCGGTGCAGCCAGAAAGCGCAGAAAGCTGAGCCATGAAACACATCACGTTCTACCTCGACTTCATTTCGCCCTACGCCTGGCTGGCCTTTGAGCGCCTGCCCGAGGCGCTGGTAGACCTGAGCTACAGCGTCGAATACCGCCCGGTGCTGCTGGGCGCGTTGCTGCAGCAGCACGCCAACCCGGGGCCCGCGGGCATTGCGCCCAAGCGCGCCTGGACCTACCGCCACGTGACCTGGCTGGGCTACGCGCAGGGCACGCCGCTGCAGATGCCAGCACGCCACCCGTTCAACCCGCTGCCCTTGCTGCGCCAGGCGCTGGCCTGCTGCGACGACGGTTGCATCAACCGCTATGTGGCGGGTACCGTGCTGCGCCATGTGTGGCAGGGCGGGCACGACGCGCTGGATGCCGAGCGCCTGGCCACGCTGGCGGCCGATCTGGCCGAACAAATCCGCCCGGGGCAGGACATGCACAGCGAAGGCCCCAAGGCGCTGCTGCGCGCCAACACCGAGGCCGCGCAGGCGGTGGGTGTGTTTGGCGTGCCTGCGTTTGGGGTGGACGGAAAGGTCTTCTGGGGGCTGGATGGCCTGCCCATGCTGCGCGCCTACCTAGAGGGCGATGCGTGGTTTGCGGGCGATGGCTGGGACAGTGCACCCCGGGTGCCTTCGGGCCTGGCACCCAAAGCGGGCTGAGTGATATGCCGCGTGGCCGCAAAGGCCGCTGCGGCTGCGGTGGTTGACCTCGTCGCGCACCTTTTTTGTGTGGCGTGGACGCTTCGGGGCAGGGCGGCTGTCAGAACGGGGTCAGTGAGCGCTTCAAGAATGGGCGAATTGCGATGGTGCTGGTCGGCTTTTTCTCCGGCCCTCGCGCAGCTACAACAACAAGCAGCCCTTCGGGAGACAAAAACCATGGCCGACGCCGCCGCCGACCGCGCCATGACGCGGGAGGAAAGAAAAGTCGTCTTCGCGTCGTCGCTCGGCACGGTATTCGAGTGGTACGACTTTTATCTCTATGGATCGCTGGCGGCCATCATTGCGCGCCAGTTCTTCAGTCCGCTGGATGCGGGCTCTGCGTTCATCTTTGCCCTGCTGGCGTTTGCTGCGGGCTTCATCGTGCGGCCTTTCGGGGCGCTGGTGTTCGGGCGGCTGGGCGACATGATCGGGCGCAAATACACCTTTCTGGTCACCATCCTCATCATGGGACTGTCCACATTTATCGTGGGCATTCTTCCGACCTACGGCAGCATTGGCGTGGCCGCTCCGGTCATCCTGATCGGCCTGCGGCTGCTGCAGGGCCTGGCCATGGGGGGCGAATACGGAGGCGCTGCGATCTACGTGGCTGAGCATGCACCGCACGGGCGGCGCGGCGCCTACACGGCGTGGATTCAGACCACAGCCACGCTGGGCCTTCTCATGTCGCTGCTGGTCATCCTGGGCACGCGCACCGTCGTGGGCGAGGGCGCGTTTGCAGACTGGGGCTGGCGCATTCCGTTTCTGGTGTCCATCGTGTTGCTGGGGGTGTCGGTGTGGATCCGGCTGTCGCTGGATGAATCGCCGGCATTTGCACGCATGAAGGCCCAGGGGCGCACGTCGCAGGCCCCTGTCTCTGAGTCGTTTGGCCGCTGGAAGAACCTGCGTGTGGTGCTGCTGGCCCTGGTGGGGTTGACGGCCGGGCAGGCCGTGGTGTGGTACACGGGCCAGTTCTATGCGCTGTTCTTTTTGACGGAGCAGCTCAAGGTAGACGCCACCACGGCGCAGCTCATGGTGGCTGCGGCCTTGCTCATTGGCATGCCATTCTTCATCGTGTTTGGCACGTTGTCAGACCGGGTGGGGCGCAAGCCCATCATCATGCTGGGCTGCGCGCTGGCGGCAGCCACGTATTTCCCGGCGTTCCAGGCGTTGTCCTGGGCTGCGAACCCGGCCCTGGCCGATGCGCAGGCGCGCAATCGTGTGGTGGTGGTGGTAGACCCGGGCGATTGTTCGTTCCAGTTCAACCCGACGGGCGCGTCGCGTTTCACCAGCCCGTGCGACATGGCCAAGCAGATTCTGGCGGCCCATTCGGTGAACTACAGCACAGACCCCAGCGGGCAGGCCGGCCAGGCGCTGATCCGTGTTGGCGGCACCGAGGTTGCCAGCCCTTCTACCCTGGGAGTGTCGGCTGAGGAGGCCCGCCGCAACGTGGCCGCTTTCCGTCGGGCCGTCGATCATGCGCTGGCGGACAACGGCTATCCCACGCAGGCGGACCCGGCGCGGATCAACACTGTGCTGGTGGTGGCCATCGTTAGCTACCTGATGGTGCTGGTGACCATGGTTTACGGCCCCATCGCTGCGATGCTGGTAGAGATGTTTCCCACCCGCATTCGCTACACCTCGATGAGCCTGCCGTATCACATCGGAAACGGATGGTTTGGTGGCCTGCTGCCGCCCATGTCGTTCGCCATCGTGGCGCAGACCGGCAATGTCTACAGCGGGCTGTGGTACCCGGTCGTGATTGCCGCGCTCACAGCGGTGGTGGGCACCTTGCTGCTGCGCGAAACCAAGGACGTGAACATCTACGCGCGTGATTAGCGTGATGGGCAATGGATGGGTGGGGTAGGGTCATGTCCCGCAGCCCCCCGAGATTGACTGACATCAAAGCCGGTAACAACCCTGCCCCTGGGCGCGCGGCAGGACTGCAACAATGGACGCCGTTGTAGCTTGCGATGGCAGTCCATGAAATCGTCACCTGATTCCTTTTTCCGCCTGCAAGCCCTGCTTGCCAGCCATCGTGTGTGGGGGCAACTGGAGGCGCCCGCGCAGCAGGCCTTGGTCTCGCAATGGCTGCTGGAGCCCATGGAGCAGGGCAATCTGCTGCTGGCGCAGGGGCGGTTGCACAGTCGGCTGGGGCTTGTAGTTGTGGGCGGGGTGGACCTGGCCGACCCGGATCTGGACATCGTCGTGCACCTGCACCCCGGTGACATGTTCGGCTTTGGCGCGACGCCCTCGCAGCACCTCAATACCTTGCAGGCGAAGGTGGCGACCCCTGGCCTGGTGGCGTGGCTGGAGATCTCGGCCGTCCTGGCGCTGTGCCGAGACCACGGGGCGCTGGCGTACTATTTTCCATCGCTGCCCCCCTCTGCACCGCTGGCCAATGCAGACCGGGGCTCGCAGGGCGAGCTGGCACTGCTCAACACCCCGGTGCGTGCCCTGGTCAAGCGTGAACCGATTACATTGCCGCCGCACACCAGTATCCGCGCCGGGGCCGAGCAAATGCGTGAACTGCGCGTGTCCTCGGTTTTGCTGGTGGAGCAAGGGCATCTGTTCGGGTTGGTGACCGACCGGGACCTGCGCAACCGGGTGGTGGCGCAAGGCCTGGATATTGGTCGCCCGATGTCCGACATCGCCACCCTGGCCCCCATGACCCTGCAGGCGCAAAGCCCTGCATTTGAGGCGCTGCTGCTGATGGCCCGCCACAATATTCACCATGTTCCGGTGTTGGACGGCCACCAGATTGTCGGCATGATCACCGCCACCGATCTGACCGAGCAGCACAGCACCTCGGCCGTGTACCTGGCGGGCGACGTGTACAAGCAGACAGGGCTGGAAGGGCTGGTTCGCGTCAGCGCCAAGGTCAAGCTACTGCAGCAGCATCTGGCTGCGGCCGATGCCAGCGCCTACAGCACCGGCCACATCGTCACCACCATCACCGACGCGCTGACCACCCGGCTGATTCAACTGGCCGAGGCACAGCTGGGCCCGCCCCCGGTGGACTACGTCTGGGTGGCCGCAGGCTCCCAGGCGCGCAGCGAGCAGACCGCCAAGTCAGACCAGGACAACTGCTTGGTGCTGGATGACCGCTACGACGAGGTGCGGCACGGCGAATACTTTCGCGCGTTCTCGCGCTTTGTATGCGACGGGCTGGCTGAGTGCGGCTACATCCACTGCCCCGGCGAGATGATGGCCATGACCGACAAATGGCGCCAGCCGCGTCAGCGTTGGGCGCAATACTTTCAGCAATGGGTGGACAAGCCCGAGCCCATGGCGCTGATGCTGACCTGCGTGTTCTTCGATCTGCGTGCCATCCACGGCAAGGTCGAGCTGCTGGAAACCTTGCGCACCGAGGTGCTGCAGCGCACCCGTGGTAACAGCCTCTTTCTGGCGCACATGGTGGGCAACGCCCTCAAGCACAGGCCACCCCTGGGCCTGTTTGGCACCATCGCCCGCATCCGTGGCGGTGATAACGCGGGCACCATCGACCTCAAACACAGCGGCATCGTGCCCATCGTGGACCTGGCGCGGGTGTATGCGCTGGCGGGAGGGACCGCCGCCGTCAACACCCACGACCGGCTGGAGGTGGCGTCGATGGCCGGCGAGGTCAGTGCCCAAAGCGCCCGCGATCTGCGTGACGCGTTGGAGTTTTTGTCCAAGCTGCGCATCGCCCACCAGGCCCGCCAGATGGCGCAGGGCCAGGCGCCGGACAATTTTCTGGCGCTGGAGGAGCTGTCCAACTTCGAACGCAGCCACCTCAAGGAAGCGTTTTCAGTGGTGCAGACGCTGCAGGGCGTGCTGGGGCAGCGGTACCAGACGGGGCGTTACTGAGACAAGCACCACGCGGCGCGCAACCTCCTGGCCTTCGCGCCACCAACATCCGTTCGGGCTGAGCTGTCGAAGCCGGGGCGTGCTGGTTTGAGAGGCATGCTGGGGTTGAGGGCGGAGGCCGGGAGTCGCCCGGCGTGCGAGTAACTTTCTTTTGGGTCGCCAAAAGAAAGTCACCAAAGAAAAGGCGACCCCCAGTCTGCGACCCCTGCGCTGCGCTACGGGGTAAACCTGCGTCGGGGCGGTTGCGGGGTGCGCCGTGGAACTCGCTGCGCTGCTTCGCAGCTCCGCTCGAACAACCGCGGCGAGTCAGAGCACGAGGCATGGGCGCTCCGACGCCCATGCTCACCCCGCAACCGCCCCGCCGCAGGCGCAGCCAGCAGGGGGGGGAGCCAAACATCCGAACATCCACACGGGCCATTGCTGCGCTCGGCCCCGAACGCGCGGGCGCAAGCGCCATGCGCCGCGCAGCCTGGGCCGAGCGCAGCAATGGCCCGTGTGGATGTCCGGCTCCCTCGGGTTCCCTTCAGGATGCGCCGAGGAGCGCAGGTTTTGGCGGATCAGGGCTCGCGTCTGTTTGAGTGACGCGAAGCGGCGCGAGTTTAGCGAGACCCCGCCAAAACCGAGCACCGCAGGTTGCCCGCAGCGAAGCGAAGGGACGCAGCGTGTAGGGTCGCCTTCTCTTTGGTGACTTTCTCTTGGCGACGCAAGAGAAAGTTACTGCGCCGCCGGGCGCACACCCCGGCCTCCGCCCTGAAACCAGGCATGCGGCAAATCCAGCGCTCAAGCCCTGGCTTCGACAGGCTCAGCCCGAACGGGTGGATGGTCTTGAAGCTATGAAAACAATAGCGATAAGCGCTCTACCAATAAGCGCCAGAGGCCAAAAACACCAAAACTGGGCTGCCACATCCTGAACCCCAGCCCCAACGCCCCACCTCAATACTTCAACCGCGCGTAGTACGTCTTCTGCGCCGCCTCGCGCGCCTGCCGCAGCGTATGAATCCCCTGCTCCTGCAGCAGCGGAATCAACCGCAGCCAGATCTCCGCGGTGACCAGTGCATCCCCCAGTGCCGTGTGCCGTCCCAGAATCGTGATGTTGAACCGTTCGGCAATGGCTTCGAGGCGGTGCGACTCCTGGTGCGGGTGCACCACGGCGGACAGCAGCAAGGTGTCCAGCACCGGCTGGTGAAACGCGATGCCCGTGGTGGCCTCCTGCAACTGCAAAAAGCGCATGTCAAACGCCGCGTTGTGGGCCACCAGCACGGTGTCCTGGGCATACGCATGGAACACGGGCAGCACCTGTGCAATGCGCGGCTTGCCCGCGACCATGTCCTGCGAAATGCCGTGGATGGGAATGGAGGCTTCGGGAATGTGCCGCCCGGGGTCCACCAGCTGCTCGAAAGTCTCTTGCCGCAGCAGCTTGCCATTCACGATGCGCGCTGCTCCCAGCTGAATGATGGCGTCGCCGCCCGCAGGGTTCAAACCTGTGGTCTCGGTATCGAACACGGTGTAGGCCAGCTCAGACAGCGGGCGGTCGTCCAGCGCGCTGCCCTGCTCGTCCATCTGGAACAGGTCAAAGTCGTAGTACTCGGGGCGGCTGTAGCTGCTTTCGTCGCCCAGAGCCGATTCGACCGGGCCTTGCACGCTGGCCAGCGGCAGCAGAAACCGAAAGAATGCCTGGTGGCGCACGCGGTCGCGCTCAAACCACATTTCACCGCCGTGGCGCTCGATCACGTCGCGTACCGTGAGCGGCGTGCGCTCGGTGCCAAAACGCATGGCATCCATCTCCCAGCTCATCACGGTCTCGTTGCTCATGGCCTGGCCGCTCCACACCAGGTCGAGCTGGGCATGGGCACCCACGGGCTGCAGGCGCAACTGCAGAAAGCGCACCTCGAATTCGTCCACCAGCCGGTGGGCCAGATAGGTGAGCGCCTGCAGCAGGGTGTAGCTGTCTACCTTTAGCCACAAGCTGGCATCCACGTCGTCCAATGTCACGGTGCGCTGGCAGTGGGCGGTGATCTGCCGCTGCGCGGCATTGGCCAGGTCGGCACCCAGCATCTCTTCCAGTGGCCAGCGGGTTTTAAGCCGCTGGGTGGCGCGCTGGGCCAGGTCGTTGACGCGTTGGCCCATGGTGCCGACCTCGTCGCGCACCACGGCCAGAAAGCGTTCGCGCATGGCGGGCTCCAGGTCGGCGTAACCCAGCATGTCTACGGCCGCCTGGATGTTGGCGAGCGAGGACCGGCTGCCTTCGGTCAGGCCGTGCAGCAACTGGTCGCGCTCGGATTCCTCCTGCACGCTCTGGGTCACGTTCTCCAGCATCAGCACAAAGCCACTGAGGGCGGCGGTCGACGGAGTGTCTGCTGGATGATCCTGCGCCGCGCGCACGGGTGCCACCTGCACGCGCAGCAGCTGCCCGCCCTGAGCGGTGGTTACGAACTGGGCCGAGGGGCTGGGGGCGCCGCGCGCCATGGCCTGGTGAATGCGTTCCAGTGCGTGGGACAGCACCTGGCGGTCAAACACGGCATACACCGAGCGGCCTATACCCATCAGCTCGGCGCCAGCGGCCGCGGCCGTCCCCTGCGACAGGGTGCGAAACTGTTGGCGTGCGCGCTGGTTGTACAGCAGGATGCGCCCGTCCCGGTTGCACACCACCACGCTCTGGTTGAGCTCGGCCATCAGTGCAGCGAGCCGGTTCTTTTCTTGCTGCACGCTGTGGCTGGCCTGGGCGACCTGTGCGTCCATGTCGGCCCGCAAACCGTCGCGCTGCGCTGCCAGCTCATTCACGGCGGTCGCCAGTGCCTGCATTTCAGCCGTACCGCGGGGCTTGAGTTGCTGCGGTGTGGTGGCGGCCAGCACCACGCGCGTTTCTTCCAGCAAGCGGGCCGGGGCGCCCACATAGCGGCGGTACAGCACCTGCAGCGCACCGCCCACCACCGCCAGGCCCGCCAGCCAGCCGAGCACCACCAATGCCGCACGGGGCGCCAACACCTCGCCCACTGCAGCCCGCTCGGCGGGCTGCAGTGTGGACCACACCACGACGCCCATCAGCAGCAACCACGCGGCCATCACCAAGCCCGCCACACCGACCGCGAGCAGCAGCCTGGGGTCGATCTTCTTCATGCGGATCCTTCGGTGGGCCGGCCCAGCAATTCGGCAACCTTCTGCACCAGTTCACGCGTGGAGAACGGTTTGGTCATGTAGGCATTTGCGCCCAGCGCCAAGCCCTTGGCCACATCGGTTTCGCGGCCCTTGGCCGTGAGCATGAGGATCTTGGTGGCCTGCAATGCGGCATCGGCGCGCACCGCCTGGCACACCTCAAAGCCGGACTTGTGGGGCATCATCACGTCGAGCAGCACCAAGTCGGGCCGCTCCGTCGCGATGCTGCTCAACGCCTCGTTGCCATCGCGCGCAACGACCACCGTGTAGCCCTCGCGCTGCAGCAGGTATTCGAGCGAAATAACGATGTTGGGCTCGTCGTCAGCGATCAGTATCTTGGCGGTCATGGTGGGGTGGTTTCTTTGGCAATGGGGGGTTGCAGCGGCAGCCAAAAGCTGAAACATGCGCCCGGGGCCGGTGGTAATAGCTGGGGCGGCCCTTGCGTCGGCGTCGGCGTTGGCGCTGGCGTGGGCGGTGGCTCCAGCCACAGGCGCCCGCCGAAATGTTCGACGATCTGGCGGCTGATGGGCAAACCCAGGCCGGTGCCCTGCGGGCGGCGAGCCGCGTCACCGCCCTGATGAAAGCGGTCAAACACCAGCAGGGCCTGGGCGGGGTCGATCCCCGGCCCGTTGTCTTGCACTGACACGGTGACGCCCTGCGCATCCGCCTGTACGCTCACCACTACCTCGCCACCGGGTTGGGGCACGAATTTGGCCGCGTTCGACAGCAGGTTGAGCAGCACCTGCATAAGCCGGTCCGGGTCGGCCTGCAGCGTGGGCACCTGCGCCGGCAAGTGCACATGCACCTGCGCTGCACGCTCACGAAACACCTCGGCTGTGGTCGCCACGGCCTGGGTGACCAGCGCGCGCAGATCCACAGCCGCCACGTGCCAGTCCGCATGGCCTGCCTCGATCTTGGCCATGTCCAGCACCTGGTTGACCAGCCGCGTCAGGCGCTCGGTTTCGGCCACGATGATGCCGATGAACTGCTGGCGCTGGGCTGCGGGCATGCCTTCGTCGGCCTGCATCAGCTCGGCCAGCGCGCGGATGGAGGTGAGCGGCGTGCGCAGCTCGTGCGTAACAGACGACATGAAGTCGTCCTTGAGGCGGTCGAGGCTCTGCAGCTGGTTGTTGGCCTCGCGCAGCTCGGCGGTGGCTTGCTCCAGCGAGCGCGATTTTTCCTCCAGCGCGCGCGAATACGCGCGGATCTGCGAGGTCTCATCGAGGATGCGCAACACGTCGTCAGGGGTGAGCGTTTCTTCCTCGGCTACCGAGGCCACCAGCACGCGGGCCGATGCGCTGCCCACCGCACCGGCGAGCTGGGTCTCTACGAACTGCACAAAACGTGCATCGGGCCGAATGGCGTCGGCGTGCCGCACGCCCACCTGCCGGGCGTAGTCGGCAAACAGCGCCTGCGCCTTGGCGGCACCCAGGAAACGCTCGCACAACTGCAGCAGGTCGGGCGTGCGGGCCTGCCCGCGCCAGAACACAGGGCTGGAGATGGTTGTGCGTTCGAACACATCCACAAACAACAGAGCCTGGCTAGCCTCATGCCCCGATGGCGCGCGCCATAGCGAGACGCCAACGTAGGCGACCAGGTTGGCGAGCAGGCTCCAGAACAGCGAGTGGGTGAGGCCGTCAAAACCACTGAGCCCCAGCAACTGCTCGGGCCTCAGCCATCCCACGCCCCACGGCCCGTGGGCCACAAAGCCCGCGTCCAGCCAGCCTGACTTGGCAATGGAGGGCAGCATGAGCGTGTACGCCCACATGGCGAAGCCCACCAACAGACCCGCCAGCGCGCCCCGTCGGGTGCCGCCCTTCCAGTACATGCCGCCCAGCATCACAGGGGCAAACTGGGCCACGGCCGCAAAGCTGATGAGCCCGATGCTGACCAGCGCGTACGCCTCACCCGCGAGGTGGAAGTACACATAGCCCAGTACCAGAACGCCCAGTATGGCCGCGCGCCGAATTCCCAGCAGCAGGCGCGACAAATCCTGCCCGGCACCGCTGCGCAGGTGCCGCCAGCGCAGCAGCAGGGGTAGCACCAATTCATTGCTGACCATGGTGGACACCGCAATAGTCTCCACAATTACCATGCCCGTGGCGGCCGATAGCCCACCAATGAATACAAACAGCGCCAGCGCATTTTGGTCTGCGGCCAGGGGCAGCGACAGCACAAAGCTCTCGGCGTTCATGGCGGCGCCGCTGCCAAAGTACAGCAGACCTCCCAGCGCAATCGGCAACACCAGCAGGTTGATAAGCAGCAGGTACAGTGGAAACACCCACACCGCGCGGCGCAGGTGCGACTCGCGCACGTTTTCCACCACCATCACCTGGAACTGCCGGGGCAGAAAAACGACCGACAGCATGGACAGCAGGGTGAGCGCAAACCACTGCGCCCAGGCAAACTGCCCGCCTTGCTCCAGCCGCAGCAGTTGCCGCAGCGCAGGCACGGCCTGCGCCCGCGCAAACAAATCGCCCAGTCCATCAAACAGGTTGTAGACCACGAACAAACCGACCGACAGGAACGCCACCAGCTTGACCACGGACTCGAACGCAATGGCGGCCACCATGCCTTCGTGCCGTTCGGTGGTGTCCAGGTGCCGGGCGCCGAACACCATGGTGAACCCGGCCAGTACCAAGGCCACATAAAACGCGCTGTCCTGGCTCCAGTGCACCGATGCCTGAGCCACATCGCCAGCCTGGGTGGTCAGCAGCGCGTAGCCTGCGGACACCGCCTTGAGCTGCAGTGCGATGTACGGAACGATTCCCACCACCGCAATCAGCGTTACCAGCCCCGCCAGCAGCGGGCTTTTGCCATAGCGGCTGGCGATGAAATCGGCAATCGACGTGATGCGATAGGCCTTGGCGATGCGGATCATCTTGCGCACCACCAGCCAGCCCAGCACCATGGCCAGCGTGGGGCCCAGGTAGATGGGCAGAAACCATACCCCGCCTGTTGCCGCACGCCCCACGCTGCCAAAGTAGGTCCAGGCCGTGCAGTACACCGCCATCGACAGCGCATAGACCCATGGGTTTGCAATGACCGAGCGGCCTTGCCGCCCGCGCCAGTCGGCCCAGTAGGCCACGGCAAAAAGAATCAGCAGGTAACCCAGCGAGGCAGCAATGACCAGTGCAGGCGACAGCATGGTTCAGGCCTGCGGGGGGCGCGCAGGCGATTGCGCAGAAGGCGAAAGAGGCGCCGGATCCGAAGGTGGGGCAGAAGGTGGCGCCTCGTCATCGCGCACAGACGGCCGGTCCACCAGCCAGGCCAGCGCAACAATCAGCGCCACCCACAGCAGAAACAGAGACGCCGGAAACACAGGAATGCCCCACACCGTGGCATCCCGGTCCCACAGCCCCAGCAGCGGAAAATTGAACAGCACCCAGCCGCCGGCAAACAGCGCAACCAAGCGTTGGGAGCCGAGTCCTTTGTGCACAGCGGTCTCCAGGCGAGAGGTCTCAACGCCCCCCTACATCGCATTGTGCGCCCGGCACTTACCTCGGTCTTACTTGCCGAGCGGCGCAGTCAGGCTTTGGGTTCTGCTTTTGGCTCCGTCTTGGGCTTGGGGATGCTGCCGTGGGCCTGGCGCGAGAGCGCAAAACTCAGAAAAAACTTGCACCAGATCGTGCTGCCCGCAATGGCCGTCCAGGTGTTGTAGTCCAGCTGGCCGAGGGCCACGCTAAAGATCACAACGGTGACCACCGTCCCGGAGATCAGGTTGATGATCATCTCGAACGGCGCGTATTTTTCGGGGTTGGGCGGCGGCAGGCCGCGTTTGAGCGCTACTTCAGAGAAGTCGCGCTTGACCACGATGCGCCATGCGCGGCGAAACCAGAAAAACGCCATCGGGAACAGCGCCAGAAACAGAATCCACGTCAAAGCGACGCTGACATCGAAAACCATGCAAGGCTCCCATCGTTGACGGTGACGCTTATCGCGGCACCGACCAGAATATTCCGTAAAAAAGCCCTGCCAGCGCAGCCAGCAGGGCCTCCATTGTCACTGGGCTTCGCCGCAGCGAACAGTGCGGTTTACACGGTGGCGGGCTTGTTGTGCCCCGCCACCGCACCACTCAGTGAGCGCCAGTCACAGCCTTGGAGCCGCGTGGAACGCGCACTGCCTCGACCATGGCCTGGATGTGTGCTGGTGGTTCTTTGGTGAACTTGTCCACCAGGAACGCCACACCGAAGTTCACCATAGCACCCACTGCACCAATGGCTTCAGGAGTGATACCAAAGAGGCTGTTGGCTCCGCCAATCAGGCCCAGGTATTCCGTGCCCTTGATGAAGAAGATGCCCTTGTGTGCAAACACATAGAAGAGCGTGAAGAACAGGCCCGCCAGCATACCGGCCATGGCGCCTTCCTTGTTCATCTTCTTGCTGAAGATACCCATCATGATGGCCGGGAACAGCGAGCTGGCAGCAATACCAAAGGCCAGCGCCACAGTACCTGCCGCAAACCCTGGTGGATTCAGGCCCAGATAGCCTGCCACCAGAATGGCGACCGCCATGGAGACCTTGCCCGCCAACAGCTCGTTCTTTTCACTGATGTTGGGGTTGAACACACCCTTGACCAGGTCATGCGACACGGCCGAGGAGATAGCCATCAGCAGGCCCGCAGCCGTAGACAGCGCCGCAGCCAGGCCGCCCGCTGCCACCAGCGCGATCACCCAATTGGGCAGCAGCGCGATTTCGGGGTTGGCCAGCACGATGATGTCGGCGTTCACGTCAAGCTCGTTGCCCTTCCAGCCTGCAGCAGCAGCCTTGTCCAGCACGGCCTTGTCCTTGGTCTTGTCGTTGTAGTACTGGATGCGGCCATCGCCGTTCTTGTCCTGGAACTTCAGCAGACCCGTGGTTTCCCAACGCTTCATCCAGTCAGGACGGGCCTCGTACTTGATGGCGCTCTCAGCCCCAAACGGATCTGCATTCTGCATCACGACCCCTGGTGTGATGGTGCGAATCAGGTTGGTCTTGGCCATGGCAGCCACTGCTGGCGCAGTCGTGTACAGGATGGCAATGAACACCAGTGCCCAGCCAGCCGAGCTGCGAGCATCCTTGACCGAAGGCACGGTAAAGAATCTCATGATGACGTGGGGCAGACCGGCAGTACCGATCATCAGCGACATGGTGTACATGAACATGTTCAGCGTGCTACCGGGCAGCGATGTCGTGTACTTTCCAAAGCCCAGTTCAGTGACCACCTGGTCCAGCTTGGACAGCAGAGAAACGTCCTGTCCCGCCAAGTTGGAGCCCAGGCCCAGTTGAGGGATTGGGTTGCCAGTGAGCTGCAGCGAGATGAACACGGCAGGCACGGTGTACGCAAGGATCAGCACAATGTACTGAGCCACCTGCGTGTACGTGATGCCCTTCATGCCACCGAACACGGCGTAGGCAAACACGATGGCCATACCAACGTAGATGCCTGTGTCACTCGAAACGCCAAGGAAGCGAGAGAACGCGATACCCACACCAGTCATCTGACCAATGATGTACGTAAGCGAAGCCACCAACAGGCAGACCACGGCTACCGTGCTCGCACTCTTAGAGTAAAAGCGATCGCCGATGAATTGGGGCACCGTGAACTTGCCGAACTTGCGCAGGTAGGGCGCCAGCAGCATGGCCAGCAGCACATAGCCGCCCGTCCAGCCCATCAGGAACAGCCCGCCGCCGTAACCCATGTTGGAGATCAGGCCGGCCATGGAGATGAACGACGCTGCGCTCATCCAGTCGGCCGCTGTGGCCATCCCGTTGGTCACCGGGTGCACGCTGCCGCCAGCCGCGTAGAACTCGCTGGTGGAACCCGCGCGGGCCCAGACAGCAATGCCGATGTAGAGCGCAAAGCTCAGACCGACAAAGATGTAGATGGTTGTTTGAAGATCCATGATGTCAGCCCTCAGTCTTCATGCACGTCGAACCGACGATCAATGTCGCCCATCTTCTTGGCGTAATAAAAAATCAGCGCAATGAAGATGTAGATGGAGCCCTGGTGGGCGAACCAGAACCCGAGCGGATATCCGCCGAGACTGATCTTGTTGAACAAGTCAACGAACAAGATCCCCGCGCCAAAGGACACCGCAAACCAGATGATCAGAATCTTGGTGAGCAGGCCGAGCGTGGCTTTCCAGTAGGCATGACTGCTTTTGTCTTCCTTCATGAAATCCCCTCATTTGTGAGTACAGAAACACAGCGCTATTTGCGCTGCCCCTGCGCATTCCGAGGTCGTAGCCTTGGCATTGCGGGGTTGACTGTGGCGACGCTTCCTTACAGCGAACTGATGAAAATGGCGAAGCTGACTCCAGGTTTACGACTCAAGGGAAAACACTGAGGTGACAGATCCAGGGGCGCAGTCGGTTGCATACGCGACGCTGGCGGTCTTGCGGGTGCTCGCTATGGTGCGATTGGGTATTCGCCGAAACTCGTGTGATTGCATGCCGCTGGGAGCGACGCAACGCGCGGGGGCGTTTCAAGGCGTTGTTGCCGATGTTCGTCACCGGAGCCTTGGTGAAAACACCATTGGCAGGTGCCCGATGCCCATGAAAACTCTATCTTATTTGTCGGTTTGGGCAGGCTGGGCGTTGGGGTCTTGAGTTATGCGCCGATCACAAGGCCTGCTGTTCGTGCATTCCGTGTCATCGCCTGCTGCAGGTTTGCACTGCAGATGTCTGATCTGTTACTCAATACACCCAACACACAGGTCCTCCAAAAAACTATGGCCGCTGAATCGACCCAATTGCTGAACCTATCTCTGACCAAGACACCGCAAGGACTGAAGGAGATTCAGACCCGGTCATTGGGCTTGGGAGTGTTGGCGCGCCGCGTGTTGATACTGGTGGATGGGCATCGCACGGGCAAAGAGTTGGGAGCCTTTGTTGCGGGGAGCGATATTCTCAGTTTGCTCGATGAATTGCTCAGGCTGGAGTGCATAGCGCTTGTGTCTGCGCCTGCCGCCAGCGCGGTTGCATCCCAGGCTCAGACGGCGTCACCATCGCAGGTTGGATTGGGCGAGCTGCCCTCCGCACATACACGGACTGCCAAGGATGTGGAGATGGCGCGCAACTTCATGACCAACACGGTCAACACCATCTTCGGGCACCACAATCGCATCTCTTTGATTGAGGCGATACATGCCTGCCAGACCGCCGATGAGCTACGGCATGTCTATGTGTCGTGGGCGCAAGCCATGGAGAGCAACGCTATAGGCAAGAAGCGGCTTCCTGAGTTGCGGGAAAAACTGTTCGCCGTACTGTAGCTACCGCACAGCGGTTATTTGGCGGGCCTGCGGTAGTCCGCTTTCACTGCCGGACGCTGGATCCCTGGTAGCTCTGGCAACCCTCCAAGATGCCAATAGATTCAACGCTTGAATCGCCCATCCGAGCCGATGATGGAAAGGTCGGCGAACACCAGACCGCTGTGGTCCGTGGGGCTGTAGCTCAGCTCCACGCCACCCAGGTCCCACTTCTTGATGCTCTCCAGGCCTGCGTGCAGCTTGGCGCGGTCCGGCTTGGGGCCCGCGCGTTTGATACCTTCCAGCAGCACCTTGGCGCTGACGAAGCCCTCCACCATCGCGGGCGTGAGATCAGAAATGTTCTTGGCGCGGGCCAGCTCCATGGCTTCCTTGACCACCGGGTAGTTCACCGACCGCTCGGAGGGAAAGACCTGCGTGACCACGACCCCCCGGGCCTGGTCGCCCAGCAGTTTGACAAAGCCGCCCGAGGCATTGTTGGACAGTGTCACGATCTGCCCCGTGACCCCTGCAGCGCGCAGCGCCTTGATGCCGTCCACCACCGCCGCGCCCGTGCCGATGAAGACCACTGCCTGGGGCTGCTTTTGCGCCACACGCGGTGCAATGGCGCTGTAGTCGGGCTTGGCACGGTCAAACTTCTCGACAAAGAGGGCTTCCAGCTGGTTGGCCTTGAAGCCCAGCTGTGCACCCGCCAAGCCATCTGCGCCAAAGGTGTCGTCCACATGCACCACGCCAATGCGCTTGATGCCCAGGGTGTTGAGGTGGGTGATGGCCTTTTCCACCTCGCGCTGGTAGGGCGCGCGCACGTTGAAGATGAACTTGTGCACCGGCTGGTGGAGCACCTTGGCGCCGGTGGAGGGGCCGACCAGCGGCACGCCGTGCTGCTCCAGCAGCGGCATGATGCCCTGGGTGTGGGGCGTGCCCCGTGTCATGAACAGCCCGATCACGCCTTTTTCCTCAATCAGAACGCGGGTGTTTTCGAGGGTCAGCTTGGGGTCGAATTTGTCGTCCAGAGATATGACCTCCACTTTCTGCCCCGCGATACCGCCCCGGGCGTTGATGTGATCAATGTAGAGCGCCGCGCCCTGCATGGATTCGGCCACCGTGGCCGCTGCCGAGCCCGTGATGCCCACCGTCTGCCCAATGAGAATCTGTCCGTGGGCTGCGCCCACCATTGCGAAGATGGCGGCCAGGGTAGCGCCCCCGCGAAGCCAGTGTGTCAATCTCATGTTTGTCCCAAGATGCCTGTTTGTTGGAGGCGTCAATATAGATACAAACGGTGACAAATAAACTGTAGAAATACGTAGGCCCGGACGGAGCCGGGCCTGCGCAACCTATGGCCATCCGGGAGATGGCTCCTAGAGCCTGTTTGCGATCCCCTGCGAGATCGTAAACATGCTCTTAGCGACGGAACCTGCCGTCCGTACCGATGATGGAGAGGTCGGCAAAGTCCAAGCCCGTGTGGTCGTCTGGGCCGTAGCTGACCTCCAGCCCGCCCAGGTCGAATTTCTTGATGCCTTCCAGGGCCGCGTGGATCTTGTCGCGGCTGGGTTTGGGGCCCGCGCGCTTGAGCCCTTCCACCAGCACCTTGGCGGCTGCAAAACCTTCGAGCATGGCGGGGCTGATCTCCTGCAGGCCCTTGGCCCGTGCCAGCTCCTGGGCTTCCTTGACCATGGCGTAGGTCACCGCGCGTTCATTGGGGTACACCTGGGTCACGATCACGCCGCGCGCGTTGTTGCCCAGGCTCTTGATGAAGCCACCCGAGGCATTGTTGGACAGCGTCACGATCTGCGCGGCAGAGCCTGCCGTGCGCAGCGCATTGCTGCCATCGACCACGGCCGAGCCGGAGGCGATCATCAGCACGGCCTGGGTGTCTGCTTTGGCCACCTTGGCCGCAACCGGGGCGAAATCAGGCTTGGCGCGGTCAAACTTCTCCAGCACCACGGGTGTGAGCTTGGCCGCCGCCAGACCCTTTTGTGCTCCCGCCACGCCATCTGCGCCAAAGCTGTCGTCGGCATAGACCAAGGCAATGCGGGTAATGCCCATGGAGGCCAGGTGGGTCATGGCCTTATCAGCCTCGCGCTGGTAGGTGGCGCGCACATTGAAGATGTATTTGCGCACGGGCTGGTGCAGCACCATGGCCCCTGTGGAGGGGCCGACCAGTGCCACGCCGTGCTTTTCCAGCACGGGGATGATGGCCTCGGTGTGGGGCGTGCCGCGTGTGAGGAACAACGCCGACACATTGTTTTCCTCGATCAGCTTGCGCGCGTTTTCTGCGGCCAGCTTGGGGTCGAACTTGTCGTCCAGCGAGGTCAGTTCGATCTTCTGGCCGTTGACGCCGCCCTTGGCGTTGACCGCATCGATATAGAGCAGGGCGCCATCGGTGGTTTCTTTCACGCCTGCCGCCACCTGCCCGGAGAAGCCGGCGGTTTGCCCGATCAGGATCTGGGCATGGCCGGCGCCGCACAGCGCGGCGGCCAGGGCGACTGTGGCTCCCCATTTTGTCCATTTGTACATGGTCGTCTCCTTGGATTGTCGGGCTACTCTAGACAAATATGCTCTGTTTGCGAACCGGCATAACCCGATGTGGTGACAGGACTTGTCAGCAGACACGCAATCAAAGGGTATTGCGGCAAGGCCGGACGGGTGCCACTGCGGTGCCTAGAATGTTCCGCCTCACCCTCGAAAAAGACTGCCTCCATGACCCAGGGACTGATCCGTATCCGCGGCGCACGCCAGCACAACCTCAAGAACCTGGATCTGGACATCCGCACCGGCGAACTCACGGTGGTCACGGGGCCCAGCGGCTCGGGCAAATCCAGCCTGGTGTTTGACACGCTCTATGCCGAGGGCCAGCGCCGCTACGTGGAGACCTTCAGCGCCTACGCCCGCCAGTTCCTCGACCGCATGGACAAGCCCGCTGTGGACAAGGTCGAGGGCGTGCCGCCGGCCATCGCCATCGACCAGACCAACCCCGTGCGCTCCAGCCGCTCCACCGTGGGCACGATGACGGAACTGAACGACCACCTGAAGCTGCTGCTCGCCCGTGCGGGCCAGTTGTTCGACAAGCAGACGGCGCAGCCAGTGCGCCATGACTCGCCCGAGACCATCTACGCCGAGCTGGCCGCGCGCTGCGCTGCCGCCAGTGATCCACGCATCGTGCTGACCTTCCCGGTCGAACTCCCCGCCAATACATCGGCCGAGCAGGTCGAGCAATGGCTGTCCGCCAGTGGCTTCACCAAGGTGCAGGCCGAGCGCGAGGTGGCCACGCCCACCGGCCCGCGCAAGGTGCTGGATGTGGTGGCCGACCGGTTCCGTCTGGGCAATGCCGAGAAGGCCCGGGTGATCGAGGCCATCGAGGTCGCGCTCAAGCGCGGCACGGGGCGCTTGAATGTCTATCGGCTCGTGGACGAGAGCGAACCAGAGCTGTGGAGGTTTTCGACGGGCCTGCACTGCCCCGACAGCGACCTGCGCTACAGCGACCCCATCCCCTCGGCTTTCTCGTTCAACTCCGCCGTGGGCGCATGCGACAGCTGCCGAGGCTTTGGCCGCGTGATCGGTGTGGACTACGGCCTCGTCATCCCCAACGACAAGCTCACGCTGCGCGCAGGAGCCATCAAGACCATCCAGACGCCCGCGTGGAAAGAGGCACAGGACGACCTGATGCGGCATGCTGAAACAGCAGGCATCCCGCGCGACACGCCCTGGTACAAGCTGACTGACGACCAGAAGAAGTGGGTCATCGGCGGCGCACCTGGCTACAAGGACGGGCAGTGGAGCAAGCAGTGGTACGGCATCAAGCGGTTCTTTGAGTACCTGGAGAGCAAAGCGTACAAGATGCACATCCGCGTGCTCTTGTCCAAGTACCGCAGCTACACGCCGTGCCCCACCTGCGCCGGTGCGCGACTCAAGACTGAAAGCCTGCTGTGGCGCATTGGCCGCAAGGAGGATGCGGACGCGGTGCTGGAGCCCGGCAAGCGGTTTATGCCCGACGGCGTGCAATGGAGCCGTGAGCAACTTGAAGCGTTGCCCGGCCTGTGCCTGCACGACCTGATGCTGCTGCCCATCGACCGCTTGCGGCAGTTTTTCGATCGCATGCAGTTGCCGGTGGGTGACGATGCCAAGGGCGGGGACGCACAGGCGCTCAAATTGCTGCACGAAGAAATCACCACGCGCCTCAGATACCTGTGCGACGTGGGCATTGGCTATCTCACGCTCGACCGCCAAAGCCGAACGCTCAGCGGCGGCGAGGTGCAGCGCATCAACCTCACTACGGCGCTGGGCACCAGCCTGGTCAACACGCTGTTTGTGCTCGACGAGCCCAGCATCGGTCTGCATCCGCGCGACATGCACCGCATCACCGAGGCCATGCTGCGCCTGCGCGATGCGGGCAACACCCTGGTGGTGGTGGAGCACGACCCGGCCGTGATGCTGGCGGCCGACCGCGTGATCGACATGGGCCCTGGCCCCGGCCGCCTGGGCGGGCAGATCGTGTTTGACGGCACCACGGCCGATTTGCGCAACGCCGACACATTGACTGGCGCCTACCTGGGTGGGCGCAAGCACGTGGGTTTTGGCTTCAAGCGCATGGTCACCGAATCCACGCCGCGCCTCATCCTCGAAGGCGCGCGCGAGCACAACCTGCAGGATGTGACGGTGGAGTTCCCGCTGCAGCGCCTGGTCACCGTGACCGGCGTCAGCGGCTCGGGCAAGTCGAGCCTGATCCAGGACGTGCTGGCCCCCGCGCTGCTGCGCCACTTTGGCAAGGCCACCGACACGCCGGGCGCGCACGACCGCATGCTGGGCGCCGACCATCTGTCGGATGTCGTGTTTGTCGATCAATCTCCCATCGGAAAAACCGCTCGATCCAACCCCGTGAGCTATGTGGGCGCATGGGACAGCATCCGCGAACTGTTTGCCGTGGCGCCGCTGTCGAAGCAGCGCAGCTACACGGCCAGCAAGTTCAGCTTCAACAGCGGCGATGGGCGCTGCCCGACCTGTGGCGGCTCGGGCTTTGAGCATGTGGAGATGCAGTTCCTGAGCGACGTGTACCTGCGCTGCCCGGACTGCGATGGCAAGCGCTACCGGCCCGAGATTCTGGAGATCACCATCGAACGCGGTGGCCGCAGCCTCAACGTGGCAGACGTGTTGGCTCTTACGGTGGCTGAGGCGGCCGACCTGTTTGCCAATGACCGCGATGTGATCCGCGCGCTGCAGCCCATCGTGGATGTAGGGCTCGAATACGTGGCGTTGGGCCAGCCCGTGCCGACCTTGTCAGGCGGCGAGGCGCAGCGCCTCAAGCTTGCAGGCTTTCTGGCCGAGGCCGCGCGCAGCGCATCCAAATCGCGCCAGTCCGTCGCCCGCAAAGGCACGCTGTTTCTGTTCGACGAGCCCACCACTGGCCTGCACTTTGACGACATTGCCAAGCTCATGCGCGCGCTGCGCAAGCTCATCGATGCGGGGCACTCGCTCATCGTCATCGAGCACAACCTGGACGTGATCCGCGCCAGCGACTGGCTCATCGACCTGGGCCCCGAAGGCGGCTACGCGGGCGGCCTCATCGTGGCCGAGGGCACGCCCGAGGACGTGCGTGCCCATGCCACCTCGCACACCGGGCAGGCGCTGCGCGACTACGAACTGGCGCTGGGCGTGGGCGGCCACTCGGTGCACGAAAAAGCGGCGGTGCTACGAAAACGAGAGCTGATAGCGCTTGATGGTAAAGCGCTAGAGGCCAAAAATGCCATACAAATCGTCAATGCCAAGGAGCACAACCTTAAGAACCTGAGCGTGGACATTCCGCGTGGCAAGTTCAACGTGGTGACGGGCGTGAGCGGCTCGGGCAAGTCCACGCTGGCGTTCGACATTTTGTTCAACGAAGGCCAGCGGCGCTACCTCGAATCACTCAATGCCTATGCGCGTTCCATCGTGCAGCCCGCTGGTCGGCCCGAGGTGGATGCGGTGTACGGCATTCCGCCCACCGTGGCCATCGAGCAGCGCCTGTCGCGCGGCGGGCGCAAGTCCACCGTGGGCACCACCACCGAGGTGTGGCACTTTTTGCGCTTGCTGTACGTCAAGCTGGGCACGCAGCACTGCACCAAAGACGGCGCCGCCGTGCAGCCGCAGACGCCTGAGAGCATCGCGGCGCAATTGCTCACGCAGTTCCGGGGCCAACACATCGGCCTGCTCGCTCCGCTGGTGATGAACCGCAAGGGCGTGTACACCGAGCTGGCCGACTGGGCCCGCCCGCGCGGCCATACGCACCTGCGCGTGGACGGCAACTTCTTGCCCACCACCAACTTCCCGCGCATTGATCGCTTCAAGGAGCACACCATTGAGCTGCCGGTGGCCAGCCTGGATGTGTCGCCCGAGAACGAAGCCCAGCTCCGCAAGGCGCTGGCCGATGCGCTGACGCACGGCAAAGGCGTGGTGCATGTGCTCAGCAGCATCGACACGCTGGCTGCGGCCATGGAGGGCGGCTTGCCCACGGCCGGTATTGGTCATCTGCAAGCCTTTTCGACCAAGCGCGCCTGCCCGGTGTGCGCCACCAGCTATGCCGAGCTGGACCCGCGCCTGTTCTCGTACAACAGCAAACACGGCTGGTGCCCCGACTGCGTGGGCACGGGCGTCAAGCTCACCAAGGACCAGCGCAAGGTGTTTGACGACTCGGTGCAGGATGACAAGGAAAAGGGCCGCGAGCAGACCTTTGCCGAGCCCGAGGTGGAAGATTTGCAGGACACCGCTTGCCCCACATGCCACGGCACGCGTCTGAACGCCACGGCCCGCGCTGTCAAGTTTGCAGGCGTGGGCATCACCGACATCGCCGCGCTGTCGGTGACGGATGTGCGCCGCTGGATCGAGACCCTGCGCATCGAAGGCGGCATGACCCAACGCGAAGGCGACATCGCCCGCGACTTGGTGCCTGAGATCCAGAGCCGCCTTGAATTTCTGGAAGAAGTGGGCCTGGGCTACCTCACGCTGGACCGGGGCGCGCCCACGCTCAGCGGTGGCGAGGCGCAGCGCATCCGCCTGGCCGCGCAACTGGGAAGCAACCTGCAGGGCGTGTGTTACGTGCTCGACGAGCCCACCATTGGCCTGCATGCGCGTGACAACCAGATCCTGCTCAACGCCCTGCACAAACTGGGCGACAAGGGCAACACGCTGGTGGTGGTGGAGCACGACGAAGACACCATCCGCCGCGCCGACCACATCATCGACATTGGCCCCAGCGCGGGCAAACGCGGCGGGCGCCTGGTGGCGCAGGGTTCGGTGAGCGACCTCACGGCCGCTGAAGATTCGCAAACCGGCCGCTACCTGCTGCACGCCATGAAGCATCCGCTGCAGCTGCGCCGCAGCATGTCGGCCAGCGAGGTCAGTGCCGAGGCCACGGCCGCCTTTGCCCGTGCCGAAGCTGCGGCGCCTACTGGCCGACAGAGCGCTGCCGTCAAGAAGCGCGCGGCCCAGGCCGCATCGCTGGCCGCAGACGCGCTGACCGAGGCCAAGGAACGTGCCGCCATGCGCTGGCTCACCGTGCATGGCGCGCAGTTGCACAACCTGCAGAACGTGACGGCCACCGTGCCACTGCACCGCCTGGTGGCAGTGACGGGCGTGAGCGGTTCGGGTAAGTCGACCCTGGCGCGCGATGTGCTGCTGGCCAATGTGCAGGCCTGGGTGCAGCAGCGCAGTACCAAGGCCGGGCGCGATGCCATGGACGCGGGCAAGGCGCCGCCACTGGTCGGTTGCACGGGCCTGTCGGGCTTCGAGAGCATCGACCGCGTGCTCGAAGTGGACCAGACGCCGATTGGCAAAACGCCGCGCAGTTGCCCTGCTACCTACATCGGCTTCTGGGACACCATCCGCAAGCTGTTTGCCGAAACGCTGGAGGCCAAGGCCCGCGGCTACGCCGCCGGGCGCTTTTCCTTCAACACCGGCGAAGGCCGCTGCCCCAGCTGCGAAGGTGCGGGCGTGCGCACCATCGAGATGAGTTTCCTGCCGGATGTGAAGGTGCCCTGCGAGACCTGCCACGGCGCGCGCTTCAACCCCGAAACGCTGGCCGTGACCTGGCGCGGCAAGAGCATTGGCGACGTACTGCAGATGGAGGTGGACGAGGCCGTGGGCTTCTTCGCCACCATGCCCAGCATTGCGCACCCGCTGCAGCTCTTGCAGGACGTGGGCCTGGGCTACCTCACGCTGGGCCAACCGTCGCCGACCTTGAGCGGTGGCGAGGCGCAGCGCATCAAGCTCGTCACCGAACTCACCAAGGTGCGCGACGAGGTGGGCCGCCGAGGGCAGAAGGCGCCGCACACACTGTATGTGCTGGACGAGCCCACCGTGGGCCTGCACATGGCCGACGTCGACAAGCTCATCCGCGTGCTGCACCGCCTGGTCGATGGTGGCCACAGCGTGATCGTGATCGAGCACGACCTGGATGTGATCGCCGAGGCTGACTGGATCCTGGACCTGGGTCCTGAAGGTGGCAACGCAGGCGGGCGCATCGTGGCAGCCGCTACGCCCGAGGATGTGGTGGCGGCGGGCACACATACTGGAAAGGCGCTGGCGGCGGTGCTGGCGCGCTGAGATACGTGAGCGGTGCGGGCGGCAGGGGCAGGGTGGCGCCATGCCAGCCATTGGTTTGGCGCACACCCCTGTCGGCCCATGTCCTACGCACAACGCGGAACATGGCGCACGCGCTGCGCGGGGTGGGCTTCCTACGATGGGTTGCAGGGGATCGGCTCCCCACCTTCCATCCACATCTACGGACGCCCATCACCATGAACGCTTTTCATTTCCTCAAGACCTGTACTGCCCTTGCGGCTGCTTCTGTGCTGCTGGTCGCCTGTGGCGGCGGCAATGACGATGACCCAACACCCAGCAACGAACCCGGTGTGCTGACCGTGACCAGCGCTACGGTGGACGGTCTTAACGGTGTGTACGGCAACGGCACGTTGAACCTCACCGGCGTGGACAAGGAAAACCCCATCGGCTCGGTGCCCGAGTTGTGTGCTTTCCGCTTTGACGGGGCCAACAAGGTGGGTTCTTCGGCCACCGCCTTTGGCGACATCCGTTATCGCCCCGATGCGACGGGCCTGCACCAGGTCTTCCTGACCTTTGATGGCAAGGAATACGCCAGCGGCGAGCCGACTGACACGGCGGTGGTACGCGAGAGCGACCAGGTGCGCTTCAGCGGAAAAACGCTGACAGCCACGGACGGCTCGAATGCCACCCTGCGCGTCACCGGTATCGTGCCCATGCGCCCGAACCGGCCGCTGGGCTGCTGATCCGGCGGCAGTTTCATTCCCTCTTTACTTGTCTCCCTCCCCGGTCCCTTCGACCGGTTTGGCCCCCGCTGTGATCGCAGCGGGGGTTTTTTTGTTGGGGCCTGTGGTCGTGCAGCCAGTCGCGCGGCGGTAATGGGGCCGCACAATGCACCGTGGAGCGCGGGGGGCATTTGCCGCTCGCGCATGTTCCCTTTGCACCCCCATGCCCGAACAACTGCCTGCTCACCCCACCGTGGTGTGGTTGCATCCCGCAGCACCCGCCAAGCCCGCAGAAGGCGCACCCTGCAACGGCTGTGGGCTGTGCTGCCTGGCGGAGCCCTGCCCGCTGGGGATGCTGGTGTCACGGCGCCGCAAGGGGGCCTGCACGGCCCTGCGCTGGAGCGATGCCGACCAGCGCTATTGGTGTGGCATGGTGGCCGACCCCGGTGGTGTCACCGGCCTGTCCCATCCCTGGGCTGTGCGCGCACTGTCTGCGCTGGCCCGGCGCTGGATCGCATCGGGCGTGGGTTGCGATGCGCGGCTGGATGCGCAGGCCCCGCATCCCACGGATTCGTCGTGATGCAGGAACTATGATTTTGATAGCGTTTGATGCTTTTTAGGCGCGCGCTGCAGGCCTTCCTGATCCAAATTCAGCGTGAGAGGTCGTCCGCGTTGTGCCGGGCGGAAGAAATGCCCGTGCCAGCTTGCAGGGCCACAATGCACAGAAAATTGCCGAACTGCCAGCTACAGAGCCTGCCATGATCAAACTGGACGACACCGACCGCGAAATCCTCAGCATCCTGCGCGCCGACGCGCGCACCCCCGTGGCCACGCTGGCGCAGAAGCTGCGTGTATCGCGCGGCACCGTTCAGAACCGCTTGCACAAGATGGAGGAGGGCGGTGTCATCGTCGGCTACACCGTGCGGCTGCGGCCCGATTCGGAGCCCCAGCGCATCCGTGCGTGGATGAGCATCGCGGTCGAGGGCAATGCGGCGCCCGCTGTCATCCATGCGCTGCGCGGTGAGCCCACGGTGGGCACCCTGCACACTACCAACGGCCGCTGGGACATCGTGGCCGAGGTGCGCGCCGAAAGCCTGGAGGCATTCGATGCGGCGCTGGGCCGCATTCGCCTCACGCCGGGCATTGCCAACACAGAAACCAGCCTGCTGCTGTCCACGTACAAAGTGTGACAAACGCCTGCGGTGTTGCGCGCTACCGGTGCGTTGCGGGAACCATCCTGCCCCAGCCGCGCTGCCGCCTTGGTGACAGAGGCTAGGGGGTTTCCTGCATGCCCCGCGCGAGGGGCTGCAGTCCAATGAGCGAATCTTTTGTCTTTCGTTTTGAGGAGCCTCGCCATGCAACGTCGCCAGATCATCCAATGGGGAGCGGCCAGCCTCGCCACCCCCGCATTCCTGGCACAAGCCCAGAGCTTTCCCAGCAAACCCATCAAACTCGTCATCGCCTTCCCGGCGGGTGGTCCCACCGACATCACCATGCGGTCACTGGCCGACAGCGCCAGCAAGATCCTGGGCCAGCCTGTGATCGTGGAGAACAAGCCCGGTGCGGGTGGCACGCTGCCCGCGCAAGCACTGCAAACCGTGCCAGCCGATGGCTACACCCTCGCGCAGATTCCGCTGGGCGTGTTCCGCCTCCCTTACACCACCAAGATCAACTGGGACCCGGTCAAAGACATCAGCTACGTGCTCAACGTCACAGGCTACGCGTTTGGCTTGGTGGTGCCCGCCGACTCGCCGCTCAAGACCTGGACGCACTTCGTGGCCTGGGCCAAGGCCAACCCCGGCAAGCTCAGTTATGGCTCCACCGGCACCATGACCAGCCCGCACCTGACTATGGAACTCATCGCCCAGCAACTGGGCCTGGAGTTGCTGCACGTGCCCTACAAGGGCAGCGCTGACCTGATGCAATCCATCCTGGGCGGGCAGATCATGGCGGCTGCCGACTCCACCGGTTTTGCACCGCAGGTCGAGGCCGGCAAGCTGCGCGTGCTCAACACCTGGGGCGCCGAGCGTTTGGCCAAGTTCCCCGATGCGCCCACGCTCAAGGAGCTGGGCCTGAACCTGGTGCAGAACTCGCCCTTTGGCATTGGCGCCCCCAAGGGCACACCCGATGCGGTGGTCAAGCGCCTGCACGATGCCTTCAAGCAGGCGATGGAGCAGGAGAGCTACCGCACCGCGCTAGCCCGCTACGACATGGTGCCCATGTACATGAGCACGTCGGCGTACAAGAAGTTTGCGCAGGACACCTTCACGCGGGAGAAGGCGCTGGTGGAGAAGTTAGGTCTGGCCAAGCCTCAGTGATTCACATGCCACCGCCGCTCTTGGCGGGGCAGTGGGACATGTCGGACGCCTCTGCACAGGCGGGCGTGGCTCCGCGCTTCAAAGTGTTGCACCGGGTCGTTCTCCCGGTGGCCTGCCATGCCATAGACGAAGGCGCAAGGCATATCCAGCGCATGCGGACGTGCGTTGATCAAGGCGGAATTCCCTTGTTGGCCATATCGTTCAGCCACACGATGTCGCCCCACACGGCGCTGCGTGCGCCTGGGACAAGGCGGCGCCAGCCGACGGGATGGGCGGCTTTGCGCAGCCTGTTCAGGTAGCGCTCGATCTCGGATTTGGCGCTGACGGCATCGCCCATGCACAACTGGGTGGCAAAAGCCCAGAACTCGGCGTGCGTGACGATGTCCGGCCATGGCGAAAGCATGGGGGTGTGCACCTCGGTCAGCGGCGTGGGGAAGAAGGGCAGACTGGGGTCGAAGATGCTGATGGGCGGCGTGATGCGGCCAGGGGGCTCCCGACCGGGGCCCTCGTAAGGAGTGTTTTGTGTGATGGTGAAGAAGCTGCCCTCTCGGGACTCCCTGATTTCTTTGGCCCATTGGCGGCGCCAAAAAGACTGCCAAGGGTCCCACGCCCACTCGCCACCAGTGTGGATGACATTGAATCCAGCCGAGGCCCAGGGTGCCAGCACCGCCCGGCGGCGGGATTCACCGTTGTCAAAGTGGCGCTGCAGGCTGGCCTGCAACGCTGGGGGCAGAGACTGTAGGTATAGCAGGCACATCGGGAGCGTTTGGAGATTCAGTGATCCAGGGTCAAAGGTAGATGCCCTTGATATCCATATCGGTGAGCCAGACGATGTCTCGCCAAGTGGCAGCGCGGGCACTGGGGAGCCAGCGGCGCCATCCCTCGGGATGCATGGCCTTTTGCAAAATTGGTAGGTGGCGCTTGAGATAAAGCGCGCTGTAAGGCGCGTCGCCCCGCCAAAATTGCGTGGTGTAGGCCCAGAACTCTGCGTGCGTGACGATGTCTGGCCAAGGCGAGAGCATGGGGGTGTGCACCTCGGTCAGCGGCGTGGGAAAGAAGGGTAGGCTGGGGTCGAAGATACTGATGGGCGGCGTGATGCGGCCGGGTGGCTCCTGACCGGGGCCCTCGTAAGGAATGTCTTGTGTGATGGTGAAAAATATTGCCTCTCGGGACTCCCGGATGTCTTTGGCCCATTGACGGCGCCAAAAAGACCGCCAAGGGTCCCACGCCCACTCGCCACCAGTGTGAATGACATTGAATCCAGCCGAAGCCCAAGGCGCCAGCATCGCGCGGCGGCGGGACTCGTCGTTGTCAAAGTGGCGTTGCAGGCTGAGTTGCAAGGCTGGGGGGAGCGAGTGAAGATCTAGCACAACGAGTGAGGCTCCTGGGGCGGTGGAAGGGCGAACTTACCAAAACTTGAGTGCGCTGATCGCGTTGCGCGCGGCATCCATGCCACTGCCGATGCGGTGGAGCGCGTTGCCCAGTTGCTGCTCCGCCTCGGCCCAGGCATTGCCCAGGTGGGTTTTGGCGCTGTCCATCAGGCCGCTGATTTCGGCCGATTTTTGTACGGCCACGTAGGCCACCGCCCCCACGGCGAACCCTGCCACGGCGCCTACCGCTGTGCCGGCAATCGGCACCACCGAGCCCAGCGCGCTACCGGCCACGGCGGTGGACGCTGCCATTCCCACGAAGCTTCCCGCAGCCGCTGCGGCCACCCCGGCCCCGACGGCCGTGCCGGTGTCCACCGCGATATTGGCGGTGGCTTGTGCGGCGCGGATGTCACCCCGGCGGAAAGCATCGGTGTTGCGGGCGGTGGAGGTGGCGGCTTCGATGGCCCCAGCCACGGCGCCCCCGGCAGCACGCAGACCCAGAGGACGGGCCAGTGCATCGGTGGCTTTGCCCGCCGCTGCGCCCAAAGCTCCGGCCTCGGCGGCGTGCGTGGCGCTTTGGAAAACGTCTACAGGGCCACCTCGTGCGACGGTCCAGGCGTCTTGGGCCAACGAGGCCGCCACGCCACCCGCCGCACCGTAGCGGACCGAGGAGGCGCGGGGGTAGCCTTCTTGGGCGTTGGTTGCCCATTGTCGTGCGCGCTGTGCTCGGCTGCTTTGGTCTACATCTTCAGGCCATTGGTTTTTAACGTCGGGGCCGCTTCTTTGCCCCGCAGGTTTTTGCAGCGGCCCTTCCCGCACCGCCGGGTCGTTCGCGGAGGATGAGGCGAAGTCCGGCATCGGTTTGACCAATACCTCGGCGTGGCGAACAAGGCCGCCCTGGCCACCGGCAAAGGCTTCGATGGTGCGCGGTGTCAGCTGAGACGGATGGGTGTTGCGGGGAATGATGTCGATTTGCGGCTCCCCCGTGGCCGAGGGGGCGCGAATGGCGCTGGCCCCGGCGTCTGCAGCGCCTTTGGCCGCTTGCTGGCCCAGGCTGTAGGGGTGCTCTCCGGCCAGCTGGTACAGCAGGCTGGGGGACTTGTTGCCTTTGGGGTCGGTCAGTGCTTGTACGGGTAGCCCCAGCTGGCGCGCGCCTTCGGCCAGGTCGGCCACGCCGTGGCGTCCCTGGGCGTCGGGCTGCGCCTGGAAGTCCATGGAGATCAGTGAACGTCCCTCCAGCGGGTGGCGCCCCGGGTCGGCGTAAGCCCCCGCTTCGTGCATGGCGGCTGTGCGGCTGGGCGACGTGTAGATCAGGGACTCGCTGGCGGCGTTGTACCGGCCAACGGAGCCTTTGACTTGGGTGTAGTCAATGGCAGTTTGCTCAAACTTCGTTGGCACGCTGCGGTAAACCGTGCCGTCAAAGCTGCCTTGCGGTGCGTTGGCTCCGGCTAGATAGGCCTTGAGCATGAGTGACTGCACGGCCGACTCGCGCCCCACGGCTCCCGCCACCCCATGGGCTGCAGCTTCGCCTGCACTGGAGTCCGTCTCTGAATAGCCTTGGTGCAGCGCGGCGGCATCGCCGAGGCGGCCGGCCTCGAACAATTGGTTTTCCACCGCCTCCAGCGTTTGGTGGGCGAAGGCGGGGTCGTGTTCTGCAAAATGGCGAATGTCTTGGCCCAGAGATCGTGCATCCAGCCCTCCCACCGTGTCGCTGGCCTGCCCCACCAGTGTGCTGGCGAGCGATTCTGCGGAAGACAGCGGGTTGGAGCCCGTTGCTCCTTGGGCGCTGGGGGAAGCGCTTTCGCGCACGCTCATGTTCAAAGTCTTGCTCCTGCTGGATGTATCCATGCCCGCACGGGGGCGCTAAGGCCGCGATTACAGCAAGCGCACCCGGTGCTCGTCATAGGGGGCGTTCCCATAATTTGTGACGGCATGTGAAACCATCATGGGGCGCTCCGGGGGCCTTTGCGTTCCATGTGATGATCCGCCCCAAGATTGAACGAAATACCGCGAGCACCTTTTATGGCATCCCCCTCCGACAGCATCAGCATGGCCCTGTTCTGCGACTTTGAAAACGTCGCTCTGGGCGTGCGCGATGCGCAGTACGAAAAGTTCGACATCAAGCCCATCCTGGAGCGCCTGCTGCTCAAGGGCTCCATCGTGGTCAAGAAGGCCTATTGCGACTGGGAGCGCTACAAGGGCTTCAAGGCCACCATGCACGAGGCGAATTTCGAGCTGATCGAGATCCCCCATGTGCGCCAGTCGGGCAAAAATTCGGCCGACATCCGCCTTGTGGTGGACGCGCTGGACCTCTGCTACACCAAGTCGCACGTCAACACCTTTGTCATCATCAGCGGCGACTCGGATTTTTCGCCGCTCGTGTCCAAGCTGCGCGAGAACAACAAGCAGGTGATCGGCGTGGGCGTGAAGCAGTCCACGTCGGACCTGCTCATCGCCAACTGCGACGAGTTCATCTTTTACGACGACCTGGTCCGCGAGAACCAGCGCGCGCAGGCCCGCCGCCAGGCCCCAGGCAGCAACCCACCGCCCGCGCCCCGCCGCAGCCCCGAGGAGGAGCGCAGCCGCAAGGAAGGTCAGGACGCACGCCGGACCCAGGGCGTGGAGCTGGCGGCCGAAACGTTTGAAGCCCTGCTGTCCGAGCGCGGCGACACCGGCAAGATCTGGGCCTCGGTGCTCAAGGAGGCCATCAAGCGTCGCAAGCCCGATTTCAGCGAAGGCCGGTATGGCTTCCGCACCTTTGGCAACCTGCTCGAAGAGGCGCAGGCGCGCGGCCTGCTGGAGTTTGGGCGCGATGAAAAATCGGGTGCGTATGTGTTCCGCAGCCACGGTGGGCCGACGGCCGCCGCCGCGCGGCCTGAAGGATCCGGTGAGCGAGCCAGCCAGGGCGGCGCCACGCGGCACGACTTTCATGCGGTGGCCACGGCACCCGATCTGCGTTCTGACAGTGGTGAAGGGCAGGGCGCGCCGGGCCGCAGCCGGGGGCGCCGTGGTGAGGGCGCAGACCGCCCAGACACTCGCTCCACGCAGCGCAGCGAGCCGCGCAATGACTCAAACCAGGAGCCACTGGCGTCCGAGCAGGCTGATGTGTCGTCAGAGCGCCCGGCCAGCCGCTATTTCAGCCAACCGGTGTCCCACGAGGCCCGGCCATTGGAACGGGTGATCGACAGCAGCCCTGAGCAGGATGCGCGCGCCGAAGCGTTGGATGGCTCCGAGGCCCCGGCAGAGCAGATACCTCCTGAGAACGATGGTGCCGAGCCTGCAGCCCCTCGCCGCAGCCGCGCCCGCAGTGGAGGCGGTGCCAAGCCAGCTGCCAGCGCCCCCAAGGCTGCTGCCACGCCCCGAGCGCGTGGCGCGCGTGCCGTGGCGGATGCGGGCGGTGCTACAGCTGCCGAGGCATCGGCTTCTGCGGCCGAGGCACCAGCCGCCGAGGCACAAGACGCGGCTCCCACCAAGGCGGCCGCTCCCCGTCCACGCAGCCGGGCCCGCAAGCCGGCCGCCAAACCCGCCGAGTAAGTGTTATTGGCCCGCTGCGGTCGCTGAGCGCCGCAACGCCAGCCGCTCTTGCACTTCTTCGTAACGGGGGGGCGTGCAGCCCGCCCGCTCCACGCAGTGGCTGGCGCTGGCCAGCGCATGGTGCAGCACGGCGCGCAGCCGGGCCTCCGCAACGGGCGCCGTCAGGCCACCCGGGCGCAAGGTCAGCGCTTCTTCGCCACGCTCAGGCCCTGCCAGCCAGGCGGTGATCAAACCCGCCAGAAAACAGTCGCCTGCACCCACGGTGTCCACCACCGTGATCGGCGCTTCTTCGCGCGCATGCACGGCCAAGCCGTCGCGCTGCAGCAGCCAGGCACCTTCCGGCCCCAGGGTCAGGGCGAGCCATTGGGCCTGTGTTTGCTGCTGCAAATAGTGGGCGCGTTCCAATGCGTTGGCGCCCGGAACAGCCAGCGCCTCGAGGTCATCGTCGCTCACCTTGATGAGGTGGGCGTGCTGCAGGGCGGCCATCACATTGGCGCGGTAGGCCTCCGCATCGTCCACGGCCGATAGGCGCAGGTTGGCATCGACCACCACCATGCGGCCGGCTGTGCGTTGCGCCGCCAGCCAGGGCTGGTAGATGGCGGCATCTTGTGCCACCAGCGCCAGGCAGCCCGTGGCCACTACTTGCAGCTCTGGCAATGCGGCGCAAGCAGCCGTCAGCGCGGCGGCCGTTACCTGGCGGTCGGCCACGCCGTCGCGGTAGAAGCTGTAGCTGGCCTTGCCCTCGGCATCCAGTGCGGCCAGCGCCAGCGCGCTGGGCGCACGCACCGGCGTGGGCGCAGCCAGGGCCACGCCCGCATCGTGCAAGCCGTGCGCCAGTTGTCGCCCCAGCATGTCGCCCGACAGCGGGTTGAGATACAGCGTGCCCACGCCCTGCAGGCCCAGCGCACGCGTGAGGTTGTAGACCGCGCCGCCCGCGCAGGGCTTGAGGCGGCCATCGGGCTCTTCGATCAGGTCAAACAAGGCCTCGCCCGCCGTGGCCACGCGCAGCGGCCGTGGGCTTTGGGCGGGGGCAGAGCTGGCGGACTGGATAGGGAAAACCATAAGTAAATCCACTTGATTTATTAACTTGTCGGCCACTATAGTTCGATCCCATCCACCCGACAAGAGTGGTTCACCTGCCAGCCGCACAGCACGGGGCCGACAGGAATCTGCCATCCCAACACCCGGAGACAACGCCATGCAACGCACCCCCGCCTTCGCGCTTTCTGCCCTTGCCCTCACCGGCGCCCTGGCCTGCGGCCTAGCCCAAGCGCAGACATCCGAGCCCGTCATCGGCCTCATCACCAAGACAGAGACCAACCCCTTCTTCGTGAAGATGAAAGAGGGCGCCACGGCCGAGGCCAAGAAGCTGGGTGCCAAGCTGGTGTCGGCCGCAGGCAAAACCGATGGCGACAACGCGGGCCAGGTCACGGCCATGGAGAACCTGATCGCCGCAGGTGCCAAGACCATCCTCATCACCCCCAGCGACGCCAAGGCCATCGTGCCCGCGATCAAGAAGGCGCAGGCGCGCGGCGTGATGGTGATTGCGCTCGACAGCCCCACCGAGCCCATGGATGCGACGGACGCACTGTTTGCCACCGACAACTACAAGGCGGGCGAACTGATCGGCCAGTACGCCAAGGCCGCCGCTGCTGGCAAGAAGCCTGTGATTGCCACGCTGGACCTGTTCCCCGGCCACCCCGTGGGCGCACAGCGGCACAACGGTTTTCTGAAGGGCTTTGGCCTGCAGGCGAACGACGCCAAGAGCAACGAGCTGTCGCGCCCCGCCGAAGTGGTCTGCATGGCCGACAGCTTTGGCGACCGCGCCAAGGGCCAGACTGGCATGGAAAACTGCCTGCAGAAGAACCCCGACATCAACATCGTCTACACCATCAACGAGCCCGCCGCCGCCGGTGCCTACAACGCGCTCAAGGCCGCAGGCAAGGAGAAGAACGTGCTCATCGTCTCGGTGGACGGTGGCTGCGCAGGCATTGCCGACGTGGGCAAGGGCGTGATCGCCGCCACCAGCCAGCAGTACCCGCTGCGCATGGCCGCGATGGGCGTGGCGGCCGGCGTGGAATACGCCAAGACCGGCAAGAAGGTCAGCGGCTACACCGACACTGGCGTGACGCTGATCGCTGCCAAGCCCATGGCGGGCGTGGACAGCAAGGATGTCAAGACCGGCACCGACCTGTGCTGGGGTGCCAAGTAAGAGCCGTTCGAAAAACTCTTCTGGCGTCGTTGCTGCGTCTTGTCGTACTACCGTACTGCCTGCGACGCAGCGCCTAGCCAGAACCGCTTCGCTGAGTTTTGCGAGCAGCTCTGAAAAAACGCCTTCTCTCTGAGAGTCACCTCATCCACCCGCACGGAGCCGCCATGTCCTCGACCGCTTCCAAACTACCGCCGCTGGCCACGCTGGGGCCGTTCATTGCGCTGATCCTGGCGTGCGCGTTTTTTGCCACGCATAGCGAGCGCTTTCTGTCGGCGCAGAACTTCGCGCTGATCCTGCAGCAGGTCATGGTGGTGGCGGTCATCGCCATTGGCCAGACGCTCGTGATCCTCACCGCGGGCATCGATTTGTCGTGTGGCATGGTGATGGCGCTGGGCGGCATCGTGATGACCAAGATGGCGGCGGACTATGGCCTTTCGGCACCTGTGGCGATTGCCTGCGGCATGGCCGTGACCATGCTGTTCGGCCTGATCAACGGCCTGCTGGTCACCAAGATCAAGCTGCCGCCCTTCATCGTCACGCTGGGTACGCTCAACATCGCGTTTGCCGCCACGCAGCTGTACTCGGGCGCGCAGACCATCACCGACATCCCCGCTGGCATGACCGCACTGGGCAACACCTTCCAGCTGGGGCAGACCGCCATCGTCTGGGGCGCGGTGCTCATGCTGGTGCTGTACCTCGTCACCTGGTTTGCGCTGCGCGAAACCGCGCCGGGCCGCCATGTCTACGCCGTGGGCAACAGCCCCGAAGCCACGCGCCTTACCGGCATTGCCACCGACAAGGTGCTGCTGGGCGTGTATGTGCTGGCGGGCCTGTTCTACGGCATCGCGTCGGTGCTGTCGGTGGCCCGCACCGGCGCGGGCGACCCGAATGCGGGCCAGACCGAGAACCTCGACGCCATCAGCGCCGTGGTGCTGGGCGGTACCAGCCTGTTTGGCGGGCGCGGCATGATTTTGGGCACGCTGGTGGGGGCGCTGATTGTGGGCGTGTTCCGCAATGGGCTCACGCTCATGGGCGTGTCGTCGGTCTATCAAATCTTGGTCACCGGCATCCTCGTGATCCTGGCCGTGGCCACTGACCAACTCTCGCGCAAAGGAGTGCGTTGATCATGACCACCTCTCCGCACACCACGAACGCCCCGCTGGTCATGCAGGCCAAGGGCCTGGTCAAGCGCTACGGCCAAGTTACTGCACTCGACGGCGCCGACTTTGAGCTGCGCGCCGGGGAAATCCTGGCTGTGATCGGCGACAACGGCGCGGGCAAGTCGAGCCTCATCAAGGCGCTGTCGGGCGCCACCGTGCCCGACGAAGGCGAGATCCTGCTCGACGGCCAGCGCATCCAGTTCAAAAGCCCCATCGATGCGCGCAAGGCGGGCATCGAAACCGTGTACCAGGACCTGGCCGTGGCCCCGGCCATGACGATTGCCGAGAACCTGTTCCTCGGCCGTGAACTGCGCCGCCCCGGACTGCTGGGCAGCGCGCTGCGCATGCTCGACAAGAAAAAGATGCTGGAAGAAAGCGTGGCCCGCATGGCCGAGCTGAAGGTCGGCATCCGCTCCATGACGCAGGCGGTGGAGACACTCTCGGGCGGCCAGCGCCAGTGCGTGGCCGTGGCGCGCGCGGCAGCGTTTGCGCGCCACGTGGTCATCATGGACGAGCCCACAGCCGCCCTCGGCGTGAAGGAAGGCAACATGGTGCTGGAGCTGATCCGGCGCGTGCGCGACAAGGGCCTGCCCGTGATCCTCATCAGCCACAACATGCCCCATGTGTTCGAGATTGCCGACCGCATCCACATCGCCCGCCTGGGCAAGCGCGCCGCCGTCGTCAACCCCAAGAAGATCAGCATGAGCGACACCGTAGCGGTGATGACCGGGGCCATGGCCGCGTCCGACCTGCCCGCCGAATGCCTCGCCTGAAGACAACGCCATGCTCAAGAACATCGACCCTCTGCTGACCCCCGAGCTGCTCAAGGTGCTGGCCGAGATGGGCCACGACGACGCCATTGTTTTGGCCGACGCCAACTTCACCGCCATGAGCCTGGGCGTGGGCAAGCCCGTGCTGCGCCTGCCCGGCATTGGCATGGTGCGCGCTGTGCAGGCCGTGGCCAGCGTGCTGCCGCTGGCGCAGGACGTGACGCACCCCGTGGCCTACATGCAGGTGGGTGGCACCGAGGTGCCGTACCGCTCAGCCCTGCAGCGCGAAACCATGGACATGCTGGCGCGCGAGGGCGTGGCCAGTGAGCAGGCCGAAGGCGTGGAGCGTTTTGCGTTCTACGAGCGCGTCAAAAAGGCCTATGCCATCGTCGTCACTGGCGAACTGCAGCCCTGGGGCAACTTCCTGCTGCGCAAGGGCGTCATCGGCGACACTCTGAACGCCTGATCGTTTCATCACCATGCTGGACACCGACGCTTCTCCATCCGCCGTTGACAACGCTGCCGCCAGCCCCGCGCTGCTGCGCCAGCGCGGCTCCAACCACGTGGGGCTGCGCCAGTTCAACGAGCGCGTGGTGCTGCAGGCGTTGCGCACTCACGGCAGCCTGGCCAAGGCCGAGATGGCACGGGTCACGGGCCTCACGGCACAGACCATCGGCCTCATCACCGCGCGGCTGGACGAAGACCAGCTGCTGCGCCGCGAAGCCCCGGTGCGTGGCCGCGTGGGCCAGCCCTCGGTGCCCATCGGGCTGAACCCCGACGGCGCGTTTGCCATTGGCATCAAGATCGGCCGCCGCAGCGCCGACTGGCTGCTGGTGGACTTCACCGGCCATGTGCGCGAGCGCATCGTGCTCGACTACGCCTTCCCTGACATCGATGTGCTGTTGCCCGCCATCCGTACGCACCTGAACCAGCTGCTCGACGGCCTGGGCCCGCTGCGCTCGCGCGTGGTGGGCGTGGGTGTGGCCGCGCCGTTCCAGCTGGGCGGCTGGCACCGCATGCTGGGGCTCACCGAGGCGCAGTCCGAAGCCTGGAACAACATCGACCTGGCCGAGCAGGTGCAGCAGATGACCGAGCTGCCCGTGAGCTTTGCCAAAGACACCTCCGCCGCCTGCGTGGCCGAGCTGCTGCAGGGGCGCGGGCGCGACATCCCGAGTTTTTTGTACCTGTTCATGGACACCTTTGTGGGCGGCGGGCTGGTCATCAACTCGCACCTGCACCGGGGCTTGCACGGCAATGCGGGCGCCGTGGCCTCGCTGCCGCTGTCACCCGCCCAGCCGGGCCAAGCCCCTGCACAGCTCATCAGCCAGGCCTCGCTGTGGGAGCTGGAGCAGCGCTTTCGCGAACATGGCCTCGACCCCATGGCCGCCTACGACAAGCGTGTGCTGCAGGCCCCGTGGCTGGAACACAGCCGGGGCTGGATTGCGCGCGCTGCGGCGGGCCTGGCGCACTGCATCGTCTCGGCCACCGCGTTTTTGGACCTGGATGCCGTGGTGGTCGATGGCGCCGCAGCCCCCGAGCTGCTGCAGGCACTGTGCGAGAGTGCCCGCCACGCGCTGGCCGACTACAACTGGGAAGGCCTGCACCAGCCGCCCCGTCTGGAGCTGGGCACCATGGGCTCGGACGCCCGCGCGCTGGGCGGGGCGCTGCTGCCGCTGCATGCGTGTTTTGCGCCGGATACGGACATCTTCCTCAAGGCCTGAGAAGGGCGTGGGGTTGTGAAGTTTTGCTATTAAAAATATAGCTATTTGCGCACATCCATCAAGCGCTAGGCCGTATTTTTATTCAATTTTCTCGGCCAAGGCTGCTTCAGGCTCAGCTCCCGCCGCGATCCAGACCCGCCAGGATCGCCCGTGCCACTTCGGCAAACCCCGCGCCCCGTTCGCCCTGGGTCACATAACGCGGCAGGTGCTGCAGTTGTGGCACAAAGCGCGCGATGTTGGCCACCCCCACGCTGTGGGGGAAGTGCTCGAACATGAGCTGGTCGTTGGTCGAGTCGCCCACATACACCCAGCGGTCGATCTCCGCGTCGAGGTCGCGTCCCAGCAACTCGCGCACGATCCAGCGCGCGCCCTCCAGCTTGTTGTGCGCGCCGAACCAGCCGTTGATGTGGATGCTGCTCACGGTGGCGTTCATGCCTGCGGCGCGCAGGATCGCCACGCATTGGTCGATCCGCTCTTGGGGCAGGTGTGTGAACTCACTGTGGTCGATGGCGATGTCCGTTTCGCGTCCGGGCGAGTCGGTCGCGCGGCGGGCGCCGGGCACCCTGGCTTCGATGTCAGCCAGCACTTGCTGCATGCGGGCGAAATGGGCTGCGCGCGTGGCTGCATCCTGCTGATATCGTTTTAATAGCGCATCGCGCTTGTCCAGAGAGCGCTGCAGGGCCACAGCACCATTCTCGGCCACGATGGCATCCACAGGCCAGGCGGTCGCAAAGGGCTCGCTCCAGCCTACGGGGCGACCCGTGATGGGGATCACGGCCAGTCCCCGGGCCTTGAGCGACTCCATCGCCTGCACCACGTGCGCAGGCACAACCCCCTCCGTGGTCAGCGTGTCGTCGATGTCGGTGAGCAGGCCGACGAGGCGGGCGGGAGGATTCCAGGTACTCAACGGAAGCATGGGGGAACGAGAAGGCATAGGGATGGCGAGAGGGGGCGTTGGTGAAAGTCGCGGAGGGCTGTCGCTCGGGCTTGCACCTTTTTCTGTGGACGAAGAGATGGCTGCTTCTAACGGACACTTTGGGCAGGTTGCCCACGCGCCAGGCTCGGGAGTTTCTCTGCGACCCTTTCGGGGGGCATGGGCACCATGTCCCCGCCACGGAACTCGAATAGCTGCAGGGTGGCCAATGGGACCTGTTTCAGGCCACGGCCCTTTTCGTCCACGACGTGCAAATCGCCTGGCTGCGGCTTTGGCGCAAACAGGTCGGCGGTGTTTCTGGCGCGGATCAGTACAGAGCGTTTGTATCCATCATCGGTGCCTCCGAACTCTGGTACTACGAATATGGCCTGCCGCTCTTTGTCGAGTGACAGGGCAAAGCGATACAGCGTGTCCCAATACGCCAGGTTGGGCCTGAGCGCCTGTTTCTCCTGCGCATGCACACCTGCCAGGGCCGCAACAAGCGCTGCGCCTCCGACAATGGCAAAAACCGGGCGCGTCTCTCGCGGCCAGACGACCGCCAGGCAGGCTGAAAACGCCACCCACGGCACGAACAGGTAACGGTCCGGACTGTGAATTCCCGGAAAGGCCGTCAGCGGTATCAGCGGCAGCAGGACGATGCCCAAGGACACGAAGAAAACAGGCGCATGGAGGCGGCGCTTCACGGCCGCGAGGCACAGAAGGCCGAGAAATACAACGGCAAGGATGTTGCCGGGCGGTTTGGAGCCGAGGAGCAATTTGGGAACCCGGAGCAACTGGCGCAGGGCCTCGCTGGCATCGAAAACCCCCTGGCTGTAGCCGCCCACGAGGCGCCCAAGTAGCAGGTAGCGCCACCCTATGTAGACCAGTGCAATCAGCACAAACGGTATCAGTGCACGCACCCGTTGCGGCCGCGTGCCCACGGGCAGGAAGGGCAAGAGGACGACCAGGGGTACATAGACTTCCTTGCAGGTAGTCGCCAGCAGGTAGGCCAGGGCCGACAGCCCCAGCCAGTATCCGCGCCCGCCTTTGAGATACCGGGTCCAGCCCAGTATCGACAGCATGGCGAACACGAAGCCGGTCGCATAGTGCCCATGCATCAGGCCCGCCGCGATGTGGGCAGTGGGCTTGCCAAGCAACAGCGCAACGGCGCCGATCAGCGCGGGCAGGGGCTCCACCCACTCTCGCAACACGGCATAGAACAACGCGGCTCCCAGCCCCACGAGCAGCAGCAAGTGCGCGTAGTGGCCCGCGGCGGCCATGCCGAACAAGCTCAGGTTGATGTCGTAGAACAGCAGGTTCCATGGAGCGACATTGGCGCTGGAGTGCCCCTGGGCAATGTGGGGTTCCCAGAAATATTGCCAGGGTGTGTATTGGGCGGCGTAGCTCAGGTGAGCGCCGTCATCCCAGCGCCAGGATCCCTGGAGTGATGCGCCATGCACCAGCAGGGTGAGCAGAGACAGAAGCAGTGTGGCGCTGAGACACTCGATCCAGGGATGGCGGTCGATGTGTTCGCGCAGCGCGTGGCGCGCGGCTTTCAATGCTGGAGCGTCCATTGCCAATGACGCAGGAAGTTGAGCGCTGCAGGCGTGTTGTGGCTAGGAGTGCGGGCGGCAGAAGGAGCATCGGCTGCAACGCGCGATAAACGGGTCCCGCGTGGTACCACCTCCTGCGCCCAGGGGCCCACCCTGGGCTTGTCGGTAGCACCACGCGATCCTCGGTTTTTGCACGTTTCGCTTCGATGCCTTCTGCTGCCCACACTCCTAGTGCAGTGTTTCATGTTTGAAGGCGCAAATAAAAAGTATGGATTTTTGGCACTGGCAAGGCGCAAACCGGAGCGATACCGGGTGTATCGCGAGGATTTGCAACGCTGCCAGAGGCGAAAAGACGCCTTTTTATGTGCCAGATAGCGTGAAACACTGCACTAGGCACATCACGCCCTCGGGTCAAAGTCTTCAGCAGCAGCCAGTCCGCACCGACCAGGGCCAGTGCGGAAATGGTGGAGCCGACGCAAGTCCTGGTGCAAAGCGGCGCCGTGGAGAAATTGATCGGCTGACTGCGCAAGAATTTCCCCCTCTTGTGCGGGCTATGCGCCCTGCAGCGCCAACCCCGCATGCTCGCGCAGCGGGTGGAAATGGATCTTCGGAAACCGCTCTTGCGCCAGGCGCACGTCATACGGGCTGGTGCACAGGTACGCCAGTGTGTCGGCCGCGTCGTGCGCCAGGCGCAGCGGGTAGGCGTCGGTGAACGCGCGCAGGTCGGCCGCGTTGTCGGCCGTGATCCAGCGTGCGCCGGTGTACTGGCAGCCTTCCAGGCGCACGTCGGCGTCGTACTCGGCCTTGAGGCGGTGCTGCACCACTTCAAACTGGAGCTGGCCTACGGCGCCCAGCAGCATGTTGCCGCCTGCGTCGGGCTTGAAGACCTGGATCGCGCCTTCCTCGCCCAGCTGGGCCAGGCCCTGCTGCAGCTGCTTGGTGCGCAAGGGGTTCTTGAGCACCACGGTCATGAACATCTCGGGTGCGAAGAACGGCAGGCCGGTGAACTGCAGGTTGGCACCATCGGTGATGGTGTCGCCCAGCTGCACGCCGCCGTGGGTGGTAAAGCCAATGATGTCGCCTGCGTAGGCTTCTTCGACGGCCTCGCGGCGTTGCGACATGAAGGTCACCACGCTGGTGGGGCGCAGCTCCTTGGAGGTGCGCTGCACCTTGAGCTTCATGCCCGGCGTGTATTTGCCCGAGGCCACGCGCACAAATGCGATGCGGTCGCGGTGGTTGGCATCCATGTTGGCCTGCACCTTGAACACCACCCCGGCAAAGCCTTCGTCTTCGGGCTGGATGGTCTTCACCACGGGTTGCTTGTTCACTTCGAGCGTGCTCACGCGCGGGCCGGGGGGAGGGGCCATGTCCACCAGGGCATCGAGCACTTCCATCACCCCGAAGTTGTTCACGCCGGAGCCGAAGAACACGGGGGTGAGCTTGCCAGCCAGGAAGGCTTCATGGTCCCACGCGGGCGATGCGCCCACGGCCAGTTCCATGCTCTCCAGCGCGGCGTCGAACTCGGCGCCAAAACGTGCGCGCAGAGTCGCCTCGTCCGACAAGGGGATGGCCTCGAAGTCCTGTGGGCGGCGTTCGCTGCCGGACTCGAACACCGTCATGGTCTTGGTGCGCAGGTTGATGATGCCGCCAAAGCTCTTGCCCTGGCCCACAGGCCATGTCATCGGGCAGCAGGGCATGCCCAGCTCGCACTCCACCTCGTCCATGATGTCCAGTGGGTCGCGCACTTCGCGGTCCATCTTGTTGACGAAGGTGATGATGGGCGTATCGCGCTGGCGGCAGACCTCGATCAGGCGGCGGGTCTGTGCTTCCACACCGTTGGCCGCGTCGATCACCATCAGGGCCGAGTCCACGGCGGTGAGCACGCGGTACGTGTCTTCGGAGAAGTCCTTGTGGCCGGGCGTGTCGAGCAGGTTGATCACGTGCTCGCGGTACAGCATCTGCATCACCGAGCTGGCCACCGAGATGCCGCGCTGCTTTTCGATTTCCATCCAGTCGGAGGTGGCGTGGCGGCTGGCTTTGCGGCCCTTCACGGCACCGGCGATCTGGATCGCGCCCGAGAACAGCAGCAGCTTTTCCGTCAGCGTCGTCTTACCCGCGTCGGGGTGGGAAATGATGGCAAAGGTACGGCGGCGCCGGGTTTCTGGGGCGTAGGACACAGGGGGTTCCTGAATGGGATGGGTGCGGGGCAGAGCGCCCTGCGCAAGAATCTTCGGGCCGGGACCGGCGTGGGACGCAGGGTCGGCAGTGGCGGGATTTTACTGTTCCGTGCAAGGCCGAGGACGGATTCATCCCGGGGCATGGTGCGGGGAATGCACTTGCTTTTATAATCCGCCGATCCGAGGAGCGTTGCAGCGTCCCCAGCACAGGCGGGGCGTGAGGCTCGGAGTCATCTAGCAACGACGCTCATCCACTTCTCGTGTGGTGAGCTTTTTCACTCCCGCGACCAGTGGTTTTTCAACATGCTTTGGAGCAAGAAACCATCATGAACGCACGCGTCAACGCCCCGGTCAACACCGACTGCATCATTGCCGATATCGGCCTGGCCGCATGGGGCCGCAAAGAAATCCGCATCGCCGAAACCGAGATGCCCGGCCTGATGGCCATCCGCGAGGAGTTCGCGCCCAAGCAGTCGCTCAAGGGCGCCCGCATCACGGGCTCGCTGCACATGACGATCCAGACCGCCGTGCTGATCGAGACGCTGCAGGCCCTAGGCGCTGAGGTGCGCTGGGCTTCTTGCAATATTTTCTCCACGCAAGACCACGCCGCCGCCGCCATTGCTGCCGCCGGTACGCCCGTGTTTGCCATCAAGGGCGAGACCCTGGCCGAGTACTGGGACTACACCCACCGCATTTTTGACTTTGGCCCCGCCGGCACCGAAGGCGAAGGCCCCAACCTGATCCTGGACGACGGCGGCGATGCCACGCTGCTGATGCACCTGGGCAAGCGCGCCGAAAAGGACGCCTCGCTGATCGCCAACCCCACCAGCGAAGAAGAAACCTGCCTGTTCGCCTCCATCAAGGCCAAGTTGGCTGAGGACCCGACCTGGTACAGCCGCAAGAGCGCCCAGATCATCGGCGTGACCGAAGAAACCACCACCGGCGTGCACCGCTTGAAGGAAATGTCGGCCAAGGGCTCGCTGATGTTCCGCGCCATCAACGTGAACGACTCGGTAACCAAGAGCAAGTTCGACAACCTGTACGGTTGCCGTGAATCGCTGGTGGACGGCATCAAGCGCGCCACCGACGTGATGATCGCTGGCAAGGTGGCCGTGGTGGCCGGCTACGGCGACGTGGGCAAGGGCAGCGCCCAGGCCCTGCGCGCCCTCTCCGCCCAGGTGTGGGTGACCGAGATCGACCCCATCAACGCCCTGCAGGCCGCGATGGAAGGCTACAAGGTCGTGACGATGGAATACGCTGCCGACAAGGCCGATATCTTCGTGACCACCACCGGCAACAAGGACGTGATCCGCCACGAGCACATGCTGGCCATGAAGGACCAGGCCATCGTCTGCAACATCGGCCACTTCGACAACGAGATCCAGGTGGCGTCGCTGGAGCAGTACGAGTGGGAAGAGATCAAGCCCCAGGTGGACCACGTGATCTTCCCGGACGGCAAGCGCATCATCCTGCTGGCCAAGGGCCGCCTGGTGAACCTGGGCTGCGGCACGGGCCACCCGAGCTTTGTGATGTCGTCGAGCTTTGCCAACCAGACCATTGCCCAGATCGAGCTGTTCACCCACAGCGACTACTACGAAAACGGCAAGGTCTACGTGTTGCCCAAGCACCTGGACGAAAAGGTGGCCCGTCTGCACCTCAAGAAGGTGGGCGCCATGCTGACGGAGCTGACCGACGAGCAGGCTGCCTACATTGGCGTGCCCAAGCAAGGCCCGTACAAGCCGGACACCTACCGCTATTGATCCCGCGCCCCAGGCGCATTGCGCGCCTTGGCGGCATGCCGCCGGTGCGCTGGTGGATCACTGCATCGTGGTTGCTACTATTGTGATAGCTGCTTGCGCTTTGTGGATAAGCGCTGGAGGCTGATTTGACTGTTAAAGGATGAGCGCCATGCGTGCAGATGTATTTTTGGTGGAAGCGGGCCATGCGGCCACGCGCTCGCAAGCGCAGCGGCTGATTGCTGCGGGCGTGGAGTGGCGTCTGTCACCCCTGGCGCCCTGGCAGAAGGTGACCAAGAACGGCGATGACATCCCGTCCGTGGCCGAGGTGAAGCTGCTGGACGATGCCGAGGCCAAGTACATCTCGCGCGGCGGCCTCAAGCTGGAAGGCGCCTTGTTGGCCACGGGGCTGTCCGTGGCCGGGCTGCGCTGCCTGGACGTGGGGCAGAGCACCGGCGGCTTTACCGATTGCCTGCTGCAGCAGGGCGCGGCGCAGGTCATCGGTGTGGACGTGGGCCATGGCCAGCTGCACGAGCGGCTGCGCAGCGATCTGCGGGTGGTCTGCGTGGAGGGCGTGAACGCGCGCTCGCTGACCGCCCAGGCGCTGCAGGAAGCTTGCGAGCTGGCGCTCTCTGAAGTCGTCGAAGCCGACGAAGACAACGAAACCCAGCCCGAGGCGCCCTACAGCTGGATGCGCAATGGCGGCCTGGTGGACGAAGCCTACGACGATAGCGGCGACGCCAAGGACCAGGACATCGAAGCCTTCAAGTCCGAGCGCGCCCAGCGCGCCGAAGCCCGCGCGCAGGGCACACTGCCCGTCCAGCGCCGACGCCGCGCCGAATGCGCGGGGGTGGACACGACACCGGCGTTCGACCTGGTGACGGGGGATCTGTCCTTCATCTCGCTGACCCTGGTGCTGCCCGCCATCGCCGCATTCCTGCGCCCTGACGGCCACCTGCTCATGCTGGTCAAGCCGCAGTTTGAACTGCAGCCCGGCCAGGTGGGCAAGGGCGGTGTGGTGCGGGATGCCGCCCTGTATGCCGTGGTGGAAAAACGCATCCGCGACTGCTGCGCCGAACTGGGTCTGGCCGTGCAGGCCTGGCTCGACAGCCCCATCCAGGGTGGCGACGGCAACCATGAATTTTTTGTTTATGCGAGGAGGGCACCATGATTGCTGCCAATGCCCAGGGCACCGGTTTCCCGGTGAGTTTCGAATTTTTTCCGCCCAAGACGCCCGAAGGTGCGGACAAGCTGCGGGCCGCGCGCCAGCAGCTGTATGCGCTGCACCCGGATTTCTGCTCGGTGACCTACGGCGCCGGTGGCTCCACGCAGGAGGGCACTTTTGGCACGGTGCGTGAAATCCTGGCCGAAGGTGTGAGCGCCGCCTCGCACTTCTCGTGCATTGGTGCCACACGCCAGTCCGTGCGCGAGCAGCTCGCCATGCTCAAGGCCATGGGCGTCAAGCGCCTGGTGGCGCTGCGTGGCGATTTGCCCAGCGGCTACGGCGCGGGCGGGGAGTTTCAGTACGCCAGTGACCTGGTGGCCTTCATCCGCGCGGAGACGGGCCGGGATTTCCACATCGAAGTGGCCGCCTACCCCGAGGTGCATCCCCAGGCCAAGTCGCCCGAGGCAGACCTGAACGCCTACATCGCCAAGGTGCAGGCGGGTGCGGACTCGGCCATCACCCAGTATTTCTACAACAGCGATGCGTATTTCCGCTTTGTGGAAGACACACAGCGCCTGGGCGCCAACGTGCCCGTGGTGCCCGGCATCATGCCCATCGGAAGCTCCACGCAGCTGATGCGTTTCTCGGACGCCTGCGGTGCCGAGATTCCCCGTTGGATACGCCTGCGCCTGCAGGCGTTTGGCGACGATACGGCCAGCATCAAGGCCTTTGGGCTGGATGTGGTGACTGACCTGTGTGACCAGCTGCGCAGCGCGGGCGTGCCCGCACTGCACTTCTACACCATGAACCAGAGTGCGGCCACTCTGGAAATCTGCCGTCGGCTGGGGATCTGATGCAGGGGCAGGGCGGCCTGGCGGCGGGGCCCCGGGCTGCGGCTGCGCAGTCCACCGGGTGCCAGGGTTGGCGCGCGCTGGCCTTGGCCTGTTGTGTGGTCGTGGCTGGCTGCGCGTCTGGCGAACGCGCACCCGGAGAGCGCCCGGAGGGTGGTGGCGCTCAAGCCCCAGCGCCAGCGCCCAAGGTGGCAGTGCCGCCGCAGCGCCCTGGCAAGCCCGCCAAGGCGCCTCTGACCGACCCGTCACACTCGGACGCCACCGAGACCGACGATGCGGACCCGGGGACGCCCTCCAATCCCGCCCCGCTCACTGCGCCATCCCGGGCCCAGGCCGACCAGGTGGGCCTCGCGTCCTGGTACGGCGGCAAGTTCCACCGCCGCCGCACCGCCAGCGGTGAGCTGTTCGACATGCGGGCACTGACCGCTGCCCACCCCACGCTGCCGTTTGGTTCCTTCGTCTGCGTGCGCAGCACGGTCAACGGACGCACGGTGATCGTGCGCATCAACGACCGAGGCCCTCACACGGGCAATCGTGTCATCGACCTGAGCCGGGCTGCGGCCGAAGAACTGGGAATGATCGGACTGGGGCTCAAGCCTGTCGAGTTGTTCGCCCTGGACGAGGGCGAGCGGGACTGCCCGGCGCCTTAGTCGAAGCTTGGCGCAGGCCTCCTGGCCGGTCAGCCGCCTGATTCCAGGGTGTGCGTGGCGTGTTTGTCCTGGGCCAGCAATTCCACCATTTGTGGCAGTGCGGTTTTGAGCGCGGCCTTCAGGGTGAAGGGCGGGTTGATCAGAAACATGCCACTGGCTGGCAAGCCTGGGCGCTTGACGTCGCCAGCAGCGTTTTCGGTGAGCTTGCTGTTCTTGACGGTCAGCGTGGCATGCAGCCAGCTTTTGCCTGCCTTGGTGGCCAGGGTCTTGAGGCGGCGGGGCAGGTCGTGCGCCTCGGGGCGCGGGATGATGGGGTACCAAAAGGCGTACGTGCCGGTGGCAAAGCGCTTGAGCGAATCCGCCGCTATATCGAGCACCTTGGCATAGTCGCTCTTTATTTCATAGCTGGGATCGCACAGTAGCAAAGCGCGGCGGGCCGGTGGAGGCAGGAATTTCTTGATCCCTTCGAACCCGTCTTCGTGCAGCACGGCCACCTGGCGGCCTGCATCAAGCTGGGCCACGTTGCCCGCCAGGGCGCGCAGGTCGGTGGGGTGCAGCTCAAAGAGCTTGAGCTTGTCGTGGTCGCGCAACAGGCGCTGGGTGATGAACGGGGAGCCTGGGTAAACCCGGAGCGTGTTGCCCTGGTTGAAGGCACGGACCATGTCCACATAGGCCTGCAGGGCCGGCGTGAGGGCTGGGGCCGTGGGGGCAAACAGGCGGACGATGCCGTCTGCAGCTTCGCCGCTGGTGCTGGCGTAGTCGCCGTCGAGTCGGTACAGGCCCGCGCCCGCATGCGTGTCCAGCACGGTGAGGGCCGCGTCTTTCTCTGTAAGGTGTTGCAAGGCGGCGATCAAGACCGTGTGCTTGAGAACATCGGCATGGTTGCCTGCGTGGAAGGCGTGGCGATAACTGAACATGGCTCTATGGTAACGAGTGCGCCCTGTCGCCTCCCAGGGCCGGGGCGAGGGGTGGCTGCGCTGGGGGCGGGCACCAGAGGCTGGGTCATGGTTCCATGCGAATTTGTCATGGGCTGAGGGCGGCCAGGAACCATGGCGCGGCACAATCGGCGTATCTCTGACCAGGGTGTGTAACTTTTTTGGCAGACGGGAAGCCTTTTGTTTCTGTAGCGCGTGCTGGCATGCTTCATGATTGCGTTTGGAGCGGCGTTGGCACCCGTTCACCCACAATTTCTGTCGAAACAAGCCCGCACGCCACATCCTTTCCACCATGATCGCAAGTTCCAGCCAAGCCCCAGCCAGCGGTGTCAGCCATGTGGATGCGCTGCCACCAGGCACCCGCCTCGCTGAGTTCGAGATCCTTGCGCTCCTGGGGGTTGGCGGGTTTGGCATGGTCTACAAGGCCTTTGACCACTCCCTGCACCGGGCCGTGGCGATCAAGGAATACATGCCTTCGGCGCTGGCGGGGCGTGCGCAGGGCCAGTCGCTCTGGGTGAGATCCTCGTCGGACCAGCAGACCTTCCAGGCCGGGCTGGCCTCTTTTGTGGGTGAGGCGCGCCTGCTGGCGCAGTTTGACCACCCTTCGCTGGTCAAGGTGTTCCGCTTCTGGGAGGCCAACAACACCGCCTACATGGTCATGCCCCTCTACAGCGGTATGACCTTCAAGCAGGCCCGTGCCCAGATGCGCACCCCGCCGCCTGAGGCATGGTTGCGCAAGGTGCTGTGGTCGGTGCTGGGTGCCCTGCGGGTGCTGCATGACGGTAAGACCCTGCATCGGGATATTTCGCCCGACAACATTTTTCTGCAGGATATCGGCCCCCCGGTGCTGCTCGACCTGGGCGCTGCCCGACACGCGATCAACGATCAGGATCGCAAACACACCGCCGTCCTCAAGGTCAACTACGCACCCATCGAACAGTACACCGATGGCGACGAGGATCTGCGCCAGGGCCCCTGGAGCGACCTGTATTCCCTGGCTGCGGTGGTGCATGGTTGCTTGTGCAACGACACGCCGCTGCCTGCCACGTTGCGCTCCATCCGCGATCGCATGGTGTCGTTCTCCCGCGTGGCCAGAACCGTCAAGCGCCAGTTTGGCGTGGAGTATTCCGCGCCTTTTGTGGCGGTGATCGCGCAGTCGCTGGCGCTCAAGCCGGAGGACCGGCCGCAGAGCATCGACGCGTTCCTGCAGCTCATGGAAATGACTTCCGCGCCGGAGGGGAGCGAGCACTTCGACTTCCGGAACGACCTGGGGGATATCTGGGTGGAGCCTGCCGATCAGCCGGGCCCGGGCTTGGTAACGCCTACGGTGGATGTGACCTCGGCACCCAGCATCGTGGCAGAGATGCACGCCCAGGCGCAGCGCGCCACCGGGAACGGAGTGGCCCACGATGCCGGAGGGCGTGCGAGCCCAGCGGGAGAAGCGAATGTTGGCGGAGACACCGTGATGCTGGGCGGCCCGGACACAGTGGCTGCCGATGCGGGTGATACGGTCTTCATCGACGCAGGAGACACGGTGGTGGTCGATGACTCCCGCTACGACGAACCTGCGGGCGATCCCAAGCTGGGGAATACCACCCGCCATGCGTCCGGCCATCGGCCACAGCCCTTGGAGCGGGAGATCGCCCGCCCCCACGGCAAGGCGGTGAAAACCACACGGCGCTCGCCGGTTCTGGTGTGGCTCGGGGTGGCTGTGGTGGCCGTGGTGGTTTCTGCCGCCGGCCTGCGCTGGGCCCAGAGCAGCAAGGCGCCGCAGGACGACATCATCACCGAGATGGCAGAACCGCCCGCAGCGCCGCCGCCTGCAGTGGTGGAGACGGCGCTGCAGGACCCGGCCGCGGCGGCCTCTGCTGCTGTGGACGGCGCTGCGAGCGATACGGTGGCTGCAGCATCCGTGCCTGCGCCAGCACTTGTCCCTGCTTCTGCTCCGCGCGCGCCCACCCGTGCCTCGCGACGGGCCGCCCCTGAACCGGCTCCGACCCCGATCGTGGTTCAGGAGGAGCCTCCCCCGCCGCCGCCCCCCGTGGTGGCAGAGCCCAAGCCCCGCCCGCCACCACCGCGCGTGCCCAGCCCGCAAGAGGCCTGTGCAGATGCCAATTTCCTCGCACGCCCCATGTGCATCCACCAGGAATGCCAGAAGCCGTCCCAGGCCAACCAGCCCGTCTGCGTGGAGAACCGCCGCCGCTACGAAGCCGACGAGCAGCGCCGCCGGCAGACCCCCAATTAGCCGTGGGCGAGGGGGCCGTGGGCAGCTTTCCGGCCACGGGCTTGCGCCACAGGCATGCAAATTCGTATAATCGCGGGCTTCGCAGCGCTTTTGTGGTCCCGCGGCGAAGACTTTACGCCACCTAAGAGGCTTCCTTCAGAGAAGCACCGACCGTGGAAAAGGACCCGCCAAACCCTCTTTTGAAGAGAAAACTCATGACTACTACTTTCAGCGCAAAGCCCGCTGAGGTTGTGCACGAGTGGTTTGTGATTGACGCGACCGACAAGGTCCTCGGACGAGTAGCCAGCGAAGTTGCTCTCCGTTTGCGCGGCAAACACAAGGCCATTTACACGCCTCACGTCGATACCGGTGACTTCATCGTCATCATCAACGCCGCCCAGCTCAAGGTCACCGGCACCAAATCCCTGGACAAGGTGTACTACCGCCACTCGGGTTACCCCGGCGGTATCACCGCCACGAACTTCCGCGACATGCAAGCCAAGCACCCCGGCCGCGCGCTGGAAAAGGCTGTCAAGGGCATGCTGCCCAAGGGCCCCCTTGGCTACGCGATGATCAAGAAACTCAAGGTGTACGGTGGTGCTGAGCATCCCCACACCGCCCAGCAGCCCAAAGTGCTGGAAATCTAAGGAGCCTTGAGATGATTGGTGAATGGAACAATGGCACCGGCCGTCGCAAGTCCAGCGTCGCCCGCGTGTTTCTGAAAAAAGGCTCCGGCAAGATCACGGTGAACGGCAAGGACATCCAGTCCTACTTCGGCCGCGAAACCTCGATCATGATTGCCAAGCAACCCCTGGCGTTGACCAACCATGTCGAAACCTTCGACATTCAGATCAACGTGCACGGTGGTGGTGAATCCGGCCAGGCTGGCGCTGCCCGCCACGGTATCACCCGTGCTTTGATCGACTACGACGCATCCCTCAAGCCCGTCCTGAGCCAAGCTGGCTTCGTGACGCGTGATGCCCGTGAAGTCGAGCGTAAGAAGGTCGGTCTGCATTCCGCACGCCGCGCCAAGCAGTTCTCCAAGCGTTAAGCTGGTTGGGCTCTGGAGGGATGGCGGCTTTCGGGCTGGCATCCTTCTCCCTGCGAAGCTTTCCTCGGATTGCTTTACAGAACAAAAAACCGCCTTCGGGCGGTTTTTTCGTTTAAGGTGCGCTCCTTTCTCCGAACCATCCTGATGTTTCACTCCTTCTCACCATGCGCCTTCGCCTTCTGCGCCGCCGACTGACGATCAGCGCCCCGAGGGTGGCCATCCGCAGTGCCTTGCCCTGGCCCCTTCGCTGGCTGGCCCTGGCCGTGGTTTTTGGTTTCTGTGCGGCAGTAGCCCTCTGGGCCTTTGAGTTTGGAAAGTCCATCGCAGGGCTGGATACCGTCTCCCGTGACGAACTCCTGCAATTGCGGGCGGAAGTGGATCGCTTGCGGGCTGAGGGGCAAGAGCAGCAGACGGTAGCCCATACGGCGGAGAGTCTTCTGGTGGCCGAGCGGGCTGCCAAGGAAAGCCTGATGGCGCAGGTTCGGCAACTGGAGACCGACAACCGCACGCTGCGCGAAGACCTGGGGTTCTTTGAAAAGCTGATTCCCGCCGCAAAGGCCGAAGGGCTGGCAATCCGTAGTCTTCAGGCCGAGGTGCTGGGGGGAATGCAGCTACGCTGGCAGGTCCTGGTGATCCAGGCGATGCGCAATGCTCCCGAATTCAATGGCCGGCTGGAACTGGTGCTGACGGGCACCCAGGATGGCAAGCCCTGGACCCAGACCCAGCCAGCCCAGGGACAGCCGCTGCAGGTCAAGCAATACCGGCGCATTGAGGGCGTGCTCGATTTGCCCCCCAGCGCCGTGGTAAAAACCGTGACCGCGCGCGTGCTGGAGGGTACTGCGGTTCGCGCCGTGCAGGCGATGGCCATCGACTAGTCCGGCAGCAGGGTTGGGAAGGCCCCCTCCAGGGAGCCTCAGCCAGCCTGCTGCAAGGCCCCATACAGCCCTGCGCCGGTCGTTGTGGCAGGCAGGGGAGGTTTGTGCGGGCTTCGCGCCGTAGCCGTTTTCCGTGGGCTTTCTGCCCCGTCGTTTTCCGTTTGTATGCTCCGGGTTGGAGCATGCGCATTGAGGAGTTTTCACCCATGTTTTCCCGCAAGAAGCAGCCACCGATCAAAAGCCTGATCGCCCAGGGCACCCGGATCGAGGGAGATGTGCACTTTGCCGAAGGCATGCGCATTGATGGCGAGGTGGTGGGGGACATCCGTGCGGGTTCGGAGCAGCCCAGCATCCTGGTGATTTCCGAGACGGCGCGCGTGGAGGGGGCGGTGCATGCCGACCATGTGATCGTCAATGGCCAGGTGGTGGGGCCTGTGCACGCTGCCGAACTGCTGGAGTTGCAGCCCAAGGCCAAGATCACCGGCAATGTGCACTACAAGGCGCTGGAGATGCACCAGGGCGCCGTGATTGCCGGGCAGATGTGCCCGGTGGCTGTGCTGGTGGAGGAAAAGCCCCCACTGAAGTTAGCGTCAAACGGGCAGTGAACTGAATTCCCGAGAAGACTGCAGTACTATTCACTGCAAACTTTGAACCCGGAGTACCCCATGAGCGCTGTTGCCGAGAACATCCAGACCGAAATGCCTGCCCCCATCCTGTTTACGGACAGCGCGGCGGCCAAGGTGGCGGACCTGATTGCCGAAGAGGGCAACCCTGACCTGAAACTGCGCGTTTTTGTGCAAGGTGGCGGTTGCTCGGGTTTTCAGTACGGCTTCACCTTTGATGAAATCACCAACGAAGACGACACCACCATGACAAAGAACGGTGTGTCGCTGTTGATCGATGCCATGAGCTACCAATACCTCGTCGGCGCCGAGATCGACTACAAGGAAGACCTGCAAGGGGCTCAGTTCGTTATCAAGAACCCCAATGCCACGACCACCTGCGGCTGTGGCTCCAGCTTCTCCGCCTGACACGGAGAGGGTAGGGGTCAGGTGGTACACCCCGCTCTGTAACTGACCTCTGACCACGTAGCCGCCCGCATGGGCGGCTTTTGTTTTTTCAGGCTGGGTAAACAGCGCCCAGCACACGGGCTCCCGCAGCGCCGGTCACACTGGCCAGGTTGCCGTGCCGTCCGTGCAGCGCCTGCCGTGCCAGCCAGGCAAAGGCCGCCGACTCCACCTGCAATGCGGGCAGGCCCAGGGTATCGGTGGCGGTGACCTGCACGCCAGGGCAGGCTTCCTGCAGCCGTGCCATCAAATAGGCATTGAGTGCGCCACCGCCGCACACTGCCATCGTTTTGCTATTTTTTTTGTAGCTGTTTGCGCTTGTTGCACATGCGCGGGCGGTGTATTCGGTCAGGGTCGCCTGTACGTCGGCAGGGTTTGCTCGTGCGAACGGCGCCAGGTGGTGCGCGAGCCATGCGGGGTTGAACAGATCGCGCCCCGTGCTCTTGGGGGGTGGCTTGTGCAAAAAGGGTTCGTCCAGCAACGATGCCAGTAACTCCGGCAGCACCTTTCCGCTGGCGGCCCACGCGCCTCCTGCGTCGAAAGCCTGGCCGGTGTGCCGTTGGCACCAGTAGTCCATCAGCGTGTTGCCAGGGCCGCAGTCAAAGCCCAGCACACTGCCGTCGGCGCCCAGCACGCTGAGGTTGGAGATGCCGCCGATGTTGAGCACCAGCACGGTTTCACCCGCGCGGCCAAAAACCCCCTGGTGAAACGCTGGCACCAGGGGGGCACCCTGTCCACCTGCCGCCACGTCACGGCTGCGGAAATCGGCCACCACGGTGATGCCGGTGCGCTCCGCAAGCAGGGCTGGGTTGCCCAGCTGCAGGGTGTAGCCCGTGCCATCAAATTCCTGGGGACGGTGGCGCACCGTCTGCCCGTGGGCGCCGATGGCGCGGATGGAGGATGCTGGCTGCCCGCTGCGCTTGAGCAGCGTTTGCACAATCTGCGCGTAGGCCCGCGACAGGGCGTTGCCTGCCAGCGCGGCGCGGTGCAGTTCGTCAGTGCCCGAAGTGTTGAGGGCCATCAGTTCTGCCCGCAGTTCGGGCGCGAAGGGCGCGCTGGCATGGTGGGTGACCACGCAGTGCGGGCCGGATAAATCGGCCAGCACCCCGTCGATGCCATCGAGCGAGGTGCCCGACATCAGGCCGATGTACAGCTCGGATGCGCTCACAGGAGCCGTGTGGACTGTGAAGGCTTGGACGGAAGAGCCTCAGGTCCAGGGGCCCCAAGGCCCAGGCAAGCGGCGCGGCCGAGGCCAGTGGCTGCCGCGCATGGGCCGCCGCGCCGCGTATGCGGCGCTTCGTTTGCGTGCGCTGGCGGCATCCCCCCGTGGGGGGGAGGCGCGAAGCGACTCAGGGGGGGCTTCACTTCACTCTGCGCTGGCTTGTTCGATCTGTGCAGCGGCCGACAGCTGGATGCGCATGTTGGCAGCCAAGCGGTCAAACGCAGGGCGCGAAGCCGCTGAGACTGGCGCTGCGGCCTCGCTCTGGGCCACGATGGTCTGCGGATCCTGGTGTACGCCGTTGACGCGGAACTCAAAGTGCAGGTGCGGGCCGGTGGCCCAGCCTGTGGCACCCACGGCGCCCAGGGTCTGGCCTTGTTCGACCGACTGTCCCTGGCGCACATCAATGCGGCTCAGGTGGGCATACACGGTGACGTGCTGGTTGCGGTGCTTGACGAAGACCACATTGCCAAAACCGTTCTGCACGCCCGCAAACTCCACCACGCCATCGCCCACGGTGCGCACTGCGGTGCCGGTGGGTGCGGCGAAGTCGGTGCCCAGGTGGGCGCGCCAGGTCTTCAGGATGGGGTGCAGGCGCATCTTGAAGCCACTGGTCACGCGCGAGAACTCCACCGGCGAGGTGAGGTACGCGCGGCGCATGCTTTCGCCGTCCAGCGTGTAGTAGGCGCCCTTGGTGGCGCCGGGTTCCTGGAACCAGACGGCCTCATGGGTTTTGCCGTTGTTGACGAACTCGGCGCTCAGCACGCGGCCGCTGGACAGGGGCTCGCCATCGGCTTCCAGCGTTTCGTACACCACCGAGAAGCGGTCGCCCTTGCGCAGTGAACGGCGGAAGTCGATGTTCCCCGAAAACAGCTCGGCCACTTGCACGGCCACGGCGTCGGGGATATTGGACGCATCGGTGGCGGCAAACAGCGAGCTGTGGATGATGCCTCCCGCCAGCCGACTGTTGGTCGTCATCTTGGCGGTTTCGATGCGCGTCGCAAACTTGTTGTCGCCCGTGCGCTCGACGATCAGGCGGCGGAAGTTGCCACTGTCGTCCGGCACCCAGCGCACCGTCAGGCGAATCAGGCGGTGGTCGTCGGTGGTCTCTGCCGACACGATCCGGCCGGTGCGGCCCAACACATTTTGTCGCACAGGAGTGTCACCACGCATGAATGCAGCGGCGGCCGGGTCGGCCACGCCCATGCGCTGCAGCAGCGACTCGGGGGTGTCGCTGGAGCGCACCTGCTCGGAGCGGAACAGCGAAAAGCCCGGGGCTTCCAGCTCGCCCAGTACGAGGTTTTCTGCCAGCGATTCAACGGGGTAGCTCACCATGCGCACCGGCAGCTCGGCCGGGTCCGGCGCAAAGGATGCCACTGCGAATGCTCCGCCACCACCCGTCAGCAGGATGGCTGCGACGGCGGCGGTGATGCGTTTGGGATGTTGTTGGATCGTGCGGGACAGCCGGTCAAGCAAAGCCGAGCTGGCGGTGGTCAAGCCGTGAATCAATGGTCTATCCCCAGGGTGAGAGTGAATCCGTGACACTTCCCCGGCGCTGGCGCGGGGCAAGGCATGGAGCACAGACTGTCAGGCTGCAGCCGTTCGACAGAATGGTCAAAAACAAGTCGAAACAGCGGTCCCACTAGAATCCGCCTCAAGCAATGTGGGCTGAAGTATAGCGGTGCATGCTGTCTAGACATCCCAAAAAACCCTTATGAATCAATCTGCTGTTACAACAACCCCGGTCTCTGATGGTGTAAGACAAGCCCTCGAAATCTCGCTGCGCGGCGTGCAAGAGCTGCTGCCGCAGGACGAATGGGTCAAGAAGCTGGCGCGCTCGGAGGCCACAGGCCAGCCGCTGCGCATCAAACTCGGGCTCGATCCCACGGCTCCCGACATCCACATCGGCCACACGGTGGTGCTGAACAAGATGCGGCAATTGCAAGATCTGGGCCACCAGGTGATTTTCCTGATCGGGGACTTCACCAGCCTGATCGGCGACCCCTCGGGCCGCAACAGCACGCGCCCGCCGCTCACGCCCGAGCAGATCAAGGTGAACGCCGAGACCTATTACAAGCAGGCCAGCATGGTGCTGGACCCGGCCAAGACCGAGATCCGCTACAACAGCGAGTGGAGCGAACCCCTGGGCGCCAGCGGCATGATCCAGCTCGCCTCGCGCTACACCGTGGCGCGCATGATGGAGCGCGACGACTTCCACAAGCGCTTCACCACCGGCCAGTCCATTGCGGTGCACGAGTTCCTGTACCCGCTGATGCAGGGCTACGACTCGGTGGCGCTCAAGAGCGACCTGGAGCTGGGCGGCACGGACCAGAAGTTCAACCTGCTCATGGGCCGCCATCTGCAGCAGGAATATGGCCAGGAGCCGCAGTGTGTGCTCACCATGCCGCTGCTGGTGGGGCTCGATGGCGTGGACAAGATGTCCAAGTCCAAGAACAACTACATCGGCATCACCGAAGACGCCAACACCATGTTCGCCAAGGTGCTGTCCATCAGCGACACCCTGATGTGGGACTGGTACACGCTGCTGTCGTTCAAGAGCCTGGCCGAGATCGCCGCACTCAAGGCTGAGGTGGAGGGCGGGCGCAACCCCAAGGATGCCAAGGTGATGCTGGCCAAGGAGATCACCACGCGCTTCCACAGCGCGGCTGCGGCCGATGCGGCCGAACAGGACTTCATCAACCGCAGCAAGGGCGGCGTGCCCGATGAAATCCCCGAGGTGAGCCTGTCCGGCGCACCGCTGGGCATTGGTGCGCTGCTCAAGCAGGCCAACCTGGCGCCCTCGGGCAGCGAGGCCAACCGCCTGATCGACGGCGGCGGCGTGCGTGTGGATGGCAGCGTGGTCAGCGACAAGGGCTTGAAGCTGGCTGCGGGCACCTACGTGGTGCAGGTGGGCAAGCGCAAGTTCGCAAGAGTGACTTTGTCCTGATTTTTAAGTCAGATTGGCTGTCAGCGCTTGTCGAATAAGAGCTGGTAGCTATAAAAATTGAAGCGCTGAAGCCGCAAGGCCCAGCGCTTTCTTCATCAGGCCCCGTCCAGGTTGTCGTTCAAATCCGGATCGGGCACGTCGCCAATTGCCTGGCGGGTGGCCTCGGCCTGCACCTGCAGCCAGGCGCAGAAGGCCTTGATCTCCGGCCGCTGCGCGCTGCGTGGCCCCACCATGAGCCAATAGGCCAGCGGCGAGTCGATGCGGTGGCCGGGCAGCACCTCCACCAGGTCGCCAGCGGCCAAGGCATCGGCAATCAGCGGCATGCGCGCGAGTGCCAGGCCCTGGCCGGCCAGCGCGGCCTGCACGATCTGGTGGGCGTAGTTGAAGTACAGCCAACGCTGGGGTTGCAGCTTGGTCAGGTCGCGCGTGTCGAACCAGCGGCGCCAGCTCAGGTATTCCAGGTAGTGCGTGCGGTGGGCGTCGCCTGCCTCGATCAGGGTGAACTGCGCCACGTCGGCCGGCGTGCGCAGCGGTTTGCCGCTCTTGAGCAGCCAGGGGCTGGCCACCACGGCCAGTTGCTCGCCAAACAGGCGGATGCCGCCTTGCGTGGCGCCGGCGGGCATGGCGTAGCGCAGGGCCAGGTCCACGTCCGAGGTTTCCAGGTCCACCTGCACGTCGCTCGCATCAATGCGGATGTCGATGCCCGGGTTGTCGCGCTGGAACTCCTCCATGCGCGGGATCAGCCACATCGATGCAAAGCTGGCCCAGGTGGTGATGGCCACGCTGCGGCGCCCGGCCGTCTGGCGCACCAGTCGCACGGCGGCGTCCATGCGCTCCAGCGCCGGGCCCACGGCGCGCTGCAACTGCGCGCCCGCGCTGGTCAGCTCCACCGCGCGGGTGTGGCGCAGAAACAGGGGCACGCCCACTTCTTCCTCCAGCGCCTGGATCTGGCGGCTTACGGCCGACTGGGTGAGCGCCAGTTCGTCGGCGGCGGCGCGGAAGTTCAGGTGTTTGGCCACAGCGAGAAAGGCGCGCCAGTGCCCGGTGGCCACGGGGCGGGTGCGAAGGACGGCGGGGGAATATTCGGCAGAGGCCATGGCAGGTGTCCTGGAGGGCGATTCATGCGTTGACGGAATGAATAGCGTACCGCGTTTTCATTGGACTGTGTACGGTGGAAGGCGCACCATTCAGGCTCCTCAACACGTTTTACTGAAGCCAAGGAGCCTGTCATGTCCCCCCGCAACGTTCTGGAATCGCAACAATCCGTCCACGCCGCCCTGGCTGGCCGTCGTGCGGCCGGTTGCTGGAAACTGGCCACAGGCCGGGCCTTGTCGCTGCGTCCGCACACCCATGGTGTATTGCAGATTGCGCAGGGGCAGGTCTGGCTCACCCTGAGCGGGTCTTTGGCGGATTTGCCGGGGGCGGCGGCCGACCATGTGCTGAGGGCCGGGGAGCAATTGACCATTGCGCCGGGCCAGCATGTGGTGATGGAAGCCTGGAACCCCCGGGGCCACGCTGAGGCCGTAGCTTTCCGCTGGGACAGCGTGGTGGCACCCGCCACGGCGCAGCCCGCCAGCCTGGCCGCCCGCGACTGGGAATGTGGCGTGGTGCAGCCGCTGCGCGACCTGGTGCAGGCACTGGGCCAAGGCGGGCGCGCCCTGGGTGCGGCGCTGGCCGATGTGACGGGTGCAGGCGGCCGGTTTGCCGCCGGTCTGGCCCGGTTTGCTCTGCATCGGATAGCAGCACCGCTACAGCGCAAGCCCGCTTGAAGCGTATATGCAGGAAAAGCATCAATAGGTGCCGTGCTTTTCATTGGACGTTGTTCTGCAAGCCGCGCACCATACGGTCTTATTAGGGTTTACCCGGAGAACACCATGACAACCTCTCACGCTCTTCATCTGTTTGCATCTTCCCGCGCGCTGGGCGCGGTCGCTGGTAGCACCGGCAACGTGGCAGCGGGCGCAGCTGTCACGCTGGCACCCAAGGTTGCAATGACTTTGCGCATTGCCGAAGGCCAGGCCTGGGTCACGCTGGGCAAGGGCCTGGGCGACAGCAGCGACATGTTCCTGTGCGCAGGGCAGTCGCTGCCCGTGGCTGCGGGCCAGTCTGTGGTGGTCGAGCCGCTGAACGGCCGCCGTCTGCAGTACCGCTGGGTGGATGGCGATGCCGCCAGTGCCCGCCCCGCATCCTGGTGGCGCCGTGCGTCCGTTGGCAACGGGGCTCCCGCCTGGGGCGATGCCTGCTGCGCCTGACCTGATCTGAGGCGCTCGGTCGCCTCGGTTGGGTGTGGGGTTAGAGTCAAAAGAGCTGCTACCGCTTGTCCATCAAGCGGTAGCAGCTCTTTTTTTAATAGCGAACGGGGCAAGCGCCAGACCGTCAGCGCGGCTCTTCGCCCAACAGCCCAATCAGCTGGGTCTGCAGCGTCGTCAGCAGTTCATCCGACAACGCGGGCTGCGCCGCAGCGGTGGCTCGGGCCAGCACCAGCCCGCCGACCATGGTGGCCAGCACTTGTATCGCGCAATCCCGGTCTTGTGACCGCACGGTTGCGCTGCCTGCCTCGGCCCTGCTGTCGACCAACAACTGGGCAAACCGCTGGATGTTGCGCTCGATGCCCTCGGCAAACACTTCCGATAGCCCACCGCCCGCCCGCGCGGCGTCCACCGCCAGCGCGGCGACGGGGCAGCCGGTGCCCGGCGCGTCGCGGTGCTGGGGCGAGAGGTAGCGCTGGATGCGCTCGCCCACGGTGGTGTGGGGTGTGGCGCCTTCCAGCGGGGTCATCGACCAGTCAAACGCCCGCGCACACGCCTCCTGCACCAGCGCGTCCTTGGAGGCGAAATGCCGGTACAGCCCGCCGTGGGTGAGCCCGGCGTCGCGCGTGATGTCGGCCACGCCCACGCCGGTCAGCCCCCGCTCGCGGTACAGGCGGGAGGCTGCATCCAGGATGCCCTGCCGGTTCTCTGCGGCCTGTGCTTTGGAAACCTTCATGGGAGCCTCTTATTGATTGCGAGCGTACGCAAAAAGCGGTTGTGCCTTTATGATGATGGCTGCAATCATAAAGGCGCGGGCCCTTTCCGCGCGTCGATGCAGCGTCCCAGAACCGGTTCTTGGTGCTGCGCCCAATTTGTCTGACGAGGTGAATGCATGAAAAAAATGATTCCTGGCGGCCGTGGTGCCCAGGTGTGGAGTGGTTTGTGCTGCGACAAGGCGGTGGCCTGATGCGGCGCGTTGTGGTCACGGGCATGGGCCTGGTGTCGCCGCTGGGCTGCGGCGTGGAACTGGTCTGGCAGCGCCTGCTGGCCGGGCGCTCGGGCCTGTCGCGCCTGCCGGACGCGGTCACGGACGGCATTGCCGCCAAGGTGGCGGGGCAGGTGCCGGATGTGGCGCAAGACCCCGAAGGCGGCTGGGATGTGGACGCCATCGTCTCGCCCAAGGACCAGCGCAAGATGGACCGCTTCATTCCCTTTGCGCTGGGTGCGGCGCAGCAGGCGCTGGCGCAGGCCGGCTGGCCGCCTGCCGATGAGCGTGCGCGCGAGCGCACGGCCACGGTGATCGCTTCGGGCATTGGCGGCTTTGGCGCGATTGCCGAGGCTGTGCGCACCACCGACACGCGCGGCCCGCAGCGCTTGTCGCCGTTCACGGTGCCCTCCTTCCTCGTCAATCTGGCCGCAGGGCAGGTGTCGATTCGCCATGGCCTCAAGGGGCCGCTGGGAGCGCCGGTCACCGCGTGCGCCGCCAGCGTGCAGGCGATTGGCGATGCCGCGCGCCTGATCCGCAGCGGCGAGGCCGATGTGGCCCTGTGCGGCGGTAGCGAGGCGGCCATTGACCGCGTGAGCCTGGGCGGCTTTGCAGCGGCCAAGGCGCTCGGCACGGCGTTCAATGACACCCCCGAGCAGGCATCGCGCCCGTTCGATGCGCAGCGCGACGGCTTTGTGATGGGCGAGGGCGCGGGCATGCTGGTGATCGAGGCTCTGGACCATGCCCTCGAGCGCGGCGCCACGCCGCTGGCCGAGCTGGTGGGTTACGGCACGTCGGCCGACGCGTACCACATCACCTCCGGCCCCGAAGACGGTGACGGCGCAGCGCGCAGCATGCTGGCAGCGCTGGCGCAGGCAGGCCTCACGGCGCAGGACGTGCAGCATCTGAACGCCCACGCGACGTCCACCGGCGTGGGTGACCGGGGCGAGCTGGCGGCCATTCGCCGTGTGTTTGGCGCGGGGTCCCAGGTGGCCATCAGCTCCACCAAATCGGCCACGGGCCATCTGCTGGGGGCGGCGGGCGCGGTGGCTGCCATCTTCACGACGCTGGCGCTGCGCGACCAGGTGGTGCCGGGCACGCTGAACCTGCACACGCCCGATGCGTTGGCCGAGGGGCTGGACCTGGTGGCGCTGCGGCCCCGGCCCATGGCGCTCTCCCACGCCATGCTCAACGGATTTGGTTTTGGCGGCGTGAACGCCACGCTGGTCCTGCGGCGCTGGCCAGTAGCCGCTTGATGTCTGGTGCCTGCCCCGTGCTGTGGGGGAAGCGATCTCAGTGGACGAGTTCGCCCCGCACGGCTTCGAAGGCGGCCAGGGCTGCTTCCCCATCCAATTTCTCCATGCGGGCGAGTGCATCCTCGTCTTCCACGGTGCTGAATGCCAGACTGAAGTGTTGAAAACGCCGGCCCGCCAGCGGGCCGTGGTGCAGCACCTCGACGTTGACATGGCGGGGGTCGTTGCGGATGCGTTCGATGAGTTTGAGCACCGCCTTCTGCGGACCTTCGAGCTGCTGGCAAAAACGCTGGCCGTCAAAAATCAGCAATCCCGTCACGTCCAGCTCCGCGTTGACCTGGCGCGCTCGCCCGGCAATCTCGGCCACCACGCTCAGCGGTTGCTCGGGGGCGAGGGTGCTCACGTAGAGGACCTCGTAAAGGGCGGGGGATACATTCATAAGTGAGGCCCAATGTAGGGGGCTCACAGCGGTTGCACAATGTCAAAAGACATAGATGTAACTGCTGCGCCACCCGGCGCGTTGTGGTGCTGTAGCCAAATGTGAATCGATGAGAATTGCGCCACCATGAACGCCACACTGCCCGCCCATGTCTGCCCCCCAACGTGCCACGATTGCAGATTGCGCAAGACCGGCGCCTTCACCGCCGTGAAGCCCGAGGTGCTGGACTTCATTGAAGGCTTTCGCACCGACAGCCTGGCCGTGGAAGCAGGCGGCGCGCTGGTGCGCGAAAACCAGACCAACGCCAAGCTGTTCACGCTGTATTCGGGCTGGGCCTTTCGCTACAAGACCATGAGCGACGGGCGCCGCCAGATCCTCAATTTTTTGCTGCCTGGCGACTTGGTGGGCCTGCAGCAGGAGTTTGGCGATGTCTCCACCCATGGCATCGAGGCGCTGACCGATTGTTCGCTGTGTGTGTTCCAGAACGACAGCCTGTGGGCGCTGTTTCGCGAGCACCCGCGCCTGGGCTACGACATCACCTGGCTGTCGGCCCACGAAGAAGGCCATGTGGACGACAACCTGCTTACCGCCGGCCGCCGCAACGCCACCGAGCGCGTGGCCATGCTGCTCATGCACCTGTACCGGCGGCTCGACCGCATCGGGTTGGTGGAGGACGGCACGGTGGCGTTCCCGCTCAACCAGCAGCACATTGCCGACGCCCTGGGGCTGTCGCTGGTGCACACCAACAAGACGCTGCGGCGCCTGTCGCTGCTGGGCCTGCACGAGCTGAAGAACGGCCGCTTGCGCCTGCTCAACACCCGGGCTCTCGCGCGCATCGCCGAGTACTACGACACGCCGCCCCGGCTGATGCCGCTGCTGTAAACGCTGTCTGCTGCGGCAGAAATCTGAGTGAAATGGCCTCTAGCGCTTGATAGATAAGCGCAAATAGCTATTGTTTTAATAGCTTTTTGCGCCCAGCGGGCTGCAGCCGATAATCCACGCCATGCCCGCGCGCCGGGCTTTTGCAGCGCCCACCCATCTCCTCTTTCATGACCTCACTCGACATCCTCATCATGGCGGCCGGCAAGGGCACGCGCATGAAAAGCCGCCTGCCCAAGGTCCTGCAGCGCCTTGCTGGCCGCCCCTTGTTGCACCACGTGCTGGACCAGGCTGCGCACCTGCAGGCCCGCAGCGCCATCGTCATCACCGGCCACGGCGCTACAGAAGTAGAAGCGGCTACCGCAGGTGCAGCAGGCGCTAGCGCCTCTTTTGACCTCAAATTCGTGCGCCAGGAACCCCAGCTGGGCACGGGCCATGCCGTGTTGCAGGCCGTGCCGCACCTGCGCGATGACGGCACGGTGGTGGTGCTCTCGGGCGATGTGCCGCTGACACACGCCGACACCCTGCGCGCCCTGGTGGCTGCCAGCGAAGGTGGCAAGCTGGCCCTGCTGACGGTGACCCTGCCCGACCCCACCGGTTATGGCCGCATCGTGCGCAATGCCGATGGCGCCGTGCAAGGCA
>Ga0209958_1000356_pt1 | contig 100624 bp, 86 predicted proteins | sample ThiBio_inoc_plan_FD_183942 | JGI IMG/M metagenome (GOLD analysis project Ga0209958, IMG submission 183942) | Wastewater bioreactor microbial communities from Cape Town, South Africa - Thiocy_inoc_plan (SPAdes) | ecosystem: Engineered > Bioremediation > Thiocyanate > Unclassified | place: South...
AAAATTAATACAGAATCAACAATACAAAGATATTAATTCGTTAGAATCAAATAGCGAGAAGCAGACCAAGTTATAAGTGATATATTGCCATGTTTAATATCAGTTTTGGGGAACTATTTGCTTTTGGCATTATTGCCCTCATCATTTTAGGGCCTGAAAAGCTTCCTCAAACATTAAGAACGGTACTATTCAAATATAGAGCAATTAAAAATCACCTCAATAAAATCCAGAATGATCTAGAAAATGAACTGGAATTGATTGAACTAAAAAGGATCATGCAAGAAGAGCTGCAAAAAATAAAACAAAATGAAGAACAGCTCAAACAACAACTCGCTCTCATGCAACAAGAAATTGAAAATGTACAATCCACTGTTTCTTTGGAACAAAGAACTAAAGCAACGTACACCATGGATTATGTCTATATCCAATCACATGACAATTTAAGGACGCCATTTTTAACTCATTTTCAAATAGTAAATAAATTTAATGAGGATCAAGCCGCATGACTGAACATCTCGTCAGTGAAAACCTCACTGAAATGAAATATAGCGAACACCTGAAAGAGTTAAGAAAGCGTTTGATCTATAGCATTGGTGCGGTTGTTACCATTTTTTTAGTGCTTCTCCCGCTTGCCCAACAAAACTATCATGTTCTTGCTCGACCTTTAATCTCATTATTACCTGTTAACTCAACCATGATTGCAACGGATGTGATGGGTACATTTTTAGCTCCGTTCAAACTCAACATTTATCTGGCAATTCTAATGAGCATTCCCTTTATCCTGTATCAGTTTTGGCAATTTGTTGCACCTGCACTCTACCAAAACGAGAAAAGATTTGGTGTCGCTCTAGCCCTTTCCAGTATTTTTTTATTTTATCTCGGTCTCTTGTTTGCTTATAGCCTGATCTTACCCTTGGCCTTAAAATTCTTTGTATTGGCTTCTCCTGAAAATGTATTACCGATGACGGATATCAATAGCTATCTAGATTTCTGTTTAAAGCTTTTTCTTGCTTTTGGTCTGGCATTTCAGATCCCAGTATTAACTTATATTCTTATTTTTATTGGAATTCTATCTATTCAACAATTAGAAGAACATCGCAAACACATCATTGTGTTCTTCTTTTTTATTGCAATGTTTATTACACCTCCTGATGTGTTTAGTATGCTTGCCCTTGCCGTCCCCATGTGGCTATTATTTGAATTGGGCTTATGGATCACTAAATTAACAGCCATAAAAAAAGAACATCCATAGGTCAAAAATGGATGTTCTTAAAACCAAATATTCTGTCTTTTTCTATGCGATTTCATTTTCATTCTTATTGGGTAATAAATTATACCGAGACAAAAGGTTACGCAAAACATTCCGCGAAAGACCCAACATTTTTGCAGTCTTCACCTGATTATTCCAGCAACTTGAAAATGCTGTATTCACAATCTTATCTTCAATAATATGCCATGCTTCTCCATCATACTCTTGAAATAGGCGCTTTAGAATATTTTCAAACTCTTGGATTAGATCATTATCTGGTAATGCAGTTGAGCTGCCTTCTTCCGAAAATCTTAAATGTTCAATATCAATTGTTTTCCCGCCACTGATAAGCAGTGCATAATGAATATTGTTTTCTAGCTCACGAATGTTCCCTGGCCAACTATAATTGAGGAGCGCATTTCTTGCCCGGTCACTAATATTAGGCTTTGTTGTAATCAACTTCTGTGAATACGAATTTAAGAAGAAATCAACCAAAGGTAAAATATCTCCTTTACGTTCACGCAAGGGTAAAATATTTAGAACCACAACATTCAAACGATAATACAAGTCTAAACGGAACTTATTTTCTGCAACAGCTTTACGTAAATCTACATGTGTACCAGATAAAATACGGACATTAATTGGAATCGGTTTTCGCCCACCGACACGAACCACTTCTTTTTCTTGCAGTACACGTAATAGCTTGACTTGTAAAGAGAGTGGCAACTCACCCACCTCATCCAAGAATAAAGTACCACCATCTGCAGTTTCAAAAATTCCTGCCCGAGTTTTATTTGCCCCAGTGAATGCTCCTGCCTCGTATCCAAATAGTTCAGACTCTGCCAGTGTTTCTACCAAAGCACCACAGTTCACAGCGAGAAATGGCTTGTTTCTCCGATCACTTTTCAAATGAATTTCGCGTGCAATCAATTCTTTACCAGTACCAGATTCACCTTGAATGATGACACTTGCAGAACTTGGCGCAATGGTTTCAACTTGGTTTAATAACTTACGGGAGTTTTGATCAGAAAAAATAATTGCTTTTGCTCTTATGGGTTTTACAGGAACACCATTATCAGGCAAAGTAATTACTTTATAATCATTATCTAAAAAAGATTTCATAATTACCCCTAAAGCTTATGATATAAGCATTTTTAAAACACCATCTTACATTTCAGTTCTTTTTTTAATAAATAACAAATTAAGATATTTAATCCAAAATTCACATTTCATCTTAAATTTCGAATTTACTTATAAATTAAGATTAAATATATTTCTATTTTTATGATATGTTGTTTTTAAAACATTATGCTTTAATATTGATCAAATACAAACACCTTTTAAATAATAAAATTTGAGAACCCATCATTTATAAAGCCTCAGCAATTGGCATTTATTTTGCTCTTTTATATTAAATATACAAAGTAGGCTGAGTAAAATGAGTATCGAATTTGTTGGTATGGTTTTTCCAAATCAATGGTCAGAAACTAAAGGAACACGAATCGGTCATAAAATTGATCTTGAATATTTACGTTATCATGCACGAGCACACGAATATGCTGGTTTTGATAAAGTCTTAATTGCTAGCGGACCAAGCAGCCCAGACAGTACACAAATCGCAGCTTATCTCGCACAGCATACTGAGCAACTCGGGTTTATGATTGCCCATCGTCCCGCGCTTGTAACACCAAATCTGGCTGCACGTTCTTTTGCGACACTTGACCATACGACAGGTGGCGGAAGAATCCGTTTACATGCGATCACTGGAGTTACAGCTGAGCCTCAAGAAGGCGATTATATTGTTGATAAAATTCAACGTTATGAACGGACGGGTGAATATTTAGATATTATTCAGAAACTCTGGAAAAGCGATCAACCTATTAGTTATGAAGGTAAGTACTTTAAGCTAGAAAACGCTTTTTGCCCGTTAAAGCCAGTCAACGGAACAATCCCGATTTCATTCGGTGGCTCATCTGATATTGCTTATGATATTGCAGTCCGCCATGCTGACCTGTATTCACTTTGGGGGGAACCACTGGCTGGTGTAAAAGATCAAATTACTAAATTAAAGCTCGCAGCAGAACACGCCAATAAACCGCAGCCACCTGTTAGCTTATCCGTACGCCTTATTATTGGCCCAACTGAAGAACTTGCTTGGCAGCGTGCAGAACAGATACTTGCTGATATTCAAAACAATCCAACTTTTCAGAATAACGGCACATTGTCAGGGCACAAAATCAAAGGAATTGGTTCACAACGCTTATTGGCAGCAGCGCAACAAGGTGATCGACATGATCGTGCCTTATGGATGCCCACAGCAACTGCTGTAGGCGCTTATGGTGATACCACTGCCTTGGTTGGTACACCAGATACCATTGTTGAGGCATTACTCGATTATGTAGATTTAGGCGTTACCACCTTTTTAAATCGAGGCTACGATCCGATCTATGATACAGTCGATTATGGCCGCTATATTATCCCTGCTGTACGTGAAGAGGCTGCAAAAAGATTAAAGCGCATCGCTTAAACATTTAAAGCATAAAGCCGCTCTGCAATATCTTTGAAGAGCGGCTTTTTAAAATAAAGATTTTCTTCAGTGAGAAAATCTTTATGTCATCGTTTATTGTAAGTCAGGCTTACAAATAGCCTGAATTTTCTCTCCAGCAATCACCTTTTTAGCAAATGGAATCGAATCTTGTAATGAAGCATTAACAGTCTCGCTATGCCCTAAGCCATGATACAAATGGCCTTCGACCACGGTACCCGCTTTACACGCATCGGCCACCAGCTTCATTTGAGATCGGGCATCAGGGGTGCGGTCGTTTGCCCCTGTTCCGATAAATAGTGGGTGACTGATTTTTAATGTCGGATAATAACCATAATCATTCGATTGTTTCTCTTGCAGCTTTTTATAGTTTGCAGGTGGATTAGGTTTATACGCTTGTGCTGGCGAAAGACCCGCAGTTTGAATATCCCCCATAAAGCTTGTTAAACACGTATTTCTTGCTTGTTCAACTAAAGGCACTGCTTCAGGTGTGAAAATATCTTCTGTTTTTATCTCTGGATATAAACTTTGCGTCACTAAAAAACTATAGATACCATAAGCAAGCGACGGACTGACTTCATAAGGATTTAACTTTAGCTGATTCTTTTCAGGCGTCGCCTCAGGATCTTGATAAATCACGCCTGTACCAATTGAACCTTTAATATTTAAGTCAGGTGCATACGTAGCCGAATAGGAAGAAGCCGAAACAGCGCCAGCGCCTCCTTGAGATTGACCAACAATTACAAACTTATTTGCAAGTGGTAATTTTGCTTTTAGAGCAGCTCTACCACTATCTAAAATACTATAGGCCAGCATGGGGTTATTGATTAACAAATGCGGTCCAGCAACGCCCAAACCTTCATAATCTGTAGCGACAACAGCGAATCCTTCTTTCAGCCAACGGTTTAAATATTGTACATCGCGGTATGATCGTCCACTCCAAGATGGCGCACAGGCATCGGCTAAACCAACAGTCCCATGTGCCCATAACACCACTGGCCAACCTTCTTTAGGTGGTGTTCCTTTTGGTAAATGAATACTGCCTGAAACCACGATAGGTGTTTTGCTATCTTTTCCACTGGTCGAACTATAAAGAATCCGAATGGCTTGACTATCATTTGCCAAGCGAATATACGGGTTATGAATAGGCTCTGTTTTTAATAATTTTCCTGCCTGTGCTGGAATAGCCGATTTCCATATATAAAACTCGGAAACTCGACCATCTCCATATTGATCTTGAGGCGTGGGAGCAGGTTGAGCAAAAGTCAAACCACTCGAAGTTAATATCGTTGTGATGAAAGAAAATTTGCATAATGTTGATAAAAAAGTATGTTGCATTGTCATTTACCCTAAAATTTGTTTAATCATTTTTGATTTAAAATTCGTAACTTACGCGGCCATATAAATACGTTCCAAATGCTCCTTCAGGCGCATTAAAACTATATTTGACAATGTTGCCGACCGAAGAATCTTTGGCTTTGTCAGGATGGCTATTCAATAAATTGATTGCCCCTAAATTGAACTTGAGGCCTTTGACAAATGCATCCGCTTTGTAGCCGATATCCAGATCTGCAATCCACTGTGGATCAAAAGTCTGGTCTAATGCAGTATTGGTGTTATTCAAAGTGGTCCATTTATCATAGCGACGGATAGCCGTATTCACGCTCCACGCTTGATTTGACCAAAGTGCGCCAAGAGTCAGCTTTGTTTTCGGTGCAGTAGACTCAATCAGGCTTTGTGTATTTCGTCCTGCAATGCTTGAAACGGGAATCCGCTCACCTTTTGTAGTGATAGAATCTCTGGTTTCAGTGATTTCATTTTTGTTATAGGCCAGACCTAGATTCAGATTTAACTTGCCATATTGTTCAAGATTTAAATCATGCTTAAGCGCGAACTCTAAACCTTGAGTACGTGTATCTAGTAAATTATTAAAAAACGCTACATTGGCAATATTTGAATACGGTGAACTGGAAAATGCATTGGTGATTACACTTCCAGTAATATTGTCTGAAAGCAAAATACGATTTTTAATATCGATTTGATAAAGGTCTAAAGTTGCTGAGGTATTCGCAAGTGGCTTCCACACAAAACCTAAAGAGTAATTTGTGGATTTCTCTGGTTTAAGTGAGCTTCCGCCAATAAGTAAAGCGGCCTCACTGCCTGCAACTAAAGTTCGTTGTTGCACATCTTGCCAACCTGAAGGGGTTTGCACCGTTTGTACGCTATAAGCAGAATATCCTTGTTGTGCCAATGACGGTGCTCTATAGCCTGTATTGATCGAACCGCGTACCGCAAATTGAGGTGATACATCATATTTAGCAAATAGTTTTCCGTTTGTGGTCGACCCAAAGTCTGAATATTTTTCACTTCGAACAGCTGCGCCCACATTCAAATTTTTAAAAATGTCTGCTTCCAAATCGAGGTAAACACCATAAACATCACGACTAATTTTTCGTTCATCTTGGTCTGTAATTCCGGCATATATCCCAGGAACACCAACGCCTAAAGTTGTGCTTGGATTGAAATATGGGCCTCGGGTATAGGCAATCGAATCACCAGCATTTTGTTTATATTGCTCCCAACGATATAAAACCCCTGTAGATAACGTGAGTGGACTTGCTAACCAGTCAATTGCAATATCACGGCTATAATCTAGTCCTGTATTTAATTGCGAAAAAATATTTTCACCCAAGTCATAGTTTGAAGGAGAATTTGGCCCATAACTTGGGTTAATGCCGTTGCCTTGTTCTGTGCTAACTTTATTTTGTCCATAAGTTGCATAAAGATCATATTTACCTGACTTCAACTCCCCTTTTTTCACTCCAACTGTGGTGGCAAAATCATCTACAGTGACTAAGCTTAATGGCGAGCGTCCATCTGGATAACGTTCTTTAAAATAGCTGGATTGATTCAGTACTGTTTTGGTCGTTGGTGGCTCATAAAAGTTTTCCCCTATCGTTTTGCGATGGCCATAGCTACTAAAACCATAAAGTGCAAGATCATCAGTCAACGGTAAATCTAGATTGGCAGTCACATTGACTTGATCTTTTTGTTCGGGTGAACCAAATTTCCATGTTCTATAGGGTGTATTTTGTTCTGTATATTGAGCTTTGGTTGAACCATCATAAAAAGTTCGCGTATCAGGTGCCGTGTTACTTGCAGCTTCACGTTTACCTAAATCTAATGCAACCGTCAAAGCACCATCATTAGGGAGTGCAAAACCTTTCCAAAGATTAACTTTATGTTGTTCACCATCTCCTTGAGTGTAGCCACCCGTTTGATAGCTTACGCCGCCTCCATGATCTCGTGATTTCAAAATAATATTCACAACACCAGCGATTGCATCTGACCCATATTGTGCCGCAGCACCATCTCGCAAGATTTCTATACGCTCAATTGCACTCACTGGAATTAAACTTAAATCAGTTACTGCTGCACCTCTTCCACCAGCATATGCTTGGCGGGTGAAATACGCTGCTGTATGTCGACGTTTCCCATTAATCAAAATTAAAGTTTGATCCGCAGATAATCCTCTAAGTGCAATACTTGGCGGAACCGATGCTCCGAACCCACCTGCTGGAGACGTCGGTAAACTCACCGAAGGAGACAACCGTGTTAATGCTGCTGCAAGATCAGTTGCACCAGTCTCTTGTAACTCTTTGGCAGTTAAAATATCCACGGGTGCAGGTGCATCAAGAGAGCTACTAATTGCTCGTCTTGAACCCGTGACCACGACAGATTGTAATGTGATGACATCCTCTTTCTCAGACAAATGTTTCTGATCATTTGCCATCGCAATAGAGGCAGTGAATGTACTCAGTGTAAAAAGTGAGGAGTGAAGAATGAATTGAGAAAAATATGTACGCATATAAGCTTCCTTAACGATCTAGACCGATATAGCAAAGCCAATGCCAATAAATTTAATAAATAATAACAAATACTTATAATTAAAAATAAAAAAATCATTGTTTAAATTTAAACAATGATTCAAAAAAATGTTTATAAAACTACAATTTAAGAGATCTGATCAATTTAAAGCAGTTGATTCTGTAAATAAGACTGATATAAATGAAAATACGCTGTTTCTGTTTGCATCAATTGTTGATGCGAACCCTGTTCAACGACAGTACCATTCTCAATCACAACGATTTTATCTGCTTCTTGAATAGTACTCAGCCGATGAGCAATCACAATACACGTTCTATTCTGACATAAGCGCCGTAGTGCATATTGGATTTTCTGTTCAGTATAGATATCAATCGCTGAAGTCGCTTCGTCCAAAATTAGAACTTTGGGATTAACAAGATACGCACGTACTAAACACACCAATTGTCTTTGACCATGACTAAGATTTTTTCCGAGTGTTCCTACTTCAGTAAAATATCCTTGTGGAAGTTGTTGCAAAATCTCATCTGCTCCTAAATCTTCAATTGCTTGGCAAAGTTCTTGGTCTGAGATATTCGGCCGAACCAAACGTAAGTTGTCTAAAATTGTTCCGCTAAATAAAACATTATCTTGCAAAACAATACTGACGTGTTTTCTTAAACTGTTGAGATGAATGTCCTGTAATGGATAACGATCTAAAAAGATGCATCCTTGTTGCGGTTCATAAAACCGTGTTAATAACTGAACAATCGTACTTTTTCCATGTCCTGTTGGCCCGACTATCGCTACAACTGTCCCTGCTTCAATATCCAAATTAAAGTTCTGCAAAACAGGTTTATGTGTATATGCAAAATCGACTGCTTGAAATCGAATATGTCCATTAAGCTGCTCAAGTTTCACTGCATTTGATTGCTCTTGAATAGCAGATTGGGTATCTAAAAGTAAGAAAATACGTTGCGCACAAGCTGCACCATTGGCATAACGTTCAAATAAATCAGTAAGCTCTTGCAAAGGCGCTAAAAATAAAAAAACATAAAAAATACTTTCAGCAAACTGTCCAATACTGATTATGCCGTCACTATAAGCATAACTACCAATTACAATAAAACCCGCAGTTGCAATAGTCGAAAGCAATCCTGTAAACGGTGCAAACCAACTGGTTCGTTTACTGCCATAAATAATAGAATCATTAAAGTCTTTTAGTAAATCTTGATAACGAGATTGATTGGTTGCAGTGTAATTTAACTGCTGAATGATTTTCGCACCATTGACGGTTTCAACTAAATGAGCAGTAAATCGACTACGTTCCTCTGCAACCTTACCCCAATGCTTTTGTGATGATTTCTTAAAAATGGCTGTCATCCCAAATAAAATGGGTAAAGTCGCAAATAGGCACCAAAAAAATGGTGGATAGATATGCCAAAGTAATACTGAAGCGAGTCCACATCTCAAAATTGCTGAAAGCAACTCAGGTGGTCCTTGTATTAAAACAGGTTCTAAGGTTTCAACATCACGGTCTGCTCTTGAGATAATCCTTCCAGCTTTAGTTCGGTCAAAATAGCCGATATTCAAACGTTGAATATGCTGAAATAAACGACGTCGCAAATCATTAATGACACGTAAAGCCGCACGTCCTGAAAGATATTTTGATACGCCTGCCAAAGCAAAGCGACAAATCCAACTCACGGCTAGAATACAAAGTGCTGTCAATATAACGGGCTGGTGTAATAGCATATTCCCAGCAATTTTCTGAAAACCATGATCTAAAATGTATTTTACAGCCCACGGTCTAACAAAAATGCTCAGCACTTGTAAAATTTCGACCGCAATTAAGGCCAAAATCAAATAACGGATTGGATAAATTAACGGAACCAGCCTACTCAACATTCCACGATGAATTGAAGTCTTTGCTAAATTTTCTTCGATTTGTAGATCAGCTGATTTTGCGAAAGGATGGAAATTTTTAACACTGGTATTCATGCATTAATCTCCTGTTGTTGTAACTTAAATCCCATTAACTCTCGATAAAATGCACAACTTTCTACCAACTCAAGATGTGTACCTTGAGCAACAATTTGCCCCTGATCAAGTACAATAATTCGATCAGACAATGCGATGGTGGTTTGTTTATTAGAATTAATAATAATAGTTTTCTTAATCTGATTTTCATGCTCAGAGAGATTGGATAATCGCTGTAATACTTGTTTTTCTGTCGTTGAATCCAATGCACTGGTTGAATCATCTAAGGCTAATATTGGCGAATTTTTTAAAATAGAACGTGCTAACGCAATTCGCTGTTTTTGCCCACCTGACAAAGTTACGCCTTTATCTCCAATAACAGTTTCCAATCCATCATCTAGCCGCTGTAATAATTCAGATGCTGAAGCCAAATATAAAGCTTCCTGCATCTGTTGTTCTGTTGCATCTCTTTTGGCAATTCGTAGATTATCTGCCAATGTTCCCGAGAAAAAGAAATTCTCTTGAGGAATGATTTGTACAAAATTACGCAACTCACATAAGCTTAAATCTCGAACATTCTGCCAACCTTGTTGCTCAGACCCAATCATCACTTGTCCTTCAGTTGGATCAATAAAACGATTTAGTAAATTCATCAAGGTACTTTTCCCAGCACCCGTTTTTCCAACAATCGTTACGATTTCACCTGCCCGAAACTCAATTTGGCATTGTTTTAAAATGTACTTCTGTGTTGTTTTATCTTGAAAACTGACATTATCCAATCGAATATTCAGTTCATTATCATATTGCAACGATAATGGATTTGTTTGATCCTGAATTGCAGATTCCTGATCCAGCATTTGCCAAATTCTGCTTGCTGAGGAACGTGCATCCGCAAAAATATGTAAGACTTGCCCAATACTTTCGATACGAAAAACCAGTAAATTTGCCATCAATACTGCTGCGACAAATTGCCCCACTTGTAATTGATTTTGACCAATTAAATAAGCCCCAAAACCAATCACCCACAAATATGAACATGCGATAATGATTTGTGGAATAGGTAAACGTTTTGCACTGGTGCTAATCGTCTGAATAGAATGATGAATAAAATCATCAACCACTTTGTTAAAATGACCTAACAGTTTATCTTCTAATTGAAATGCTTTAATAACGCGAACGCCATTCACACTTTCGGCTAAAGTATCACTGACTTTTTCATAAGCATGTGCAACTTGATGATCCAATGCAACCAATTGATTGGTCAGTCTAAAAAGTATCCAAAGACCCAAGAAAATAAAACATAACGGTATTATGCCAAGCCACGGATCATACCAACACAATAATCCAATCGTTACCGCCACAACGAGACTAGACTCAAAGACTTGTCGCCAAAAATTAATGAGTGCTTCTTTTAATTTATCTGAATCTCGTGTCGTTCTGGATAGCACCTCCCCTAAACCATGTTTCCAATGCCAAGACACATCTAAATGCTGTACTTGGCTAAAGATTCTCTCTCTTAGAATACTGAGTAATTGCTGCCCAATAGTCAAAGCACTCAGGCCGGCCAAATACTGAATTACAGCCCTTAGCAGTGCAATACTGACCAGCAAGATAAACCAAAACCAAGGGTTTAAAGGATTTGTTAATGTGTATTGAAATAAGGTATTCGGTTGGCTGTGTTTAAGCGTATCAATTGCATGACCAATCGAATATTGTTGAAGTGCTAAACCAATATTTGCAATAACAAATAAAGTTGCTGTCAGTACAAAACGAAATGGCATAAAGCGGTATAACGCTAAACTTCGCAATAAAGGATAATTTTTAAACATAAAACATAACAAAAACTAAAGATTTCGAGTTATTGCGAGATTTATGCCAACCTTTTTCATTAGAAAAATATTTTAATCTATTGTTTTATATTATTTTTTATAAACATCTAATTATACAAGTGTTGAATTTAAAGCAACGCCGCTAATGATCTGCTGTTATCGCAACAAAATTTGATATATCAACATCATAAAAATAGATATTAAAAATAATCAATAAATATCAATAATTTAATCAATGGCATCAATATTGCTTTAATGCATTAAAATCACAAAAGGATGTTCTAATGACAACACTTCATACTCAGCCATTAAATACACTTTGGTATACACGTTGCCCTGTGCCTACAGGTTTAGGTATTGCAATTCAAAAGGGTTGGCTAAAAGAAAAATTTAATGAGCAACAGATTGAAATAAAATCCATTCGAGAATCAAATTCCAAAGATATTCGTAACTCTCATTTTAACCATACCCTTGCCAACTCTGTTCGACACGGCGGCAGTATCCCTGCAATCTGGGCATATGCTTCTGGTCAAAAAACCAAAGTGATTGGCTTATCTTGGGCGGATGAAGTTCAATTGCTACTCACACGTTATGATTCCAACATTAAAACTGTTGCGGATTTAAAAGGTAAACGTTTTGGCTTACCCCTTAATCAAGATGCCATTATTGATTTTTCACGCGCTCAGGCAATTCGTGGTTTAGAAAACTCATTAAAAACGGTCAACTTAAACGTAAGCGATTTAGAATTAGTTGATTGCTTACGAGCAGATATTATAGCGGCACAACAACAGCAACCGGAAGAAAATGATTCTAGTTTCTACGGAGATCGTAACAAACTTAATGCAAGTGCTGAGATTGTCGCTTTAATTAAAGGTGATGTTGATGCGATTTTCTTAAAAGGTGCTCATGCAGCACAAATTGCACATGATTTCGCTTTATACACGATTATTGATATTGGCTCACACCCTGATCCTATCCTACGTTCAAATAACGGTACGCCTCGTACACTGACGGTGGATGAAGATTTCCTCTCACACTATCCTCAACAAGCGCAATCAATTGTAAATGCAGTATTGGAAGCTGAACAATGGGCACATATTCATGCAGATGAAACTCATCGTTATTTAGCAAAAGAATGTAATAGTAGTGAACAATGGGTATATTCGGCTTATGGTGCTGATGCACACCTTAAATTGAAAACCAATTTTGATGAGACCTCTGTACTTGCCCTACAAGATTTAAGTGACTTTTTATATCGCTGGAAGTTTATTCCTCAGCAAATCGATGTCAAACAATGGTTAGCTCCTGAAAGTTATCAATCATTGCTTTAATCTTTAGTTTACTCTTTGCTGATAATCAAACAGAACTTAGACATCAAAAGTTCTGTTTGATGAAAGACTTTCAGCGATATTGCAAATTAAATGTTTTTCTCCAAATACGACATTCACTTCAATAGAAAATAAATTCGTTTTCCAATTTGATAGACAATTTCCAGCATAGTCTCATTTTATAAGTCTCTCGTCATTTGTACGTCTATTGCTGCATTTTTTATATTCCTATAAATGCTTATTTTTCTGCTATTTATCAAAACCAGATATATAAATAGATATTCCTTATTTTCTTGTAAAAACAAACAAGCGTAGCATCACTCTTATGAATTCCAAATAGTATGAAATAGGAATAAAGAATATGAATGCCCAAATTAACGTAGGCTCTGCCTCATTTGAAAACATCTTATCTGAAGCTCAACAATATGCTACGGAACATGAATTAGATTTTACGGGTAGTTTAAAACCGACTGACGCTTGGCTTTTAGTTGAACAAGGTCACGCAATTTTGGTCGATGTACGTACCAACGAAGAACGCAAATTTGTAGGTTATGTTCCTGAGAGTATTCATATTGCATGGGCGACAGGCACAGCTTTTAATCGCAACCCTCGTTTTTTAAAAGAATTAGATAGTAAAGTTGGTAAAGACAAAATTATCTTATTACTCTGTCGCAGTGGTAAGCGCTCAGCTTTAGCAGCAACGGCTGCATTTAGTGCAGGTTTTGCTCAAGTTTATAATGTACTTGAGGGCTTTGAAGGCGATTTGAATACGCATAAGCAACGTAATTCAACAAATGGCTGGAGACTTCATCAACTGCCTTGGTTGCAAGATTGATGTTCTTATTTACCCTCCGTATTTCAAGATGAAGGAATATTTGTGACACATTGGAATCTCAAACCTGTCATCCAAGGTTTACAACAAGCTCGGCATGAATGGCGAGAACAACAGCACCGCCTAAAAGAAATAGGAGGTCGTGAATTGCCATCTAAAAATGCTTTAAAAACGATTTTAGATGACCTATGCGGTATCTTATTTCCAATGCGCTTAGGGCCAGCAGAACTGCGTCAAGAAGCAGAAGATTATTACATTGCCTATACTTTGGATCGAGCGCTCAGTGATTTATACCAGCAAGTACAGCTTACGTTGAATTATCAAAATAAACGCCAAGCCAAACTTATAGACTTAAACTCAGATACAGATACAGCAAACGAAAAAATATTCGATCCTGCCCGTGAAATTGTTCAAGCACTTGCAAATGCACTTCCCAATATTCGTCGTGCATTAGATGCAGATGTTTGTGCAGCCTATGATGGTGATCCTGCTGCTCACAGTGTGGATGAAATCTTACTCTGCTATCCGGGTATTTTTGCGATTATGTATCATAGAATTGCGCATCAGTTATATGCTCATGTCCCTTTACTATCTAGAATCATTTCTGAACTTGCTCATTCAGCTACAGGTATTGATATTCATCCTGGTGCACAAATTGGTCCCGGCTTTTTTATTGATCACGGTACAGGCGTCGTCATTGGTGAAACCTGTATCATCGGTGAACGTGTCCGCATTTACCAAGCAGTGACCTTAGGAGCAAAACGTTTTGAAATCACAGAAAATGGTGGCTTGAAAAAAGATTATGCCCGCCACCCAATTGTAGAAGATGAGGTCGTCATTTATGCAGGTGCAACGATTCTTGGTCGCATTACCATTGGAAAAAATTCAGTGGTAGGGGGCAATGTTTGGCTCACTCACTCTATCCCTGCAAACAGTCAAGTCTTCCAACAAAACAATGAACTCGCTTTAAAACTATCCTCTTAAGATCACTTGTCATTCATCTCCCTACTAGGCTGACCTAGTAGGTTTTTTGCTGTAGCAACTAATTATCTAATTTATAAATAATTTAAATATATAAAAATGATATATAACAATCCTTCATGATCAATTCACTTCTTAATATTTTTAAAATCATTCACTTACTTTTAGTCTGTTGAAATACCAACAACCGCCAACTTGAAGGAAAAATTCACAAATGGCACATACAACAGACAAAGTCCAATTGGCTCTCGGAGACCATGCTGCAAGGCAATTGGCAAATGCCACCAAAACAGTTCCACAACTTTCGACTATTACCCCTCGTTGGCTCACTCATTTGTTGCAATGGTTGCCTGTCGAAGCAGGTATTTATCGTGTTAACCGTGTAAACAATACAGATGATATTCAAGTTGCCTGTACACAACGTGATGAAGCCACGCTCCCACAGACTTTTGTGGATTATGATCCGCAAGCACGTGAATATTTCTTGAATGGTGTTTCGACCGTTTTGGATATTCATACTCGTGTTGCTGATCTCTACAGCAGCCCACATGATCAGATTAAAGAACAATTACGTTTAACCATTGAAACCATTAAAGAGCGTCAAGAAAGCGAGCTGATCAATAACCCTGAATATGGTTTATTGGCAAGCGTGGCAGATGAACAGCGTATCTCTACCTTAAATGGTCCACCGACACCCGATGACTTTGATGATTTACTCCGTAAAGTTTGGAAAGAACCGGGCTTCTTTTTGGCACATCCAGATGCAATTGCTGCATTCGGCCGTGAGTGTACTCGTCGTGGTGTTCCACCACCAACGGTCAGTTTATTTGGTTCGCAGTTCATCACATGGCGTGGTGTACCACTGATTCCATCGAATAAGATTCCAGTAGAAGATGGTAAAACCAAAATCTTGTTGTTACGTGTTGGTGAAAAACGCCAAGGTGTGGTTGGCTTATTTCAACCTGGTCTAGCAGGTGAGCAATCTCCGGGGCTTTCTGTACGCTTCATGGGTATCAATCGTAATGCCATTGCCTCTTATCTGATCTCACTGTACTGCTCATTAGCGGTATTGACTGAGGATGCGTTGGCTGTGCTCGAAGATGTGGAGGTGGACAAGTATCATGACTACCCAGTTAACTACAAGTAATTTTCAAGGTAGTCCAACGGGTTCTGAAGTGGTCGGTGTTAGCCCACCGTCCAACTTCCCAGATGAAGCAATACTTTCACGACTTGCCTCTGAATTTTTTGCTGCCCTGCCAAATTCTGGTAGTGGTCATTCCTCTGGTTTGAATTTGGACTTGCCTAATGTGGGTACGCCACCCCATCAACCCCAGCCTGCTGAACCTTTCACTGCGCTCAGTGGTCGTGCGCCGAATATTGCTTATGAAAAAAGTTTAAACCCTGAATATCCTGAGCATATTCCAAATTATCCTGATTATCCTGAACGTCGTGCGATCGCCTCTGCGCCAGTCGTGGGGGGTGCCAATTTACCACGTCCACCCATTGAACCTAATTTTCCACAAGCGGTTCATAGTGCGCCGAATGTACCTTTAGTTGAACCATCTCGTCCTTCAACAAACGATGCTTCACCCTTTTATTTTTTAAATGATTTTACAGCACCGAATTCGTCAAGTTCTGAATTTGATGCTGCCAATTTTGCCACAGCACAATCATTTCAATTACCTCATGGTGATGCATTAAAAAGTTTGTTGCAGCAAGATTCTCAAGCTTCAACTCAAGCAAAAAATAGTGCCTCTTCAGGTTTTTATTTCTTAGATCTGCCGCAACACAATGCGGGTTACGGCAATTATCAACCTTCACAGCCACAGTTTGTTGCCAATGCCGCTCAGCCCTTGGATATTCAAGCGATCCGTCGTGACTTCCCCATTCTGCAAGAACGTGTCAATGGTCGTCCTTTGGTCTGGTTTGACAATGCTGCAACGACACAGAAACCACAAAGCGTGATTGATCGTATTGCCTATTTTTATCAGCACGAAAATTCCAATATTCATCGTGCCGCACATGAACTGGCAGCACGTGCAACTGATGCATATGAACATGCACGCAATGTGGTGGCTCGTTTTATTGGAGCAAAATCATCAAAAGAAATCATTTTTGTACGTGGTACGACTGAAGGGATTAACCTGATTGCCAAGACATGGGGTGAACAGAATATTGGTGAAGGTGATGAGATCATCGTGTCTCATCTTGAGCATCACGCCAACATCGTACCGTGGTTCCAGCTCACCAAAAAAGTCGGTGCCAAACTCCGCGTCATTCCTGTGGATAATACTGGTCAAATCATTTTGGAAGAACTGCCAAAATTGATCAATGAACGGACTAAACTAATCTCAATTACCCAAGTGTCCAACGCCTTAGGTACGGTGACACCTGTCGCTGAGGTGATCAAAATCGCGCATGCCAAAGGTGTGCGAGTCTTGGTCGATGGAGCTCAATCGGTTTCGCATATGCCAACTGATGTCCAAGCGATTGATGCTGACTTCTTTGTATTCTCAGGGCATAAAGTATTTGGACCGACAGGCATTGGTGCAGTTTATGCCAAACCTGAAATTCTGGAGACCATGCCCGTTTGGGAAGGCGGCGGCAATATGATTCAGGATGTGACCTTTGAACAAGTCATTTACCAACCTGCCCCAAATAAGTTTGAAGCAGGGACAGGTAATATTGCTGATGCGGTGGGTTTAGGTGCGGCTTTGGAATATGTTGAGCGCCTTGGCATTCATAATATTGCCCGTTATGAACATGACTTACTGGAGTATGGTCAGCATGCGTTAAGCAGTGTCACGGGGTTAAGACCAATTGGTACAGCCCGAAACAAAGCCAGTGTCATGTCTTTTACCCTTGAAGGTTATTCCACTGAACAAGTGGGTAAGGCACTCAATCAACATGGGATTGCAGTGCGTTCAGGGCATCATTGTGCTCAGCCAATCTTGCGCCGTTTTGGTGTGGAACAGACTGTACGCCCTTCTTTGGCGTTTTATAACACCACTGAAGAAATTGATTTACTGGTGTCGGTCTTACATCAACTTTCAAGAAATAAGCGAAGTAGTTAAATCTACTCCAATAAAAAAAGACTGCCTCAGCGCAGTCTTTTTTTATTGGCATTATTATGAATGGGATGGGTTAAATTTAGTCACATTTTCCGCCTGTTTCTTTAGAAGTACGGAGTTATATTCTCCTGGTGGAATATTATTTAAATAATAATTTCCAACATGATACAGCCTCCAGCGAATTGGATCATGCGTGGTATGGGTTCGTGCATTACGCCAGAAACGGTCTAGGTTCCATTTCGATAAGGTTGAACTTGCCCCAAGTAGTCCAAAAATTTCACTCGAAATTTTTAAAGATGCATGATCAGACTGACTACGGGTAGCGGCTACCGATAAAATCAATTCAGTTTGTAAGTCTTCATCTTCTACATTTGCCAAATGCTGTTCAAAAATTTGTGCCGAACGGTCCAATAGTGCCTCAGCCGAACGAACCAAAACTGCAAATTCACCAATCTGTTTGATGATATGAGGTTCATGCGTAGGCGAATCGACGCCACTTTCTACCCAAGGTCGAGCATGATGTTGTAAATAATCAATTCCACCTTGTAGGGCTCCTTTGGCAATTCCTGTGTCCATTGCAGCGTGTAAAATCTGAGGCCAAGTGAGTCCCGTACGTAAAACAGTGCCTAAACCACCCGTATTTCGCTTAGCAACATAACGTTCATCAACAATCACATCTTTAAAATTAACAGTACCACTGACACTATTATTTTGTCCCATCGCATCCCAGTCATCAAGCAACTCAACTCCCTGCGTATCACGATGAATTAAAATCGAGACAGGTCCATCATCACTACCAGCAAATAAGGAAATCCATTCTGCGAGTAAAGAGCCTGTAGAATAGAACTTACTACCATTTAATATTAATTGCCCTTCTGAATTTCGCTCTACACGCGTCTTATGCTGAAATTTATCCTTACCACCCACTTCTGCAAGAGCATTACCCAAACGCTTTCCGCTTAAGATATCACCCAGTAACTGATCACGAATTTCATCATCATAGCCCGTTAAAACGCCTCGGAACATGGTGAAGTGAATCTGTAATAACTGCCCGACACCACCATCAGCGGATGAAATAATTTTCACCACATTGACCAAGGTTGAAATACTGGCGCCTAAGCCCCCAAATTGCTTGGGTACAATAATCGCAGTTAAACCAGCTTCTGAAATTAAGCGAGCTTGTTCATAAGGTACGGTCTTGTTATAACTGAGATCACGAGCAAATTGATTCAGTTGATCCGCCACCTCTTTTGCAATATCAAGTGCTTCTTGCTCACTTTGAATATGCCTGATACTACCTAATTCTAAAAAATTACGTTGGTTAATGTCGTTCATTGTTAACTCCGGAAAATCTGTTCTTTTTTATGCGCAAACTTCAAATCCCTTGTCTTTAAACAAGCTAGGCGCATGGGTAAGCAAAGTTTTGGTATAGGTATGTTGAGGGTGACTCAGCACTTGATCTGTTTCGCCATATTCAACAATATGTCCATTTTTTAATACGGCGACTCGATCTGCGATTGCACGAACAACCCCTAGGTTATGGGTCACAAATAGTAAGGTCACACCTTGCTGTTGGAGGTCTTGTAGCAGTTTTAAGATGGAAGCCTGAACTGAAACATCCAAAGCAGATGTAATCTCATCACAAATCAAAACATCAGGTTGGCACAGCAAAGCTCGGGCGATAGCCACTCGTTGTCGCTCCCCACCCGATAAATCTCTTGGATAGAGTTCCTGAACTTGTATAGGCAGAGAGACTTGTTTAAGTACCTGCGTGACTTTTTCTATGGCTTCTTGTCGAGATGCTCCAAAGAAATGCTGTACAACTTTAATTAATGTCTGACCAATCGTATGCGCTGGATTCAAAGCCTTATAAGGGTTTTGAAAGATATATTGCAGTTTATGCCGCTGCTGCAAATGACGCTGTTGCCCACGCAAGGACAAGACTTCATCTGCTAATATAATTTGTCCATCTGCATTTTCATTCAGGCCAGCAATGACACGCGATAAAGTGGTTTTTCCTGAACCCGATTCACCCACCAATGCTAAACATTCGCCTTTTTTTAGTTGAAATGAAATATCAAAAAGTGCCTGTTGCTGCCCATACCATACATTAATATGTTCAACTTTTAATAGAGCTTCACGGTCTGTTTCTCTTTCAATCACTTGATGATCAATCTCTTTAAAATGAATCACACCGACATGATCCGAATGATGACAAGCAATAAAATGCGGATCAAACTCATCTTTTAATTGAGTCAATTCAGGTTGTTTTTGACGACATATATCTGTGGTGAAAGTACAACGTGCCGCAAAAGCACATCCCACTGGACGCTCATTGGGTGAAGGAGCATGTCCTTCAATTGGAGATAAATATTTACGAATGGCCACATCGGGAATGGCGTTCAGTAAACCTTGCGTATAAGGGTGCTTAGGAGTTTCAAATAGTTGGGTTAATACCGCATCTTCAGCAATTCGACCTGAATACAGAACAATCACCCGATCTGCAATATCTTTTACCACCGTTAAGTCATGCGATACATAGATAGCAGCAACGTTATATTCCCGACATAATTTACGAATGATATTCAACACCAATGTCTGTGTCATCACATCTAACGCGGTGGTTGGCTCATCCAAAACGATCAAACGTGGCTGTAGCAAGAATGCCAAGGCCAATAAAATTCGTTGTTGTTGCCCACCCGAAAGCTGATGAGGATAACGCTTTAGAAATAGCTCATCATGCGGCAATCCCACTTCATTTAAAATTTTGGCAACCTTTTGGTATTTTTCAACGCTCGATAACTGTGCCTGATGGACATCTAATAATTCAAATAAATGTTGTCCAATACTTAATGCTGGGTTGAGTGCTGTTCCAGGATCTTGGGCGACATGACTAATTTTATAACCACGAACCTGACGCAAAGCATGATCATCTAAACTGAGAATATCTTCATCATCCAGTTCAATTGTGCCTTGAATAATCTTGGCTCCATATCGTGCATAACCCAATAAGGCACTCGATAATGTCGTTTTACCTGAACCACTCTCTCCAACTAATCCTAGGACCTCACCTTCTCGTAGGCTAAATGAAATATTAGAAACGATATGATTGCCGGTGTTAACCAATGCCACGGTTAAGTCTTTTACAGTTAATACTGTATTTTTAAATAGATATGCCATGCTTATTTTTCCTCAATCCGAGCTGCTGCACGTCCAACGCCCTCAGCCAATACATTCGTTCCGAGCGCAAACAAAGCAATTAAGATGACAGGAGCAAATACCGCCCATGGCTGTACCAATAAACCAGCGCGATTTTCATTAATCATGAGTCCCCAATCTGCTGCTGGAGGTGCCACACCATAACCAAGAAAAGCCAAACCAGATAACATACCCACAGCCCATGTCAGCATCACACCAAGATGGATGAGTAAAGGCGTCAACATGTTGGGTAAAATTTCACGAAATAAAATATAGGTTTTTGAGTACCCGAGAATTCTGGCTGCTTCGATATATTCTTGTTCCACCAGATTCAGTGCAACGCTTCGCGCAAGACGCACGACCCCAGGAATAAAAGCAATTGAAACCGTTAAAACAATGAGCCAAGGTTCCCGACCTAACATTGAAACGATAAGCAAGACCAATATAAGATCCGGAAAGGCCATAAAAACATCAGTCAGCCAAGTCACGAACTGATCAATCTTATTTCGAGCAAAAGCAGCGAGTATGCCTAAACTAGTACCCATAATTAATGCAATCAAACTGGCAGCCAGTGTCATCCAGATAATAGAAGCCCCACCAGCAAGGACACGTGACCAAACATCATGACCAATATAATCATATCCAAGAAACGCTTTTCCCTCAGGCGGACCATATGTCATGCCGATCAAAGCAGTGGGCTCAAATGGAACCAAGAGCGGTCCAATCAGTGCAAAAATCAACACTAAGGTCGTGACTACAAATCCAAAACGTACTTGTCTTTCACGAATTAATGTTTGAAAAAAATTTCTTTGGTACCAATGAAGTGAGCTCATTTCCCACCTCCTTGCTGAATGTTCTTTAACGCATTACGGCGGTCAACAGGTTTTACCGTAATTGGTCGACCTGACTTCCATAAACGTAATGCCTGACGACGGCCTGGCGAACGTGCTTTATGTCTTTTGGCTGTTCGTATTTTTGGTGTGAGTAAGGTCGTGATTAAATCTGCAATTAAATTAACGGCTACCACACAAATGGTCAGCAATAAAACAATTGCTTGAATGGTCGGGATATCTCTTAATTCAATTGCTGCATTGAGTGCATTACCAATACCGGGATAACTGAAAACCACTTCAATAATTAAAGCACCGCTCAGCAGAACTCGTATCGTTAATGCTGTTCCCTGCACCACTGGCACCAATGCATTTGGTAAAACATGTTTCCATATGATCCGTTGCTCAGGAATACCGCGTAATCGTGCAGAGGTCACATAGTCCGACTCAAGTGCATCAATCATGGAACCACGAACCAAACGCATCAGATATGGAATAAGCGACAAGGCCAAAGTTAAAATCGGTAAAACTAAAAACTCTATTTGGCTAAAAGCTGACTGCTCTGGAATCAACAAAGATGCTGCTGGCAATATGTGCAGGATTGAGGTTGAGAAAAACATCATTAACCAGATTGCAATCACAAATCCTGGAACAGCCTTGAATAGAATAGAGCTAGAAACAATAATACGATCTAGTTTGCTATCTCGACGGAGTGACAGCCATACACCTAGTACCACAGAAATTGGTACAGTAATGACAATAACTAAGATCGTTAATGCAACGGTGTTACCAAAATAATTCTGAACAATCTGCACAACAGGTACATTTGAATCAATCGAACGGCCAAAATTACCTTGCAATAATTGACTTAACCAATGCCAGTATTGAATCAATATTGGATCGTTCAGGCCCAATTGTTCACGAAGTATTTGAACCGTCGCCTCTGGTGCTTCTGGGCCCAAAATGACGCGAGCCGGATCAGATGGGAGTGCTTGTGTGGCAATAAATACAATAAGACTAATCACAAATACAACCAATACACCTGACAACAACCGTGTGAAAAACCAAGGTAACCATGCTGGTATTTCAAATGATCTCGTCATTGTTTGATGTGAAATGGCTGTCTCTATATTGCTGGATTGCATTGTCATAGCGGTCACCCCCTACGCCAAAATTCATCTGTACGCCACGCAGAAAAGCCTGTACGATCGGGTGTTACGCCACCAATTTGGCCAGAATGTGCATCGAGTACATGATTAAAACCCCAAATGAGCAAACCACCTTGCTCATGTTGAATGTGCTGTGCTTCATGAATGAGAACTTTGCGTTTTTCCAAATCAGGCTGTTGTAATGCGGTATGAACCAATTCAGTAAAACGTTGATTGTTAAATCGGGTTTTATTATTTGCCGCATCAGGCCCATCAATTTGCAAGACGGTTAATAAAAAAGGTCGTGAAACGTTTGAACCCGTGCTAAATGCCCAATCCTGTTTTACAGCATCAGCAAAGGTGGCAGCTTCAACCTGTTTAACATTAACGATAACACCAGCCTGAGCTGCATGCTGAGCAAAAACCAATGCGGCATTGCTATCTGGACCTGTATACAAATCAACCGCCAAGCTATTGCTAAAACCAGCTTCTTTCAGCAACGCCTTCGCTTTATTTAAATCTTGCTTACGTTGCGCAATACTGTGGTCATATACAGGATCACTAAAGGAATAGAGATCATTTGCAACGCGTCCTTGACCAGCTAAAGCCCATTTAACCAAATCATCTCTATTGGCAATCAATCTAAAAGCTTGACGTACTCGAGGATCATTGAAAGGTGCTTTGGAAGTATTCATATCAAAAGATTGCCAAGCATCTGTTTCAGATGAGACGAGATTCAATCGTTTATTGGCTTGAATTAAAGAAATATGCTCGGCACTTACCCCTGAAGCAATGTCAATTTGACCAGATTGCAAAGCAGCAAGACGTCCTGTCTGATCTTTAAAATCAATGATTTCTATTGCATCAGCATAAGGCTTATTTTCTTTCCAATAGTTTTCAAAACGAACAAAGCGTGAACGTTGACCTGGCGTAAAACTGTCAAGCTTAAAGGGCCCAGCCCCGACCACATTTTTAACTGGGTCATAATCTGTAGGAACAATCCCTCCCCAACTCATCCATGCCTCAGGTAAAGCAACTAAGCCTTTTCCTTGAGCAAAAGGGATCTCAACTGTGTATTCATCGACCTTCTTAACTCCATCTCGTTGCAATGAATAAAGATAGGCAGCAAACGGAGACGCGAGTTTAGGATCCGTCAAACGGCGTAAGGAGAAAATAACATCATCAGCAGTAATCGTTTTACCGTGATGAAATTCGAGTCCTTTTTTTAAGCGAATGGTCCATTTCGTTCCATCATTATTCGGCTCCGCAAATTCAGCAAGTGCAAGTTTGGGCTGGATATCTCTACCCCATTCCCATAATTTTGCATATAAAGGCCAACCTCTGAATGCACTGGACATACCAATAGGCTTGTGCGCGTCTAAATTACCTGCTTGATTACCATTGATTACTCCAATTTTGATCACGCCACCTTTTTTGGGCGTATCATTTTGATCTGTACTCACATGAGTATTCTCAGAAGATGAAGAGTCAGTTTTAGAACATCCTACCACGCTAATTGCAGCAACAGCTCCAACCCCCAACCCAGTCTGCTTAATCAGTTCTCGACGTGTAATTTTGTTCATGTTTTCTCCCCTAAACTACGATTTCTTGATTCAAGAGAGAATCAATGGATGAATTTTTATTGAGCTTAGGTAACTCAAAACCATGATCTAGCTCTAATAGAGGGAACAATAAATCAGCTACGCGATAGGCTTCTCCAATTAAAGGGAAACCAGATAAGATAAAGGCAGATACACCATGGCTTTCGTATTCTTTAATCCGTTCAGCAATATTTTCAGCACTGCCGACTAAGGCAGTACCTGCTGCTGGGTTTAAAATATCAAAACCAAATAAAGATGGCCCAGTCCAAACATTAGGGTAAATTTCAAAATCTTTAGCACGAGGTAATACCCCATGGCGGAGCAATGTAAGATTTCTTTGAACGATCGGATTTGGACTTTGATAACTCTCAAAAGTTTCATTAGGAGGAAGCTGTCGTTTAACCGCTTCGATTGCATAATTGACATCTAGCTTGTCGAGTAGCGACTGAGCATACTGCCAAGCCTCTTCTTCTGTTTCCCGAACAATAATTTGTAATCGAGTTCCAAACTCTAAACTGCGCCCAATTTTTGCCGCCTCAGCAGCAACTTTGCTAAACTTTTCTCCAAGCAGCGGTGGCGTATTCGCAAAACTTAAATACACATCTAATAATTCAACAGAATGCTGAACGCCTTTCGCTGAAGTTCCAGCTCCCCATAAAGGAACACCCTGCTTTTGAGTTGGACCACTCCATTTGGACATAGGAGATCCACCTTCTAGACGTGGAGCAATTTGAATAAAATCTCCCTCAAATCCAGACCGATCACCTAGATAGTTTTGCTGAAATGCTGTCCAGTATTCTTTGCTAAAGTCATAACGCTCATCATGCGTATAGTGAATACCTAAAGCTGCCAAACCCTTATCATTTCCATTGACGACATTAAATAACAAACGCCCTTTAGAAAATGCATCAAAAGTTTGCGCATATTTTGCCAATACTGCTGGCTGGACTTCTCCAGGATGTTGGGCAACCAGAAACTTTAAACGTTCAGTAAATGGAATTAAACTTGCAGCAACAGCAAGTGTTTCATACTCGCTGGTACCCATAAGTGAACCGTAAAAACCAAGTCGATCCGCAGTAATCGCAATCTGTTGCAAGTGTTCATAATCAGTATCCCACCGCCCAGATTCCAACCAAGGATATGGTCCATCGGGAGAAGTCAGATACCATAAAAGTTTTACAGCCATAGTATTCTCTATATTTATATTTGAATCAGATTTCTAATGAAGTGGAAGTAACCCAAGCGACTTTGCTTTATCGGTTAAACCACTCATTCGCCACTGCTGGTGTAAAACACCCTGTCCGTATTCACAGCTTCCCCCAGCTAATTCAGCAAGTAGCTGAATCTGTGCACCTTCCTCAAGCAACAAGATAAATTCAGCTGTTTCTTGTAGTCCCTGACGTCCCCATACGGTTGCACCACCGTTGGCTTCTAAAATTGCTCGATGTTCGATATCAACTTTGAGTTGATCTAAAATGAAATCTACTTCTGCCTGACGGCGATCAATATAAATTGGTAGTTCTTTAAATAAATGAAAGCGCTGAACAGGCACATAACGAATCGGCAAGGTACGATGGGTTTGCGCCCAAGCCCCTAAATTCGGCGCGTGTACATGAGATATTGTGGTGACATCTGCATGCTCGCGAAAAAGTTTGTTATAGCGCCCACCTGCATTTTTTCTACCCAATAAAACTTCACCATCAATTGTCTCAACAAGTACTTTGCTTTTTTGATCTTTAGACCACGGTCCTGCATAGTTAAAAGTGACTAAGGTGTTATTAGGTCCACGTTCAACAAAATTAACCGTTCCATTTGCCGTGATTGTTCTTGTTTCACGGAACACTTCAAAAGCAAATTCAGCTTTTTCACGGTTCAATTCGATAAAGTCATTAAGTTCAGGAGACAGTGGGGTTTGAATAAGTGTTGTCATGATTAATATCCTATTAAAATTGTTTATTTTGGCGGCGCTTTAAAACTTCGAGCAAAGGACGGTGATCAACCCAAGTATTAATATCGACATCACGCTCGAGAAAACCGTGTAACCAAAGGAAATCTTTTTGTTGTCTTAACAGCTCTAAACGTTCTTCACTTAATGATGGATGTAAAGACTTATGAAAATTATTACGGTAGGCTGTCGCGACACTCTCTGCGCCTGCAATCGTTTCATCTTGTAGAATAACCAGCACTTCATCTAAATGATCTTGCGCCCAATCTGCGGTATCAAACAGCTCTTCCAGAAAATCAACCACAACCTCAAAGTGATCTTTCAATAAGTCTTCATGTACAGTAATTGGACGAGGCGTACCATTGTTTACACGGGAGGTGACATCTTCAAATTGATCCAAATCAATCCCAACTTTTAAACCGCGCTTTGTAGCAGCTTCAACAGCCGATGCACCTTTTACATAAACAGCATCAACTTCACCAGTGATTAACGCATCTAATCCAGACCAATAGGTACTGGCATCACGTTGTTGTGTATTCGATTCCGCTCGTTCAGGGACTTCAATAAAATCCACATCACGGAAAGTTAAATTTGCGAGTTGCAAAGCACCTCGAATACCCTGTAAAGACATCGCTCTAAAAATGCTACCTGCCCGTTTGTCTGCATATTCAGGTAAAGCAACTTTCACATTTTTTAAATGCCCTGGCTGGCTGATTTCAGAATCAGGGCGAACAATGATCACTTGCCATTCATCAATCCATGTCAAACCAATGAGTCGACTTGGAGCACCTTCAGAACGAGCAGCTAGTGCAGGAACATTTCCACCTTCACGAAATAATGCGGGTAGTTGATGATCAAAATGATGAACAGATAAGCCTTTTCGGGCATCTTGTAATACAGCAACATCGATACCATGCTGTTCAAACTTTTCAATCAGTGTCCCTCGTTTTAGTGAGATGCCTGTTGCTGTTGGTACTGGACATCGGGTGACCCAGATCTCAGATAAAGTACTCTTTACAAGTTCTTTAGAATTTTCTTTTTTATCGATAACAAGTGACATAGGTATTCCTTAGGATATTTCCAATTTCATATCACTTGTATTGAGCAGCTTTTATGCCAACATTAATTATTTTTATATTTCAATTACTTAAATTTTTATAAATAGAAAAATTGTTTCTTTTTCACCAACCATTTTTATTGATTGTTGTTTTATCAACAGAGAACTTACAAAATTTAATCAGGTTTACAATCAAATCTTATAATTACTGATTTAAAAAATTTTAGCAAAATTTATATTAAAAATAACTAAATATAAAAAAAGCCACATCTGGAAATGTGGCGAAAGGTGTAACTATGCTTGTACGGCTTTACCGTATTTTTAATTTAACTGAATTAGCTTAAATCAATCTGAATTTATAGAACTAAAGAAAACACTCTCCAATCTGTATTGATTATAAGACAGAGAAAAAATATAAGTTTTATAAGATATAAAATGAGCCTCATTAAAAATATATGATTCATTTTTTGTAGTTTTTTTAAATGAATAAATTAGATAAAAAAAGCCCTTGTAAAAACAAGGGCTTTTTTAGATATTTGGCGGAAGCGGTGTCCGTCTAACACCAGTCCTAAGAAATCCAAAACAATGTTATAAATATATATTTTTCAATTACTTAATAATTAAATAATCCTAACACATCTTGTCTAATCCTACCATTTCCAGTATTTTATGAGGGGTAGTTTGTGGGGTAAATCAGAACATGCCAAAGAAATCTAAAGAGCTCTCTGCACTCAGTGTAGCAAAAATTAAAGAGACAGGTCGACATTCTGTAGGAGGTGTTGATGGCCTTTGCTTAAATGTCGAAGGCAATTCACGAGTCTGGATTTTGCGTGCGGTGGTTGGAAAACGTCTGGATAAAGATGGAAAGTTAAAACCTCATCGCCGTGATATCGGCATTGGTCCCTACCCTGAGGTTTCTTTAGCTGAAGCTCGTGCCAAAGCAACAGAATTAAGGTTACAGATACGTAATGGTATAGATCCAATTGCTCATAAGCAGGAACAACTTGAAAAGCTACGTATCCAACAACTACGTAATAAAACATTCATTGAATGTGCCAAAGTCGTTATTGCTAATAAAACTCGTGAGCTCAAGAATCAAAAACATATTGGGCAATGGTCATCAACTTTGGAAAGTTATATTTATCCGACTTTAGGTGATCTTAGCATTGGCACGATTACCAAAGTCGATATTGCTGAGGTTCTTAAGCCTATCTGGATTGAAAAAAATGAAACAGCTAAACGTATTCGTGGTCGTATAGAAACTATTTTTGATTATGCCAAGGCTATGGGATATTTTGAAGGTGACAACCCAGCCGCTTGGAAAGGTAATCTTGAACCAATCTTAGGTAACTTAAAGCAAGAATCCCGCCCACACCCATCCCTACCTTATGAACAGATTGCTGAGTTTATCCAGCACCTGAGGCAGAAAAAAGGAATTTCACCAAAGGCTCTAGAATTTACAATTTTAACTGCATGCCGTTCTGGCGAGATTTTTGGGGCTAAATGGCAGGAAATTGATTTTAAGAATAAAGTTTGGATCATTCCTAAAGAGCGTATGAAAGCTGAAAAGGAACATCGCGTACCTTTATCTCAAGAAGCAATTGCTTTACTAGAGTTAATTAAACCATTTACGCAGCTACAAGATTTCATCTTCCCAGCTCCACGTGATGGACAAATGCTTTCCGACATGTCATTAACGACTCTGATCAAACGCATGCATGAAAAGAAGTTTAAAGAAAATGACTTAGGCTATATTGATCCAAAACAAAATCGAGTAATTACAACACATGGTTTTCGGTCTACATTCCGTGACTGGTCAGCGGATAAAACTGATTACCCTCGTGAAGTCTGTGAGCACGTACTTGCACATAAACTGCCTGATGAAGTTGAAGCTGCATATTTACGTGGAGCATATTTAGAAAAACGAAAAGGATTAATGGCTGATTGGGCTGAGTTTTGTTATCAAAAAAAATCTAAAGTTGGACTGGACAAGTGAATTTTTTTTATTTAATAATTAGTTATATATTTTATAATCACTCATAAATAGGGTAGTTGAATTAAAAGCCACTGCAAATACTATTAGAGGCATTTTCAATACCAATCTCAACTAATCGATTATAACTACAGCTTTAATTTTAGCCAGAACACGTAGAAAAGTTGACTTATGGTCAATCCAGCACCGCTCATACTATCCAAATAATTCTGGATCATGAAATCGATATAATTTGCCACGTTCATTAACATCTCGAAGTTTTTGAATGGCCTCACTATCACTCAACCCTTTCTCTACCAATACCGCATATAAGTGATAAAAATCACTAACTATATCATTAGCAAATATACCTGGATCATCAGAACCCAAAGAAACAGCAATTGTAGGATCATTTGGCTTTTGAAAGCCTTCAACTCTCATCCAACGTAACGCGTGATGCTCTCTATAATGTTGGTACTGACTGATGCGAACGTTACTCGTAGGTAGCGTTTCTATTACAATACGTGCTTCTGCAAGCCTACGCAGTGTGGACTGCTGTAATAAGATTAACGTTTCTATATCCAAATAATTTGAATCAATATTAATATGTTCTTTACTTTTCATAATTACATTAGGGTCACGCCACCATTTGGCTAAAATATCTAACTTATTTTTTTTCAAAACTTTTGCAACAAGGTATGCTTCTTGTCTCCAAACATCATTAAATGTTGATGTTTGCCAACACCATTCATCTTTATCATCAATAGCATTAAATACATATTCAGGAAGTAATCCACGATATCGCATTTGTACCAATAGTGTTTCAAGCTTGATCTCCATATCATGCTGAAATATATCACTAATAATAATATTGATGTCTTTGGTTATCTTTTGTGTTGCCTCATAGCACTCAGGTTTTGATTTTAAAACATCCCAGATTACCAGCAAATCAAGAAGCCATTCCCCACGTTGGATGACAATTTGTGAAGGCATACTATTTATCCATATCTCAGGATCGATACCTACAGCCGTGCCATGACCTATACGATCCCCTACCTGAAAATCAAGTAAGTCCATAACATCAATAATCTGTCGAATACCACTAATTAAATGAGGAAAATCTTCACCTACATGGTAACTTCTATGTAATATTCCATATTGCTTAGCCGCTCTATAGAATGGTGCAAATATTTCTGGTGGAGCATGTAATTCATTTGAAGCAGCGTCAATGCCACGAATCCATTGAGAGAGCCGAGGCCAGCGTTCTAAAGTTTTTTGTAAAATATCACATTGGTTTTTTAGTTTTAACCTTAATTTTTTATGTCGATAATCTTGTTTTCCAATTTCATATTTACACTCTTCTTTAATAAAATGTACAACTAAAGCTAATTTAAAATATTTTCTAGAACCTACAGAACATGCCAGTGCTACTTGATCGTTAAGTTTTTCAAGTATCTGTGAAAGTTCCCAGTGCTGATAGTCACTTTCAATATTTGATGAAAGATAAAAGAGATAGCCTTTTAATATGCTACTTAGTATTTTTTCATTCTTTTTTAATTCATTCTTAGGGGCAAAACGTCCTTCAAGCCAATTTATATTACTTCTCTGTGGATTTCCTCCACTCAATTGCAGGAAACGATAAAGATATTTTTTTTCAGATGCTTCCCTTAAGTCAGTAAAAGTATATTTTTGAAACTGATCAAATCCATACATATCTTCACGTTGTACAACTAATTGTAAATACTGATTTTGAATTAATAAATACAAATGAAGTAATCGATCTGTTAATTTAGAAGGTTTATCACTAAGTTGCTTAATAATTTCACATAACCACTGAACTTCTTGTTCAATTAAAGAGTTAATATCCCCAAATAAAGTAGGTGTATTATCTAAGAATGGAAAATCACGAAGTGATAACAACAGACTAGAAATATTATCAGGTAAAGGACTAATTTTTTTCTTGATAGAATCCAAATCTTGTTTTGATTTTTTAGAATATGATTCGGCACGTCCATCAGCAATTGCCATTAACCAACATCGTAATAATCTAGCTTTTTTTAACCAACCATTTAAAGAATTAGGGTTCAAATCAGGATTAATACTATGACAAAGCTCTCTAATCAAATTATTTTTTCTGTATTGATCACAAAAATCATTTAATTCCTGTTTAGGGTTATATAAAGCTCTCAGCCAGCACCACTCAGCACTTGTAGTTCCATTTAAATGCAAGTGAGTTTCATGTAGTCCTTCTTCTGTAATATACGCATCTACTACTGGCTCATAAGGATAAACCAATGTAAAGATGCCATTATTATTGGGTATTATTAATTTACCCATCCGATTTTTAACTGAAGGTATCGAATATGCAGCTACATGAATTGGTAAAGCACTAATACGACTTAATAGATTTTGCCAATCCCCAAATATTGAGAGATGAACATGTAATTTCTCTCCTCTAAAATACAAATACTCATCTGATAATAATTTTAAAGAGCTGTAAACCCATCCCTTTCCGCTTGACTTTTTTTCCTGTTTCACTAATGACCAGTGCGATCTAAATACATGATCTGGATAACGAGCGCGCCACGGTTGATAGGCTAAATAAACTGCCTCCTCAAAATCTGTTTCATTCATTTCAACATCAAAAGGTAATAACTCTAGTCTTTTGAGTAAATTTGAATTAGCCAGTAAAAATGGAGGCAAGATTGTACTAGGTGTAATATTCTTCTGAATCATTTTACTCACCCTAACTTATATTAAATTTCAGTTTATCTGGTATTTGAGGGTGATTTTCATTTACATTTTTAATGATATTCATATAATCAATTTCAATAGATTGTTTCTTATCTTCTAAATACTCTAATCTATTTTTTATACTTCGAATTTTTAATAAAAGTTCATGTTGATTAGCAATTAGATTATCCAATATTTCTTTCTCATCATCTAAACCTTTTTTCAAATCAAAAAATTTTTCCGACTCTTCTTCAACTACTCCCTCCCCTAACTCATGAATATTTTTTGTTAAATTAGCTATAACTTCATTAGTTTCTTCAATAGTCTTTTCAATCGCATTAAGATGAAACTCCGCTTGAATTAGACCAGCATTTTCTTCTTGAATTTCATGATTAATCTCATCTACTTCTCCCACTATAATTTCTAATCTATCAAGTATTTTTCTCTCTAGGTCTTCATTAGAATCTTTTATTTCAACACCTGATATTAACACCCGACTAATATCATTCGAAAGTCTAGAAACAAACGTCTGATCATTTATATAATTACTTTCACCTTTCGTTATTAACCCTTGAACAATTGGGCAGTTGACTATAATTTTAGTTAATGGAAAATCTGAAAAACCGCTATCTTTTAGCTGTTTCAATTTATCATTGACTGGTTTAAGTGAATTTTTAGGATTTTGTCTACTCATCTTATATGAAAGAGAGGTCACTTGATTATTTTCAAAAATGTTAATATGGTGATCATCCTCTTCAACTAAAAAAGCATTAATTAAACAGTGCGTGTACAGAGGAATAATCTTTCCAACATTTGTCCAATTTTCTTTACTATCCGCTACTCCAATTAAACTAAAGTAAAGCCGTATCCAGACTTTACCAAGAAAAATCGATGAGGGCTGTATTTTTAATAAATCTTTATGAGATATAATTAGCCATTTAGAAATAACAGAAACCCATACCTCAATATACTCTTTATCTATGTAATCAATTTCTCTGTCTTCTAATTCTGAAGATATATCACTTGAAGCCTCTGACCAATTAGGAGCAGAAATACCCAAGGTCGATTCTAATTTTCGCAAACATTCACTTACATTTATTTCTAATTCTGGTGCTATTTTAGATACATCAAAATCATCTTTTAATTCATCAGGGATTTTAGACAAATCAATATATTGCTCACCAATTTCAAGTAGTCTAACAATAACTCCCAAAATATTAAAAATAGAAAAATATAGTTGTTTCTTTTGTCCCATCACTTCAATTAAGCCTAAAGCAAAAGGTATTGAACTCGCTCTATCATTTTTAATGAATTCATATGCAGTGATATTATTAGCATCTTTATCAATTTTATTTATAGTTGTTTTTAACTTAATAATTCCAGCTTTAATAGAAGCAGAAGCTTTTTTTGACATTAGTACTGCACTTGCATGCCATGCCCAATTCAAGGCATCTTCATGTTGCCCAATACCACAGTAACGTTTAAATTGCTGTATTTGTGAAGATTCATCTGAATGAGATACTTTTAACTCTTCTTTTATATGATAAAAGAGGCTAACACTACCAGAACATTGCAGCATATAATTAATTGCAGATGAAGGTTTACCTTGTGTAAACTCAGCAACGCTAGATGCTAATGCTACAAATGAGTTTCTTAAATTATCATCAATTGCTTGGGGTCTTAAATAACATCCTGTATCCTGCCCCCCTTCTTGAACAACAGTGTCAAATACACTTTCAATCAAAGTATTCTCATCACCATTATTTAATCTATCTACTTCCACTTTTGCTGCATAAAGACTACTTAAGAATACATCTCGAAAATTCTGAGCAATTTTAGGAGTAAGCTTCAAAAAATTTTCTTCAGTAATTTCTTTGGTATAAACGTCAGAACTTGCTTGTAATAATTGTAATACCGAACGTAATGGTTGTTGTAGTATAAACTCACGATAAGTTTGTATATCAGTATATGACTTAATGTGGAATCCAAATTGGATAAGTTTATCAATTGCATTTTTAATGTCTAAAACTTTATTATTGTGCTCTTTATTTTCTTCATTAGAAAAGCTAACTTTATATTTTTCTTCTTTTATAATTTTTTTTAAAGGTTGTAAAGAAACTCTATTTTGGACAGGGAATAGTTTTTTAAGATATTGATCTTCCATATGATCTAATAAATCATTTCTTTCCTTAGATCGATTCTGATCATATTTGTATAAATATTCACTCATATTTCCCAAATACAACCCTCTTACCACATTTGAATAGAGTTTTAAGTCCCCTGCCATCATCACAATAATCTGAGGAATATCTAAATAACGACGGACCATCTCTAATACTTGCTCACCTTTTTTAAAATGAGTATCAGCATCATCAATCAATATAATAAAAGCATTTTTGTTAAGAATTTTACATGCATGTTGGATCAAATCTACAAAAGCTGAATGCAATTGCATTGCATCCTCTGCTCGATCTAAGCCCCAGTCCAAGAAAACGTCATCATCGATTAAATCATAAGGATTCTTACCGCTATTGAGTAATCTTAAGCCCCCTGCTAGTTTTTTTAATTTTTTTCGCCATAATTCATATTCTGCATCCATATCATCAGAATGGTGAATATGTCTATTCCTTCTACTTTTTATCACCGTTTGATTTAATTGAGCTATCAAGGTCAAAAAAATATGCTCATTCAACTCAATTTTACTAGGGTCAATATAAATCAACTTTTCCAATTTATATTGATTAATAGCTATTAATTCTTTGGCTAAATTTTTTAAAAACGTACTTTTTCCAGCCCCACGCGTGCCATCAATGAATATGGAAAGATTTGAATTATTTGTAGATGAATATTTTTCAATTTTCTTGACATGCTCTCTAACTATTGTCTCGACTTTTTCATAAGCTTGATAGTGAATGAGCTCCTTTTTATCTAACTGAATATGGTCACCATTACTGTTAGATAAATTTATTATAATTTCTTGATGTGAACGCTCAATCACTCTAAAACCCCTTAACCAACTTTTAAATTTAACTTAATTATTTAAAGTTAATTTTTCTAACTTAAAAAGTAAATAATGCCAATTAATTACACTTATTTCCACTAAATTTTTAATATTTTCCATCTCTTAATTTAAATACCAAAAGTATTTCACCGAAAGCTTTAGAATTTGCAATTTTAACTGCCTCTCGTTCTGGTGAGATTTTTGGTGCAAAATGGCAAGAAATTGATTTTAAGAATAAAGTCTGGATTATTCCTAAAGAACGAATGAAAGCGGAAAATGAACATCGTGTACCATTGTCTCAACAGGCAATTAATTTGCATGAATCCATTCGAGAATATACTCAATTACAAGATTTTATCTTCCCAGCACCTCGTAGTGGTGAGATGCTTTCTAATATGTCTTTGACTACATTAATCAAGCGCATGCATGAGCAGAAGCTTAAAGAAAATGGCTTAGGCTATATTGATCCAAAACAAAATCGAGTAATTACAACACATGGTTTTCGGTCTACATTCCGTGACTGGTCAGCGGATAAAACTGATTACCCTCGTGAAGTCTGTGAGCACGTACTTGCACATAAACTGCCTGATGAAGTTGAAGCTGCATATTTACGTGGAGGTTATTTAGAAAAACGTAAAAGCCTAATGAATGATTGGGCTAACTTTTGTACTCTTTAGCTCATATGGTAGGTACTTATTTCTATCAAACATATAAAATGTGACTTCTCAATTTTTTGGTAAAAGTCATTAAATATCATAAACTTAAACAAAATAAGAATCTCTGCTAAAAATCTTCGTATACTCCAAAAGATCTATTTCTGAATTAAATTTCTTTAATTCAGGTTCTATCTCTCCTAATTTCCATAAAAATGAATGGGATATATTTGCTTTAACATCTTTAGAGCCCATTATGTCATATTCATTTGGGTCGTTAATTTCCAAATGAAAGGATACTGAGCTAATATTTTTCTTCTTTTTCATCATTGTCAGAAGATTTCGAAACTCACCCCAGGCTTTCTTATCAACCTCTTGAACTTTGGAATTGAAATAATAAATTAATGCTTTTTCAATAACTAAACCTTCCTTGTCTAAAGGGATGTCATAGATCAGTGAGTTAGTTGATATTATATCTATGTTTCTCTCTTCAATTTTAGTAAATGATCCAACTTTGAATGTATTAACTGTTAAAAAAATATCATTTTCTGATGTAGGTACTTTATAAAGTATCTCGGTCAAACCTCTGTGTTTCAAGCCCAATGCCCGCTCTACAGGATCTTCAGTTATACCGACATAATGTACTTCACTTGCAATCCCCAAATTGATCCCATACTCTCTTAGGAAATAATGAATGGGATAAGCTAAAGATTCAAAAACGTCACTGTAAAAATAAATAAACTTTTCATCTACAATTATGTTAGTTGGAATTTCATTTGGGAAATAAATTTCAATTTTCGTTTTATCTTTATTTCCTATTAATAAATAAATAGTCAACTTTCGTCTATCGAAGAATGAAAATTTCGGTTGCTTTTTTACATCGAAACGAACTTTCTTTCGTGAAGTGACAAAATAGATAAATCTTTTTTCATTAGTGGATTCAACATACTCTTTGAAATTATTCAGCATTTCTTTAAGCTCATTTTTAGCTTCATCAAATGGTGGATCAATAATCAAGTCGTACCAAACAAAGTATGATGAGTCTATTGTAATGTGCCAACTTTTCTCAGCATCATTATATTCAGGCATTTCCTGTATCGAATTATAGAGACCTCTTGTCATATACCTTCTACTAAAAATTATACTAATCAATTAAAACTATAAAGTTAAGTTAATATAGTCAACTAGAGTACGCCATGAAATGACGCATAAAGAATTAATTGTTTGTAATCAGTTGCTTATATATAACTATTTACTATAAACAGCACTGCCAAATCTGACAGGAAAAATAACCGAACAATCTATGCGTACATTGAGGTCAATCGAAAAGGTTATTCTGAATAGCCACCAAAATTCTAGACACACATAACCATCTTTTGATGGGCTTTTTCATAATCTAATGGAGAACGTTGCCCATTGGAACCATGTCGTCGTTTTGAGTTATAAAACATTTCAATATATTCAAATATGTCTGCTCTAGCCTCTGATCTTGATACGTAAATTTTCTTCTTAATACGCTCTCGCTTTAGCAACTGAAAGAAGCTCTCAGCAACAGCATTATCATGGCAATTTCCTCTTCTGCTCATACTGCTTTCCAGATTATGATGCTTGAGAAAAGCTCGCCATTCATGACTCGTATATTGACTGCCTTGGTCTGAGTGAATGAGTACTTTATGCTTCGGCTTCCTTCGCCATAGAGCCATCAGTAATGCATCTAAAACCAGGTCTGTAGTCATTCTCGATTTCATAGACCAGCCAACCACAAGGCGCGAAAATAAATCAATCACCACCGCAAGATAAACCAGCCTTCATGTGTACGAATATAGGTGATATCAGTAACCCACCGCTGATTAGGCTGAGTTGGATTAAACTGCCGGTCTAAAGTGTTTGTGGAGACAATACTTGGCATACCAGCATAAGCTCTAGGCTTGCGATAGCCACGCTGTGATTTAAGCCCATCCGCTTTCATCAGTCGATATACCCGATTAATTCCACAGCCTTCACCGATATCTTTTAAATCACAGTGAATCTTGCGATAGCCATAAACTCCACCAGATTCGAGCCAGAACTGTTTAATGAGACCTGAAAGCTGTTGCCGTTTCTTAGCAGTCTCACTGATGGGTTGCTTTAACCATGCGTAATAGCCGCTGTGATGAACATCTAAAGTTGAACACAAACGACGGATTGGCCAGATACGCTGGTTGTCCCGAATAAAGGCATACCTCACTTGGACTGGCTTGCGAAGTACACCGCGGCTTTTTTTAATATGTCTCTTTCTTCTGTGACTCTTTGAAGTTCTTTTTTTAGCTTTGCCAATTCCGCCAGTGGATCACCAGATTCTGTGATTTTAGGCTGTTGAGGATCATAACGTTTAATCCAGGCATAAAGACTATGCGTGGTTGTACCTAAGCGTGCGGCAACTTCAGCCACACTATGACCTTTTTCAGTCACTTGCTTTACTGCTTCAATTTTGAATTCTTCAGGATATCCTTTACTACTGCTCATAAACACCTCGTTAATTAGCCATTTTATCTAACTAAAGAGTGTCTACAAAATCGGTGGCTATTCATACAAAGAAAAAAGGAGGTAGCTTACCTCCTAATTAAATCATTAATTCAAAGTCTACACTGATTGATTCAAACCGTTCTGAATCTACTGAATATAAAACAACTCATCGGACTGATGAGGATGCTCTGATTTAGATTCATCTGTGTAAAAATCCTCAACACAATATTCAAGTTCTTTTCACTTTGCTACTATAAAACCATCAGCTCTTTTGACTTATAAAATGTCTGAACCTCAATTTTCCCTCAGTGACTATCTTTCTACTGTACAAGAAGTCATTCGCCTGTCCTTTGATGAACCTGTATGGGTAAAAGCTGAGATACGAAACCTGAGTATCAAGGGCGGGCACTACTATCTTGAGTTGGCTGAAAAGGAAGAGGATACAGATAAAGTCATTGCAAGCTGTAAAGCAACGATTTGGAAATTCACCGCCGTAAAAATTGTACTCAAGTTTGAGCGTGAAAGTGGCATTGAGCTTTCAAAAGACTTAAATGTTCTTATTAAAATCAAAGCTCGTTTTGATCCTCAGTACGGGTTCTCTGTCAATATAGAAGACATCGACTCTAGTTTCACACTAGGTGATATTGCCAAACGCTATCAACAGATTCTTGCACGCTTAAGCACTGAAGGTTTGGTGAATCTGAACAAGTCACTTCCTGCTCCTTTTGATATTGAAAATGTTCTGGTTATTGCACCAGAGAATGCAGCGGGTTTAGGTGATTTCAAGAAAGATGCTGATGCTCTCAATAAAGCTGGTGTCTGCCACTTTGTCTATCACACAGCCACCTTTCAGGGTAATGCCGCTGCCAACAGCATTATGGAATCTCTAAGTTCAGGACTGCGCCAATGGGCCAAGGATTATGTTATGCCGCCTGACTTGATTGTGGTGATTCGTGGCGGTGGTGCAGTAAATGATTTGACTTATTTAAATGACTATGATCTCGCTGCCCTGCTATGCAAACGGAAAGTGCCGATTTGGGTGGGCATTGGTCATGAAAAAGATCGAACCATTCTGGATGAAATCGCTCATCGTTCCTTTGACACACCGAGCAAAGTGATTGCAGGTATTCGCAATGTGATTTCAGAACGTTCTCAGGATGTGATTGATTTTCTGCAAACTATCAAGCTACTGTCACAGCATCAAATCACAGCGTATCAAAGCCAGAATGAACAGTTGATGAATGCCATCAAGACTCATGCCCAGAATCAGGTGAATACAGCCAACAGAAACCTTGACCTAGCTAAATCAACAACGCAGTATTTTGCCCAGCAGCAGCTTAAGCTTGCCATTACACAGGTTGAGTCTTTAATGCGTGAGACTTTATTACAGAATCCAAGGAATGTGCTTGCCAAGGGCTATGCTATTGTACGGAGTCAAAACAAGGCGATTCGATCTGTACAACAGGTCGGTTCAACTGTTTCAATTGAGATGCAGGATGGCTATATTAATGCCAGTGTAAGTGAGGTAACGGATCATGAGTAAAAGTAAAAATGAGTTAAGCTTTAAAGACGGTTATGAACTGCTGAAGAAGAATGCCGCCCTGCTGGAATCTCAGGAAGAGCCTGACATCGACAACCTGATGAAGATTGTGGAAGAGTCAATGATCGCTTACAAGGCATGTAAGTCACGAGTGGATGCAGTACAACAAGCATTGAATGAAACTTTTAAAGAAAACTAATCTTCATCATTATTATTCAAATATCCCAACTTACTACGGAACAATTACCTAAAGCACTCATGCTAGCTATGCGGCATAAAACGACTCCCACTATTGATTGGGAGCTATGTGGCAATATACTCGAACATGAAAAGATTAGATTAGTATTCTTTGGAACGCATTGGGTTGCCATGGAAATTAATCCATTTAGTAACCATACTAAAGCAACTCAGAAATCTGTCTCTGCATTAGATGCAGTTATAAAATGCTATATACAGATTAAACTTGGTGACGTTATCAATTTGAACTTGAATGAATAATTTGCTCATGATCCAAATTCTGAATTGCTTTTACTAACACAACAGAATTTTATAAATCTTTAATAACCAATGAAAATCAATATATTGAAAAATAAAACCGCTCCTTTTTTATTTGTTAATTCCCTTTAATATTTCTTTTGATATAAGAAATCATTTCTTTATATTTGTCCTTTTAACTTTTAAATGTAATATCTTAAACAAATAAGTTGAGTATATTACATGAAAATATCCTTACTCATATCCTCACTGCCTACGCAGAACACAACCACTCGTATGAGGGTTTGGCGATCACTTAAAGCAAGTGGCTCAGCAATTCTAAGAGATGGCGTTTATCTACTTCCAATTTCTCATAGTGAGAAATTTGATCCTATTGCAAATGATGTTATTTCAGAGCATGGGACTGCTTATGTTTTTCACGCTGAGCAACCCTCAAATCTTGAGCTTGCTCCTTTTTTCAATAGGAAAGAAGAATACGATGCTCTCTATAAGCAACTTACTGAATTAAGAGATCGCCAAGCTAAAGATGAAAAGAAAGAACTACTCAAGCAAGTTCGTAAATTAAGAAAAAGTATCGATGCACTTGTAGAAATTGACTATTACCCTGACGAGACTCAGGCACAAGTTTTAAATGAGCTATCCTCTTTAGAACTTTCAATTGCACGTCAGGGCGAAGCAAATGAACCTCAAGCAATACAAGCTCATATTCAACTTCTAAATAAAAGTAATTATCAAAACAAAACTTGGGCAACCCGTAAAAGACCTTGGATTGATCGTCTAGCCTCTGCGTGGTTAATCAAGACTTTTATTGATACCTCACCAACATTCATTTGGTTAGAAACACCAAGTGATTGTCCTAAAGATGCATTCGGATTTGATTTTGATGACGCAACTTTCAGCCACATCAATCACTGGGTAACTTTCGAAGTTCTTTTATATAGCTTTAATTTAGAAACACCCGCATTAAAGAAAATTGCTGAAATTGTTCATTACTTAGATGTCGGTGGTATTGAACCTCCAGAAGCGATTGGGATTGAGAAAATTATTCAAGGGATTCAAAGCCAAATTAGCAATGATGATCAATTATTTGAATTATCCAACCATATTTTTGATGGCTTATATGCCAATCTCTCAAGAGAATAATCATGGAACAAGAACTGATTGTACCGCCAGAACCTGAGATACAGCTTGTTTCATTTTGGCAGGCTTTTCTGTTTTGGCTTAAACTAGGATTTATTAGTTTTGGTGGGCCAGCAGGTCAAATCGCTGTCATGCACCAAGAACTGGTTGAACAAAAGCGTTGGATTTCTGAGAAACGTTTTTTACATGCTCTCAATTACTGCATGTTACTACCTGGGCCTGAAGCACAACAATTAGCAACCTATATCGGCTGGTTAATGCATAGAACCGTTGGTGGATTAGTTGCAGGAATCCTATTTGTATTACCCTCTCTCTTTATTCTGATTGGTCTGTCATGGGTTTATGTAAAATTTGGTGATGTTCCTATTATTGCAGGTCTTTTTTATGGGATTAAACCTGCTGTTGTTGCTATCGTTTTTCATGCGACATATCGGATTGGTAGCCGATCGTTGAAAAATAAGTTTTTATGGGCAATCGCTGCGCTTGCTTTTATCTCTATATTTTTCTTTAACTTGCCATTCCCCTTAATCGTTCTAACGGCTGCGATCATTGGATATTTAGCAAGTAAAAAATATCCAAACTTTTTTACAGGTGGAGGTTCACACCAACAAGGTAAAAAAGATTATGGCCCCGCATTAATTGATGATGATACACCTACCCCAGAACATGCCATATTTAGCTGGAAACATTTAGCTAAGATACTTTTGATTGGAGCAATCATGTGGCTTGCCCCAATTATCAGCTTGGTTTTAACGCTTGGTTGGGATCATGCTTATACTCAAATGGCTTGGTTCTTTACAAAAGCTGCGTTGCTCACATTCTGTGGTGCTTATGCAGTATTACCTTATGTTTATCAAGGTGCTGTTAATTTTTATGGTTGGTTGAGTCCAACACAAATGATCGATGGTCTAGCACTAGGTGAAAGTACCCCTGGGCCACTGATTATGGTGGTTGCCTTTGTAGGATTTCTAGGTGGCTTCAATCATGCATTATTAGGAAGTGATCATGTATTTTTAGCAGGTGCTTTAGGTGCCGTCATTGTTACTTGGTTTACATTCCTTTTTTCTTTCATTTTTATTCTAGCTGGTGCCCCAGTGATTGAATCAACTCACAATGAATTAAGATTTACTGCACCATTAACAGCAATCACTGCTGCTGTAGTGGGTGTAATTTTAAATCTCGCACTTTTCTTCAGTTACCACGTTTTATGGCCAAATGGATTCGACCATCCATTCAACTATGAAGCAATTGTTATTGCGATTGCAGCATTTATTGCCTTGTTCCATTTTGAAGTCAAAGTCATGTATGTCATTTTTGCTTCCGCATTCTGTGGTTTGATTCTATATATTGGCACATAATCATTATGTGGAGCCTGTTAAGGCTCCTCTTGATTCAATAAATAAAATGTATTTCAATGCTTAATACACAATTTAGAACCACGATACAAGAAAACTTACCTCTCCCAACTTTACAAACGTGCAAATCCTGACCGCCAAACACTTGGCTGTACATGCCAAGATGTTTTAAAAATCAAAATCTCTTGTGAGCCTAAATCAAAAAAATAAAGTGTCAGATTATTTTTAGATAACCATAGCCTTGCAAAGCTACATAATCTAAAATTTCCTGATAAAACTCTAATTCTTTGTTTGCCTCATCAATCTATTTGGCTGATCTAATAACCTCTTACTAATTAATAGCATCACATACAGTTAAGTGGATGCAATTAATCAAAATACGATTTATCTATATGGCTCGCAATCACCAATTTTAATAGTTTAGAAAAAACAACTATGTTAATATCATTTAAGTAGTAACTATAAAGTTTGTTAATTGTATGACTAAAAATACCAGTCTTGAAATCTGCCCAATTGCGAGAAGCCTTTCAGTTCTTGGCGATGCTTGGAGTATGTTGATATTACGTGATGCACATGCAGGATTTACACGATTTGATCAATTTCGTAAAAGTTTAGGCATTGCTCCCACGATGCTGACTAAACGTTTATCCGTTTTAGTAGATGAAGGATTACTTGAAAAACGACAATATTCTGAACACCCTCCTCGTGAAGAATATGTATTAACTCAAGCTGGTAAAGATTTCTTACCCGTTTTATTTGTAATTGGTGCATGGGGACGTAAGCACAAGCCATTTGAAAATCCTGAAAAAATGCCTATATTTCTTGATACTGAACAAGGCACAGAAATTAAACCGATTGTGATTGATCAAGTGACAGGTGCTGAAATTGGAACTCGGTCTATTCACCAGAAAACTGAATAAACCCCAAAAACACTCTTTCAGAATGCTTTTCAGTAAATCTAGATTTAAATCCTGAATTATTATTTCATTCGAGTACGTTGTGTCATGTAAGTTCCCCAACCACTTTGTAAAACTGATTTGATAAATACCCATAAGCCACTTTCATTGGGTTTTGGATTACTACCCTTGGCAAATACTATTGAGTTGTTGGATATAGCCAAACGATTTGGAATTACGAAATCATTCGGTAACGTTAAAGACTGATTCAGGAGATTTGTTTTTAATGGCAAGTCAGTCATTGGCTTTACTCACACAGTTGAAGATGATTTAGGCTGAGGTTGAATAAAGTCAACCAAACTTTGAAACCACATCACATCGACAAAGTTTCCAGTAATCACAAGATCCCGAGTTCTAAGGGCTGTTAAAAATGTATTGACACTATCTTTAGCTGATAGCACAGCAAAACCTGTACTGCCATTTTTAAAAGTGAATGTAAAACTTGGGGATTTACTTCGACCAGCATGAGACTTTATTTTGCCATTTTTGACTTCAAAATAACGTCCTTCACCACTAGCCGTTTGAATTTGGAAAGTCACATTTTTATCTTTCACATAAGCAGCACATTTTGGGTTATTGTTCACAGCCCGTTGTAAAAGCTTTGTCAGCATCCACAGTAATAATTTAAATTTCATCATTTTAGTTCTCTGTTCATCAATATTAAGATACTTAGGGCAACCTGATGCATTACTCATTTAGAAACTGTATTGCATGCTTGAGGAAACGTTCTGGGTACTGGAACTGTGCTCCATGACCAGCATCGGGATAAATAAACAACTGTGCATTTGGAATATTAAGTGCCATCTGATAGGCATTGATGGTTGGAATCATCACATCATCTACACCATTAAGAATAAAGGTTGGCTGTTTAATCTCGCGTAAATGAGCAAAAGGGTTTTGTTCATCAAGTTTCGGTAAAAAGTGCATATTGGCTTCAATCTGAGCCTGCATTACGCTGTCTGAACTTGCTGGATCTTGATCTTTACGTTGATAGCGACGTTGCCAGAAATCACGCCCTGCTTGAATTGCTGTTGGAGATCGACCAAAAAATAAAAATAGAAAGTCTTCTTCAGAAGGCACTGCACTGGTTGCATGCTTTAAAACTAAAGCTGGAACATCTGGATCATCGCCTCTAGGTTTTCCACCCCGAGGACCTGTCCCTAAAAGCATTAATTTTCTGACTAATTGAGGGTGGCGACGTACTAGATCTTGTGCTTGAAAACCACCTAAAGAAAAGCCGAGTAAATCAACTTGTTTCAGACCTAATGCTCGAATCACCGCTGCTGCATCGTCAGCCATATCTTCAATCCGAGTTCGTGGTTGTCCAGTTGATGACGCGACCCCTCGCCCATTGAATAAAATAACTTCGCGGTCCGCTGCTAATCCATCTGTAATGAGTGGATCCCAATTGTCTAAACCACCACGGAAATGTTGTAGAAAAAACAAAGGTGGTTGCTGTGTATTTGCATTACCCCATCTACGGTAAGCAAATTTGGCTCCATCAACTTCTATAAATTGTGTTTCTGCGGTTTGGTGTGTAATCGCGGTCATCTTGATTGTCCTAATTTTTAAATATTTGGTTGGATCTAATTTTATTTAGCTAAAAAAGTAAGCGATTGTTTAACGAAATCATCATGAAACTGAAAAATTCCACCATGTCCAGCATCTGGATAGATGACAAGCGTGCTATTTGGAAGGCGCTTTGCTAAGTCATAAGTATTTACAGTAGGAACCATTCGATCATGATCACCGTTAGCAACTAAAACAGGTTGTTGAATAACTGAAAGATCAACAGATTTTTTATTTCCCCATTTTTTTAATGCTTTTAACTGAGCGCGATACGCAGAAATGGTGATTTCTTTGTCACGATTTTCAGTACGTTCATTAATCCGTTGAACAAACTGTTTCGCAGCTGCTTTACCATTGTCAGTCCGAGTAAAGAACAAATAGACTTTAGGATCTTGGCGCGTTGCCATCCCACGGACTAAATCCCAATTAGAGACACGGCCAACTGTACTGATGCCAGTTCCTCCAGCTGGTCCTGTTCCTGATAAGATCATCTTTCTGACTAAATTTGGTTGTTTCAATACGATTTCTTGTGAAATCATGCCTCCCATTGAAAAACCAAATAAATCAACTTTGTTGAAACCTTTTGCTCGAATAAAGGTAATTGCATCATCTGCCATTTGCTCAATCGACTGAGCAGGTTTACCTGTAGAAGCACCAACACCACGGTTATCAAAAACCACCACATGATGTTTTGCGGCAATTCCATCAATAATTCTTGGATCCCAATTGTCTAATACAGCAGCTAAATGATTCAGAAAAATAATAGGTGTTCCACCATTTTGTTGACCATATTCTCTGTAGGCGAAATTAACTCCATCAGCATTTATAAATTGAGTTGGTACATTCTTCCAATTCGTAGCTAACTGAGGATTTTGACCAGCTTGCTGATTGAAAATAAGTTTTGGAGATAATCCGTCACCTTTAGCCACCGAGTCGCTAAAAGAGATCGATGCTACTGTTTCGGCTTGCGTTAATGGCGAAATAAAAACAGAGACCACCGTCAATCCCATTGCAATTGTATTTAATAGAAAATTCATTTTATTAATCCTCAGAATTAATGCATAAAGCCTATTGAATTTAATTAATTATTTCTTGAGATAAGGAAATAAAAAACAAAGTCAGTATCGATTTAATATTAACCATACATCAACAAAACCGCATTGTCACTATCTTTTTAGTAGTAACTATTTTAATTTTAGATTATGATCAAAGCATCAAGGTGAAATTGGTTGTTCCATCACCAACCTATTACGTGTGAGAAATGTTGTATGACAAGCAAAGTGGTTCTTATTACAGGTGCATCTTCTGGTATTGGTTTAGCAACAGCAGATCTTTTAAATGAAGCAGGTTTTATTGTTTATGGTACGAGTCGACGTGCAAGTGATTCATCTCAATATAAATTCAATCTGATTGAACTAGATGTAAATAATGAAGATTCGGTTAATCGTGCAATCGAGAAAGTGATTAAAAATGAAGGCCGAATTGATGTTTTGATCAATAATGCAGGATTTGCAATCGCACCCGCTGGCGCTGAAGAAAGTTCGATGCAACAAGCTCAAGCTATTTTTGATACCAACTTCTTTGGTGTTGTCCGAATGACTCGAGCAGTACTTCCAGTGATGCGTAAACAAAATTCTGGACTTATTTTGAACATTAGCTCTGTTTTAGGACTTCTGCCAATGCCCTTTGGCGCGCTTTATTCTGCATCAAAACATGCGCTTGAAGGTTATTCAGAGTCCTTAGATCATGAAGTGAGAACACAAGGGATTCGTGTTTCATTAATAGAACCTGCTTACACCAAAACTTCATTAGGCATAAACTTACTAGAAGCAGATGCAAAAATCTCAGCGTATGACCACATTCGCGAGAAGCTCCATCAGCACATGATAAAAGCAATTAATAAGTCAGATGATCCTAGTGTTGTCGCCAAGACGATTTTAAAGGTAATCAATAGTCCACAGAAACTTTCACGCTACACCGCAGGTAAAACTGCAAAACACTTAAAGAATTTACGAAAATTTGCCCCAGTAAAGATCTTTGACACATTGATTCAACGCAGTTTGAAAGTTTAACCCAGCTTAATAAATCCATTTCTAACGATCAAAAAAGAAATATATAGAGGTCCAAATGAAAGCAGCCTATATTAACCGTTATGGGAAAATCGATGATGTACAGCTAGATGAACAGCCTAAACCATCTATTTCAAAAGATTCGGTACTTGTTAAAGTTCATGCTGTAAGTATCAACCCGCTTGACTTACGAGTATTAGAGGGTGAATTCAAAGCGATTTTACCTGTTAAGTTTCCATTTATTTTAGGTAATGACTTTACAGGTGTCGTTGCTCAAGTTGGTTCAAATGTTACTCAGTTTAAAGTCGGTGATGAAGTCTATGCCAAGACAGATTCGAATGGTTCTTTTGCTGAGTACACAATCGTTCAGCAATCCTCACTTGCACTGAAACCTCAAAATATTTCTATGCTGCATGCCGCCTCACTACCGCTTGTCGCCTTGACTGCATGGCAAGCATTAGTAGAAATTGCAAAAGTTAAATCAGGACAAAAAGTATTGATTCATGCTGGTTCAGGTGGTGTAGGCTCGATTGCAATTCAGCTTGCTAAGCATCTTGGTGCAACTGTCGCAACAACGACAAGTGGTAAAAATACTCGCTGGGTTAGAGAACTAGGCGCAGATATTATTATTGACTACAAAACCATGGATTTTGAGCAAGAACTGAAAGATTACGATGTGGTCTTAGACACTCAAGGTGGAAAAACTTTAGAAAAATCATTGAACGTTATAAAGCGTGGTGGTCGTATTATCAGTATTTCAGGGCCACCTGACCGTGCATTTGCTGAAGCAATCAAAGCAAATTGGTTATTAAAATTTATCATTCCGCTTTTAAGTTGGTCCATTCGTAATAAGGCAAAAAAAAGAGACATTATCTATTCATTTTTATTCATGCAACCAAATGGATATCAGCTGACTCAAATAGCTGAACTTGTTGAGGCTGGGAAAATTAAACCTATCGTTGATAAAGAATATCCATTCTCACAAATGAATGAAGCTCTTCAATATGTAAATACTGGACGTGCGAAAGGCAAAGTCGTTGTACAAATTGCTGAATAATTTCCCAAATAAAAATAGGCATCATTCGATGCCTTAATTTTTAATTTAAAGCCTGCACTGACTGCTGCAATTTTTTCTGAATATCCTGCAAATGAGTTAAATCATGTATTTGCTGATGCTGTTCTGATTTACTCGTCAACAATATCCAAGCCCTTTTCTTCACCAACCTCAAAACTGGCATTACAATAGCTCTGCCTTGCCACATGGTCTAAAGTCTACTGATAAAACCCTACTGCTTTGCTTTGTTCATCCGTCTGTTTGGCTGAGCTAATTGCCCCATGAAAGCTCATTCCATAAGTTATGGTTAAGCTCAATTAATATAACAAGCTATGGTGCTTTTACCTCATGAAGTAAGTTGTAATGACAGGTATTATAAAAGATCATCCGATGCTGCATCGGTAATAACGCAGCCGTACTGCTAAAGCGAGTATTTTATTAAAAAATGAAATAGGCCACTCTTCTGGATACGTTTGGGATGTGACTATAGGAGCAACTATCTTATTTTGGCGAAGCGTCTATGAGCTTATTTATCAGATGAAAAAAATAAAACACAATTCTGTACCAAAATCTAATTTAGATATCAGTAAAAAAAGCCTAATTTTGGTAAATTAGGCTATAAACTTTTTATAATTAAAATTTTAGTTAAAACCACTAAAACTAATTTTTTTTGATCGGCATGATGCGATCTCATGCTTAACGTTGATATTTGAACTTGTCGATTATAGCTCGATCATGGCTAAGTGTTAGGAATACGTTTATTCTATTCACTGCTCAAATACTACCGTATCGCCTACGGATTCGATCAAAACTATTTGATCCAAAGTTAAGAATTTAACTGGATAATTGTAATATCACTCGCCTGTAGCCCTTTTTTTCCTTGCAAGACGTCAAATTTAACTCGCTGACCTTCGAAAAGAGTTTTAAAACCACTATTTGCGATTGAACTATAATGAGCAAAAACATCTTGACCATCATCAGATTGAATAAAACCGAAACCTTTTGTTTCGTTAAACCATTTAACTGTGCCATTCATATAACTAGACATAAAAAATCCTTTCTCTTTTGAGAATTTAATTAATAAATTAAACTTTAAAATAATAATTTTGAAACTAAAATATCAAATAAGCGAAAAATGCAAAAGAAGAATTTTAATGAGACAAATATATTTTCCTATCGTTAGAATCAACTATACACTCTTAATTTTTAATAGCAACTTATATTATTTTAGGTGAATATTACAAATATTTACCTCTTCGATAACTTCAAAAATATCATAATCATAGTCCTCTCACGCCATATGATTATAATTTTTAAAATAACTTTCTTGGCTTATTTTTATCTAAAATATCCTACCTAATAGCTTACATCTCTTTAAAATTTATCTATAGTATCTCTTCTTCCTGATCCAGAGCAGGAATATATTTCGTCACTTCTTAATACATTATAAATTCTGCTCATCAATATTGATAAAAAATGTAATAAACAATACAAAGATATTAGCTTATTCTTTACAAGAAAAAATAAAAATGAGTCTATTCAAACTCAATAAAGCTAGTATTTTTACTTTATATAGTAGCTACTACCATCTAAACTATTAAAAACCCAATCTAGCGTAGGGTAAATAATTTCCCCTTTTATCAAAATGTATTCAATTTTTAAACTTTGAACTCGTTTTTTTTGAAGTGCACTTTCAGTATTTTCATCTGAGTAATTTGCGTGCGCTCTTTTCTCTCTACCCTGATAATCAACAACCGTAATGTCTTTTAGCATAAATATGCTCCAATTTAATCAAACATAGTATGCCTAGTAGTGCATATATACAATTGATAATTTAACCACTCCCTAATTTCATTAATTTTCAGAAAATTAAATACTGTGATAAAAATTTGATCAAAAAATTATATATGTATGTTTTATGTAGCTCTACTTGAAATTTAAATGATATATTTCGAGACTTTATATGATAATACTCAAGCATTTATATATAATTGATTTTATTTATGAAATATTTCATCGAGATAAACAGCATTTTTGGCACATATCAACACATATAGGTCTTAAAACTATCGTAGTGTAACGGCTTTTACAGCGTACTATGGGTTTTCCACAGTGAAGTTAAGAAGATAAAAATGTCAGGTTTCAAAAGTTTCTCACAAAATACTACTACCCATGCAAATACAATTAAAGTTCAAGCAAATGAGCATTCAGAAGTAAAGTCCCCTACTGAAACCCAGCCTTCACAAACTCCAAGTTCTGAAAGTGATCAATCTGGAAATAATGACCAACCAGATCCTAACAATAAATAATTCCTTATTAACAGTGCCTTAAAACTTATTTAAGGCTCTGCTATTATCGTGAGAAAAGTAATACAGTGATTTACTTTACTGTTAATTATTTTATCAATTTAATTTGTTTAGCTCTTTAAGAAATTGCAACTATTCATTCCTAAAATTAATATGACTAGTCTCTCAAATCTGAGGGGCTTTTTTAATTGCTCTAATACAACATAAGAAGCCGTGAGCAACATAGAAATTGCTTTCTTTACAAAAAATTATTTTCCACGCTATTTATAATTTCGCAGCTTAAAAAAGAACATAATTTTATTTCTCATGTGCTACTCTGTTGAGTTTTCTTAAGAAACGCTTTGCCATGAATTCTAAACAACAATATGAGGCAAGTGCATTTCAGTGGTCTTTTTTATTACCCAGATATTGGGGTATATGGATTGCCATCATTGTTCTGATGATATTTGCTTTACTCCCTTGGTCTATACAATGTCGATTTGCGAAAATTTTATCAAACCTGTCATGGAAATTTCTACATTCCAGAAGAAAAACTACAGTCAAAAACCTTTCTCTATGTTTCCCTAACAAAACATATGAAGAAATTGAAACAGATGCAAAACAGGTTTTTTTCAATGCAATGCTTGGCGTTTTCGAAGCCCTAAATGCATGGTACCGACCGCAGTGGTTTGTAAACAGAATCCATGTTCATGGTACAGAATATCTAAAAAGTTCTCATGACAAAGGCATCTTATTACTAGGTAGCCATACAACACTATTGGATGCTGGTGGTTTCGTGAGTAGCCGTTTCTTCGATTTAGATGTGGTTTATAGACCACAAAATAATCCCCTTTTAGATATGATGATTACCAGATGCCGCTCTCAAATTTATAAAAATCAGATTTCTAAAGATGATATGAGAGCACTGATCAGCAACTTAAAACATGGTCATGCCATTTGGTATAGTCCCGACCAAGACTTCGGTCTTAAACAGGGTGTAATGGCTCCATTTTTTGGCATACCCGCAGCAACACTAACTGCACATAGACGGCTAATAAAAATTACAAATTCTGTCGCCATCCCACTATTTTTTTATAGAACTGGAGACATCAAAAATCCTCAATATCATATTTTATTAGAACCTCCTCTTGATAACTTTCCAAGCAATGATGAAGTAGCAGATGCGACTAGAGTCAATCTTATTTTGGAAAGACAGATCAAAACACAGCCTACTCAATATATGTGGTTTCATCGAAGGTTTAAAACCAGAATAGATGGACAAGAAAAAATATATTAATATTTTCTAAAAATCATTGAAAAATATCAGAATAACATGGAGATGTTTGATTAATTTCATTCTACATTATTTGAATATAGCAACTATTTATCTGTTTTATATGTCTTTATTAACATCTAAACATAAAAGTGTTTCAAATAAACTAAAAATGATCTCATTTCTATATTTGTAAGAGTTAAAGCATCATTTACTTTTATTGTCATCTTTCTAAATAGTTCATTGAACCCATGTTATAGGCATCAATGGAGTCAATATCCACAATAATGCTGGTGGTAGTAGTGGTAGGTACTTTTTGGGTACCGATCACATAAATTGCATCTGTAAGATGTAAGGTATCGATGTTCTTAAGATAGGTTAAGTCATCTTCCTCTTTGGAAATTTGTTCAGTAGTGAGACTTTTTCGTCCACTCTCCCTAAATGTTTTTAGGACGAGATTTTGTTCTATATTATAAAAGTCATCTCGTGGAATAATTCTTCCTGAAATCATTAGACCATTGACAGCCAAAGTTACAGCAATACCATCTTTTACTTTTTCAAGATCACTATTAATCATCAACACTAACATTCTTAATACAGCATGTTTCATACAGTATCCTTTATCATCTTTATAATTATCAAAAAAATATATAAAATTATACACAGCATAATTTCATGCTTAAAATCAATTTCTATAAAAAATTAATATATAAATTATAGAATATTTTAAAATATAGTATCACAGTTAAGATATTTAAATTAATAAATATCATATTATTTCTTAAATTTAGGCTATAAAAATTTTACATTTTTAAATTCCATATATTAATAATAAAAATCAAGATTCTCTACATTATTTTAAAAATTAAAGAAAATAAAAAGGCATCATTTGATGCCTTTTTATTTTAGTTCAAAGCCTGCACCGACTGCTGCAACCCTTTCTGAATATCCTGCACATGACTCAGGTCATGTGTTGACTGAGATGATTCTTGTTTGGGTTCATCTGTATAAAACTCGTCCACAATATCCAACCCCTCTTCACCACCGACCTCAAAGCTGGCATTGCCGTAACCCTGCCTTGCCACATAATCCAAAGCCTCCTGATAAAATCCTGCTGCCTTACTCTGCTCATCAATTTGTTTGGCTGAAGTAATCGCTTCTTTAAGATTTGTGCCGTCACGTAAGGTTAAATCCACGTAATAGATCGGAGTACGATAACTTTGTGTAGTGCTTTTACCTCGTAAAGTCAGTTGTAATGGCAAGCATGAAAGTAAATCACCTGAAGCTGCATGGTAATAACTCAGTCGTGCTGCCAGCGTCCGAATACTATTAAAGCCTGTGGTTCTAAAGATAAATGTACCAAACTCATCCGATTCATCTAAGTTGACGTAAAGCCGTCCATAGGGTTTACATAACCCACCTTGAGCTAATGGACATAAATCAGGTGATGGGCATGGATGTTGTTCAATGCCATTTTGTCCAAATCGCTGACAGCTTTCGCCATTGCCTGAGCAGATTAAACGTCCTGTTTGTCGGTCAAATAAGCTGTACTCTGCTCGTAAATTCAGTTCAGGATTATTGAAGATCATTCGTACAGGTATAGTTCTGAGTTTCTGATTTTGTGCCTTGGCACGTAACTGCTCATCCAGTGGGTGTTTCACCCAACCATCCTTGTTTTGGATTTGGCTGGTAATGGTAAACTGATCATCCTTTTCAGGCAGTCGTTTGCCATTTTTCTCAACGATCTTGCCGATGCTGATCCGACCGAGTACAGGTGGGGTAATAGCTAAACCTTTAATCATGGTGATGTCCTCTATAGTGATGTTGAAATTTGGTAAATAAAATTTTGCGCATAAAAAATCCCATACCTATTGAGGCATGGGATCAGTGAATTTTTGAGGTTGGTTGATTTGATACGTAGTTAGGAAATAAATGGTGGATCGTATCTGCTCTATCCACCATTCGGGTAAATCTGAAAGCGACGTGTTCCTGCTTTGGTTTGTGGAAACTGCTGTAGGTATTCAGGATGATGTTTAAGAAGTGATTTACTGTCTAAGCCGATGGAGTCTTGTGACTTCTTCCATGTCACTGAGCCGTCTGTAAAGACTGCTCGTTCTGCATCTTTCATCATCATTTGTAGTTGATGTTTGAGTTCATCAAAATACTGTTGGTGTTGTTCAACCTTATGTCGCTCTTCTAACAGTTGGTTAAATAGATAATTGGCTTGTTCATTTTGGCTGAGATCTTCTACCTGTAATGGAATCTGTGCTGGATAAAGTTGTTGCAAAGCTTTGGCTGCTGAATCAGAAGCATCGACAGTGGGTGGAATATCTGTTTCGACACATTGCCAGAAGTGACGTTCCGCATTGATGATGTGCTGGATCACGGTTTCGTTGCGTGTCACCTTATAGATTTTGCTTTCATGTCCACAGATCAGGGCACAGATATGCGCTGCCTGTTTACCTGTCACCGCCAGTTGATGTTGGACTTGGCAGAGCACATATAAAGGCACACCATCTCGCCAAAGCTTAGAGCCATATTCCCCCACGGTTTTACATTCCAAGATTTGAACTTCTTCACTACCCACCACGGCATAATCCAAATTCGCCAACATAAAATGTTTATCTTCATCGGGATGCTGAAGTACAGCATTGACTCGACGAACTTTGTGATTGGTGTGCATGCTGTAGTATTCAGCCACCAAGGGTTCTAACTGCTTGCCCCAGTACAAAGGTGCGTAGCCTGCACTTTCATCTTCGATGTTTTGTTGCATCCGTCCTGTTTTGATCATCCATAGTTCTAGCATCGACATATAAGGATTCAGTCCACATGCCGTAGCGGCATCACTACTGCCAATGCCCTGTTTTCGGACTTCTAACCATTGCTGGTAATTCATATGCTTGGTGTTGGCAAGACGTTTGGCTGTAGGTGTTTTGGTTTTTCGTGGTTGCGTATTCAGTCGATCACGTTTGGTTCGCGTTCCGACTTCAACTTCCTGGGTCGGTGAGTTTTGGGTAGATATATCCAGGTTTGGTGAATAAAGCTGTAACGGTGGATGATTTAAAGTGTTTTTAATTTGAGTATTCGTATTCATTAGCAATATTCCTGTAGCGGTAAAAGCGTAAAAGCTGAATTTCGGGCATAAAAAAAGCCACATCGGAGATGATGTGGCGAAATGAGAATTGCAATGCTTGTTACGGCTTTACCGTATGTTTAAATTAATTGGCTTAGCTTAAATAAAACTGAAAATAATTTCAGTGAGTCAAATTGTTTAAGCCACCATTCGAAGGGCTTGTTCAAGTCCTCGTTGTTTAATCGCTGCACCTGCGCCAAACCATGCTGAATCGAGTCGATGATCAGTACTCATGGCTCGACGTTCGTGGTCACAGAATTCGGTGATAGAGCAAAGTAAACCATACGCCGTGTCCTTGGCTGAACTGAGTTCTGCTCCTCGCCCATGTCCATTAAACATAGTCATCACCTTAGACATGGCTCTTCCATTCGGCTCAGTTTTATTGTCCGATTTGGATGGGCTTGTTTGATGTGGCATGGCTGCATTGCGATAGAATTGAATGATGCTTTCATCTTGTTCTGCCGTACTCAAATTAGTGTTGTTAAACACCGCATCAAAGTAAGCAGCAGCTTCTTGTTGGGTGACTTTACGTTGGCTCAGTTGTTTCATTTCATACATATGCTCATCCCATGCACGCACTGAAATCCCCAATTGCTGTTTAACTTTCTCCGCATCGAACTTTGTACTGTGAGGGACTTTAACCACACCTGCACTATTATTCTGTCCCTTGAGGGCAATGGCTAAAGTATTGTTGCAGACAACTCGAATAGAAGTGAATTGAGCGGTGGTTGCCAGTGTGCCATCACAGGCGGTTGCCAATAAAATATAGCCATTACTGACATCCTTACCTTTTAAGGCTGAGCTTTGTCCTGTACGTGCCAGTGCCCAGAATTTCTTACCTCCTTTGAGTACCCCTGCGGTTTCCAGTTCAAAGCCTGATTGTTCAGTTAGGTCTTTATAAAAATGTAAAATTTCCATCGGTTGCACTTCCTGAAAGCGTTGACTCACTACCGATAAAGGCTCATGCGTGTCTGAGCGGTACAAGACGCGTTGCTCTTGATAAGGCAAGATCAGGTTTTGTTGTTTGTGATTTGCAGCCATATAACTGACATCCGAAGATTCAATTCGCCAATCCATACCTGCCTGTTGTGCCCAAACCTCGATGGGTTGGTTTGGGGTAAGTTCATTACCTAAGCCATGCCAAGGAGTTTGTCCAACGAATGCCATGGTTTCAACTAAATGTGCCATATGATTTTCCTTTTAAAAGAGTGAAATTGCTGTCATCCAAATTAAATTTTGGGCATAAAAAAAGGTCTGCTGAGGGAGCAGACCAAAGATGAAGACGATCAAATAAATTTGAACCGTTTGTCACTTAGATGATATATAGCTGAAATTTTTTCTAATTCAGTAAAATCAAATACTTTTAAAAACTCGCAATTGACTAAACACCCACTCAATATTATCCTTGCCTTGCTGACCCTCATGGTCAGTCGGTTTTGACAGACCGTTTCATACAGCGCATCAGAGTTTATTCTTCTGAGTATTCTTCATATGCGTAAAAACCTTCTCGTCCCTCTTTGCGGTAGAACGGGAGGGGGACGCGTCCGCGCGTGCTGGTTCTGTATGTCCAGTCTGTCAACCCCTTTTCGTTCTGCCACCATAATCAATTGACAGTGATTCGGCAGGACTTCTTATACATACAGGAGTCATCGATGAACAATCTCTTACGTCTTCTTATTGCTGCAAGTTTTGTAATAGTCACTTCCACTAGCTATGCTGATCTCAATAGCATGCAAAAAATCTATAACAATCCCAACATCGCACCTAAAATTCAGCGCTGTAAAGGTAATCAACAATGTAATGTCTTCTCTGCCTTATCTAAGGAATGGCAGTCTATTCCAAATAATTACCGACTCTCTGGATTCGATATTAAAGCTGATGCCAGAAAAGGTGATGCTTACGGCTTATGGAAAGGCTTTACTTTACAATCAGATCGCGCTGTTGACATAGCAGAAGCAGGTTATGACGTTTTTTATAAGGGTAGTAAATCCAAAGCTGACGAAAAGTTATTTGCCCAAGGTTTAGCAGTATTGCTTTATCTCGATCATAAATAATCAAAAAAACTTATTTTTAAAATGATCGAAGGGTTAAACAATGAAAACCTCTTTAACAATGGTATCCATCACTTTCGCCACAATACTACTCACAGGCTGTGCCAGTAAAACCGAACGGCAGTTTGTGAATGGCTGTAAGACAGGTGGCATTGATGGATCAACCTGTAGCTGTATCTATAACAAACTGGAAAATAAATATGGTGAGGATGGGCTCAAAAGCAATCTCTACACCATGAATCAAACCACAAGCTTTCAACAAGACATGATCCAAAGCAGCATGCAATGTATGCAGGAGTAGCGTATGCGTTTCCTTGCTGGACTAATCTGCATCATCGTTGTCATCAGCTTCTTAGGTCTACCCTTTATTGGAATGATGATCCTGTTGTTTCTGTTTGTCTTACTTGTTGAATATGCATTTGGAGGAAAAAAATGAATACAAATATTAAATCTTGGTTAATTGGGTGCTACTTGGGTATTGGATTACTTTTTACTGTATATCAACACTTTTGGGGGCCTCAAAGCTATAAATCCTTTGCCTATCATTTAGGTCAAGGTGTAGTTTGGCCTACAATAATGTTCCCCTCTTTCGGTAAGTTTATTGGGGGAATCATTATTCTCCTCTTCATTGGGTTTATCGCACTACGCTCCAAATAAGATCCAATCCCCTCATCTGTACATAGAATACAAACCAATCAGCTTTTGAGATACATGTCATCAAGCTGATTGGTTTTTTTTAAACTGTGCTGTTACATAAACGACTGTCGACAAGACTGACATTGGAAATAACTGATTGGTAACTGTGGTACTGCTCGTTGTGGTGTATCCAGTAATCCACTAAACAATCCACCAATCACCGCTCCTGCTATCCCCCCAATCCATGGTGAAATTGGAATCTGACCACCTAAGCTTTTGGATAAACCTGCACCAATACTGGCAAAGGTTGCCGATGTACCCAGTAGATGACTTGAATCATCAGAAGCTTGCGCTGGGCTATGTAACATCCGTTGTACATGTTCAGAATGACAATAAGGACAAAGAATTTGCATAAGTAATCTCCATGAATAATAAAAAAGGGCTCAGTTAATTCAGCACTTAAAAATTGGATGTTGTGCATCCATCTTCATGTCGATAATGTAGATCTGAGATCTTTTTTAATTTATCCAAAGGTTCGCATTCGTTTACGAGTTTTAACTCGGAGATACTGATGCTCCTTTTCAGGACGAACCAGATATTTCACCGTATTCAGCATATTATTGACCTCTAGGTGATTATTTCGATGAATCATACCAATGCCGAGCATATTTCGTTCGGAGAACTGTCTAAGATAATCAGTATCATGACAATTAAAATAACAACCTAGATCACCTGTGATCTGCTTCCACAAGTTGCCAACCTGATCAGCAATGCCATAAGCCTTGCAGCGTTCATGCCCCTTATACACCAGTAATAGATGACAGTGATAACCCTTGTCTTCCCCTTGCTCTAATGCCCAAGCTGATTCAATTAAACCTTTAAAGATTTTATCCTGATCCTGAATCCGTCTTCTCAGCACCCTCATATCATCCTCCAAGTTTTGGATATTCACCAAATGCTGATGCTTCAAGGGATAAGCCAGATCAACGCGTACCACTAAAATACGGGCGTATCGTTGACTCACACGCTCCATTCGCGTAACCAGTTGTTCGCTATTCTGAGATTCACTATAACGATGATCACGTAATTGTTTTTTATATCGTCTATCCTGCTTTTTAAAATCTCGTTGAATATCGGCATATGAGATTTCAGATAATCGATTCAACAACTGTTTTTGACAATAGAGATATTCTTCCATATCAAGCAGCAACTCAATAAACGCACAGATTAATGCGGAATAATGAAAGTTAGAATTATAGATTGCATCAAACTCAATCAATAACTGAGATAACTTTCTGTAGAAGTTTCTCGGCTTATATCTTTTAGCAATAATACCCTCAACAAAATACTCAATCTCAATTAATACCCTTGATTCATTTACTGAATTTACCATCTTTATTTCTTACGCTATTTAGACATAGGAAAACTGATGATGTAATTATTGACTTAAATCAAAACAACACACTGCTACAGCAAACATACCAACCACCAGATAGATTTAAATAGATCAATACAATAATTATAGATTCAAGCATTTAGGATGAATAAATTGAAAGTAAATAATATTAATAACCTGAGCTAAAAAAAAATCAAACCTTTAGATATAGACTCAGAACAATAACTATTTTAAAACAATATCAAGCAATTATTATCCGTTAGAACAGGATATACGTTTGACAGATAATTTTAGATATAAACCTAATTTTTAGGCATAAATAAAGGTGGGATAAACCCACCTATCCATTAATTATTACTTTCTACACATTTCATCATCCATTGAATCAAATCTCTTTCTAACCAACCTACTGCAATGTTTCGACTGTTCATTCCGAGCTTAAGTGGCTTAGGGAAACTTTCATCATAGCGAGGAGACTTCGGATTGATGCGATCATAGATTGCTGATCGTGACAAACCGACCAAATGGATGACTTCTTTAATACGTAGCACACGAAACTGCTGAGAGTTTTGCTGACTTGAATTGACTGTATTCATGCTGATTTCCAATGAGTGCGTGATTAGTTCAAATCAATTGCAATCGTTGTAAAAAAAAGCTTTCATGAGTGATACATCATACTCTTATGCAGAGCCACAAATTTACCTATATACCTATACCTAACAGGACTTATATGAAAATATTGATTACTCAAATATCTCTATAAATCACTATTAAAAATCTCTATAAAATATCATCAAAAATCTCTATAATATCTCGTCATGATTATGATAAGAATTCGACTATGACAATTTCCGATACTAGAAATGAGATGGCTGTAGATAAAGCTATTACAAATGGATTAAAGCAATTTTCTGAAGAAGACTTATTCTTGATTTATGATGAGGCAGTATTCTTTCACGCAAGAAGATGGAGTACAAATAAGATAAGAAATAGAAATGTAAAACATGATCCAAGAGATATATTAAAAATTGAGCGTTATCAGGAGTTCAAAGAACTCAGAAATGAAGTGGTCGAAAAATTAAAAGATCTAAGAATAATTTGCAGAATAGAAAGAGTATTTATAAATGTAAAACGAAGAAAAGAATTCTCAATACCATTAAATCATTTACATGCAATTAAAAATGACAAAAGGCTCTGTAGCTTTACCTTTAATTATATTAAGAACATGAATAAAAATGGCGATCCAAAATTTTATATTAACAACAATCCATATATGCAAATAAATCATTTAATTATGAGTGAAAATATCATAATCTCTCATAGATTCTCGACAAGAATCAAAGATTCTCAAAAAAATTTTATCACCAAAATTAAAAAATTAAATAATGAAAAGAATCTAAATGAAAAAAACTTCAATGAATGGGCCTATACATATTTAATTAATAACAACAGCGAGTTCGGTGATATCGATTACTACCCTGTTAATAAAAAAGAACGATCCGACCTAATTATTTATTTTTTAGATTACTTATCTTGTTTTAAAGAAAAAGATTATGGAAATTTAACTAATAACTTATATAGAGCTTGGACTCAGAAAAAATTTAGAGATTCTAATAAAACAAATAAAAACTCTTCTCCTCAAATTCCCAAAAATGTTCAGAAAAAACTTAAAGAAATATCTAAAAAAATTAATAGAACTGAAGAGGAAATATTAAGTGAATTAATTTCTGATAAATATAGAGAGTTAATGATAAATAGATCTTAACTTAATTTTATCATAGATAAGATCATTCGAATTAGATCAATAGATCTTTGGAAAGCCAAAAGTAAGCACAGCGCAACCTGCACCAATTGCTGTACCTAGTTAAAGTACATTAAGTACTGATTCTGATGAATAGGTACAAATTAACCTTAAATGAGCTGTAGAAGCTTAAAAAGCATTCAAACAACGTTTGATTGCTTACCTTAGAATAACGTCTGTAATCGCAAACTATAAAGCTTAACTATCCTATCTCATCTTAAAGGCAATTAAATGACTTAATCCAATCCAAATTTTTATGAGGGGTAAGTTGAGGGGTAAACACACAGATAAAAAATAAGCCCTTGTAAAAACAAGGGCTTATTTAGGTATTTGGCGGAAGCGGTGAGATTCGAACTCACGGAGGACTCACACCCTCGTCGGTTTTCAAGACCGGTGCATTAAACCGCTCTGCCACGCTTCCATGTGCGTAAGAATACAAAGCTTGTTCTCTTTATTCAAGAGAAATTTAACTGCAATCTATTCAAATGCATAATGTTTCATCAATTATTAGAGTTTAGCGGCCAATTCAGCCCCTTCACGGATTGCACGCTTCGCATCTAACTCAGCAGCAAGCTTCGCACCACCAATAATATGATAGTTAGCTAAAGTATTTTCACCATCTTTAGGCATTAAATCTTTTACAGATTCTTGCCCAGCGCACACCACAATTGTATCTACACGCAATAACTGATCATGACCATTATGTTCAACCCATAATCCTTCATCAGTCACCGCTTTATACTGCACACCACGAAGCATACGAACCGCATGTTTTTTCAATTGTGCACGATGTACCCAGCCTGATGTCTTACCTAAGCCAATACCTAAAGGTGTAGTTTTGCGTTGTAATAAATAGATCTGGCGAATTGGTATTTCTACTTCTGGACGTTGCATTCCACCTTCAGAAATATAATTAGGGTTTGGATCGACACCCCATTCACGTTGCCATTCTGCTAAAGGTTGAGGCTGAGGTTGATGCGGTGGTTTTAATAAAAACTCTGATACATCAAAACCAATTCCCCCTGCTCCAATTACAGCAACTTTTTGTCCAACTTCTGCACCTTTAAGTACTTCAGCATATGACAATACTTGTGGTGCAGTACTACCCTGAATTTTCAATGCGCGAGGAACTACGCCTGTAGCCACAATAACTTCATCAAAACCTTCTCGTTCAAGCTGTTCACGGCTTACGCGCGTATTTAAACGCAAATCGACACCTGTTTGCTTGATTTGCACCTTAAAGTAACGAATGGTTTCGTGGAATTCTTCTTTTCCAGGAACAACTTTCGCTAAATTAAACTGACCACCAACATCATTACTTGCTTCAAATAAAGTGACGGCGTGACCGCGACTTGCGGCAACTGTTGCAGCTGACATTCCAGCAACACCACCACCAACAACCGCAATACGTTTAGGTTTTTTAGTTTTGATATAAACTAATTCTGTTTCAAATGCTGCACGTGGGTTTACAAGACAGGTTGCACGTTGATTCTTAAAGCTGTGATCTAAGCAAGCTTGGTTACATGCGATACACGTATTAATTTCATCTACACGATTGGTTGCAGTTTTATTTACCCAATATGGATCTGCCAATAATGGACGCGCCATTTGCACCATATCGGCTTTACCAGAAGCAATAATATCTTCAGCAGTATCAGGCATATTGATACGATTTGATGCAATTACAGGAATAGAAACATGCTGTTTTACAAAAGCAGTGTAATCTGCAAATGCTGCACGAGGTACTGAAGTCACGATTGTTGGTACACGTGCTTCATGCCACCCGATCCCAGTATTTAGTAAAGTAACACCTGCTTTTTCTAATGCTTTAGCAACAACCGTTACTTCTTGCATCGTATTACCGTCATGCACTAGATCAAGCATTGATAAACGGAAACAAATAATAAATTTCTCGCCCACTTTCGCACGAATTGCTTTGACAATTTCAACGGCAAAGCGCATACGATTTTCGATATCACCACCCCAACGATCAGTACGTTGGTTCACATGTCGGCTTAAAAACTGATTCAGCAAATAACCTTCTGAACCCATGATCTCAACGCCATCATAACCCGCTTTCTTCGCAATACTCGCACAACGTGCGTAATCTTGAATCGTATCTAAAATATTTTGATTGCTCATTTCACGCGGTTTAAATGGTGAAATTGGCGATTTAACAGCACTCGAAGAAACGACAAAAGGTTGATAGCCATAACGCCCAGAATGCAGGATTTGCATTAAAATTTTTGCACCATGCTTATGGACTGAATGCGTCACTAAACGATGCTGTGGAATATCCATTAAACTATTCATTGTACCGCCAGCTGGTAATAACCAACCTTGGCGATTTGGAGAAATACCGCCTGTGATGATTAAGCCTACACCACCCTTTGCTCTTTCTTCAAAATAAGCTGCAAGTTTAGGGTAATTAAAGAAACGATCTTCTAAACCTGTGTGCATAGAGCCCATTACTACACGGTTTTTAATTGTCGTAAACCCTAAATGTAATGGTTTTAAGATATTTGCATAGCTAGTCATGGTATTCCTTCTGTATTTATTGGCTTTGCAACTTGTTGCATAGTACTTTAACTGAATTTTTATATGTGTTTATGACTCTTTTCAAGAAAATGCTGACACTAAAGTCAAAAGTAATGTAACTATTTTGATTTCCAATCTAAAAAACCAAAATCAAATGTATTAGAACATAATTTTTCTGCTTAGTTTTTCTTTCAGGAAAACAAGCTCCATGAAAAGTGTTACAATAGTTCCGATTTTTTATTCTCAAGACTACCTATTCGGAGTCTTTACTAATAAATGTTAGGACAAGCAATGACTGATAATGCAACTATCTTGCAGCACGTACCTGTAGGCAAAAAAGTTGGGATTGCCTTTTCTGGTGGTCTCGATACTTCAGCAGCTTTATTGTGGATGAAGCAAAAAGGCGCAGAGCCTTATGCTTATACTGCAAACTTGGGTCAACCTGATGAAGATGACTATGATGCAATTCCAAAGAAAGCTGAACAATACGGCGCAGTCAAAGCTCGATTAATCGATTGTCGTTTACAACTTGCGCTTGAAGGTATTGCAGCAATTCAATGTGGCGCATTCCACATTAGTACTGGCGGTGTTCCTTACTTCAATACCACACCTTTGGGTCGTGCAGTTACAGGTACGATGCTTGTAACTGCGATGAAAGAAGACGAGGTCAACATCTGGGGTGATGGCTCTACTTATAAAGGTAACGATATTGAACGTTTCTATCGTTATGGTTTATTGACTAACCCTGCCCTCAAAATTTATAAGCCTTGGTTAGACCAAACCTTTATTGATGAGTTAGGCGGTCGTGCTGAAATGTCGCAATTCTTAATCGACAACGGCTTTGACTATAAAATGTCAAAAGAAAAAGCGTACTCAACTGACTCAAATATGTTGGGCGCTACGCATGAAGCAAAAGATTTAGAATACCTCAATGCGGGTATTAAAATCGTAGACCCAATTATGGGCGTTGCGTTCTGGAAAGATGACGTTGACATCCAGCCAGAAGAAGTGAGCATTACTTTTGAAGAAGGTATGCCAGTTGCGTTAAATGGCCAACGTATTGAAGATCCAGTTGAATTCATTCTCGAAGCGAACCGTATCGGTGGTCGTCATGGTTTAGGTATGTCTGACCAAATCGAAAACCGCATCATCGAAGCGAAATCTCGTGGTATTTATGAAGCACCAGGTATGGCTTTGTTACACATCGCGTATGAGCGTTTAGTAACTGGTATTCATAACGAAGATACGATTGAACAATACCGCATTAATGGTTTACGTTTAGGTCGTTTACTTTACCAAGGCCGTTGGTTCGATTCACAAGCATTAATGCTACGTGAAACTTCACAGCGTTGGGTTGCTAAAGCCATTACTGGTACCGTAACTTTGGAATTGCGTCGTGGTAATGACTACACCATCATGAACACTGAATCTCCGAACCTCACCTATGAAGCTGAGCGTTTAACTATGGAGAAAGGTGATTCAATGTTTACGCCAATGGATCGTATCGGTCAGTTAACAATGCGTAACCTCGACATTACTGATACCCGTGCAAAACTCGGTATCTATACTGAAACAGGTTTACTTGCTGTTGGCCAAGGTTCTGCAATTCCACAGTTGGAAAATAAATCAAAATAAAAGATTGGTAAATTCGTTGACCAACTTGAAAAGGCTGAATATTTGATTCAGCCTTTTTTATTATTTGAAATAAAAAGTTAAACATTTAATCATTTCATTTTTAGGACAATATGTCGCAATAAAAGACTATCTATCACCATTATGAATCGATACTATAAACATCAAGCAAAACATAATAATTGGGAGATGAAAGATGAATGCTTATCTACATCGAAGTGAAAATCGTGGTCATGTCAAAGCAGGTTGGTTAGACACCTACCATAGCTTTTCATTTGGTAGCTGGTATAACCCGAAATATATGGGCGTCAGTGCGCTTCGCGTGATTAATGATGATACGGTTGCTGCACATAATGGCTTCGGTACTCATCCCCATGACAACATGGAAATCTTGACCTGTGTACTTGATGGCACCATTTCCCATAAAGACAGTATGGGCAATGAAGGTCAAATCAATGCAGGTGAATGGCAGTTGATGAGCGCTGGAACTGGGGTCACCCACAGTGAAATGAACAAGCACGATAAAGCGGTGCATCTGTTACAGATTTGGATTCAACCGAATGTGCAAGATGCTGAACCGACTTATCAGCAAATTCAACTGAATCCGAAAGATCATCCAAACCAATGGCATTTGATTGCTGGTGATGCATCTGCGCCAATGTCGATTCGTCAAAATGCGGAAGTGAAAACTGCTGTCATTGAGAAAGATCAACATTTAGAAATTACAGCACGGAAAAAAGTCAACTATGTGCATGTGATTTCAGGTGAAGTAATGATTGCCAATCATTTGGTGAAAGCGGGTGATGCTTTGGTATTCGATGAAACTGCAACCATTACTGCATTGCAAGACAGCCAAATGATTTGGTTTGACCTACCTTAAACCCAGTTTAGCTTGTGCCTCTTGCCCCAAGGGGTACAAACTTTTTTTAATCATTGCTACTACTATCACAACTACTTGAGTCTGAACTGGAATCATCATTAGAACCACATTCATCAGAACGTCTGAAATCATTATTCTGAGATGAGTCACAAGAAGAAGTTGTTGTTGAATATGGCTGGCTATAATCCGTATTATCCTCTGTAGCGTCAGTTCTCTTTGCAAAAAAGAATAATAAAACCAAACCAATAATAATCACTAAAATAATAAACATCAGCATCACAATTCCCCTATTGCTATCCTAATCCTGATGACAAACTATAGCGTAAATTTGTTTTAAAAATGATGGGCATTAAAAAAGCCCGATTTACGGGCTTTTCTACAACCTTGAACATTTTTAAAAACAATCTGAATCGTCTCGTTCGTTGTTAGCTGTGTATTCAGGTTATCATATCTTTATTCATTTGGGTAAGATTTCTCTTAAATCCCAAATAGTATATGACTCCCTTATTGATTAAATTATCACCAATATTAAGGTTAGTCAAGATTCTAATATCTGATAAAAATTGTTCAAGTATAATTAGTATAAGAAACTCATTCTAAATTGCAATTCAACCCAGTTATTCTTCTAAGCAAGTATTTGTGATATTAATAAAAAAGCCCTAAATTTATAAAATTTAGGGCTTTTTTATTAATATCTTGGTAGGTATATCCAGACTCGAACTGGAGACCTCTACGATGTCAACGTAGCGCTCTAACCAACTGAGCTATACACCTAGAATGAGAGCATTCTATTCATTTTTAATCAGCTTCACAAGTTTTTTGAGATTGTTTAATTGCGATCGAACAGACTTTAAGCAGTTTCTTAAATTCTTGAATATTTTGCTGAGTATTCTGTTCTAAAAACACAATTTTTTGATATAACACAACTACTTGCTGAAATGATTTTTGATCACTATCTACACTTGATAAACGCTGCATCCAAACTTGAAATGTTTCCTCTGATCTTTTATGCAAATGTTTAGGCAATTGCTTTTGAAATGATAATACTGCTCTTTCATAATTCTCTTTTTGACTTAGATTCCTCCACCAATAGACACCAATGTAAATAAACAAAATCGCACCAATAGCAATAATTAATAAAATCGCATAACTATAAGCTGAATCCAACCCTAATCGAGACAGCCAATTTTTTTGTTTATCCGCATCATAGCCTACAACTTTAGCTTGCCATTGATAGCTTAAATAATCGCTCCAAATACGCATATTTGTTAAAAATTTAAATTGCTGTAGTTGCCATGAATGACTTCTCTCATCCCCCCAAATGGTTTGATATTGACTTAAATAATCTTGCATTCCTGAATCTATACGTTGTGGTGCAATGATTGCTGTAGGGTCAATTCTTTGCCATTTACCCTTTAGATACACTTCACTCCAAGCATGTGCATCAAGTTGGCGTACTTCCCAACTTTCTCTGTCTAATGCAAACTGCCCCCCCTGATAACCTGTGACAACTCTTGCAGGAATTCCAACATAACGCATCAACATTACAAAACTAGAGGCATAATGTTCACAAAAACCTTTTCGACTATAAAATAAAAATTGATCCACACGATCACTGCCAAGCGTCCCTGGTGCCAAGGTATAAACGAAGTCATGGTCTCTATACCAATTCAGCACTTTTTTAATATATTTTTCAGGCTGTCCCTGAGTTTGTTCAAACAGTTGATGGGCTAATTGCTGTGCTTTTTCATCACGATCATGATCAAATCGAGTATTAAATTCAATTTGACGTGATGATAACAAAGTAGAAGATGTTGATGTACGCCCCAACCAAAACATTTGGATAGGTTGATTACGTTTAATAAGTTTAGATGGGCGTATACTATCATCTTGATACAGTTGTAAATAACGTTCTAGTGGAACAGAGTATTCTAATCCCATGATCCAATTTGCCTGTTCATCAGCAGCTAAGTATTGATAGGCAACCCCTTGAGAATTTGAATTTACGCTTTTAATCTGTTGATTATAAAAACTACTGGTCCATGTTGTACCATCATACTCATCCAAGACTAAAGCACGCCAGTAAAGCTCCTGTCTATCTGGTAGTTGTCTCATATCTGCAATCACACGGAAAGCCAAAGCTGATGATTGGGATAGTTTTGCAATGTCTCCTGGTGACATCCGATCACTGATTCCTGTTATTGCTTGATTTTTCTGAACAGGAATCGCCCAAAGGGGTGGCAAACGAGGAAAGAAAATAAATAATATAATAAAGAACGGAGTCGCAATCCCGACAAACTTTAGAATTTGTTTAATATCATTTTTTAACTGATTTGATGATAATTGATGATGGTTGAATAGACCCGTTTGAATTCGATATAGCCCCATCAAACACATCACAAATGCTGAAAAAACAATGACAGCCATCCAAAATGCCTGACTATGCAACAATAAGCTCGCACTGACGAATAAAGCAAAGTTGAATACGATCAGTAAATCACGGGTATTTTTGGCTTCTAAACTTTTCGCAAATAAACACGTACTTAAAAATGCAACTCCTGCTTCTACCCCAAGTAAAGTTTGATAATTTGAATAAATCAGACCTAAAGATAATAAAGAGAAAAAAACTATAAGTAAGCGAGGAAATGGTGTGATTTTTTGTTTGCTATATCGCCATACCAAGATTAGCCACCCCCCCCCCCACAATCCACTCAATGTCACAGGGATGAATGCTACTTGCCCAACTAATACAAGTGCTAAGGTAACTAAAATACAAAAATAGATCTGTTTGCTCATTATTTTAGGCCTGTGCAAGTAGAAGTTTTGCTTGAAGAAGCTGTATCTGCCCCTGACCACTTTCTAATCTTGCATGTGGCAGTATTAATATATAATCATTACCAAGTTGTTCACATTGCTCAATTAATCCCATTATACGGCTTAATTTTTCCTCATGACTTTGCGCAGGGATTTGTTGATAATCAATTTCTAAATGTTGATGATTGGCTTGAGCCTCAAACATTTTGATAAAAAAGCCCTGTCCTCGAGCAACTTGCTTCCATGCCACATTTTGATAAGAATCACCTTGTTGAAAGGCCCTAAGCTCCTTAAATTCATCTAAACTATCGTTCGCATTGGTTGGCTGATTTTTATGTTCTTTTTGCCAATCATACGCTTTAGGTGCAATCCACACTTTTTGTTTTGGATATAAATAAGTCCACGCTCGCACCAAACCTAAAGGATAGGTCGAATAAATTTTCATTACACCAAATTCAAATAAACCACGCTGCTTCGGAAAAAAAGCCAGTTCGAAGGTCTGTTGTTGCTGATCTAAATAAATTAATTGTTCTTGTTGCAGCCATTGAATACGTAAATATCGAGTCATAATGGATGGCTGATTCAACCGAAGTTTTAAAATTAATGGCTGATCGACTTGCCCAACTTCAGCTGCAATCAAATCAATTTGTAAAACATGCAATTGCTTGAATGTGAGATAAAAACTAATCCATAAAATTGCACTGATTAGAAAACAAAAACCTAAAATCAAATTATTTGCATAGTTGATACCTGCAATAAAGGTAATTAGAATCAGAACGAGATATAGAAAACCTTGCTTATAAATAAAAACTAAAACATCTTTCTGTAACAGGGTTTTAGTCCCATTAACCTGAAATCGTTTCGCAATCCACTGCTGAATCCTTTGCATAAGCCAATCTCAACTATAAGACATCAACCGATTGCAAAATTTGTTTTACCTCTATTTCGCCTAAACTTAAACGATGAGCAACCACGGCAACAAAAACAGTTTGCACATCATCAGTAGTCACAAAACTACGACCTTCAACCAGTGCATAAGCTTGTGCAGCAGCTTTTAATGCCAATACTCCACGTGTTGATAAGCCATGCCGTTGTTTACGTGTTTCAGCAGCCAAATCTAAAATATAATTGAGTACAGCATCACTTAAAAAAACCTGTTTTGCTAATTCACGTAATTGCAAAATATCAACTTGCGTAAATACTGCTTCTAATTGATGAATTAAAACCTGACGTGAGCTTTGCTGTAACAGTAGTTTTTCTGCTTGGCGAGATGGATAACCAAGCGATAAACGCATCAAGAAACGGTCAAGTTGTGACTCAGGCAAAGCATAAGTTCCACTTTGAAATAGTGGATTTTGTGTTGCCAACACCCAAAATGGTTGTGGTAATTCATAATGAGTTCCATCAACAGTGACTGCTCCTTCTTCCATAGCTTCAAGTAATGCACTCTGTGTTTTTGGACTACAACGATTGATCTCATCTGCCAATAAAATCTGAGTAAAAATAGGCCCTTTCTTGAACTCAAATAAATGTTCTTTTTGATTAAAAATATTGATCCCAATGACATCACTCGCCAACATGTCATTGGTAAATTGAATCCGCTGAAAATGTAGTCCTGCTAGACGAGCCAAAGCACTGGCTAGAGTCGTTTTGCCTAATCCTGGTAAATCTTCAAACAATACATGCCCTCCTGCCAATAAACAGGTCAGCGCTAATTTAGTTTGTTGTGGTTTATCTAAAATAAGTTGATTCACTTCAATCAAAAAACGTTCGATTTTCTGAGTGAAATTTTTAATATTTTGCTCTACTTCTTGATTTTTTTGTTGTTTTTCTGGAATAGAAGCTTTTTCCATGCCCCACATAACGCAATCCCCAAACTAAAACAGTGCATGATTCAACATACACTGTTTTAGTTTTTTTTCAAAGAAATCAAATGACTTCTAGCAAGGGCATTTTTTCAAATTCCCACCTGATGATGGATAACGCGCATCGATACAATGACGATAAAAAGTCTTAGCATCCATTGGCGTTAAATCTGGATGATGTTCCTGCATATGCTTTATATAGTTTTCATAATCAGGCACACCCACCATCAAACGAAAACTTTTTTGCAAGTTTTGCCATAAAGTTGCAATACGAGACCAATTCTTCGGAGATAAAAGTAAGTGCTTTTGTGACATGATAGTGAATTTAATAATCCTCACAATCACAGCACTTCCTTGCCGAGCAATTTTAAAATCCATCACGACTCTCCCCTCACTGTTTCTGCTGTCATTGCAGTTTCAGTAAATACGGCAGGTGCTTCATGTACTGTTGGAACAGGGCTTTGTAAAGCACGACGAATAATTCCGATTGAAGCAATAATCATAACAATTGCAACAATCATAAAGAATCCACAAAGTACTGCATTAATCTGATTCGATAACACAATCGTCTGCATTTCAGCAACTGACTTCGCAGGTGCAAGAACATCTCCACGTGCAATTGCATCAGAGAAACGATTCGCTTGAGCAAGGAAGCCAATCTTCGGGTTTTCGTGGAAAATCTTTTGCCAGCCCGCTGTCATGGAAGTGATAAATAGGAAAATCGTTGGAACAATCGTTACCCAAACATACTTCTCTTTCTTCATCTTGAATAAAATAACTGTACCCAAGATCAATGCCATTGAAGCGAGAATTTGATTTCCAATTCCAAATAATGGCCATAAAGAATTAATACCACCAAGAGGGTCAACTACGCCTTGATAAACGAAGAAACCCCATCCTGCAACCGCAACAAAAGTTCCGACTAGATTTCCAAAAAATGAACCAGATTGTTTTACTGCAGGCACAACAATCCCAACAGTATCCTGTACCATGAAGCGACAAGCACGTGTTCCCGCATCCACTGCAGTCAAAATAAATAATGCCTCAAATAAAATGGCAAAATGATACCAAAATGCCATCATTGCACGACTATTAAAAATTTCCGAAATGATATGAGCCATACCAATCGCAAAAGTTGGCGCTCCACCAGTACGAGAAAGGATTGAACTTTCGCCTACTTCTTGTGCTAGTACAGTAAGCATTTCAGGACTGACCACAAAACCAAGATTTCTTACCGCTTCCGCCGCAGTATCAACATTTGTACCTAAAACGGCAGCAGGCGCATTAATCGCAAAATAAATCCCTGGATCAAGTACGGTTGCGCAGATCATTGCCATGATACCGACAAATGATTCCATCAACATGCCGCCATAACCGATCATACGAATATTGACTTCATTATCAACTAACTTTGGCGTTGTCCCTGAAGATACCAAGGCATGGAAACCAGAAATTGCCCCACAAGCAATCGTAATAAATAGAAATGGAAATAAGCTACCCGCAAATACTGGACCTGTACCATCGACAAAATGAGTCACCGCAGGCATTTTGAGTTCAGGCATTGCAAAGATAATTCCAATCGCCAGACCTGCAATTACACCAATTTTAAGGAAGGTTGATAGATAGTCACGAGGCGCTAACAATAACCACACAGGCAATACTGACGCAATAAAACCATAAATGATGAGTGCCCAAGTTAGTTGAGTTCCAGTTAAAGTGAACAACTGCCCCCAGTAAGGGTCTTTTGCTACATCACCACCAAAGACAATCGCCGCCATCATTAGCACAAAACCAATAATCGAAACCTCAGCAATTTTCCCTGGGCGTAGATAACGCATGTATATGCCCATGAATAATGCAATTGGGATGGTTGCTGCTATACTGAACACCCCCCACGGACTATGCGCCAAAGCTTTTACGACAACCAATGCAAGTACCGCAAGAATAATAATCATGACACCGAGCGTACCCAACATCACAATAACACCTGCGAAAGTACCTAACTCCTGCTTTGCCATTTCACCCAAAGAGCGACCATCACGCCGAGTTGAAATAAATAGCACCAGAAAATCTTGTACCGCGCCTGCAATCACCACACCGACCAAAAGCCAGATGGTGCCTGGTAAGTAACCCATTTGCGCTGCAAGAATTGGCCCAACCAAGGGCCCTGCACCTGCGATAGCAGCAAAATGATGTCCAAATAAAACGTATTTATTGGTGGGCACATAATCCAGACCATCATTCAAACGATGTGCTGGTGTTAAGCGTTTAGGATTTAATTCAAAGACTTTTGTTGCAATAAATAAACTGTAGAACCGATATGCAATGCTATAAACGCAAACCGCGGCAAGAACGAGCCAAACCGCATTGACATGCTCTCCACGACTTACCGCCAAAATTCCAAATGAAATTGCACCAATGATGGCAACTAAACTCCACAGAATTTTTGAGGATAGCGTCGACTTTGCTTGTACTGTCTCCATTCAGAACCTCTCAAATACATAAGCTGTAGTTTTGGATTTCCCTGTCTATATTTTCTTTAGAAGAAATATCTTTGTAAGTCTATCTGTTATTAAAAATGATTTATCTAATACTTTGGCATAAAAAAAGGGATGATTGTTTAATCATCCCTTCGATAATCGTATAGCTTACGTAGCATTGCTACTCATTTACGATTATGCGCGCTCTAGGTAATCACCTGTACGCGTATCTACACGAACACTTTCTTCTTGCTGAACGAATAATGGAACACGTACTACTGCACCTGTTTCAAGTTTCGCTGGCTTACCGCCACCGCCAGAAGTATCACCACGTACACCTGGATCAGTTTCAACGATTTTCAACACCACAAAGTTTGGTGGATTAACGTTTAAAGGTACGCCATTGAACAACATGATCGTACATTTTTCATTAGAATCATCTTTTAACCATTTCGCAGCATCGCCCATTGCAGTTTTGTCAGCAGCGATTTGCTCGAAAGATACTGGATCCATGAAATTCCACATTTCACCATCGTTGTAAAGATAATCCATTTCAACTTCAACAATATCAGCCGCTTCTAAAGAGTCACCTGATTTGAAAGTTTTTTCTAATACTTTACCTGAGCGAAGGTTACGTAATTTCACACGGTTAAATGCTTGACCTTTACCTGGTTTTACATATTCATTTTCCATGATTGAACATGGGTTGCCATCAAGCATAACCTTAAGGCCTGCTTTAAAATCATTTGTAGAATAATAGGCCATGAAAGGCTCACTCCAAACTTAAAACTCAAATCTATTAGTGCTAGACTACGCGCACAGCTTAGGCTATCACTATTTTAACGTATGGCATGATAAACTATTTACATCAAGAGCAAAACTGGCAATCACAACTCAGTGATCTAATTACTGATCCTTTAGAGCTGTTAAATCTGCTTGAATTATCGACCAAGCAATTATTATCAGGGGCAATACTTGCCTCTGAACAGTTTAAATTACGCGTTCCACGTGCATTCGTCGGAAAAATGCGTATTGGGGATCCATTTGATCCTTTGCTATTACAGGTTTTACCACACCATCTTGAACTTGAAGAACATCCTGAATTTGTTACTGACCCATTAGGTGAAGAAGCAGCCAATCAAATGGCTGGTGTCTTACATAAATACCAGTCTCGCTTTTTACTGACCTTAACAGGTGCATGTGCAATTCACTGCCGTTATTGTTTCCGCCGCCATTTTCCATATCAAGAAAATTTACCTAAAAATGATGATTGGCTAAATATAAAACAATATATTGAGAACAACCCTGCCATCAATGAAATCATTCTCAGTGGGGGAGATCCTTTAACTTTATCTAATCGAAAAATAGCACTTTGGATAGAGCGATTAGAGTCTTTACCTCAACTCAAAATATTGAGAATCCATTCACGAGTTCCAGTTGTTATTCCCAACCGTATCGATGAAGAGCTTATTTCTATTTTAAAAAACAGTAGGCTACGCATTGTAGTAGTGATACACTCAAATCATGCTTCAGAACTTGATGATTTCACGTGTTCAAAGCTATTACAGTTATCATTACATCATATTACTGTGTTAAATCAGGCAGTTTTACTTAAAGGTGTGAATGACTCTGCAGCAGCTTTGACTGATCTAAGTTATCGACTATTTGAAGCGAGGGTTATGCCCTATTACTTACATGTATTGGATAAAGTAAAAGGTGCTCAACATTTTGACTTAAGATCTTCAGAGATAGATCATATATACAGTGATGTATTAGCGAGTTTACCTGGATATTTAGTTCCAAAACTCGTCAGGGAAATTGCGGGCGAAAAAAATAAAACACCGCTTTTTGGGGTTCAAACGTTCTGAGATTGATTACAATGATGAATAATGCATTTTCGGATATTTTTCAAATTCCCACTGTTTTAAGACGGGATAAACTCAGTTTTTGTGATGCAAACGCAAAAAGTTTAACAGAATGGATTTCAACCCTCTCAATCATGCAGTTGGGTGATACTTCAAAAGCATTGTTTGCAGCCTTATTAGAGCTTTGTGAATTAGATTGTTCAGAAACATTACGTTTTGATCTCATTCAGACCTTACACCCAACGATTGAAAATATCTTAGGCAGCTTAGAAAAAAACTTTTTTAATCAGGGTGTAATCAGTTCAGATCGTAATGAGCACATTATTGAACTGGCAATGCTGTTACGCTGCTATTTTGCAGCTATTTATATCAATATTGTTCGCCGCAGTAGCGAACAATTGGAAAATCAAAAATTTTCTATTTTTGCATTGAACCAAAAGAAAAATTTACATACTGCTAGAACACTTGCAACCTTCCAAGCATTACAACAACTTACGCAACTCCTCTATCAACAACACATGTTATATAGTGAACCTGTTGCAGGACAGTGGCTCATTGCACATCAATTGTACGATGCAGCAGTGACACATAAGTATCATCACGTGACTATCGAACAGGCGCAAACTAAGCCAAATAGCCTGAATAATATTGCTCAGGCTTATGCTCAATTAATTTTGATGGATATTTTTAATACTAATCAAATTCGTCAAACAGAAATTCAAGCCTTGTTTCAATGCAGCTTTGACTGGGCCAAAATGCTACAACTCTTATCTAAAGAGACTGATTTAACTAAATACGTTGTTGATACAACTAAAGATCATCCGCCAATATATAACAAAAAACAAAGTTCAGGATTTAATCCTAATATCTTTATTAGTACAAATGGTTTACTTGATCATGTGACAGCAACATTACATAAAAATGCTGAATATATTTCTAAGAATGAAAAGATTTACCTCACACCCGCTCTAAAATTCCACGTTCAGACGATTTTAGGATCTACAGCGGAACGTCGCCATGAACGCTATGAATATTCAGCTCAACTACATATTTGTTTTGGACTCTTAACTGCCCACTTTTATTTATCCAAAGCAAAAAACTTTGGTGAAACATTACTCTTAGAACATGGGTATGGACTACAAAGCGAATCAAAATTTTTATCAACTTGGGATAAAAAAGATTCTTCTGGCAATCAAGAATCCTCAATCCAGCGTTTAAGCCGAGAAAATAAAGCCATTTATCAAGCAGATATTTTAGATATTAGTGTCAATGGTTATCGGATTAAATGGTCAGCCGAAGCACCAAAGAATCTAAGAACAGGTGAATATATTCTTGTAAAAGAAACCTCTCATGGACATTGGCGCGGTGGCGTAATTCGTTGGTTAAAGCAATCAAGTGAAAAAAGTTTAGAATTAGGCTTAGAAGTTTTAGCACAAGAAATTTTCCCTTGTGCAGTTCGTGTACAAGCAGATCGTCATATTAGTAATTATCACCCTGCGCTTATTTTAAAAAATCAAAATTTAGATGAAACTAAAACAACAATAATTTTGCCAGGCTCGCAAATTTTTCGCGAACAGCAAGCTGTTCATTTGAGATTAGGGAAAGAGGAAGTAAAAGTGTATCTGTTGACTGCACAACTAATTACCCAAAGTTTTGTTCAATTCGACTTTGAACTACTTAATGAAGAAGAACAACCCGTTCTTAATAAATTTATTGCGCAAAAAAATATGGATACAAATGACCAAGATTTATGGGAAGCATTGAAGTGAGAAATTCTTTACTCTCTAAAAAGTTGAAACGAACTGAAACGCGCTTACTCATTATTGATGATAACCAATTAAGGTATAATCAAGTTTTAGAGCTTTTTGCGCAGCAAGAACATCAAGTACAGGCTATTTTACTTGATGATTTAAAAACTTTTGAAAAACAATTGAATTTGCCTTGGGATATTGTAATTTTTGGACGTGCTTATGATCTAAAAATTGAACAAACGCTTTCTCTTATTCATGCATCAGCACAACCAAGTTTACCCATTCTACTGCTTGAGCCAGATGACTATAATTCAGCGCTATATCAAAATTACATTCATAAAGGTATTTATGATGTTGTGAACTTAAAGGCGCCAGAAGAATTTTATATCAGTATTATTAGATCACTTTCATTCAGTCGTTTAGTACAAGCAGAGCACCGTTTACTTACCGAATTAGAGGCAGCTCAAACACAAGCCCAATCACTTGTTGCTGAAACACATAAAGCAGTTGCAATTCTACAAGAAGGTATTCATATCAAAGCGAATGCTGAATATGCTCACCTATTTGGTTTCGATAGCGAAGATGACGTTATTGGCTTACCAATACTTGATATTTTACAACCTGAAGATTTAGGTCAGTTTAAATTACGCTTTAAAAGAATTTCCCAAGGCTTATTCGAACAAGCACGCTTTGAAATTCGCACCCAAAATCCAATGGTAAAGAATAATCCTCTACATGTTGAGTTCTTACCCTCTGGTAATGATGATGAAATACAACTGAATATTGAATGTGAATCATCATCAACAGTTGTTTCAGCACCCACTGCTACAACTACTTCAGTACAAACTGAAAAAGCTTCTGGAATCACTTCAGCACTGCAACAAATTAATCGCTATTTAGCAAATCACCCAGCCAATGCAAATGCACTGATCTTATTTAGCCTGAATAATTGTCCAAACGAAGTTTTTCAAACGGACTGGCGCGGAACTAAAGCTTATTTTTCAAATATTGCAAATTTCATTAAAGAACAAGTCAATGTTCCAATTTATCAAATAGAAACGGCCTTGTATGTTGGGCTGATTCAAGCTGAATCAAAAACAGTTTTAAACTCTTTGCTTATTGGTTTGAATGGTTTACAAAAACCTCAGTTATTGGTCACTGAAAACCACACTTTCCCATTACATTTAAAACTGGGTTATCAAGAACTAGACCAACAAATATTAGATGATGCTAATTTTGAGAAAATTATTTCCCAAGCATTTACGCATGCACTACCACTATTGAAAAATCCATCCATTGACAGTGATATTAGTCTTACAACTGATAAAATTTCAATGTCGATGGAAGTCAATCTTTTACAAGAGCTCAGAAACAAATTAGATAAGGGTGATATACATCTAAAATATCAGCAGCTTTATGATAAACAAGATCAATTCACTCATACTTATGAAGTATCTGGCGGTATTATTCATAATAATCAATGGTTAGACTTGATGGATCTTAGTGATCTAAAAGATGATCACGAATTATCGGCTCAGTTAGACCGTTGGGTATTAGTAGAAGCTTGTAAACAATTACATAACTTCATTACCCAATATCCAAAAGCTAAATTAATTATTAATCTGAATCATCATATTTTATTGAATGACAGAAAATTATCTGAATTGGTTGCTAAATTATTAACAATTATTGGAAGCAAACAAGCTCATCCTTTAATTCTGCAATTCTCAGAGCAAGCTCTTCAGCAAAATTTATCACAGGCTCAACCTCTGATTGCATCACTTCGTCAACACGGCGCTGAGATCTCTATTCGTAACTTTGGTGATTCTCTTTATAGTGACTCAATTCTTCAACAGATCGACACGCAGTATTTAAGCTTCCATCGCAAATTGGCGAAAATGCTAGGATCTGAAAAAGAAATGGCAATTCTACAAGAGAAAATTCTTCATTTTATTGCTCAAAAGCAAGTTGAGATTGTACTCACCGAACTCAATGACATGAGTTTGTTTGCGAATGCATGGAATGTCGAAGCCCGCTTCTTGCAAGGTAACTACTTCCAAAAGAAACTTGATCGCTTAACTGACGTACAAGACCAATAAGGTCTTGTACACAATCGATTTCAAAATACTTTAATAGAACTGAAGCATAAAAAAACGGGCATATCGCCCGTTTTTTGTTTTCTCGATATTAACGTTTGATAGAACGTGACATACCTGAGAAACGTTGTTTGAATTTGTCGATACGACCACCAGTATCTACATTCTTTTGTTTACCAGTATAGAATGGGTGGCAAGCTGAACATACGTCAAGATAAAGAGTTTCTTTACCAAGTGCAGAACGAGTTTCGATTACGTTACCGCATGAGCAAGTAGCAACTAATTTTTCGTATTTAGGGTGAATATCGGCGCGCATGGTCGATGCTCCTATTTAGTAAGAAAGGCTTAAGCTGTTATCGCAATTGATCACTCTCAAGATGAGGAAAGCAGAGTGTTAACACTCGCAGATCAATACCACAACAGACCATTTCTTTTGACTCACCGAGACCCTTAGATCAGAGCAAAGCCAACAAGTGGCGAAGATTATACGCCAATAAATCAAAATTTGCGAACTATTCTTGTTTTGATTTTGACCAACGATTCGCAATTACACCACAGACCATTAATTGGATTTGATGAAAAATCATAATCGGTAATACAATCATACCTAAAGGCTGACCAATAAACAGAATTTGCGCCATTGGCACGCCACTCGCTAACGTTTTTTTAGAGCTACAAAAGAAAATCGTAACTTGATCTGCCTGATTAAAACCCAACCATTTTGGTAAATACAAAGCAAGGAACATTACAATAGTAAGCAAAACTGAGCACGCAAGCACTAAATACAGCAAAGCTAATCCACTGATTTGATGCCATAGTCCTGCAACTACAGCACTGCTAAAGGCACCGTAAACTACCATTAAGATTGATCCTTGATCGAAAGCTTTCACTAAGCTTGGTAATTTGATCATATAAGGAAAAACATAAGGGCGTAGTAACTGACCTAGAACAAATGGAACCAATAGTAACAAGGTAATTTGAACAATCGATTGCGTAGGATCAAAGCCATGTTGGCTTTGACCTAAGATAAAATAACTCACTAAGATTGGCGTAATAAACATCCCAATGATATTAGAGAAAGATGCACTACAAACCGCTCCTGCAACATTCCCTTTTGCAATCGACGTAAATGCAATTGAAGATTGTACAGTTGAGGGTAAGAAGCACATAAATAAGAAGCCCCAGTACAACTGCTGTCCAAGAAGTGGCTCCAAAACAGGTTTAGCTAAAAGCCCAATTGCAGGAAAAATTACAAAAGTAAAAGCAAAAACCAATGCATGCATTTTCCAATGCAGCATTCCCTGCACAACAGCTTCACGCGACAACTTGGCACCGTGTAAAAAAAATAATATAGCAATCGCAACTGTCGTTAGGATATTGAAATAATGTGCAACCTGTCCTGAAACTGGCAAAAAAGTCGCTAGCAGTACCATTGCTATCAATAATATTGTGAAACGATCTAGCGCCAAGAGCTTTAACATAACTTTTCCCAATCTGTTCACTAATAACGAAACAGCCCAACATGAGCTTATTGACCATTCGATCAAAACATCATACTGAGCTGTATAAATAAAGCTAGGGCTTTAAATTAGAAATTGTAGATCAAGATACGAAATTAATTATTACGTGCATCTTGATCCTGTTGAATCAATTCAACCTTATAGCCATCTGGATCTTCAACAAAAGCGATCACCGTGACACCACCTTTCATAGGACCTGCTTCACGTACGACCTTCCCTCCACGCGCTTTGATTTCCTCACATGCTTTATAAGCATCGTCTACAGCTATCGCGATATGACCATATGCATTCCCAAGATCATAACTCGAGGTATCCCAATTATGAGTCAGCTCAAGCACAGTGTTGTTTTCTTCATCACCATAGCCCACGAAAGCCAAAGTAAAACGTCCCTCTTCATAATCACGTTGACGTAGTAATTTCATACCAAGTACCTCAGTGTAGAACTTTAAAGATTGTTCTAAATTACCTACTCGTAACATCGTATGTAACATGCGCATAGTTATTCACCTGTCTGTTGAGTTATTTGGTTTTCATGGTCACGCAATAGTTTCGCAACCCAAACCACAAGAATCAAAATTGGAATTCCAATTAAAGTCGTCATTAAAAAGAAATTTGGGTAGCCAATATTACTCACAATCGTTCCTGAATACCCCCCCAATAATTTGGGTGTGAGCGTCATTAAAGAACTAAAAATCGCATATTGAACTGCAGTAAATGACACACTCGTTAAGCTAGATAAAAAGGCAATAAATGCAGCACCAGCCAAACCTGAAGCTAAATTATCTACAATAATGGCAAAATAGAGCCACAATGAGCTATAGCCTTTAATCACTTTCCCAGAAAGTTCTATTGTGCCTGACTGACTTGGATCGACCACATCAATTGGCTGAATATCGACATCGAGTGCGGTTTCAACATCTGATGCAGTATTGATACGGTATGATCTTGTTGCAAATAACTGGCTTGCACTATTATTTTTTAAATTAACAAAAGCTTTAATAGTTTTATTGGAAGATGCTTGTAATAGCTTTCCATCTACAGCGCCAGTAAATATTCCTTTATCATCCACTTTCGCAGTAAACTCTTGATTATCTAATTTAAGGATAACAGGCTTATCCTCATTTAAGTCTTCACTTTTAAGCCCTGCTAATTGTCCTTTAACGACCAGACTTTGCTTCAATTCTTTTTCCGTTAATTGATCATCACCACTGATAGGTAATAATTGAATCTGAGCGTGCTGGGCATTTACTAAATATGGTATTGCAAGAGTTACATTGGTATCGCTCTGATTTTGATATTGAGTACTTACCTGTACCGAATTTGCTTTTGCTAAGACGTCATTCGGCACTTCTAATTTCCAATATCCAACATCATCGGTTTGCACTTGATAATGTTTATTTCCAACCTGAATCTCAACTGGAGCCAATGGTTTTCCTGATTTGACCAAGCCAATAAAGATTAAATTGGTTGAACTGGCCAACACTGCACCCACGAACATGAGTTTCATAATGTTCATGCGCTGCGCTAATAAACCACCGAGAAAACCACCAACTAAACTAAAGATCACACCATAGATTTTCACAGCCTCAGCAATTTGTTCTTTACTGAAATTTAGATCTTGATAGAACACATTGGAAATCACTCCTGCAATGATGTCTGAGATTCGGAAAAAACCAATTAACAGTAGAAGAACTAAGGCAAGTTTAATACCATAGCGTTTAAAGAAATCTAAAATTGGGGCAACCCAAGTTTCTTTAGCCATTTGTTGATTCACAACGCCAACTTTAACTAAACCAAAACCAACCAATAAAGCTGTGGCTGTAGCAGTTAAAAAGCGAAGGGCTTCTAAACCAAATAAAGCTGCGGTGTCTTTAATATTTGCTGCCTTAGCGGTAGCATCTGTTACATTCCCAGAGTAAATATAACTGACAACAAAAGTTGCAACAGCAATAAAGAATACAAAGACTAAGCGATAGTAATCTGTAGTTTTATAATGTTTATAAACACGATTTACTTGAGGTTCACGAATACATAAAGTCGTAATAATACCAACCACCATAACTGCTGCCATGGTTAGATAAGTATATTTCCATGCTTCATAGATATAATTGCCTTTAGCTGTACCTAAATAAGCAGCAAGAAATAAAGCCCCCGCACCCGCCACGATCATCCCAATACGATAACCTGCGTTGTAAGTTGAAGCTAAAACCGTTTGCATCTCACTTTCAGCAAGTTCAATACGATAAGCATCGATGACAATATCTTGAGTCGCTGCCGAGAATCCTAATAAAACGGCACCAACTGCCATTTGAATTAAATAGCTTTGTCCAAGTGCTGGGTCGGAAAATGCCATAATACAAATTGCACATATAATCAAAGCCTGTGCAATCAACAACCAAGCACGACGGCGACCTAAACTTTTCGTTAACAATGGAACAGGCAATTCATCAATCAATGGTGCCCAAACGAATTTAAAAGAGTAACCTAATGCCGCCCAACTAAAAAATGTCACAGCACTTTTATCAATTCCTGCCTCACCTAACCATAAAGACAAGCTAGAAAAAATCAATAAAATGGGTATCCCTGCCGAGAAACCAAGAAATAGCATAATCAGTGCACGGCGATCTAAAAAAGCTTTAAATGCGGATGCCCACCCAGTGGCTTGAGTTGTCATTGGTTATTATTTTCCATGAACATGCGTGAATGTGCCTATTCAATCGTTTCTTGCTCTTGCTTGCAAGTTGCTTTATGCAACCATTGTTTTGTTTTGTCGATAAAAAACACAAGTTCGCTTGATCTTTAGACCTAAAACTGTATACCTTTAATTACTTAACTTTCGTTTCTTTGTTGGATAGCAATAGTGACCCAAAAACTTGATCAAATGACTGCAACAACTTTATCTTCAACACCAACAAACACGACTACAGCGAAAATCAATTCTTTACCAAGCGCCTTTGAGCAGACGGATATTCAAACGACACTTAAGAAAACAGCCCTAACCCCTGAACAACTCACGCATATTCTAAATTTAGCTGAGATTCCAAGTTCAACTAAACGTATCAAACCCCTCAATAACTTTCTTGGGCAAGATCGTGCACGTGCTTCAGTAGAAGCTGGTATTTCCTTACCATACTCTGGCTATAACATTTTTGCAGTTGGCACAGCGGGTCTTGGCAAACGCACCATGATTAAACGGTTGCTTCAGCAACACGCTAAAAGCATGCCTACACCAAACGATTGGGTTTATGTCAATAACTTCAAAAATCCAAGACAACCCATTGCACTACGCTTTCCTGCAGGACAAGGTACAAAATTTCAAAATACTTTACAGCAAACATGGCAAATCATTCTAAAACAATTGGAACGCCGTTTTAGTGCTGAAAGCTATCACAATCGCATTGAACGCATTCGTCAAGATACAGGTGATGTCCAACAGCAAGCTTTAATAGAACTCACTAAAGAAGGTCAAGAACTCGATTTAAAGTTGATTTCTCGTGATGACAAACACGTCTTTATTCCAATGCAGCTCATAGAAAATGAATATCAAGAATTAACAAAAAATGATCTTGATGCGCTAAGCAGCAAAGAACGTGCTGAAATCACATCCAACATGCGTTATATGGAGAAAAAACTAGAGCGTTTAGGGTTACATCTTGGTGATTTAGAAGATGATGCTCGTGATCAAGTATCAATTTTAAACCGTGAAATTGCCACTCAAGTGGTTACACCACGTATGGAGTCGATTTTAAATAAAAACAAAGAAGTAAAAGGCCTCGACTTATACCTAAAACATTATGCTGAAGATATTATTGATAATGTTGAGCTAATTTTAGAACAAGAAGAAGATGATTTTACGCCTGCTTTATTTAATCGTGTTCCATCACGTTATCAAGCTAATGTAATTATTGCCAATAAGCCAAATAGTGGTGCTCCAGTCATTTTTGAAGATTTTCCAACGCACTACAATTTATTGGGTCATGTTGAGCAACTTACACATAATGGTACGATTACTACCGACTTTACCTTAATTCGCCCAGGTTCATTACATCAAGCCAACGGTGGCTTCTTAATGCTCGAAGCAGAGCAATTGCTTGAACAACCTTATGCATGGCAAGGTTTAAAACGTGCATTGAAATCAGGTCAGCTCAAACTTTCTTCGCTAGAACATATGCTAACATTAACAGGCAGCATTTCGATTGAGCCTGCTTCTGTTCCTCTAGATATCAAAGTTGTTTTACTGGCAGAACCTGAAATTTATTATGAAATTTTAGAAGTTGAACCAGAATTAGGCAGTGTCTTTAAAATTCGCGCAGATTTTACTGATACCTTGCAGCGTAATAACAGCAATGAACAGGCCTACATGCAATTGATTGCAGACTATGTTCAAGCCGATAAATTGCTTCCATTTGATCGTTCAGCGCTCGCCGCTTTACTCACCGACTCTAGTCGTCAAGCAGAAGATCAAAGCTCTCTCTCACTTCATGCTTCTACCTTAGGTGATTTAATTCGAGAAGCGCATCACCATGCCTTTAAAGCTGATGACAAAATCGTCACTGATCAGCATGTCAACCAAGCATTACATCATCGTCAATATCGCTTAGGCTATTTAAGAGAGTTATATTGGCAAGATCTTTCGCGTGGAACACAATTGATTGAAACCTCAGGCCATCGTCTCGGTCAGATCAATGCCCTCTCAGTGATTCATTATGCTGATGTCGAATTTGGATTACCATCGCGTCTAACAGCTTCTGTGTATCAAGGCGGCGGTGATATTTTAGATATTGAACGCAGTGTCGAGTTAGGCGGCTCGCTTCATGCCAAAGGCGTGTTGCTCATGTCAAGCTTTTTAAAAGCACACTTTGGCCGTGAACAAATCTTACATTTCTCCGCAGCATTAGCGTTTGAGCAAAGCTATGGGCAAGTGGATGGTGATAGTGCCACGGTTGCAGAACTTTCAGCTTTAATTTCTGCCATTTCTCAAATTCCAATTGACCAATCATGGGCGATTACAGGTTCTATGAACCAACTTGGTCAAGTACAACCAATTGGTGGAGTGAATGCAAAAATCGAAGGTTTCTACGATGCATGTAAACTTCAAGGCTTAACAGGCAAACAAGGCGTCATTATTCCCCGTCAAAACATGCAACATTTGATGCTACGTCAAGATGTAATTGAAGCGGTTCAAGCAGGTCAGTTCCATGTCCATGCGATTGAAACTATTGATCAAGCCTTAGAAATTCTAATGGCTCGTCCAGTGGGTACACTGGATAAGAAAGGTCGATATAGTAAAAATTCAATCTATGCAGCCGTTATGGAACAACTTGAGTATTGGCAAGCAATTGAGGACGGCGAAGCTGTTGAAGATGATGAACCTAAGAAAAAGAAAAAGCGAAAAAAGACCAAAAAAGCTGAAACTGAGACAAAATCTTCAGAAGAATCTACTGTTGAAGCTAAAAGCTTAAAATCACTTCGTAAGAAGAATAGGTAAAATGAAAAGGCCATGTTTTTAAATAAACATGGCCTTTTTCTTAGGCTACACCCTGTAGAGATCGCCCACCAGGTAATTGAGCGAAATATTGTTTTAATGCATCAATACAACGATGCACTTTCATTGGGTATTGTTCACGCTTGGAAGTTAAAGCATGAAGTGTATATGCAGGAAGTTGCCAATCAGGTAGAACTTCAACCAAAGAACCATTAATCAGTTCTTTTTGAATGTCCATATATAGAATACGTGCAATACCATGCCCCTGCTGGCACAAGGATTTAGCAACAAAAACATTGTTTGTGCCTAAGCGTGTTTTCATATCAACATTGACAATTTCACCACTCAAACCATGGCGGAAGGCAAAATGTTGATAATTTTGCATCAAGGTAACAGGTAATAATTCGTGATTTCGTAAATCTTCTGGACGAGTAATAGGTGATGCTTGATTGAGATAACTTGGCGATGCAACGAGAACCTGATCAACTCTCGCTAAAGGTACTGCGGTGAGCTGATGATCATCAACACGCAGGCTCATCCGTATTGCGATATCAATCCGCTCTTCAATTAAATCAATATAACGATGGTCTGCTTCAAAATGAATCGCTAGACCTTTATGTGCTGACATCCAATGAGATAGTGCTGGAATGACATGCAAGGCACCTAATTCAGGTGTCGTCGCAATACGTAAATCTCCAACAAGATCGTCGCGCAGTTCATTGATACGAATTTTGCCACGTTCAGCGGCAGCCAACATTTCTTGGCAACTGAGAAAAAATGCTTGTCCTGCTTCTGTAAGACTGAGTTTTCGAGTAGAACGATGAAGTAAAGTGACATCCATTTCATGTTCTAAAGAACGAATTTGTTGACTGACTGCACTTGTTGTAATTCCTAATTCTCGTGCTGCACCACTAAAAGAACTTTTTTCAACAACGCAAGCGAAGACCCCCATTGCACGCAATTGATCTAGCATAGACTTCCCTCTTAATTTATTAAAATATGCTTATTGTTCTAATTAAAGCAATCTCAATAAGTATACAGGGAAGTCTACCCTTAAACTAGCGATTATTAATAATTTATTGAAAGATTATTAATTAGGCTATTTTAGTTTGGTAAAACTGTCATTGGATTCACAGGCTTACCATCTAAACGAACTTGGAACTCAAGCATGATACGTGAAGCACCTGAAGAACCCATTTCTGCAATTTTTTGACCAGCAGTCACATTATCCCCACTCTTGACTAACATCTTACTGTTATGTGCATACGCCGTAATATAACCATCAATATGCTTAATCAAGACTAGATTGCCATATTCTTTTAAACCATCAGCAGCATAAACGACTTGCCCATTTGCAGCAGCAAAAATTGGATCACCTTCATTGCCACCGTAACGTGTTCCTTTGACATTATTTGCCAAATTGAAACTTTGAATGATCGCTCCATTTGATGGTTTTACCCAGCGTAAACTCGAAGCAAGCGTCGTTGAAGATGGTGTAACAGGATTTGCTGGAATAGCAGCTTTTGGTATAACAGGCTGTGTCTTAGGAACAACAGGTTGTTGTGTTGGTAAGTTAATCGTTTGACGTTGAATCGGCGTGGTTTGTACCACCGCTTGTGTAGATGTAGTTCGTTGTGCAACAGAACCTTTTAACCGTAATGATTGATTGACATAAATACGATAAGGCGGCGCAATATCATTCAGCGCAGCAACATCTAAATAATTCAATCCATAACGATTTGAAATTGCACTCAGCGTATCACCTGAACGTACTGTGTAATAATTGGGTGCTTGCTGTACATAACGATTACCACCTTTTGCTTGTGGTTTTGATGCACAACCTGTAACGACGACAATGCTTGTTACTGCCATAGACAATACGATTGTTTTAATCATTTTTCGTGATAGAAAAATCGAGACATGGTTTAAATGCATCTTCGCCCTCATCGAAAAAACCTTAATTTATTTGCGCCTAAGAGTACCAAAAAAGTGAGAAAAAACGAGTTCTCACTTTCTATATTCACAAAGTTATAACATAGCCACTGCTAACCATTTACATGAAGATGTAAATTGTCGAGTACAGCATAATTAGTTGCATCCATTTGAATCGGCGTGATACTGACATAACCATTCGCGACAGCAAAGAAATCAGACTGAATATGACTTGACGCAGATGGAGGTTCTGTAACCGCCTCACCAGCTAAACCAATCCAATAGACTTGGCGACCACGTGGATCAACATGGCTACTAATTGGTTTGGATTGTGCTCTACGACCTTGATAGGTGATTTGTATCCCTTTAATTCGCTCGACATCAGGAATATTAATATTAAAAATATGACGGGGCGGCAAAATTGGTAGTCCATTCGCTATAAAATCATGAACCCATTGTGCAGCTTTCGCATAATGCTTTGGATGTTCATAGGAACGTACATTTGAACCTGCTAATGAAACTGCGATTGCAGGATGTTTCATTAGCCGACCTTCAAATGCAGCACCAACTGTACCTGAATATAGAACATCATCACCGAGGTTTGCGCCACTATTAATACCGCTCACAACGAGATCGAACTCAAAATTAAATAGACCATTCATCGACAGATAAACACAATCTGCTGGGGTTCCATTCACAGCCCAAACATCTTCTGCAATCTGAACGGGTCGTAACGGTCGATCTAATGTCAATGCACTTGAATAACCGCTCCGCTCACTTTCAGGTGCGACGACGACGACGCGTCCTAACGGTTTTAATGCTTGCGCTAAGGCTTGTAGCCCTGGTGCGAATACACCATCATCATTGGCGATTAAAATATTCACTAAGATCCTATCTCTTCAAATGTTACTACGTAGTTTTTTCAATTGAATTATTCAATGAATTATATATATTTGTAACTTCATAGTATTAGAAATTTATGCGGCCATGAGACATTTATCGACTTTTATCCGTGTTTTAGGGGTAAGTTTTTCGCTTCTAACAGCACCAGCAATTTTTGCTGACACAACGGTTTCAGCTAAAGAAGCAGATGCACTCATCAAAGATGATATTGCAAATGCACAAGTTCTTATTGAGATGTGTCCGAGTTTAATCGGAAAAAATGCTAAATTTGATCAAAACATCAAAAAAATGGTGAGCTCATATTTAAGTAATTATTCTGACAAATCAGCTTCACTTGAAAGTTTACAAAAAGATGGTGAATTTCAATCTTTGTTGAAAGATGCTCGAGAAGCTGCAAAAGAAGTTGAAAAACCAGAACAAAAGTCTGTATGTGACGATGTATTAAATTTTGAAGGCTAATACGCCATTAAAATTTGAAAGCGTTTTCAAATTTAAGATTTGAAAACGCTTCCGTTTAATTTCCTACAGCAAACATACAATCTACTGATATTTTTATGCTATAAGCTATTCAAATTCTTTAAGTCTTGTTTCTGAGTTTGAGTTCTTATGAAGAAAAATGTTTTCAAAACACTAGGTTTATCATTTCTCATTACTTCTAGTCTTTTCACAACAACTGTATTTGCAGCAGAAAAAAAATCTGAAACTGAAAAAATTGAAGTTACACCGACGTCTGAAGGCGTGACTCCTCAAGAACTTGCTGCGATTTATGTATTGTCAGAAATCTGCCCAGATTTAATTGGCAAAGATCTAAAATTTAATAAAGCATATGACAACCTCGTCAAATCATACTTATCAAATGAACCAAATGCTGTAGAGATCCTGAATAAACGTGCTAAAACCAAAGAGTTCCAAGCTCCTCTTGCTGAAGCGCGTAAAGATGCGAAGGCTGCATCTGAAGATGATAATCGTCAAATTTGCGATGATGTTCGGAATTATTATTCCAAGTAACTGATTAGTTACAATACTGCATGAAAAAGCCGACTTCTGCCGTAGAAGTCGGCTTTGCTTTATCCTAAAATGCTAGGCTCATCTGCTTCATACAAGATATTGGAACACCTAGAATGACTCAAAAAAGCGCTCTTGCTGCATTATTACTTTTGCCAAGCCTTTCATATGCAGCGACTGTCCTACCGTCTCCACCAGAATTAAATAATAAATCCTATGTATTGATGGATTACGAGACAGGACAAATCCTTGCTGCAAAAAACGAAAATGAAAAACTTGCACCCGCTTCTATGACTAAAATGATGACAAGCTACATCATAGAACAAAAACTTTTAAAGGGTGAATTAACTGAAAATGAACAAGTACGTATGAATGAATCTGCATGGTGCCGTGGTACCAGCGCTGAATCATGTATGTATGTTCCATTAAATGGCACAGCAACCGTATTAGAGATGTTGCGTGGTATTATTATCCAGTCAGGAAATGATGCTTCTAAAGCAATGGCTGAACACATTGCAGGTAATGAAGGCACATTTGCCCATATGATGAACCAAGAAGCAAAACGTGTTGGTATGGTGAATACACATTTCATCAATTCAACAGGTATGCCTGCTGAAGGTCATTACTCAACAGCAAAAGATATGGCTGTTCTTGCTCAGCACATTATCAAAGATAGCTCTAAATACTACCCGATCTATTCAGAAAAAGAATTTACGTTTAATGGTATTAAGCAAGGCAACCGTAATGCATTGCTTTATACAGATCCAAGCGTTGACGGTTTGAAAACAGGTCATACAGATGAAGCGGGTTACTGCTTAACCACATCAAGTAAACGTGGTCCAATGCGTTTGATTTCAGTCATCTTCGGTACGCCAAGCATGAATGAACGTGCTGGACAAACTCGGACTTTATTAGCATGGGGCTTTGCAAACTTCGAGACTGCAAATGTACAACCTGCTAACCAAGTGCTTGCTAAAGCAAAAGTATGGTTTGGTAAAGAAGACAATGTTCAAATTGGTCTTGCTGAAAACTTCAACGTAACCATGCCTAAAGGTCAAGCGGACAAAATCAAAACTCAACTTGTAGTTCAACCTAAATTGAATGCGCCTTTAGCCAAAGGTCAAGTTGTGGGTAAATTAGTTGCAAGCCTTGATGGTAAAGTCATTGCAGAGAAACCACTTGTTGCATTAAAACCTGTTGAAGAAGCAAGCTTCTTTGCTCGCCTAATTGACCATATCAAGATGTTCTTTAGTAATTTATTCTAATTTTAGAATAGACTAATTAAGCATTCATGCTCTTGGGCATGAATGCTTTTATATTTTATAATTCCTCTATATTTTATATTGATCATACTCATGGCTAAGAATATTCGTCCCTATCTCGATCAAAAACCTGATGTTGATTCAAGCTGTTATGTGGATGATATGTCTGTCATCATCGGTGATGTCAAATTAGCAGAGAATGTCTCTGTTTGGCCCTTTGCCGTAATCCGCGGTGATGTGAATTCAATTAAAATTGGCAAAAATAGTAATGTACAAGATCATTGTATGTTGCATGTCAGCCATAAAAATCAAGCTAAACCAAACGGTTCACCTCTCGTCATTGGAGAGGATGTGACGGTTGGGCATCATGTAACTTTGCATGGTTGTACCATTGGTAATCGTGTCCTGATCGGGATTAATACCGTTGTTTTAGATGACGTGATTATCGAAGATAATGTGATGATTGGTGCTGGTAGTCTTGTTCCACCACGTAAAGTGTTAAAAAGCGGTTATCTTTATGTCGGTAGCCCTGTGCAACAAGTTCGTGCACTAACTGAAAAAGAAATGGAATTTTTACCTTCCTCAGCACATCATTATGTGAAAGTGAAGGATAATTATAATAAGACCAAATAAATCACTTTTGTATTTTAAACCGAATCACAGATAAGCAATAAACTTGAAAAACAAGAGAACTAGACCAGCCTATTGGAAATTTCAACCTTGTAAAAAAATCTGTGTAAATGCTCGAAAATTCGTCTAGCTTAGCTCAATACTTCTGAAATTATATTTAAAGTAACCTACCATTTATATAATTTTCAAACTTAACTTCACTTATGCTGCAATTCAAGTATTCTTTAGCCTGATTATTCACAACAAATTTAAGCATTTCAAGAATAGTTATAGTTGTTTTTTCAAAACTCTTACTATCAACATCACAAAAAATCCAAATATAATCATCCCTATTTTCCGTAAGAATATAATAATAAAACTCCGTCTCATCCTCCGCACATAAATAAAATATCTTTTTTTCTATAGGATCAACAAACCCGATTGCTTTAATATAACTTTCATCTATTTTTTCATTTTGTTGAAATAAGTTAAAATCTAAAGAACTCCAATATGGGTTATACATTGGAAAATTATCACCTAAAATTAAACCACCCGAACATTTACCCATTTGCAACAAGAAATCTCTAAATTGCCCATGTATATCTAAGTTGCAATTTTTAGCTATTAACTCTATTTCTTGCTCGGTATAACCTTTTACTTTCTCAGGATAAAAAGGCAACTGTGTTCCCTCAACTCGACAAGCTGCTAATTCTTTAACAAAATCAATCACTATATTCTCCATAAGTGAGTTTTTCCCTCTTGTTCCAGAAAATATGATTAGACTCATAAAAGGAATTTCATTAGTAAAATATTTTCCATATTAAATACACATCCATTACACATTCTAGTGGGATCACTTCCTGTATTCTGAATAGTTATTGTCTGTCTTGTTCCATCACTATGCAGTGGGAACCTACGGAATAACATTCCTCATGGTTCATTTTCAACCTAGAAATGAATTTTAAACTCAACAGCCAACTTAACTATTTCTCAAAAGAAATACATTTCTCTATCACTGAATAGATGATCCTGCATGACAATCGGCAAAAGACTTACAAAAATATATTAACGGAAAAATTAAAAGTCCATAATTGAATAACGGTGCGTCAAGCTATGATTCAATTTCCATAGCCAAAAACACCCAAATTTTGTAGAATACGTTTTTTAAAATCATGGTGCTTTCTATGACCGCTTGGACACCCCATGTCACAGTCGCTACTGTAGTCGAAAAAGACGGACGTTTTCTGTTTGTTGAAGAACACAGCGAAGGCTTTGTACATACCGTGTTTAATCAACCTGCGGGACATGTAGAATGTGGTGAAACCATTATCGAAGCAGCCATCCGTGAGACCTTAGAAGAAACAGGTCATCATGTTGAAATTGATCATCTACTCGGTATTTATACCTATACTCCACCGATGTTTCCTGATCGTACCTATTACCGTTTTTGCTTTTTAGCACATGTCACGTCAGTTGAAGAAAATGCTCAACTGGATACAGGTATTGTTGATACAGTATGGATGAACTTAGATGAGCTACAAGAATCAGCACGTGCGCGTAGCCCCTTGGTTTTAAAAGTAATTGAAGATGCCCTTGCTGGCAAAAAATATCCCTTATCGCTCATTTATGAGCACCCTTTCTCTCCCTCATTAACTTCTCATTTGGACGCTTAATTAGATGCAACAACGTGTCATCGTCGGTATGTCTGGTGGTGTAGACTCCTCTGTTTCTGCCGCATTATTACTTCAACAAGGATATCAAGTTGAAGGTCTTTTCATGAAAAACTGGGAAGAAGATGATGGTACGGAATACTGCACAGCACTTGAAGACTTAGCCGATGCACAAGCCGTTGCAGACAAAATTGGTATCAAGCTGCACACTGCGAACTTTGCAATGGAATATTGGGATCGTGTGTTTGAACACTTCTTGGCTGAATATGCTGCGGGTCGCACACCAAACCCAGATATCTTGTGTAATAAAGAAATTAAATTCCGTGCCTTCCTCGATCATGCCATGACTTTAGGTGCAGACTTTATTGCAACAGGTCACTATGCCCGTCGTGGTGCAAGCATGCAGAATTCGCGTGGCGAAACCTATGCCCCATTACTGCGTGGTGTCGATAATAATAAAGACCAGACTTATTTCTTACATGCGGTACATGGTCGTGAAATTAACAAGACCCTATTCCCTGTGGGCGAAATTGAGAAACCCGAAGTTCGTCGTATTGCAGAAGAGTTAGATCTGGCAACTGCCAAGAAAAAAGACTCGACGGGTATCTGCTTTATTGGTGAACGTCGTTTCACCGATTTCTTAAAACAATATTTACCTGCACAAGCTGGAAAAATTGTTTTAGAGTCAGGTAAAGAAGTTGGTGAACATCATGGCTTGATGTACTATACGCTCGGTCAACGCGGTGGTATTGGTATCGGTGGTATGAAAGGTGTACAAGAAGGTGCATGGTTCGTACTCCATAAAGATATTGCCAATAATCGCTTAGTGATCGGTCAAGGACATGAGCACCCACTCATGCAAAGCACACAGCTTTGGAGTGAGTCGATTGATTGGGTCGCAGGTGAACAGGACATCCCAAGTACAGGATTCCGATGCACGGCAAAAACCCGTTATCGCCAGCCTGATCAAGCGTGTACAATTTATCGTGATGAGCAAACCGAAAATGGTATTCGAGTTGAGTTTGATGAACCACAAAGAGCTGTAACTCCTGGACAAAGCGTGGTGTTCTACTCCGGAGAAGTGTGCTTAGGTGGTGGTGTGATTCACCATACCAATGCACCTGAACCAGATTTTATTTAAGGAAATTGGAAGCGAAGCATGGTGGAGTTACCCTTTCAGCACGCCCAAGCGTTGAATGTTCGACAAAATCGTGCTTTGGCATTGGCTGCTGTGTTTCAAGCAACTCAGCTCACGCATATGACTGCAATGGCGGGTCAGCAAAGTATTGGCGATAGCGGTAATTTTTATTTTGAACTACTAATTAAAGCCAGTCTTAATATTCGCCCAGCCACCAATAATGCCACTCAAACTTTAGATTTTTTTAATCACCTTGCAGATATCTCTCTTGGTTTAAAAACATTAGAAGGTTGTATAACCCAACCTTTTAATACTGCTCCTAAATCTCGTATTCCGAAAATGTCGACTGCTAAACTCCCAATGTCTTATGCAATGGCTTTATTGCAATTAGAAAAGAAAGTGTATAGCAATCCTGAATATGTCAAAATTATCGAAGCAGCTCAGCAAAAAATATTAAAACAGCTTTCATTTTTCGATAACAATTATTTGCACCCAAGTATTATTGCCAACCTTGCACAAACTTATGTGGAAACAGCAGGACAAATCAATCCTCGCATTTTAGTCCGTGGTAATGCTGAAGCATTTAAAGACATCAATCATACCAACCGTATTCGTGCATGCTTATTTACTGGCTTACAACTTGCACATTTATGGAAGCAGCTCGGTGGTAGCTCTTGGAGTATGATTTTTACTAAACGTAAGTTATTACAAGATATTCAAGCTCTCGCTCGTTTACAGTATCAGGTGGTATAAACCGATGCTAAGACGAATTTATTTTTATGTTTATTCCAAAATTAAGGAATCTGTATGAATGCTTTAACCGCACTCTCACCACTTGATGGACGTTATGCAAGCAAATGCGATGCGTTACGCCCTTTTTTGTCTGAGTTTGGTTTAATCCACGCTCGTGTTACGGTTGAAGTGCGTTGGTTACAAGCACTTGCAAATCGTGCAGAAATTATTGAAGTTCCTGCTTTTTCTGCTGAAACAAATGCAGCATTGGATGCAATCGTAACCAATTTTTCTGAAGAAGATGCGAATCGTATTAAAGAAATTGAACGCACGACCAATCATGATGTAAAAGCGGTTGAATACTTCCTTAAAGAGAAAATTGCGAATATTGATGAGCTACAAAATGCGGGTGAATTTATTCACTTTGCATGTACCTCTGAAGACATCAACAACTTATCTCATGCATTAATGCTTAAAAATGGTCGTGAAGTTTTAGTTTCAAGTATGAAACAAATCCTCAATGCGATTTCTGCTTTAGCAATCACACATGCTGAACAACCAATGTTGTCTCGTACACATGGTCAAACTGCAAGCCCTACTACGTTGGGTAAAGAGATGGCAAACGTTGCTTATCGTTTAGCCCGCCAAATCAAGCAATTTGAAAATGTCGAATTACTTGGCAAAATCAATGGTGCTGTAGGTAACTACAATGCTCACCTATCTGCTTATCCAGAAATTGACTGGGCTGCACATGCTCAAGCATTTGTAGAATCTTTAGGTTTAGCATTTAACCCATACACCACACAAATTGAGCCACACGATTATATGGCTGAATTGTTCGATGCATTACGTCGTTACAACACGATCTTGATCGATTTTAACCGTGATGTTTGGGGCTATATCTCACTGGGTTACTTCAAGCAAAAATTAAAAGATGGTGAAGTTGGTTCGTCAACCATGCCTCATAAAGTAAACCCAATTGACTTCGAAAATTCTGAAGGTAACTTAGGTATCGCAAATGCGGTATTGGGTCATCTTGGTGAAAAACTTCCTGTTTCTCGCTGGCAGCGTGATTTAACTGACTCAACTGTTCTTCGTAACATGGGTGTTGGTTTTGCACAAAGTTTGATTGCTTTTGATGCTTGCTTAAAAGGTATTGGTAAACTTGAGTTGAATGCGAACCGTTTAAATGAAGATTTAGACCAAGCACAAGAAGTACTTGCAGAGCCAATCCAAACCGTTATGCGTCGTTATAACGTTGAAAAGCCATACGAAAAATTAAAAGCATTGACTCGTGGTCAAGCAATGACGCGTGAAATGATGGTGAACTTTGTAAATGGTGATGAATTATTACAAGTTCCTGCTGACGAACGTGCGCGTTTAGCTGAATTAACACCTGCAACCTACACAGGTAATGCAGCTGAACAAGCGAAACAAATTAATGACCTAATCAGCAAAATCTAAGTTTTGTTGATTAAAAAAGCAAAGCCTCGGCTTTGCTTTTTTATTTCTTAATTTTGTCAGTTAAAATCATCAGAATCCCAACGATTTTAACTAATCACAACTCGGTTCTTATTTAAAAACGTTTACTTAAATTAAGCCAAGCTTCAACGTCATTACGCTTATCAACGCTATCAGGTTGCGAGCCTATCGGGAATCCAACAGTTAAAGCTGCTTGCCATTGCATTACATTTGACCAATTCAACCCAAAACCTGCACTACTAATCTGTTCTATATTTTTGCCTGTTAAACCACTCCACTCTCGTGCTTGGTGTTTAACCGTTGCTGTATCGACATAGATCTTCGCTGCAAGTTGATTTTGTGCAGAAGCATATAAACTCTGTCTAAGTTCAGACAAAACGTAATATCCAGATGAACCACTTAACGCACTATTTTTATATCCTGCGATATTCGATGCGCCACCAACGCTAAATTGCTGAGCGCTATCTAAATTGTCAGGGCTATATTGCGCTTGTAGAGCTGCATAGATTTGGATTTTTGAACCATTTAAATTTTGCAATCGAGAGACATTCATAAAGGCACTAACAAATTCACCTTGTGTTTTTGCCGTTGCTTGATCGCCAAGTTCTGCCATCGCATTTTTAAAATTAACTCGTCCAATATCTGTTGCAACGCCAAGTTGAGTTAAACCACCACCCGCAAAATCATCATATTGCGAAGCATCTAAGCGAATACGCCCGACATCAATATTCCGATCCCGATAAATTTCTGCAACATTGATATCATCTTTCAGGCGTTTATGATCGTATTGCAAACCCAAAATCACTTCACTACGATTATTCAATAATACTGGTTGATTCAACCACACACTGATTTGTTGTGCTGTGCCTGTTGCATCTAAAGCTTTATATTCTTTACCTAATTCATAGGCTAAATCTGAATAACTCGCACCTAAACGTGTCCCGATACCATTAATGGTTGCTTCATAGCCCAATCGACCAAAGTTTAAATTGCCCGATGTCATACCATCCACAGTCAGGCGATCACCCAAACCCAAAGCATTATTGACTGCAACGCCAGCATTTAAACGCACTTCATGGGTATATTCATTGCCATAATTATCCAAACCGACATAACCTGTCAGTGATGATGTTGGCTGAATATCAATTGTTAAATCACTTGTTCCAGCATAACGCCCTGCGCTAATGATATTACGTGTTTGAATCCCATCTAAACGATTCAACAATTTAAGCTGCTGCTGCAAGGTCGCCGAGTCAATAATATTGCCAGGCTGTAACGGCTGCAAAATAGCTTGTATTAATTGTGGCGAAGTTTTGGTTTGATTATTGATAATGATACGATCATATTTTGCCTCCAAAATCGCAATCTTAACCACACCATTTTTCAAACTTTGTACAGGTAAATACGCCCGACTATAGGGATAACCCTGCTGTTGATAATAAGCCGTAATCCGTTTCGTTAATTGCTGTAAATCAGCAAGTGTCAACATCTTAGTTTCAGCATCGGCAACCAAAGCATGTAAATCTGCTGTGCTAATGCTCTGGTTTCCTGTAATTACAATCTGTTCAACTTTAACTTGCTGTTGAACATCTGCTTGTGCAATTTGCATTTGTGCAGGCTGCTCAATATTCACCTCAGCTTGAGGTTGGTATTGCTGTATGGTTTGCTGTTGTAGAAGTAGTCCAGCATTTGGCACATTATCTGCAAAAACTGAAAAACTACTCAGTGAAAGCATACTCATTAATAATGTTGTCTTCGGATAGAACATAATTAAAAATTCCCCGTTAATGTGTGAATACCGTCCATGTTGATGCCATCACCAATAATTTCTATTTCGATGTTATCCGACTGTTTTGGTTTATGTGCTTGTGGAGCAAAATGAATCGCTCGCTGATATGGATTGCCTAATAACTCTTGCCAAATGGAGAGATCAGGTTGGTTCGGTTTTTCAGGTACGATAGGTGGTTTTGGATCGACTAATGGCGCTTCAATTTTTAACATTCCAGCAGTAAATGTCAGATCATAGTTCTGATCATGACCACTGACCTGATTTTGATAGTTCCCTGTTGAAGTGGCACTAGCACCTGTCGCTGTTACATTTGTTAAAACTTCAGTACTTTCCCCATTCACTAAGCCTTGAGCAGTGAAGCCAGTTACATGTTGTTGCTGACCGTTATAAGTCATCGTTAAACTATTGCCAATGACTTGTGCTTTGGCTTTTGCAATATTCGATTGCGTTTGACTATTGGCTTGTAAGCTATAGTTGGCTGCATCTGTACCACTTAAATTACCTGATACATTTACATTCTTGTTTGAACCTGCATTTTTATCGGCAAATTGCCCTTGCGCATTCAGGTTGACTTGATCACCTGTAATCAAACCATTCAAACTGCCATTCACAATCGCACTGGTTGTACCGTCATAGACTTTGTCTTGAGCAGTGATGCTGCCTGTGATTTGCTTTTTACTGATATTCGCTTGAGTCTGACTATTGGCTTCTAAGCTATAGTTGCCTGCATCTGTACCACTTAAATTACCTGATACATTTACCTTCTTGTTTGAACCTGCATTTTTATCAGCAAATTGTCCTTGGGCATTTAGGTTGACTTGATCACCTGTAATCAAACCATTCAAGCTACCATTGACGATTGCATTAGTTGTACCGTCATAAACTTTATCTTGAGCGATGATGCTGCCTGTGATTTGCTTCTTGCTGATGTTGGCAGTGACTTGTCCATTGGTGGTGAGTTCATAATTGCCTGCATCTAATCCAACCAAGCTACTTGAAGCTGTAACAACTTTGTTCTGACCTGCGTTCTTATCTACAAATTGTCCTGTTGTTCCAACGCTGACTTGATCGCCTGTGATGACACCACCTACGTTTAATGTACCGCTAACATTGACATGAGTTGTTCCATCGTAGACTTTGTCCTGAGCGGTTAATACACCTGTGATTTGTTTCTTGCTGATACTTGCTTGAGTCTGGCTATTCGCTTGTAAGCTATAGTTGCCTGCATCTGTACCACTTAAATTGCCTGATACATTTACATTCTTGTTTGAACCTGCATTTTTATCGGCAAACTGTCCTTGGGCATTCAGGTTGACTTGATCACCTATGATTAAACCGTTCAAGCTACCATTGACGATCGCATTAGTTGTACCGTCATAGACTTTATCCTGAGCGGTTAATACACCTGTGATTTGTTTCTTGCTGATGTTGGCAGTCACTTGTCCGCTAGTACTTAATTCATAGTTACCTGCATCTAATCCAACCAAGCTACTTGAAGCCGTAACAACTTTATTTTGACCTGCGTTCTTATCTACAAATTGCCCTGCTGTACCAACACTGACTTGATCACCTGTGATCACATCACTTGCATTCAAGCTACCGTTTACAATCGCATTGGTTGTACCGTCATAGACTTTGTCTTGAGCTGTTAATACGCCTGTGATTTGTTTCTTGCTGATGTTTGCAGTGACTTGTCCATTGGTCGTGAGTTCATAGTTGCCTGCATCTAATCCAACCAAGCTACTTGAAGCCGTGACAACTTTATTTTGACCTGCGTTCTTATCTACAAATTGCCCTGTTGTACCAACACTGACTTGATCGCCTGTGATCACATCACTTGCATTCAAGCTACCGTTTACAATCGCACTGGTTGTACCATCATAAACTTTGTCTTGAGCCGTTAATACGCCTGTGATTTGCTTTTTACTGATGTTGGCTTGAGTCTGACTATTGGCTTGTAAGCTATAGTTTGCCGCATCTGTACCACTTAAATTACCTGATACATTTACATTCTTGTTTGAACCCGCATTCTTATCAGCAAATTGTCCTTGTGCATTCAAGTTGACTTGATCACCTGTGATCAAACCATTCAAGCTACCAT